>Ga0209056_10004600_pt1 | contig 14540 bp, 14 predicted proteins | sample GraSoiAngelo_114_FD_185876 | JGI IMG/M metagenome (GOLD analysis project Ga0209056, IMG submission 185876) | Grasslands soil microbial communities from the Angelo Coastal Reserve, California, USA - 14_0903_13_40cm (SPAdes) (version 2) | ecosystem: Environmental > Terrestrial > Soil > Grasslands... | reverse complement strand
ATCACAGCTGGCCTTCGCAGCTCGCGCGCCGGCTCATGGCGCGGCAGAGCGGGCAGCCGATGGCGGTCATGAACCAGGGGCTCGGCGGAAACCGCATCCTGCACGATATCCGTGGCGACAGCGGCCTCCGTCGCTTCGATCGCGACGTGCTGGCGCAGCCGGGCGTCACCCATACCATCATCATGCTGGGCACCAACGATCTGCGGAACCGTCCCGGCAAGCCCGACGAGGAGGTCACTGCCCCGCAGATGATCGCCGGGCTGAAGCAGTTCGCCGTGCGGGGCCAGGCCCGCAAGATCAAGGTCATCGGCGGCACGCTGACTCCGTTCGAGAACGAGACGTTCCTGCCCGGCGCCTGGAACCCCCGGCGCGAGGCGGTGCGCCAGGAGGTCAACGAGTGGCTGCGCAAGGCCGATGGCTTCGACGCGATCGTCGATTTCGATCGGGCGTTGCGTGACCCCGACCATCCGCCCCGGATGCTGCCGATCTACGATTGCGGCGACCACCTTCACCCGAGCGACCTGGGCTACCGCACGATGGGCGACGCGATCGATCTGTCGCTGTTCGACGAGAGATGAGGACATTCGAAGGGAGTCCCGACCATGACCAATGATGCGCTGCGTACGATCTTGCCGCTCGCCGGCTGGGGCGACGAGCGCGCCCGCACGGTCGAAATCACCGGCGGCACCGATCCGCTATTGCCGACGCCGTTCCGCATCGGCGAGACCAGTGCCGCTGCGCTCGCGGCGGTGGGCCTCGCCGTCTCCGATCTGTGGGCATTGCGCACCGGGCGTGGTCAGGAGATCGCGGTCGATACCCGCCAGGCGACCGCCTCGCTCCGCAGCGGGCACTACATGCAGATGGACGGGGCGCACGTGTCGACCGAGCGCAACACGGTGATGGGCGTCTATCCCGCCAAGCACGGCCGCTGGAGCTATCTCCATTGCAATTTCCCGAACCATCGCGCCGCCGCCCTCAGCGTGCTCGGCGTGCCGGAAGATCGCGAGGCCGTGCGCAAAGCGGTGGCACAGTGGGACGCGCTCGAGCTCGAGGAAGCGATCATCGCCGCGAAGGGCGCCGGGGGCATGGTGCGCACCATGGACGAATGGGCCAAGCATCCGCAGGCCGCCGCGATCGCCTCGCTGCCGTTGATGGAGATCGTCAAGGTCGGCGAGAGCGCAGGGGAAAAGCTCCCCGACGGCGATCGACCGCTGTCGGGCGTCCGGGTGCTCGACCTGACGCGGGTCCTCGCCGGCCCGACCTGTGCCCGCACCCTGGCCGAGCACGGCGCCGACGTCTTGAAGATCACCGGGGCGCACCTGCCGAACATCGGCTACCAGGAATACGACACCGGCCATGGCAAGCTCTCGGCCCATCTCGACCTGCGCGAGCCGAAGGATCTCGAGATCCTGCGCGGGCTCGTCCGTGAGGCCGACGTGTTTTCGCAAGGCTACCGGCCGGGGACCCTTGGCAATCGCGGGCTCTCGCCCGAGGCGCTCGCAAAGTTGCGGCCCGGCATCGTCTTCGTCTCGCTGTGCGCCTTCGGTCACGTCGGGCCGTGGGCGTCGCGCCGTGGCTTCGACACGGTGGTTCAAACGGTCAGCGGCATCACGAGCCGCCAGGGTGAGCTGTTCCCCGGTACCTCGCCGGGCCCGCAATTCTATCCGGTGTCGGCGATCGACTATCTGACCGGCTATCTGATGGCGTTCGGCGCGCTGGTGGCTCTCGCCCGCCGCGTGCGCGAGGGCGGCAGCTGGCTCGTGCGGATTTCGCTGGCGCAGACCGGGCGCTGGCTCGTCGGACGCGGCCAGGTGCCGGAGGCCGAGCTCAAGGACGTGCCGAAGGAATTCACCCCAGCGGAGCTGGAGCGCTGGTCGATGACGAGCGACACGCCCGTCGGTCGGCTGCGCCATCTCGGGCCGGTGGTGCGCCTCTCCAAGACGCCGCCGCGCTGGGCTCGGCCCTCGGTGCCGCTCGGCCACAACGAGCCGGTGTGGCCGGCGCGACACGTTGCTCGCGAGCGGTAGAGGCGGCTTCCCAAAGGGTGCAGACGGCGGATCAGGCGCTTAGATCCCGATAGACAATCTCGGCCCATTCTCGAGAGGAGGAGGCAAGATATGCGAGCCGTGACCTTTTCCCGGTTGGGTGGCCCTGAGGTACTGCAGGTGTCGGAACTGCCCGAGCCGCAGCCCGGCCCCGGCGAGGTGCGCATTCGCGTCGCGGCGGCCACGGTCAACCCGACCGACATCAGCTTCCGCTCCGGACGGCAGCTGACCACTGCCCAGCTGTCCGAGATGGGCGTGCTGCCACCCTACATCCCCGGCATGGAGCTAGCCGGAGTGGTGGACGCCGTCGGCGAAGGCACGAACTGGCGCACCGGTGACCGCGTGATGGCGATCGTCAATCCGCGCCGTCCGGGCGGCGGCGCGCAGGCCGAGCTGGTGGTCGTTCCGGCCGCGTCCGTCGCCCGCGTGCCCGAGGGAGCCAGTCTCGAGGCCGCCGCCACCCTGCCGATGAACGGGCTGACGGTGCGCCTCGCACTGGACCGGCTCGCGCTCAAGCCCGGACAAACCCTCGGGGTCACCGGCGCGGCCGGCGCAGTCGGCGGCTACGCGGTCGAGCTCGGCGTCAACGAAGGCCTGCGCGTGATCGCTGTGGCGAGGCCGCAGGACGAGGCGCAGGTCAAGCGCTTCGGCGCGAAGACGTTCGTACCCAGCGGCGACTCGGCAATCCGCGGCCTCTACGACGCGGCTCCCGGAGGCGTCGATGGGCTGATCGATGCGGCGGTGCTCGACGCCGCCGTCCTGCCCGCGATCCGGGATGGCGGCAAGCTGGCTACCGTGCGCGGCTTCGCCGGTCCATCCGAGCGAGGCATCACGATCGAGCCCGTGCGGGTGGCCTCGTACGTGCACAACCAGAACGCGCTCGACCGGCTGGGCCATCTCGTCGCCGAAGGGCGTCTCACCCTGCGTGTGGCGGAGACCTTTCCGCCCGAGCGGGCGGCCGACGCGCAGCGCAAGATGTCCGCTGGCGGGACTCGAGGACGGCTGGTAATCGTCTTCCAAGGAGCGACGCGATGACCGATGGCAAAGGGCCGTTGAACGGTATCCGCGTAATCGATTTGGGTCGCCATCAGGCAGGACCCCGCTGCGCCCAGGTGCTGGCTCGTTTGGGCGCTGAAGTCATCAAGATCGAGCGCCTGGGTGGCGAGGAAACCCGGTACCACGCGCCATGGGTCCGCAAGCAGAGCGCGTACTGGGTCCAGTACAACAGCGGCAAGAAGAGCGTGAGCATGGACTTGCGCAAGGACGAAGGGAAGACAGCCCTGCGCAAGCTGATCAAGGTCTCCGACGTCGTCGTGCAGAACTTCCGCCCCGGGACGATCGACGAGATGGGCTTCGGCTATGACGTGCTCAAGACGCTCAACCCTCGCATCATCATGGTCAACGTTTCCGCGTACGGGCAATTCGGTCCTTATCGCGACCAGATCGGCTACGACCCGATCGGCCAGACCATGTCCGGCATCGCCATGGTCACCGGCGAAGACGGCATGCCGCCGATTCGCGCCGGGGTCCCCATCATCGACCGCACGACCGCGCTGCACTCGGCTATCGGGACCCTGGCCGCTCTCCACGAGCGAAGCATCTCCGGAGAGGGGCAGTGCATCGACGTCTGCCTGGCGGACTCGGGCTACAGCTTGACCGAGATCCCCATCACCGCGTATCACGGGGCCGGGACCGAGCCCCAGCGCGGCAAGTCCGATGCGCCTCCCAGCGGCATGTACCCTTGCAAGGACGGTTGGGTTCTGATTGCCGCCGGCGATCAGCATCATTGGGCTCGCGTGTGTAGCGCCCTGGGCAAACCGGAATGGCAAAAGGACCCGCGCTTCACCACGCGCCACGACCGCGGCAGGCATGCCGCGGCCGTGAACGAGGCGATGCGTGAGCTGATGGCCACCATGACGATGAAGGACGCCATCGCCCACTTCACGCATCACGACGTGGTCGCGGCCCCGGTGAATACCATTCCGCAGGCGGCCCAGGATCCGCACCCCTGGGAGCGGCGCGCGATGGTCGAGGTCCCCGATTTCCTGGCCGGTACCATTGCCGTGTCCGGTGACTTCTGGCATTTCAGCCGCACGCCGGCCGTCGTTGGCTCCACCCCCAAAGTGGGCGAGCACAACGAGGAGGTGCTGGGCGGCCTCCTGGGCTACTCCGCGAAAGAGATCGCCGAGCTGTATGCCAAGGACGTGATCGGGAACCGGCATCATTACGACACGCTTCCCGGGTGAAGTGAACGTCCAACCCTGAGGACCTGACTGTGGCCAGACTACCGATCGCGACCAGAGAGAGTGTTCCCGAAGCCCAGCGTACCGTCTTCGATGAGATCGTGAAAAGCCTCGGGTCGGTCCCCCGCTATGGCCCGGGTTCCGTCATGATCCACGTGCCGCAAGCGCACCTATGGGCCACGGGCCTGAACCACTACCTGCGCGATGAATCCTCGCTGTCGAAGAAAATCCAGGAGCTCGCCATGCTGGTCACCGCGCGAGAGCTGGATTGCCAGCACATCTGGAACGCACACGCGGCCTCCGCGCGCAAGGCGGGCGTGCGCGGTGAGATCGTCGACGCCTTGCGCGACCGTAAAGAGCTTGCTGGGCTGGCTGCCGACGAGGCTGCGGTGGTGCACTACGGCCGCGAATTCTTCCGGACCCACCGCGTCAGCCGTGGCGCGTTTCAGGTGGCGCTGGAGCAGTTCGGCCGCCAGGGAGTCGTCGAGCTGAGTCTGATCATGGGGAACTACAGTCTGCTGGCGTTGCTCATCAACTCGTTCGACACCGACCTGCCGCCGGACAGGACCGAACCGCTCCTACCTGTCTAGCACTCGGTGATCTTGAACTCGACCCTCCGATCGAGCGCATCACGCGCATCGTCGGTCCCGGTGCCCACGATGTTCTCCCGGAAGCCCATCCCTGACGCTCGGGTGCGCGGGGCGAGCTCGGGTGCCTCCGTGTCGAGGCGCTGCTTGACGTAGGCGGCGCGCTGCTGTGAGAGGCGGTCGTTGTATGGCTCCGATCCGGTCAGGCTGGTGTGGCCCACCACGTTCATGCACACCTTCGTCACCACCGCCTGCCGCGCGATTTGCCGGAGCCAGAGGCGGTACGGCCCGCTGACTTGCGGGTCGGACCAGAAGTCGGTCGTCCCGGGATTGAACAGGAACTTCACGCCGAGGCTGTTGCTGCTCAATCCCAGCGCGACAACCTTGCCGAAGGCTTCCTCCGCCTCATCCGTGCGGCCGAGCTTCCACGTGGCGAGGTAGATCCCGTTGAGCACCCGCAGCTGCTCGCCCGAGGGTGTCGCCGCCGCATTCCGGTAGAGAGCGAGGGCATCCTGATAGCCCTCGTTGTTGTAGGCGAGGGTCGCCTCGCTGATGATGGTCGCCGTGGCAACGCGCTCGAAGTAGAGGGGGTCCGCCGGGCGACCGGGCGGCGTCTGGGAGGTGCTGATGTAGCCATCGACGACCTTGTCTTTCACCAGAATTGGGCTATCGCGATAGTAGGGTGTGGGGTTCGTATCCAGGCCCTCATCACGCGCGCGCGACGCCGCCTGGGCCACGACCATCCCCGTCTTCAGATCCGTCAGCGCCAGGTTGATCTGGAACACCTGGCGGGCCCCCGATTGCCCGCTCGCGATGCGCGTCATCGTCCCGGTCAACAGATACTGTGCTTTGCCCAAGTTGGCGACCTGGAAGGGCACGACGTCGAACTGCGAAGAGTCGCTCCGGAGCCGGTCCACCACCCGTTGCTCGAGCAGGCGCGTCGCCCCGGTCTGCTGGCCGGAGGCGGCGTCGACCATGGGGTCGATCACCACGCCGCGCTTCATGAGCGTCGCTTCCAACGTGGCCAAGAATGCCGGCAGTTTCTGCATCTGAGCCACCAGGCCGTCGGTCGCCACGTTCACGGCCTCGTCGAAACTCAGCTCGGATGTGTCGCTGGTCGGCGCTGAAGTCGACGCGCATCCGGCGACGATCAGGAGCACGGTGGCGTAAGCCGAGAGCCGGCGAATCGCGAGCACACGCTGGTCCATCATCGGCAGTCCCTTCTGAGGAACGTCTGCTCTTCGGCCGTTAACACTTCGCCGAGCGATGCGCGCTCCAAGATATCACTGCAGCGGCGTGAAACCGCGGGTGTTGGCCGAGCGGCCGGGGCCTTCGGGGCCGCAGGACTGCGGGCGGCGTCGCGCGTCCCGGATTTTCCACTCAGCGCTTCGCTCGAGAAGACGACCGCCCCGTAGGACTCCGAACACTGGGTTGTGGAGGCGCAGATGACTTTCCCGGCCATCGGTCCGACAGCGACGAAGTCGCGCGGCTCGTCGGAAACGATGGCGAGGAACTCGGCGTTCGTCGGCCACTCTGAGTCGGGCAGCCTCAGCATCTGCCCCGGCCCGATGCGATTGTTCGTGTCCGCCGCGCTGGGGAACAGCACGGCAACAAACAGCACAGCAACATCGGATTGGTGGGCCGCGGCAGCCAGCAGGTACACGTAGCCCGGTCTGGAAGAGCTCAGGCGGACCGCGCCCCTGTCGACGGACGCGGTCACCGAGTGCCCGCGATTGCGGCCGTCGAAGATTTCCTTCAACATCTGTCTCGGGCTGAACGGCTTGTCGGGCTTCTGAGGAGACGGCGGGGGCTCGGGCGGGCTGGCCTGCTGCATCACGTGCGGCGCGGCGGCTTCTTGCACTCGCTGGGAAGGAACGGCGAGGGGCTTCCTTTCCCGCAGGAAGAAAAACGCGCCGCTGGCCATCACCGCGACGAGGACGATCCCGACCACGGCAGAGAGCGCCAGCAGGCGCTTTCTCGTGGGCCGCGAGGAACCGGGAGGGGGTGGCTGCGGGCTGCTCTCGGTCGTCAGAGTGGCCCCGACCGCCCGAGCCGGTATCATGACCGTACGATCACCGTCGTCCGGCTGCGGCGTCACGCTCATCGGTAGTGCGCCCGGTACCTCAAGACTCCGCGACTATAGCCTCTCGTGTCCCGACGGACAAGAAACTACGGCCTCCTGGCGTCGCGCTTCAGCTCGTTCGCCCGCACCCAGCGTTGCCCGGGCTGGTCTTATGATGCGTCGGCTGGCACTTCGCCGAGCAGGCGGCCGAAGGCCGGCAGGTGGTCGGCGCTGTTGAACGCGCGCAGCATCGCCCAGATCGACGCCTGGTTCGTCGTCACGACCGGCTTCTTGAATTCCCGCTCCCACGAGGCGATCGACGGCATCGTCGGGAAATTGCCCCCGGGCACCACGAACGCCTCGATCTCCGGCCGATCAATCCGGGCGAACGCATCGCGGGCGTTGTGCGGGCCGAGCTGCCCGATCGCATACGAGTCGGTCGCGCGAAATCCTTCGAGAGCGATCGTGTCGAGCCCATGCTTCGTCTTGAAATAGCGGGCGGCCCGTTCGTTGACCGCATTCGAATAGGGAGACACAATGGCGACGCGGCGCGCGCCGAGGGCCCGAACGGCGCGGCCGACCGCCTGCGCCGACGTGATCGCCGGAACGCCCGCACCGACACTCATCCGCTTCGTGACGACGTCGTCGTAGTCCTCGGCATGGAGACTGGCCGACGTCTGGGCCAGGATCACCATCTCGACCCTGGCCGTCCCCAGCAAGCGCGACTGATAGTCGATGTCCTCGTCTCGGCTCGGGGCGAAACTACCGGCGCCACTCGACATGAGGCGCCCGACGTGCGCCTGGTAGGTCGCCGGCAAGAGCCGGCACTCGATCTCGACCGTCGTGTTCGTGGATGGAATCAAAACGCCGAAATGTCGGGTCATGCTCAGATTCCTTATCTGTAGCCGCCCTCGGCCGGCGGGCCCCAGCCCCGCGACGGCCTGCGGCGCTCACCACGACGCGTCAGGGCCGCAGCGGGATGAGCGGCGGGCCGGCGACGATCCGGTTGGCGATGCGCCCGAGGTGCTCGACTTCGTAGATGACCTCGTCGCCGACCGCCAGCCACGGGTACGCGGCGGCGTCGCGCGTCCGCAGCTCGGCAAGACAGCCGTTGCCGCAGGTGCCCGTCCCCAGCACGTCGCCCGCGCACACCTTCGTCCCTCGAGACGCGTAGGCGATGATCTCGCCGATGGACCAGAAGGCGTTCGACCAGCGGTCGCGTCCGTACTCGCGGCCGTTGACCGAGACGACCATCTCGAGGTCGTAGCCCATCGGGCGCCGCCACGGCTCGATCTCGTCCTTCGTCACGAGCCACGGGCCGAGCGTCGTCGCGGTGTCCTTGCCCTTGGCCGGGCCGAGCCGCATCTCCATCTCGCTGCGCTGCACGTCGCGGGCGCTCCAGTCATTGAACAGGCAGAAGCCGACGACGTGGTCGGCGGCGTTCTTCGGGTCGAGGTTGAAGCCGTCGCGCCCGATGACGACGCCGATCTCACACTCGAAGTCGAGGTTCTGGCAGCCCGGCGGCATCGGCACCGGATCGCGGGCGCCCACCAGCGCGTGCGGGTTCGTGAAGTAGAAGACCGGGATCTCGAAGAACTGCCTGGGCAGCTCGAGCCCCTGGGACTTCCGGATCGACTCGATGTGCTGGCGGAACGTCATGAAGTCGCGCACCGCTGGCGGCCGCGAGATCGGCGGGAGCAGCCGCACGCGGTCGATGCGCGCTACCTCGGCGGGCGACGCGAGCGTCTTGGCGCCGGCGGCGGCGAGCCGCTCGCCGTCGTCGCCGAGCAGGTCGATCAGCCGCAGGCCCGCGGTCATCGCGTGGATCTCGTCGCCTCGCACCACGCCGATCCGCTCCGTGGTCGCGGGAGGAATCTGGAAGGTCGCCCAGCGCATGAGAGTCTCCGCCGCCTCACGTCCCCGCGCGGGCGGCTTCGCGCATCTTTCCGAGATACGCGTCGCTGCCGTGCTGGAGTAGGCGGCCCACGCTGCTGTGGAAATACTGCACGCCGAGGCCCAGGAACTTGGGGACGAGATTGTCGGGGCAGCTGCACCCCGCAATACGCCCGGCGCCGGTGATGATCTTGACGCCGCGCTCCATCATCTCCTGCACTTTCGGATGTGCCTGCTGGCCGGTGTAACCCATGGACTGAGACAGGTCGCCGGACCCGATAAAATACACATCCACGCCAGGGACCTTGACCAGCTCCGGGAGGTTCTCGATGGCCTCCACCTCTTCCAGCATCAGGCACACGAGAGTGTTGCGGTTGGCTTCCTTGGCGTAGTCTCCGGTGGAGCCCTTGAAGCCGTAGTTGGCCGGTCGGCCGCCGCTGAAAATGCCCCGGTGGCCGTCCGGAGCGTACTTCACCGCGTCCACGGTGGCGCGTGCTTCGTCCGCCGTGTTGACGTGGGGAACCTGCACGCCCCACGCGCCCCGATCCAGGAACGGCGCGATGATCTCCGGCTTGTTCCCGACGGGGCGCACGATGGGCGCCATGCCGGTAAGCTCGGCCGAGGCGATGCAGCCCTCGGCGGTGTCCACCGTGATGGAGCCGTGCTCGTTGTCGAGCAGGATCCAGTCGAACCCGAGGAGGCCGAGCATCTCCACCACCGGCGGCGAGGGGAAGGTGCACATGACGCCGAAGGCCGGTTTGCCGTCGTAGAGCCGTTGCTTGAGCGTATTCTCGCGCATGGTGGGCCGAGTATACTCCGCTCGGCGCTTTCCATGGGTCTCGTGGATGGTCGGCGGGGGGTGTATAACAGGGCCCGGTCATGACGGCGCACTGAACCAAGGAGCCCAGCGGAGGGAGGACACCATGAACAGGCTGTCGCGCAGACAATTCCTTCGGGCCTCGGGGACGGTCGTCGGAGCGACGATTGTGCCGTCGCTGGCGCTGTCGCACCGAGTGGGAGCCGCCGAGAAAGCGTTGATCCCCAAGAAGATGCCGTTCCCGCCGAACGACGAGTTCGGCAGCTACGAGCCGACCATCACGCCGGACGGGAACACCATCTATTTCGCCCGGTTCGCGGGCGGCGGTGACAAGCGGGTCCTCGGCACGACGACGGACATCTTCGTCACGCACCGGATCCGCCAGAGCGGCGAGTGGCCCGGCACGGGCGCGGACTGGACACCGCCCGAACGGCTGCCCGACACGGTCAACAGCGACTCCATCGACCAGGAGCCACGGATCACGCCGGACGGCAAGACGCTCTACTTCATGAGCCGGCGTTCGGGCAACGCGGATATCTGGGTCACCCACAAGCAGCCCACTGGTGAGTGGACGAAAGCCGAGAGTCTCAACATCAACACCCCTGCCACCGAGCACTGCTTCATGCCGCTCGGTCTGCCGGGCGCGGACGATACGTCCGTGTTCGTCTCTGTCAGACCCAGAGAGGCTGGCGCCGCTCCGACGGCCGATCTCTTCACCACCAGGATGGACAAGGGCGTCTGGCAACCCGCCAGGAGATACGAAAGCAAGCTGCTCGACTCGATCGGGTTGAAGTGCCGTCTCAACGCGGTCTCCAGGGACGGGCTGGTGCTCGGCGTCGTCTCCGTACATGACTTCGGAAAGTTCCACACGATGCAGTTCGTTCACTACGACGCGGCAAGCCGAGAGTGGAAGGGGCCGATTGTGCCGGCTCCATTCAACAATCCGGCCATCGACGGCGCGTGCCCGATGTTCACGGCCGGCGGAGACAAGATGATCTGGTCGGCCGGCTATGACCGTGGGCCCGGGCCGGTGTCCACCTCGGGCGGCACCGGCTCGACCTACGACCTGTTCTGGCTGAATACCAGCGACATCGTCGCCTACTACAAGGCGAAGGCCGGACTGAGCTAGCGAGACATCGGCTCCGTGGCGGGCATCGGTTGGGCGGGCGCGAGCCGACTCGGTCTCGCGCTCGCCGGCTGCGCCCTGACCGCGAACATTGCCGGAGGACACGCCGTCCTGCAGAGGGCGGAGCCGCGCATCGAGAGTCGGCTGAAGCGCGCACCCGACGAGATCAGGCTCTATTTCACGGAGCGCCTCGAGCCCGCGTACAGCTCCGTCCGCGTCCTGAACGATCACGGCGGGCAGGTCGATCGTCGTGACAGCCGCGTCGACCGCACGAACCCCGCGCTGCTGCGCGCGACGTTCCCACCGCTGCCGCCGGGAACGTACAAGGTGCAGTGGCGCGTGCTCTCCATCGATGGCGACGTCACGGAGGGCGCGTTCACCTTCCGCGTCGAATGAAGGGGCTGCTCCTCGGCGTCTTCTGGGCTCATCTCGTCTCTTGCGTGCTGCTCGTGGGCGCGTTCTTCGTGCTCCTGCTCGCGAGCCGGCCCATGGCCACGACGGCACGCTGCTGGGATCGGAGGCTCGTGCGCGGGTCGCGTCTGCTCGTGTTCGTCGCGATGGGCTCGGGAGTGGTCTGGCTGCTGGTGCGGACGGCCATTTTCGAGAACCGTCCCCAGGCCGCCCTCGAGCCCCGCGCCGTGTCGCGCGCTGTCCTCGACACGTGGCCCGGCCTGGTCTGGCTCGCGCGTCACGGCCTCCTCGTCGTGCTGGCCGCCTTCCTGGCGATGCGCGCGAACGTCGCAGAGCGACGCAACTGGATCGCCGCGCGCGGCGAGGCGCTGGCGCTCGCCACGCTGGCGCTGGCCCTCACGAGCGCCTCCAGTCACGCCGCCGCGATCACCTCGGGCACGCTGTGGGCCGTCGCCGTCGACGTCACCCATCTGGTGGGGACAGGTCTCTGGGTCGGCGGCCTGGTGGCACTCGCGCTGCTGCTGGGAGCGGCGAGTCGTGAGGACGGCGCCGACGCGCGCCCCTATGCCGTGCTCGCGGCGCGTCGCTTCTCTCGTGCCGCGCTGATCGTGATGCTCCTCCTGATGGCCTCGGGCGTGCTGAACGCGATCACTCAGGTCGAGAGTGTCGCCGCCCTGGCCGGGACGACCCACGGTCGCTTGCTCCTCGCCAAGCTCGCCGTGCTCGTCCCGATCCTCGTCCTCGCCGCCGTCAACCGCACGCGGATTCTTCCGGCGCTGTCCGCGCCGAGCGTCCCCGTCGGGCGCGCGACCATGCGACGCCTGACCGCGTTCGTCGGGTTGGAGGCCGCGCTCGCGCTTGTCTTGATAGTGCTGGCCGCCGCGATGACCCTGACGACGCCGGCGCGCCACGCCGAGCCGGCCTGGCCGCTGCCGTTCCGGCTTTCCCTCGACGTCCTGGTCGACGTGCCGGCGACGCGATGGCGCGCGCTGCTGGGCGGCCAGCTGGCGGTCGCAGGCCTGGTCGCGCTGATCGCGTCGTGTCTCGTACGGCGTCGGCGCGTACCGGTGCTCGCCGGCGGCCTCGCGCTCGTCGCCATCGGCGCCGGCGTCGGCATCTTTCCGCTCGTGGTCGACGCCTATCCGACGACGTACAAGCGTCCGCTCCCGACGTACCAAGTCGCATCCATCGCCTCGGGGATGACGATCTACCGCGAGCACTGCGTCGGCTGCCACGGCGCTACGGGCGCCGGCGGGCCGCTCGCCGATCTTCGAGCGCCGCCCACGTCACGCCGTCACGCGGGCGAGATCTTCTGGCTGATCAGCCGCGGCATTCCCGAGCGCGGCATGCCGGACTTTGGCATCCGTCTCGGCGAAGCCCAGCGATGGGACGTGATCAATTTCATCCGCGCGCTCGGCGCCGCGGAAGGCGCGAGGACGCTCGGCTCCCAGGTGGACCGCGATCGCGCCTGGCTCGCCGCGCCCGACTTCACCGTCGCGGTTGGGCCGCTGGCCCCGGGTGCCCTGCGCGACCACCGGGGACGGCGAATGGTCCTGCTGGTGCTCTACACGCTTCCGGAGTCCCGCGCGCGCATGGCGGAGCTGGCGCTCAGCTACGACGTGCTCTCCGTCATCGGCGTCGAGATCATCGCCGTGCCGATCCACGCCTCGTCCGAGGCGATCCGCGAGCTCGGCTCGTCGCCACCCGTGCTGTTCCCGGTGGTCACCGACGGTAGCGGCGACATCGTCACGACGTACGGGATGTTCGCGCCTGGTCCCCACGCCGAAATCCTGATCGACCGCCAGGGCTACATCCGCGCGATCTGGAGAGGCGAGGGCGGCGGGATGCCGCGCGCCAGCATGGTCCAGGCTCAGGTGGAGAAGCTGAACGAGGAGAAGAGCCCGCCGCCCTTCCCCGACGACCACGTGCACTGAGGGTGCGCGGCTCGGAAGGAGTCCCGTGATGCCCGTGTGGCAGGTGGCCCTGGTGCTGAACTTTACGCTCGCCGTCGGCCTCGGCCTCGGCTACGCCGGCTGGGGCCGGCGCGCAGAAGCACTCGACAGGGAGTTCGGCGCCGCCCGCGCGCAGGTGGAGCGGCTCGAGCGCGAGCGGGCGGCGTGCGGCCCGGGCGCGCGCGCTGGGGAGCAGCAGTGGGAGGGACGCGGCGTCGTCCGCGCGACCTACCCGCAGCTGCTGGTGATCACGCACGAGGAGATCCGCGGGCTGCTGCCCGCGAGGACCACGAGCTTCCGCGCGGCGTCGCCGACGCTTCGTGAGTCGATCCGGATCGGCGACCCCATACGATTTTCGCTGCGCGGCACGGTCGCGGACGACGCCGCGGTCGTGGCGGTCGAGCAGTGGTGAGCCTCGTTCTGTCTGGGACGGAGCGCCGCTCAGCGCCATGCCATCCTAACGGCCCCGCAGGTACGGATTGCCCTCGTGCTTGGCCTGGAAGTCGGTCCAGGCGTCGATGTCGCGCTCCCTGAACTCGCGCAAGAACTTCCAGCTCGTCGCCTTGAGGACCTGATCAGGCAGGAACGTGTACCACGCGATGCGGAGACCGAGCGCGAAGTGCTCGGCGAGGGTCAGCGGCCTGGGGAGCTTGCCCTGCATGACGGACAGCGTCCCGGACACCGCGGCGCGCGCCTGCCGGATTTCTTCGATCGAATGGGGCGACTCGAACTGCACCCAGTCGACGCCCCCGTGCGCCCAGTACGCGTTCAATCGTTCCACGAGCTCCTGCATGCCGCCGTTCGTGGCGTCGCGCGCGTAGCACTGGGCCATGACCACGAAGTCCGGGTCGAGCTCGTCCCGCGCGCGGACGGCCGTCTGGTAGCGCTCCACCGCCGCCTCACGCGAGACCACCTCGATGCCGGGCGTCTGCGTCGCCCGCTTGCCCTCGATCGGCTGGTCGTCGATGCGAATGCCGGCCAGGCCGGCGCGGATGCAGTCGTGGACGAGCCGGCGCACGGCGGGCCCACCGCCGTGGCCCGTGTCGCCGTCGAGGATCACGGGAAACGAGACGGCTCGTGCGATATACCCGCCGAACTGGACGCACTCCGCGGCCGAGAGGACGCCGGTGTCCGGGAAGGCGGTGTAGTTGCCGCCGGTGATGCCCGTGCCTACGAACGCGGCCTCGCAGCCCGCGGCTTCCATGATCTGGGCGTGGAAGGCGTTGGGTGTACCGAGCACGGCCAGCACGCGATCGTCTCGGGCCAGCAGCGACCGGAGCCGAGAGGATGCTCGCGGTACCTGGCGGTCAGGCACGAGCCCGGGCCGGAGGGACCGGCGCTGGCGTGAAGCGGCGATAGAACCGCAGCGCATTGTCCCAGAACAGCTTGCGCTTCACCCGCTCC
>Ga0209056_10004596_pt1 | contig 14544 bp, 16 predicted proteins | sample GraSoiAngelo_114_FD_185876 | JGI IMG/M metagenome (GOLD analysis project Ga0209056, IMG submission 185876) | Grasslands soil microbial communities from the Angelo Coastal Reserve, California, USA - 14_0903_13_40cm (SPAdes) (version 2) | ecosystem: Environmental > Terrestrial > Soil > Grasslands... | reverse complement strand
GCGATGGCCCCGCCCAGAAAATCCCCGTCCGCGGACACGGCGGTGAAGGTGGTCGCGGTGCCGAAGTCGACGACGATGGCCGGTCCCCCGTACTTCTCGTGGACCGCGATGGCGTTGCAGATGCGGTCGGCGCCGACTTCTTTGGGATGTTCATAGAGGATGCGCATGCCCGTGCGCACGCCCGGCCCGACCACCAGCGCCGTCACGCCAAAATAACGCTGGCACAGCCGTTCGAACACGTCGGTCAGTGGAGGAACGACCGAGGAGATCGCCGCCGACTCTGCTTTCGCAAACTCCAGCCCCGCGTATTGGAACAGCCCGCGGAGGATCATCGCATACTCATCGTCCGTCTTGTTGAGGTCGGTGGCGATCCGCCAGTGCACGAGGAGGTCGGAGCCACGATACCCGCCGACCTTGATTTGGGTGTTGTTGATGTTGATGGCCAGTAGCATGCTTTAGCTTCTCGCGCGCGCCGCCGACACGGCTCTGTACACTGGAACCGTTATCAAAACCGCCAGAATCACCTCAGGTAGGCCGTGTGTTGCGCCGATGACGAAAGCCGCCCCGGCTGGAATGAACCCAAACAGTACAATCAACGTCAACACACCAATCGTGTTGGTAAGCGTGCCGGCAACGGCGGCGGCGGCTGGTTCCGCATTCTCCCCCGAGAGCAACCAGTATGCTACGGCAGCGGCCGCGAGGCCCGCCGCGACTGAAAGCCAGAGCCGCTCGGCGGTCACCGACGCCACAACATGATAGGCATTGATCATCCAGGTGGGCTCGATCTTCTTCGCGCCAAAGGCCGCCTCAAACCGCTGCGCGCCTGGTCCCAGGATGGTGAAAATCCCCGCACCCAGTGCCATAGCGGAGAGGCTGCGGGCGTACCGGCGCTTCAGCGCCGCCAAAACTAGTGCAGCGACGATCCCGATTAGGATCCGAGGTCCGATGGCGATTAGCGGGTTGCTGAATGCTGGAGTCCCGGCTCGCAAAAAGCTGATCACGCCGAAGATCGCACCGACAAATCCGCCGACGACCGGCCCTGCCAGCACGGCGGCCACGATTACCGGAATGTGCATGGTGGTGGCCGCACCGACGGGAGTGGGAAATGCGATGAACCCGAGTGGGGTGTATCCCAGCGCTGTGGCGAGGGCACCCAGCATACCCGCGACCGCGATATCCCGGGTGGACAAACGAAGGCCCCTCCGCGATGCGGCAGGGGTATAATCAGCCTGTGCCATTGTCATCCTCCGTTCCAGTCTCACCGAGTACCGGACGGAGCCCAACACAGCGGCTCAGTTCGGGGTCCAGCCCCCCAAAGGAGTACTGGCCCTGCCCCGAGTGTATCACGAAATTATCCATCCGCCAGCCCCGGAATTCCCCCCAGGCCCTTCGCCAAGCGCACGGCGCGCTGCACCGCCTCCGCCACCACCTCCACCGCCGCCGTGCCCAGGGGGATCATCTCCGCCCTAGCATCCCCCGTGGACAGGGCGAAAACCGTGTCGCCATCGTACATGGTGTGGGCCGGGGAGATCACGCGCGCCAGCCCATCGTGGCCGAGCTGAGCGAGTTTGTTCGTCTGCTCCTTGCTCAGTGCGGCGTTGGTCGCCACGACCGCGAGCGTCGTATTGCCACCGAAGCGCGCACTACCGCCCCCGCTCATTAACGCCTGCGCCATGTTGAGAAAGCGTCCGGTCGCACGATCGCGCGCCCCGGCCAGAATCTGCCCCGCGTGATCGTCCCGCACATCGCCGTAGGCATTGACGACCACCAGCGCGCCGACGAGCACGCCACCCGGCAAACCGACGGCCCATGTCCCGATCCCGCCCTTCATCGCCGACACCGGCCCCAGCAACTTGCCGACGGTGGCGCCGGTTCCCGCCCCAACGCTGCCTTCCTCCACCGGACCACCGGATGCACTGCGGGCGGCCGCGTAGCCCATCTCCGCGGTAGGACGGACGGCCGGATCGCCAATCATCAGGTCGAAAATCACCGCCGCCGCGACCAGAGGGACTTTCGCTACGGAGACATCGAAGCCGATGCCGCGCTCTTCGAGGAACCGCATCACCCCATCTGCCGCGGCCAGTCCGAACGCGCTGCCGCCGGTCAACAGCACGCCGTGAACGCGCTCGACCAGGTTCATCGGCCGCAACGCGTCTGTCTCTCGGGTCCCAGGGGCCGAGCCGCGGACATCCACCCCGCCCACCGCCCCCCGCTCGCACAGAATGACGGTGCACCCGGTCACGGCGCGCACGTCCGCCGCGTGACCCACCTTGATTCCCACCACGTCGGTGATCTGCGGCATCGTCACTCCGCCGGGGCCTCAGCCGTCCGCAGGGAGACATCACCAGCCACGACGCGCTGTAGGCCAGCTGGCGTCCTCACCAGCAGGGCCCCCCTGCTGTCTACGTCCTCGGCTACCCCCTCCAGGTCCTGCGCCCCCCACACACGCACCTGGCGCCCCAACGTGACATCATGTTCCCTCCACCGTCCCAGGAGGGCCTCCGGATCGCGGTGGAGCAGGTCGTAGTGCCATTCGAACCGCCCCAGGACCGCGCAGGCCAGTTCCACCAGGTCGACCGGGTGTCCAAGCCGCGCCAGCAGAGAGATCCCACCGATTTCCGGATCCAGGACGCCGGGCGGCACGTTGGCGTTGATGCCGATCCCCGCGATCGCAGCCGTGCCGCTGGTCTCGATCAACACGCCGCCGACCTTGCGTTCCTCGACCAGGAGGTCATTTGGCCATTTGACGCGCACCGGCAATCGCGCCACCTCTCCCACCGCATCGGCGGCGCCGGCAGCCGCCGCCAGGCCCAGCAGCGGCCACTGCTCACGCGCGAGCCTGGGACGCAACACGAGCGACAGCCATAATCCGCCCGCGGGGGAATGCCAGGTCCGACCGCGGCGTCCACGGCCCCCGGTCTGGACCTGGGCGATCACGGTCATGCCTTCAGGCGCCCCCTGCCGGGCCAGCGCGACTGCCTCATCGTTGGTGGATCCGACCTGCTCATGGACCGACACCGGCCGCCCAAACCGGTCTGTCTTGAGTCCCGCCTCGATTGCGCCGGCCATCGACTCCGGTGTCATCGCTCGTTGAGTGGAAACAGCGACGGCAGGCGTGCCTGCATCTCTGCCACGAGGCTGTCCAGATGCGCCAGGTCGAGACGCTCCGTGTCCACGGTCAGAATCGGGCACAGGCGGAACCGTTCCACCCATTCCGCGTAGCGTTCGTTCAACTGCTGCAGATAGGTGGGCGGGATCCGCTGCTCGAAGTCACGGGCCCGCCGGTGGATGCGCTCCAGCAGTATCTGGACCGGAGCCTGCAGGTAGAGAATGAGATCGGGCGGGCGCAGAAACTGCAGCATCGTATTGAACAGTTCGTAGTAATTGCGGAAGTCGCGTTCGTCCATCAGCCCCTGCAGGTACAGGTTGCGGGCGAAGATCTCCGCGTCCTCGTAAATGGTCCGGTCCTGGATCACCGACGCCGGTGAGCGGGCGATCTGCTGATGGTGCTGGAACCGTTTGCTCAGGAAAAAGACCTGCAGGTGGAAACTCCAGCGCGGCATGTTCGCGTAGAAGTCGGGGAGGTACGGATTCTCGTCCACCACCTCGTAGTACGGCTTCCAGCCCAGCTTTTCGCTGAGCAACGTGGTGACCGTGGATTTTCCAGACCCAATGTTGCCGCTGACGGCGACGAACCATTTCATGGGAGTGATTCGTGATGAGTGATTCGCAACACCTTCGTACAGTCAGTCCGTGACGTCGTTCGCATACTGCAGAATTCCCCTGAGATCGGCCTCGGTGAAGATATCGACTTCGTCGGTGTCGACGCGCAGCAGTGCGGTGTCATGGTACCCGTCGAAGAAACTTTCGTATTCGGCGCACAACCGCTCTAGGTAGGCCGGCTCGATCATCCGTTCAAACGGGCGGTCCCGGTGGGCGATGCGGTCCAGCAGCGTCTCGAGGTGCGCCGTGAGGTAGATCACCAGCGCCGGCTGCACCGTCATCGGGGCGATCAGATCGAACAGACGGGTGTACAGATCCAGTTCCTCGGCGTCGAGATTCATCTGGGCAAAGAGGCGGTCTTTGGCAAAGATGTAGTCGCTGACGACCGCCTGCCCCTGCTCCCGCGCCCGGCGGATGACCTCCTGCTGGCGGTACCGGCTGAGAAAGAAAAAGATCTGCGTCTGGAAGGCGTAGCCCCGCATGTCCTGATAGAAGTGGTGAAGGAACGGATTCTCCTCCACGACTTCCAGCACCGCCGCCGCGCGCAGCGGCGCGGCCAGCAAACGGGCCAGCGTTGTCTTCCCAACGCCGATCGGTCCCTCCACCGCGACGAGCGCGCCCCCCACCGGTCGCCCATCCGGCAACAGCGCCCGCTGCCGGGCCCGGAGCGGCCGGTACACCATGCGCGGACGCGTCATCCGCCGGCGACCTTCTGGACGTCCTGGCTGCGCACCTCAGGCAGGAACGCGGCGAGCCGGCGGCCATCCGGCAATGCCGCGTCCGGAGCAATTTCCAGCAGAGGCTCGAGCACGAAGCGCCGGCGGGTCATCTCCGGGTGTGGGATCGCCAGGGTCGGCGTGTCAACCTGCACCTCGTCGTACAACAGAATGTCGATATCCACCGTCCGCGGTCCCCACCGCTGGGTGCGCACCCGGCCCAGCGTTCGCTCGGCCGCCAGCGCCAGCTCGAGCAGGCCCTGGGGCTCGAGATCCGTGTGCACTTCCGCGACCAGGTTCACGAACCGCGGCTGGTCGGTCACGCCGACAGGCGCCGTCTCATAGAGCGAGGAGCGTTTGATCACCCGGACGCGGCCGGATGCCTCCAACCGCTCCAGGGCGGCGTTCAATAACCCCACGCGATTCCCCTGATTCGACCCCAGGCCCAGGTAGGCGCGCGCCATCAGCGCTTTTCACGCCGTATCTCAACGCCAGAAAAATCGAGCTGCCCGGGAAGTTTCACCTGAGGTTTGCGCACGCGGACGGTCACCGCAGTGACGCGGTCGAGCGTGAGCAGGTTCGCGGCAATCGTCTCCGCCAGCGTCTCGATCAGGTTCGCTGACTCCCCCTCCATGACGGTCCGCACGAGTTCGTAGGCCCGGCGGTAGTCGACCGTCAGCTCAAGGGCGTCACGGCGTGCCGATGTCTGCACATCGGCCTCCAGCTCGACATCGACGAGAAACTCCTGGCCCTGGGCGCGCTCTTCGGGCAGCACCCCATGATAGGCGAAAAATCGCATCCCCGACAGCACCAGGCGGTCCGTCATCCGAGACGCCTGTTGACCGCGGCCAGCGCGCCATCGCGCAGCGCATCGGCGCGGAGACCCAGCGCGTCCGCGCGCACTGCTCCGCTCGTCCGCATCGCGGGATCCTTGATCGCCTGCAGGTTGATGCGCACATTCAGCAACGCACCATGCACCGCGGCATGTGCGAGCAGCGCAGCCACGCCGACATCGCTGATCGCGTTGGGATTGCCGGTCCCGGCCAGGCTCGTCGCGATCTCTAACAGACTCGCCGCGCGCGAGGCGACGTCCAGCGGGACATCCGACGCACCCGTCAACGCCTCCTGGATCGCCGCCTGCCGGCGCTGCTTGTCCTCGGAGGTCTCTTTGGGCAAACGGCGAGCCCGCATGACGGCGTCAAACGCCTGGGCATCCTGGACGGCCAGGTCGAGGAGCGCGCGCCGCTGCTCCTCGGCGGCGGCCAGCGCCTGCTGGAACGGCGCGTCATCGCCCCCCTTCCCCGCCGAGAGCCTGGACACCATCGCCAGCAACCCCGCGGCCATTGCGCCGGCGACCGCCGATGCCGTGCCGCCGCCAGGCGTCGGATCTGACGATGCCAGCCGGTCAAGAAACTGAGAAAGGGGCAACTCCTTCATGCCGGCCGGCGCAGCCCCCGGCCGGCCTGATACACGAGCTGGCCGCGCTTGACCACCGTGTGCACCGGATTGACACCAAAATGCATCGGGAGATGACGATAGTCCGTCAGGTCGAGCACGACGGCGTCGGCGGCTTTCCCCGGCTCCAGACTTCCGACTTCTTCCGCCATGGCGACGGCATGCGCGGCGTTGATGGTCGCCGCGGTGATCGCCTCGGCCGGCGTCAACCGCATGCCCAGGCAGGCCAGGGCAATGATCATCGGCATCGACCACGTGGGGGAGGTGCCGGGGTTGAAGTCCGTGCCCAGCGCCACCGGCACCCCCAGGTCCACCATCCGGCGTGCGCGCGCGTACGGCAGGCCGAGGAACAGCGCAGTGCCCGGGAGCAGCACGGCCATCGTGCCGGCGTCTGCCAGTGCCTGCAGGCCGTCATCGGACGCGCACAGCAGATGGTCGGCCGAAACCGCCTCCAGGTCTGCCGCCAGCGCGGCGCCACCCAGATCGGACAGTTCATCCGCGTGGATCTTTGGATCTAACCCCGCCTCGAGTCCGGCCTCCAGCACGGCGCGTGACTGCTCCGGCGTAAACGCGCCGGCTTCACAAAAGACGTCGCAGAATTCCGCGAGATCTTCGTCGGCGACAGCAGGCAGCATCTCTTCGACCACCAGGCGGACGTACGCATCCGGATCGCGACCGTGCTCCGGCGGCACGGCATGCGCACCGAGAAAGGTCGGGATCAGATCCACGTCATGGGCCGCGCTCAAACGGTGCGCCGCCCGCAGGCATTTCAGCTCGTCGTCGACAGTCAATCCGTAGCCACTCTTGACCTCGACGGTCGTGGTGCCGTGCGCCAGCAGGCGATCCAGCCGCTGGCGTCCCAGGTCGAGCAACTCATCCTCCCCTGCCGCCCGGGTGGCGCGCATCGTCGAGAGGATGCCCCCACCGGCGTGCGAGATCTGCTGATACGTCGCGCCGCCCAGCCGCATCTCAAACTCCTCGGCCCGGGACCCCGCGAAGATCAAGTGCGTGTGCGGATCCACAAACCCCGGCACGACCACCCGACCGCCTGCGTCGATGACCTCCCCGCTCGGGCCGGGGGTGACCTCATCCATCACCTGGAGGGTCGGGCCGACAGCTACGACCACCCCATCAGCAGCCGCCATCGCGCCGTCGGGGATGATGGCCAGATCGCCAAGAGCCGTCCCGGTCCGCGGCCGGTCGTTCGGCCCGGCCAGCGTCAACAGCTGCCCGGCGTGCACGATCAGGAGATCAACCTCCGTCATTCCATTAGCGTCGCTTCCAGGATCTGCTCGCGACGAAAAGCCCTGAGCCTGAGGTAGAAGCGGGCCGCGTCCGCGACGGCGTCTAGTGGGATCAGACCGACGACCTCGCTCTCGAGGATCTCGACGCCATATCGGGCGGCCTCGGCGCGGATGAGCTCAAACGCCTGGTGCACCGGCGTCTTCGTGTAGTCCAGCAGGTTCATCGAGACCTGGGCGCGCCCGCGCTCGCTTGTGACCCCCATGGCCTGCACGGCGACCAGGCCGCCGCTCGATTCGCGCGCCGCCTTCGCAATCTTCTTGGCGACCTCCACATCATCCGTGGCGAGGTTGACGTTGTAGGCGATCAGCGGCCGGCGGGCTCCGATGACAATCGCGCCGGCGGTGGGATGAGGCTTCGGATCTCCGACATCGGGTACCCACTCCGGGTCGGCCATCTTCGCAGCGAGTCCCTCATACTCGCCCTTGCGAATATCCGGGAGGCGGCGGCGTTCCGGCCGCGTTGCCGCCTCCGCATAGAAATAGACCGGCACCCGCAGCGCGTCCCAGATCTGCCGGCCAAGATCCTTCGCCGCGGCCACACACTCCTCCATCGTCACCCCGGAGATGGGGACAAAGGGGATCACGTCCACCGCCCCCAGGCGGGGGTGCTCCCCCCGGTGCGATCGCATGTCGATGCGTTCCACGGCTCGCCGTGTGGCGGCCAGCGCGGCATGCGAAACAGACCGCAGGTCCCCCACGAAGGTGATGACGCAGCGGTTATGGCTCTGGTCGGCCTGCACATCGAGCAGCCGCGCGCCAGGGGTCTGGCGCACTTCCGCGGCGATCGCCTCGATGACGTCCCGGCGCCGGCCCTCGCTGAAGTTTGGGACACATTCCACCAGCTGCGGCATCGTCTTCCTCGGAAAACCGTACTATGTTTCTGTGCTTTCGGAATCTTCTCCTCGGACGAGCGTCAGAGGAAGCGCCCGTGAAGACGCAGAAACCGCACTCTCATCGGGTATGCGTGAACATGGAGGCCGTTCGGCGCGGCCAGACGACCGCACTGAGCGGTTGAGCCGGTTCCTCGCACTGGTGCTGCGCCACAAGCCGGACAGCGTCGGCATTGCGCTGGATTCGTCGGGGTTCGCAGAGATCGAGGAACTGGCGAACGCGATCGCCGGACAGCCCGGATGGACCTCGGTCACGGAAGCAGCCATTCGCGCCGTCGCGCAGAGGGACGCCCGGCGCTATGAGATTGCGGGCACGCGCATCCGGGCCCGCTACGGCCATAGCATCCTGATTGAGACCCCTGGAACGCCGGTGATTCCTCCGGAGTGGCTGTACCACGGCACGCCGCCCGACGTACTCGACGCGATCCGGAACGACGGCCTCAAACCAACGGGACGCCAGTTCGTGCACCTGTCGGCCACACGGCAGGATGCGCTGACCATCGGGCAGCGTCACAGCCCGGGGGCGATCGTGGTCACTGTGCTCGCGCGACAGGCGCACGAGGCCGGCGTGCAGTTCTACCAGGCCTCTCCGGCCATTTACCTCGTCCGGGCAATCCCTGCCAGCCATCTGAGCGTCCCGCTGCCTGAACTTCCAGCCTGACGCTCGTCACGACCCAGGGATTTCGACCCACTGGCCGGCCGACGCGCGGACCGCATCCATCACCCGCTGGACCTGCAGCCCGTCAGCAAACGTGGCCGCCGGTGCGATGGGGCCGTGATCAAGGATCGCGTTGACGATGTGATCGGCCAGCCGGATGAACGACAGACCCCACAGCGGCGAGTAGTTCATGCCCGGCGGGGCGGTGAGCGTCTCTGGCTCGGTGATCTCCTCCAGGCTCTCCCCGCGCTGCGCTCCCCACAGCCGCTCCTGGTCGAGGACGAGGGTTCCTTCATCGCCCCAGATCTCTGTCCGGGGCCCGGCAGCGTGGGCGGCCGCAGCGCTGTTCACAACCGTGCCTACGGCCCCTGACGCGAAGCGCAGCGAGAACGAGGCGAAGTCGTCAGACGTCACGGCCCGCTGTCCGCGTCCACCGGGATCCGGGCGCTCCTTGAGAAACGTTTCCGTTGCTCCGCTGACCGCGACAATGTCTCCCAGGAAGTACCGGAGCAGGTCGATCTGGTGCGACCCCTGCGCGCCCAGGGTCCCGCCGCCCCGTCCGGCATCCGACCCCCACGTCCACGGCCGGGTGGCGTCGGCCCTGCCTGTCCCCACCACGGTCGTCAACGCGTGCCTGGGCGTGCCAATGAACCCTTCCTTGATCAGGTGTTTGATCTTCCGGCGGATTGGATTAAAACGAAGTTCATGATCGATCATGTGCGTCACGCCCCGCCGTTCAGCTTCGCGCAGCATCTCCGCCGCCTGTCCGGCGTTCAGGGCCATCGGCTTCTCGCACAACACGTGGCGGTGGTGCGCCAGCGCAGCCAGTGTCGCGGGGTGATGCGTGTCGGGCGGGGACGTGATGCTGACGAGGTCCAGCTCGACGGTGGCGACCATCTCCCGGTAGTCATCGAACGCATGAGGAATTTCGAAACGGCCGGCGACCTCACCCGCCCGCCCCGGAGTCCCGCTGGCGACCGCGACCGCGGACACACGGGGATGCGCCAGGAACGCGGGGATCTGCACGTCCGCGCCAAACCCCGTCCCGATCACCCCGACGCGCAGCTTCGGCATTCACTCCTCCACGCGCGAGAAGTGGATCACCGTCACCGTGTCATCGAGCCCAATCAGGCGCTCACGGCCGTAGATGTTGCTGAGGAACTCGATCAGCTCTTCGTGCCGGCGCAGTTCCGGGTTATCCCGCTGGATCTCGCGCGGGGTTACGTCGCGCAGCGCCTTCACCTCGACGGCGTCGATGATCGCCGCCGCCACCTTCTTGCGCGTCCCGAAGCGCCGGCCGACCGTCAGCCACACCACCTGTCCGGTTTCATACTTGTCCCGCTTGTCCCCCAGGCGGATGGTGGCGGTCTTCCGGCCGTCGCGCAACTGCTCGGTAAACACCGTAGAATAAAAGTTGAGTGCGAACATGGTAGTGCCTCCCACTACTTGCGGATCTTGGATGTCGGATTCTGGATCTTGGATACTACATCGTCACGAAAACGAACTCATCCTGCATCCAAGATCCGACATCCAACATCCGAGTCGTTCATTCAAGCATGGGCATCCTTATTCCGTGCCTTTTTGCGGCGGCGATCGCCAGCTCGTACCCGGCATCGGCGTGGCGCACCACCCCGGTGCCCGGGTCGGTCGCCAGCACCCGCTCCAGTTTCCGCGCTCCCAGCTCAGTCCCGTCGGCGACGACCACCTGCCCGGCGTGAATCGAGTACCCGATGCCCACCCCACCGCCGTGGTGCACGGCGACCCAGGTCGCCCCGGCGGAGGTATTCAGCAACGCGTTGAGGATGGGCCAGTCCGCCACAGCATCCGAGCCGTCTTTCATGCCTTCGGTCTCGCGATACGGGGAGGCGACCGACCCACTATCGAGATGATCGCGGCCGATGACGATCGGCGCCCGGACCCGCCCGCTTCGCACCAGGTCGTTGAACGCCAGCCCGGCCTGCGCGCGTTCACCGTACCCCAGCCAGCAGATGCGCGCGGGGAGCCCCTGAAACGGCACCCGCGCCTCCGCCAGACGGATCCAGCGCGCCAGCGCGTGGTCGCCGGGAAACAACTGGAGCACGGCGCGATCCGTCTCCGCAATGTCGCCCGGCTCGCCCGACAACGCGGCCCATCGAAACGGCCCCTTGCCCTCGCAGAACAGCGGCCGGACGTAGGCCTCGACGAATCCCGGATAGCGAAACGCGTCGCCGAACCCCGCCGCCTGCGCCTGGCCGCGCAGGTTGTTGCCGTAGTCGAACACGACGCTGCCGAGCCTCTGCAACGCCACCATCGCCTCGCAGTGCCGGACGATGGAGGCCCGGGCGCGCGCGACGTACTCCTGCGGCTGCTGCTTGCGCATCTTGGGCGCCTCTTCGGCGGTCACGCCCTCGGGGATGTAGCCGCCCAAGGGGTCGTGGGCGGACGTCTGATCCGTGACAACGTCGAACACGAGGCCGCGCCGCGCCACCTCTGCGTACACCGATGCCGCATTCCCCAGCAGCGCGATGGCCTGCGGCCGACCGGCCCGTTTCGCTTCGTCGACCGACCGCAACGCGTCGTCCAGGTTATCCGTGGCCCGGTCCACCCACCCCGCGGTGAGGCGCCGGTGGATGCGGGCGGGATCGACCTCAACAATCAGCGCCACGCCGTCGTTCATGGTCACGGCCATCGGCTGGGCGCCGCCCATGCCTCCCAGCCCGGCGCTCAGCACGGCCCGGCCTCGCAGCGAACCGTTGAAGTGCGCGCGGGCAACGGCCGCAAACGTCTCGTACGTGCCTTGCAGGATGCCCTGGGTCCCGATGTAGATCCACGAGCCGGCGGTCATCTGTCCATACATGGTCAGGCCCAGCGCCTCCAGCTCCCAAAACTTCTCCCAGGTGGCCCACGCCGGCACCAGCATCGCGTTGCTGATCAGCACTCGCGGCGCCCACTCGTGCGTGCGGAAGATCCCCACCGGCTTCCCGGACTGGATGAGCAGCGTCTCGTCGGATTCCAACGCCTGCAGGCTGCGGACGATGGCGTCAAAGCACGCCCAGTTGCGTGCCGCCTTGCCCGTCCCCCCATAGACGATGAGTTCGTCGGGCTTTTCCGCGACTTCCGGGTCCAGGTTATTCATCAGCATCCGCATCGCGGCTTCCTGCGGCCAGCCCCGACACGAGATCTGCGATCCGCGTGCTGCCCGAATTCGACGCGCCGCCATCACTGTAACCGCCCAATGGCCTTCTCGACCCTGGTCACCAGTTCGCCGCTGCGCACGAGCTCGTACCCCGCGGCCAGGTCTGCGGCCAGCACGCGATCCGCCGCAAGCGGCGGCACCACGCTCCGGACGCTTTCATATGCCGCGCGTGTTCCCGCGCCGGGCTGGGCGGACCGGCGGAACTCGAGCGCCTGCGCGGCGCAGATCAATTCGACGCCGATCACCTGCTGCGCGTGCCGGACCACCTGCGCGGCCTTGCGGGCGGCGATGGTCCCCATGCTGACATGATCTTCCTGGTTGGCCGACGTGGGGATGCTGTCGACGCTGGCGGGGTGGCTGAGCACCTTGTTCTCCGACACCAGCGCCGCGGCGGTATACTGCGCGAGCATCAGCCCGGAGTGCAGCCCACCGTCCGCCGTCAAGAATGCCGGCAGGCCCGACAGGTGCGGGTTCACCAGACGCTCGATGCGCCGCTCGGCGATGCTGGCCAGTTCGGCGCAGGCGATGGCGAGCAGGTCCATGGCGATGGCCACAGGCTGGCCATGGAAGTTCCCCCCGGAAATTACGCGTGCCTCGTCGGAGAAGATGAGCGGGTTATCGGTTGCCGCATTGATCTCGATCTCGACGACCGCGGTCGCGTACCCGATGGCATCGCGCGAGGCGCCGTGCACCTGGGGCATGCACCGCAGCGCGTAGGCGTCCTGCACCTTGCCGTTCGTGCGGGGCTGGATGAGGATTTCGCTTCCGGCAATGAGCCGCCTGAGGTTGTCCGCGCTGGCCTGCTGGCCGGGATGGGGGCGGACGCGTTGCAGGAGCGGATCGAGGGCCTCCGGCAATCCCTGCAGAGCTTCAAAACTCATGGCCCCACTGATATCGGCGCTTGTGGCGAGGCGGCGGGCGTCGAAGACCGCCAGGGCGGCAATCCCGGTCATGGCCTGCGTGCCGTTGATCAGCGCCACGCCCTCTTTGGCCGCCAACAAGGCGGGCGACAACCCGGCGCCGGCCAGCGCATCCCGGCTCGGCACCGGCGCTCCGGTGACCGTGACGTCACCTTCCCCGATCAACGCCAGGGCCAGGTGCGCCAGAGGAGCCAGATCGCCGCTTGCGCCGACGGAGCCCTGCGACGGGATGATCGGGTGCAGGCCGCGGTTGAGCATGTCCACGAGCAGGGTGAGGGTCTGGGGGCGGATGCCAGAATATCCCAGCGCCAGCGCGTGCGCGCGCAAGAGCATCATCGCGCGCACCACCTCTTCGGGCAGGGGGTCGCCGACGCCGGCGCTGTGGCTGCGCACAATATTCACCTGCAGCCTCGCCGACTGTTGGGGCGAGATGTGCACGCCGGCCAGCTCGCCCACCCCGGTGGTGATGCCGTAGACCACCCGGCCATCGCGCACCAGCTGCTCCACCATCGCCCGTGATCGTGCCACGCGCTCCCGTGCATGAGGAGAGAGGGCGACCTCCGCCCTCTCCCTCGCCACGCGTACAACATCCGCGATCGTTAGATGCTCGCCGACCTCAACCGGCACTCGTCACTCTCCGCATCGATTCCGCGACTGCGCGACTCCGCGACTGCGCGTTATTGCAGGCTCTCGTGGTACGTCGACGTCACACCCTTCTCGCCCCGCTTTCCGACCACGGTCGCCAGCGTGATGTCCTTGTATAAGATCTTCGCCGTCACCGTCTTGATGCTCGTCAGCTGGGCCAGAATGGCCTGGGATGCCAGGAGTCCCTCGGTCTCGAGATTCTTGCGCGCTTCGGTTTTATCTTGTGGCTCGATCAGCACTATCGCGCGGCCTTCCTCGACTTTGTCACCGGGCTTCACCAGCAGCTGGACGACACGGCCCGTCTGCTCGGCCTGCGCCGCGAGCGTGATCTTTCCGTCACTCGTGCGCACGTAGGCCAGGGGGTCTCCTTTGACCACGCGGAGGCCGACCATCACGCGGTCCAGGTCTTTGGTGACGACCTCGCCGCTCACCGTTGCCCGGGCCGCCGGGGGATAGGTCGCCGACTCAAACGTAACCTCCACCGTCCCCACGGTTTCGCTCACCTTGATATCCTTCACGGTCCCCCGGCCGATGATATTCTCCACCAGATTCTTGGCCAGCACGTCCGGGGACGGCGGCCGCAGCGCCTCTTCTGCCTTCCGCCGGTAGGCGTAGTCCCAGGCGAAGAGCCCGCCGCTGACCACCGCAACGGTTGCGACATAGATCACCACGGGCACCCAGCCCAGGCCGGTCTTCTTGGCTAGTCGGTCTGCTCGAGCCACCCTTCAACCCCCGATCCTGGATCTTGGATGCTGGATCTTGGATCTGCGATCCTTAGTGCACCCTGCTCTATCCAACATCCAGGATCCAAGATCCAAGATCGATCCCTTTCTACCCTGTCGATATCGCATCAGAGGTGGTGATCACTCCTCTATAGAGGAATGACGTTTGCCTGATCGCCACCTGCTGGTCGAACGGCGTGATCGCGGAGATGGCGTCGATCGGCAGGATGACCTGGTAGCCGCGCAGCGCGGCGCTGCCGGCCGTATGCAGCACGCAGATGTTGGCCACGGTGCCGCAGACGATCACGGTCTTGATGTTCTTCAACCGTAGCTCGT
>Ga0209056_10004595_pt1 | contig 14544 bp, 14 predicted proteins | sample GraSoiAngelo_114_FD_185876 | JGI IMG/M metagenome (GOLD analysis project Ga0209056, IMG submission 185876) | Grasslands soil microbial communities from the Angelo Coastal Reserve, California, USA - 14_0903_13_40cm (SPAdes) (version 2) | ecosystem: Environmental > Terrestrial > Soil > Grasslands... | reverse complement strand
CGCAGGGGTGTATTGCGTCTTTTTCCCGATGCACTTTATGGGGCTCGCCGGCGATCCCCGGCGTTATGCGGACGTCACACAGTACAAATTCCTTGCAACCCTGCCGCCCCTGAATCACTTTATTACGATCGCAGCATTCATTACTGGCGCCGCGCAGCTCATCTTCCTGGTGAATGTCCTTTGGAGCATGGCGAAAGGTCCCAGAGCGGAGATTAATCCCTGGCGCTGCACGACTCTGGAATGGACGGTCCCGTCTCCGCCGCCGCACGACAACTTTGGAGGACCTCCGCCGGCGGTGTATCACGGCGCCTATGAATACAGCGTCCCCGGGGTCAAAGAGGACTTCGTTCTGCAAACGGACTCGAGAGTCGTGGCAGGGCAGCATTAGAGTCTGTGAAATGCGCAGCCCCCGTTTGGAGTTCGGCCTTCAGGTCGCACTGGGTCCGAGCAGGTAGGGGTCTGTGACGAAATAATATGGACACTTTGGCACGAGCGCCGGGCGGGCAGATTGCGAGGCGCCGCGACGAAGGCGATGTCGGACATCGTCGAGGAGCGGCAACAAAGCCGATACGCGCCCTTCGCCGCCGCGCCTTCCGGGCTGCGGCCCGCAGGCTTCGTTGCTCGCTCCTCACATACCGCACCGGGTATTGCTCGTCGCTCGCGTCTCGCCAGCGGGCCTGGGGGCCAGCAGCAAAGTGTCCATATTATTTCGTCACAGACCCCAAGCCTGAACTCCGAACGAAAGCGCGCGAACTCGAACGTAGGGGTTTTATGAGCAGCACCTTGGTTGGACCGGAGATCGAAGCCCCGCCGGAAACAGACGGCGGCGGAAGCGGTTTCATAGATCTGGAACCCGGTGACGACGGCGGCCGCGGAGGAGGAAAGGGCCGCCAATATGACCTGTACATGACGGGCGTGTGGGTGTTCATGATTCCCGTCGTCATGTTCTTTGTCGGGCTGACCAGCGCGATGATCGTGCGCAAGGGAATTTCCGATGACTGGATTTCGACCCGGCTGCCCGGCATTCTCGGGCTGAATACGGCTGTTCTGCTGGCCAGCAGCGTCACGTTCGAGATGGCGCGCCGAGCCATGAAGGAAGCGGCCGACAACAGAGTGCGAGGCTGGGTCGGCATCACCGCCGCGTTGGGAACTCTCTTCCTTGCGGGCCAGCTCCTGGCCTGGAAGCAATTGGCCGCGCAGGGGGTATTCGTCGGGACCAATCCCAGCAGCTCCTTCTTCTACATTCTGACGGCCACGCACGGGATTCACTTGCTGGGAGGCATGACTGCTCTCCTCTATCTCACGATTCGGATACTGCGGCGCCAGTTCAGCGCGCGGCGCCGGTCTGCCCTGAAAGCAACAGCAGTCTACTGGCACTTCATGGATGCACTATGGATCTATCTTCTTCTACTCCTTTTGATCTTCTGGAGGTAGCTCGTGGCCCACGGTAAAACAGACGCGGTAGCTGCGGGATCACTGTGGGAAGGGGGAGCATCTCCCTACGCGGTCGGCGACAAGAAACTGGGGATGTGGCTCTTCATCTGCGCGGACTCGCTCACCTTCGCAGCCTGTCTGGTTGCATACAGCTACGTTCGTCTGGCTTCGACGGCCTGGCCGCGTCCCTTCGACTGGAGCAGCATCCTCAACGCGATTGTCATGACCGCCTGCTTGCTGAGCAGCAGCTTGACGATGGTCATGGCCGTCGCAGCTGCCAGTCAGGGGGAAAGGAAGAGAGCCGTACGCTTCATCCTTCTGACCATGGCCGGCGGAGTCCTGTTCGACGTGCTCCACATCCACGAGTGGCTGGGCCTGATTCACGAAGGGGTGACGCCTTCATCCAATCCCTGGGGTGTTCCACTCTTCGGGGCGACGTTCTTCGGTCTCACGGGACTGCACATGACGCACGTGACCATCGGGGTGATATACCTGGGAGTGATTGCCATAGGTTTCGGGCGCTCTAAATTCTCAGCGGAAGACGTGGAGGTCAGCGGTCTCTATTGGCACTTCGTGGACCTGGTCTGGATGTTCATTTTGCCGATGGTCTATTTGCTGTCTAACAGAATCTAGCGGAGGAGGCGGCGGCACCCCTATGGCAACCGGTCACACGCATGCGGTCTCAACCACGAAGGTCTTCGTTTGGGTCTGGTCTTTCCTGGTCCTTCTTACGTTCGTCGAAGTTTTCTTCGCATACCGGAGGATGTCGCTCGAGTTGATGATCGTGATCCTGCTAGGCCTCTCCGTGATGAAGTCGGCGTTGATCATGGCCTACTTCATGCATCTCAAATTTGAACGGCTCAGCCTCGTTATGACACTGATTCCGGCGCTCGTAATCCTGATCTGCCTGATGTTCATCAGCTTCCCCGACAGTGTCCGGATACATCAGCTCACGCCGAGGTAGAAAGGATGTCCGGCTTGCGTAAAATCTTGCTCGCGGTGATTCTCGGCGGAGTCGCGTCCGACGCCCATGCCCAGGGGTGCGCGATGTGCCTTGCGAGCGCCATGTCGCAGGGTCACAAGGCCATGCAGGCCATGAACCTTGGGATTCTGGTGTTGCTCATCCCGCCGTTTCTGATAATCGGCGGAATCCTTACCTTTACCTTTCTTCGCCGTCCCTGACATCTTTCGACTGCACCCGCTTTCACCACGGAGGCACGGAGAGCACGAAGATGCACGGAGGACACGAGTGCCTCTCTACAACTACGCCGAAAATCCTTTGCAAACCTTGCAGACGCAGATCTCGCAGAGAATCGTAATCCCTCAGTTGCAGAAGGTGACTTTTGAATTAGGACGCGGATGAACGCTGGTCGCGCGGATCAAAAACGGAACTGAACCAATTGATCCAAGAAGATCCGCGTGCACCCCCGTCCTATTTGCTCAACACTAACTGACGGGTTACAGAGAATTCGCTTTTCTGCTTTCCTTCTCTGTGTCTGCGATGAATCACTTGATTGCGGTTGGGCTGCTCCGTGAATCTCCGTGTCCTCCGTGGTGAAAGAGGGCGTGCATGGCCGACTACGAGCGGTAGGCCTCGCGGCCGATGCCTTGGATTGGAATTCCCTGCGCCGCCAGAACTTCGTGCTGGAGCGCGTACATGCAGCCCGCGGCTCGGTCGATGGCGCGCGCGAAAGCGATCGATCCCTTGAGAACGGGCAGCAGCCGGTTCCTGTCCTGAATTCGCGCAGGCGGATACTCGTGCTCGACCACCAGATGCGTCTCCTCGATCTTGAGATCGAGAAGCTCTCGAGCTGCAAGTTGGTGGTCCAGCCAGTCGACGGAGCGGTTTTGCAAATAAGCCAGCGGATCGTGCCGGGCTGTACCGGGAAGCTCGTGCTCGGCGAGTACCGTCTGCTTTATCCAGGCCCTGGCCTGATGCGCCGGATTGGATGCGGGTTTCCCGTCTTTTCGATCCCCCCTGAGAACCGTCTGCCCGCCGTAGCCCCACGCGGCCACCCCTCGGGAGTGGATCACTTGCCCTTTCACGTGGAATCCGCCAATGAGGAAGGGATAGCCGCTGTCGCGAAGGTACTGGAAAATCGACCGGGTATCCTGACCCATGAGGATGGCGTGGGAGGGATCGTAATGGATTCTGAAATTGTTCCCCACTCCCGCCTGCTCTGCGATCTGATGCAAGGCTGTCCACAAACCCGGCGTGTAACCGATATTGTTGTGCCAATTGTCGCCAGTGGTCCAGCCCGGCATCGGGCACTGCTCCACCCGGTAAACGAGCCCGCGATCCCCGGCGGCTTTCAGCAGCGGCACAAAGTTCTCGCGGAAATCGTCGAGGTTCTGATCCATGTCGAGCGACTGGTTCCTGCCCACAAAGCCGCATACGGCATCCACTCCCAGCATGACCGCCGCGTCCATGACGCGAATCATGAAGTCATGCTTCTTCTTGCGGATCTTCGGGTCTTCGTGGAGCATGTTGTCGAAGTAGGCGACGTCCGAAAGACCAATGTTATATTTCTTCATCGCCGCCAGCACGCGGTTCGCTCTCGAAGAATTGAAGGGCTTCCGCAGATCCAGGGTATTGGCCACCGGATCGAGCATCGCTTCCTGGGGAACATCGGCCTCGGTCGGGTGAAGCGCGGCCGAGAGCTCGATGTAATCAGCGCCGAGATCACGAGCGTACTCCAGCCACTCTTCAACGGCGCGGTCGGGATCCGCGTCGCGAATTTCGCGCGGCGTAAGCTCCTGAAGGGCCGCGGTCAGCACTCCGATCTTCATGAACTTCGGTTCGAATTGCTTGATCCCCGGGGTGCTGGAGATTCGCTCCTCCACGGCGGTTTGGTTCGTAGGCATGGTCGTTACCTCCGTACGATTTCAGAGCATCCTCCCTCAGGGCTGGCTCTGATTACAAGAATAGTCTTGGATATGAAAAACAGCCGGCACTTTCTCGAAAAAAGGCATACTAACACAACCCTAAGAGCCGCGGTACCGGCGCCAAACAAAATCAACAAAATCGGCGACTTGGCAGTCTACGGCTGAACTGTTTCCTCTCTGACACAAATTCTTTGCGGCTTGGCGTCTTTGTGGTGAAAGCAGTTTATGGTGCATTGCGCTGGAATAAACTCTTTGCCGCCCGGTATGATTGAGATGGGTTATGTTTGAGGAGAAGGAATGAATCTTATGGACAAGGCCGCTTTTGGGATGGGTTGTTTTTGGGGATCGGAAGCCACGTTCCGTCAGGTTCCCGGTGTCGTCAACGCCACCGTGGGGTATATGGGAGGAACTCTGAAAAATCCGGCATACCGTGACGTCTGCACGGGCACGACGGGACACGCTGAAGTAGTTCAGGTGGAATACGACCCCTCCAAGGTTTCTTATGAGGACCTCTTGAGGGTGTTCTGGGACAACCACGATCCGACGACGCTCAACCGGCAGGGTCCGGACGTCGGCACGCAGTACAGGTCGGTCATTTTCTATTACAACGAACGGCAAGAGGCAGGCGCAATAGCCTCGAAAGAACAGCTCCGGAAAAGCGGGAGGTATCGGAATCCGATTGTCACCGAGATCGTTCCCGCAACAGAATTCTATCGCGCGGAAGAATATCATCAGCGCTATTTTGAAAAGCACGGCTTGATCGGCTGCAAAATCTGAGTCCCCCGTGATTCTTCTTCGCGTCCTTGCGTCTTAGCGGCAAATGCGGCGTTGGTTTTTTCACCACAAGACGCGAAGGCTCAAAGAATCGCAAAGCGATCTTCTTTGGAAAGGATTGTGCGTTCGTGAACGCCTATCAAAACGTCCTGGTGCCTTCGAGTGTCACCGATGCCGGAGTGAAGCCGGCAACAACGATTGCCTTCACCGAGGGACCCGCCGTGGATGCCGGCGGCAACGTCTATTTCTCCGACATTATGAACAATCGAATTTTGAAGCTTGCGCCGGACGGCACGCGTTCCGTCTTTCGAGAGCCTTCGTTCCGCACCAACGGCCAAACCTTCGACCAGCGAGGACGGCTCTATCATTGCGAGGGGAGTGAGTTCGGCCCGGGCGGTGGACGCCGGGTCACGCGCACAGATTTCACCAAGAACACGTATGAAGTACTCACCGACCGCTACGAAGGCGTACGGTACAACTCGCCGAATGACATCTGCGTGGACGGGCAGGGGCGGGTCTATTTTACCGATCCCTGCTACGGCGACCGCTCCATCATGGAGATGGAGATCGAAGGCGTCTACCGCATCGATCTTGACGGCGCCGTAAAGCGAACCCTGGCGCAACCCGCAATCCACCGGCCCAACGGAATCGCGGTCACCCAGGATTCCAGAAGGTTGTACGTCGTCGACAGTTGCCCTGTGGAAGGGGGCAATCGAAAGATCTGGGCGTTTGACCTGGATGCCGAGGGAAACCCCTCGGACCAGCGGCTGGTTTATGATTTCGCCCCGGGGCGGGGCGGGGACGGCATGCGGCTGGACATCGAAGGAAACCTCTATGTGGCGGCGGGTGTCATGGCGCCGCGTCATCGCTGGGAAACTGCGGACGTGCCTCCCGCCGTGTACATCATGACTCCGGAGGGAAGGCTTCTCGGTAGAATACCGGTATACGAAGATCTGATAACGAATCTCGCCTTCGGAGGCCCCGACGGCCGCACGCTATACATCACGGCAGGCAAGACGGTTTTTACCACGCGCGTCCCCGTACCGGGGCAGGTGGCCTATCCCTCCTGGTCCGGGTCAAATGACAAATGACCAATGGCAAATGACCAATGACAAATAGAAGTCAAAAGTCCCGGCAACGAACTGCTATTTGTCATTTTTCATTGGTCATTTGCCATTGGTCATTTGTCATTTGCAAAATCTTTCTCTGCGCTCTCTGCGACTCTGCGGTGAATATGTTTGATTGCGGCCGGTGCGCGCCGTGAAATTCGTGGCCAGTTTTTCTCCGTGTCTCTGTGGCCAATGACGCAATTGAGGTCTTATTTTCGCACCGACGGAAATGGCCTTGCGATTCTTCGCGTCTTCGCGTTGGGTTTTGCGCGAGGCCTCAGTAGCGGGCGGTCCGGCGTTCTCGCCTGTACCGATCCATCAAGAGATTGAACTTCAAAGTCGTTTCATTCAGGGCTGCGTTGATCCTTGCCTTCTTGGTTTCGTCGGCGCACTGCCCAAGCTCCGCCTTTAGCCGCTGGATCTCCTTGAGCAGCTCCACTTCCTCGGGAACAAAGCCCGCGCTCTTCAGGATCGAGTACCCGATTCTCACGTGCTCCGGGGTAGCAAAGTAGCCTTCGAGATTTACAGGGCGGCCCATGCCCGGCAGGTCGTCAAACTCTCCGTTGGCAATGGCCTCCCTTATTTTTTCTTCCATGAGTTTTTCAAAAGACATCTTCATGCCTCTCGTCTATTCCACGACCTCGATGTGTTATATCGGGCGCGTTTCAGCCGGGGCCGAAGGCCCGGCCGTTTGAAATTTCAAATTTCAAATTTGAGATTTCAAATTCCCGGTCTCCCAAGACGCAGGCCGACAAATTCCTTCAAGTCCTCCGAAACATAAGTGGGAGGTGTGACCGGAAAAATGGGCATTCCTTCCAGGGCGATCCCTTCCCACACCGGTCTGTGCGCAGCTGGTTGTACCACCGCGGCAGCATCCGCGCGGTGGAGGTACGCTCGCGCACTCCGTTTGAAATCCGCGACGTCGAAGTGAAGAACGACGATGTAGAGATCCGGAGAGACAAACTCGAGGATACTGTTGCTTTCCATAATCACGAACTGCTCGGTCTCAAGGATCGGCTTGAGTTGCGGCATGGCCCGGTCAAGCTGGCCCTGCTTGGTGCGCAGCCACAGCGAGCGGCGGGCGCCGGCAACAAGGAAGCGGGAAGAATCGGTCCGGCCTTCGCGGCTCTTTTCCTCCAGCAAAGCATAGCGGTGCTCTTCAGCGGCGCAGCCGCAGGCGCGTCCATTGATGGAGCAGATTCCGTGGCCGTACTGGGTTATCTTCACCGCTGCCCAACCGCACTCTGGGAAAGCGGCAATCAATCCCGCCGCCAGGGAAGTTTTTCCAATATTGCGGGAATGTCCGCCGACGACAACAACCGCCATCGTGTCCGGTCCCTGTTATCGGGCGCAGGTTTGATGCCGCCCGCCGTCAATCGCGTGGCTCGCGCCTGTGATCCAGGCGGCCTTGTCTGAAGCCAGGAACACAATCAAGTCGGCGACCTCCTCGGGGGTGCCTACCCGATTGAGAGCGCGCCCAAGAGGATGGGTAGTCTTGCTGTGCTCGAGAAAAGCGCTGTATCTTTCTTCTTCCATACCAGAACGCCGGTGCAGATTCGTAATGGTTACTCCCGGGTTAACTGCGTTGACTCGAATTCCTTTGGGAGCGAGCTCCATCGCCGCACAGCGGGTCAACTGGTCCACGGCCGCTTTGCTCACGCAGTAGGCCAGTACGCCCGGAAAAGCGCGAATGCCGTTTACGCTGCTGACATTGACGATATTTCCTCTGCGCCTTTCCAAATGAGGGAGCGCCAGCTGCATGAGCCTGAAAACTGCGTCCAGGTTGATGTCCATCATCTCGCGCCACGCAGTGAGACTGGTATCGTGGATCGTGCCGGTCGCGATGATTCCCGCACTGTTAACCAGAATGTCGAGACCCCCGAAGGATTCCACCGTCCTGTCGATCACTCGCCTGCGGTCGGCTTCGACAGTGAGGTCGGCGGCCAGAGGAAGCGTTTTACTTCCAGAGCTGGCTATCTGGGCAGCCGCTTTTTCCAGTTCTTCCACGTTTCTGCCGACCAACCCCACGCTCGCGCCATTGGCTCCCAGCGCTAGAGCCGTGGCGCGGCCAATCCCACTGCTCGCCCCGGTCACCAGAGCAATTTTCTCTTTCAGCATTCGGCTCTTCCTCCTAAAAGCCTGATTTTATCATCTAACCAAAGTGTGATACCCATACGCGCAACCAATAAGCCTTCGCGATTGCATTGCGCCCTTAGCGCCTTCGCGGTAAAACTGACTCAGAATTTAACCGCGAAGACGCCAAGAGCGCAAAGCAATTCGCTTGACCCGGCGGCGATTCATGAGCACTATTTTTTTCAGCGTCATGGACAGGGCTTCCCCAACGCCGCAAGAGTTGTCGGGCTTGATCCGGTCGTTTCCCCCGTTTCGTCCTCCGGCAGTGCTGCGCAATCCGCACGTTCAGACCGTGATAGCCTCTCGAAAACCTCGCCGTTTCCGGTATGGCTGGACACGATCGGAAGCGATGGAAATCCGGCTGGAGAAAGACGGAAGCATTCTGGTTGAGGTCTCCTGGCAGCCGGGCGAAAGGCGTGACGCTCCAGCGCTGTTTCTGCTTCATGGCCTCGAGGGGAGCGCCGCCTCCCATTACCTCCTGGGCATGAGCAAAAAAGCTTATGCGGCGGGGTTCCACGCCGTTCGTGTGAATACACGAAACTGCGGCGGAACGGAACACATGACTCCGACGCTTTACAATGCCGGGCTGTCGCAGGATGTTGCTGCGATCGTAGAACACCTGGAGCAGCAATGCGGTGTCCGGGAGATTTACGCCGCCGGAGTCTCTCTCGGGGCCAACGTCCTTCTGAAGTACCTTGGAGAACAAGAGGAACGGGCGGCCAGCCGTGTTCGCGGAGCGGCCGCATTGAGTTGTCCCATCGATCTCGGCGTGTCGGTCGCCAGGATGCTGGAACCTCAAAACTGGGCGTACCAACGCTATTTCGTGCGACGACTCAAGGAGCACCTGTGGCGGAAAATCGCTTTCTTCCCGGATATTGCCGATGTCCGCAAGATCGATCGAATTCGGACGATCTATGACTTTGACGACCTGATCACAGCGCCGCATTTCGGTTTCGGGACGGCGGACAACTACTATAGACTTGCCAGCTCGGCCCCTCTACTGAGAAAGATCCGCGTTCCAACACTCATCGTGCAATCGATGGACGACCCCATGATCCCCTTTGAACCCTTCCTGCATTCCGGGATCGAGGACAATCCCTTTCTCGCCTTTCTCGGCACGAAGCATGGAGGGCATGCAGGTTTCCTGGGAATTCGCCCTGCGTGTTCTGGCGATCAGGATGCCTATTGGGCCGAGTGCCGCATCGTGCAGTTTTTTTCCGGCCTCGCACGTTAGGGCCGCCCAAAAAACCGGCCACGAATTACACGAATTTCACGAAAATGTTGTAGCGCTTGATCTGGAAGGATTTCGTTCACACGCATCACCGGAGGACGACCAAGAAGCCTTCGTGTATTCGTGAAATTCGTGGCAAGTCTTTCTGTCGTCCAATTCTCCCCACAGCGTTCCTCCCGGGACTGAGAAGGTGTGAAAGAATTGAACGTCACGCTATGAGTTTAATATCAACTTGATTCCCTGTTTACAAACACGTACGAAGTGTGGCATTCTCCGGCATGCTGGAAAGTTGGGCCAACCCATGATCAGGGCAGCGAACATTTCAATCGCCATTATTATTCCGCGTTCAGCGCCTGGCGGATAGAGGCCCGCGCACTCATGCGTTTGTCAGGCCCTCATCCCGCTGGCGGTGGCGGGATGAGGGCCTTTTCTATTTTATGGGAACAATCCCGGGAGGCACTCCGTGAAGATCCAGATTTACGACACCACCCTGCGGGACGGCAGTCAGGGAGAGAGCGTTTCATTCTCGGTCGAAGACAAGCTCCGCATCGCGCACAAACTGGATGAGCTCGGCGTGGCCTACATCGAAGGCGGATGGCCCGGTTCAAACGACAAAGACGCCGAGTTTTTCCGGCGTGCTTCCGCTCAGACCTGGCAGACGGCAAGGCTGGCGGCTTTCGGCAGCACGGCTCATCCCAAAAACCAACCCGAAGATGACTCCAACCTGAGATCTCTCCTGGATGCGTCCACGCCGGTGGTGACCATTTTCGGCAAATCCTGGGACTTCCATGTGACAACTGCCCTGAAGATCCCACTGGAGAGGAACTGCGAGCTCATACGAAACTCGGTTGCTTTTCTGAAATCGAAGGGACGCGAAACCATCTATGACGCCGAGCACTTCTTCGACGGGTTCAGCGCCAACCCCGACTACGCGCTCGCTACTTTGCGCGCCGCGGCGGAAGGCGGCGCCGATATTGTCGTCCTGTGCGACACCAACGGCGGAAGCCTGACTTCCCATATCCGGCGGGCGTTCCAGCGGGCACAGGAGACGGTTCCGGTGCCGTTGGGCATTCATGCGCACAACGACTCCGAACTTGCGGTGGCGAACAGCCTGGCTGCGGTGGAGTGCGGCGCCATTCAGGTGCAGGGAACGATGAACGGCTACGGGGAACGCTGCGGAAATGCGAACCTTTGCTCTGTTATCGCGAATCTCGAGCTCAAGCTGGGTTGCCGTGCCGTGGGCCCGGAGCATCTCCAGCATCTGGCCAGCGTCTCAAAGTTCATCAGCCAGGTTGCCAATCTTCCCCATCGCAAAGATCTTCCCTTTGTCGGAGACAGTGCCTTCACCCATAAAGCGGGAATCCACGTCAGCGCGGTCATGAAAGACGCCGCAACGTACGAGCACGTGTCGCCTGCGGTCGTTGGGAATGCTCGCCGGGTGCTGGTCTCGGAACTGTCGGGGAAAAGCAACCTCCTCTACAAAGCGCGCGAAATGGGAATGGATCTAAGCCAGCACGAAGAAGAGCTCAAAGTCGCCCTGAAACACCTGAAGAAGCTGGAGCACGAAGGCTATGAATTCGAAGCGGCCGAAGCCTCGCTTCGTGTCTTGTTAGAGTCGGCCGTGCACGGCGAGACTGAGTTCTTTACCATCGACAATTTCCGCGTTGTGACCGAGATGCGGCGGGACGGGGAGGTGACTTCTGAAGCGACAGTCAAGATCCGCCTTGGCGAACGCGTCGTGCATACGGTTGCTGAAGGGGACGGCCCCGTCCATGCCTTGGACCGGGCCCTGCACAAAGCCCTGCACCAGTTCTTCGAGCCCTTACGCTCGGTTCAATTGACCGACTACAAGGTTCGAGTTCTCGACGCGAGCGCCGGCACTGCCGCCAAAGTGCGCGTTCTCGTGCAACAGACGGACGGTCAGGAAAGCTGGACCACGGTTGGAGTTTCGGAGAACATACTCGAAGCGAGTTATCAGGCTCTGGCCGACGGCGTGCGTTACAAGCTCTTGAAGCACCGCAAGAAGGATCCAGCAACGGAACACACAGGCGCTCCATCTCCGGCGCCGATTGCCAAGTAAGCGGCTTTTTCCCAAATACGAATTTGCCTTCGCGCTCTTCGCGGCTTCGCGGTGAATGCTGTCCGGACTCTGAAAAACCGGCGTTCAGAATAGAATCCCGATGCGGGATTTGTACACGAGCCGATTCCCGGCCGGGGTTGCCCCGATCCCTATGCCAAAATTCCACACAGTATTCTCACGGAGTTTGAGGTCAAACCCGGGGAAAAACTGGTGCACCTGTTCCCGGGCCGGCAACGGATCAAAAAGCGGTCCGGTGCCGCCATAATACTCCAACGTGAAATCGAGCTTCTTGCTCGCCTCATAGGCGACCCGAACTCCGGGCTCAAAATCCCAGCCCTCGCCGGTTCCAGGCCCGCGCAGAGCCCGCCCGATCACCGGATTCAGGTCGAATTGTAATCGACCGACGGTCTTCTCGAGGATCGGCCTGACTTCAAGAGTCGTCGAATTCTCCTCGTAGGCCCGGCGCGGGAACCCGATCTCCCCGGAGATGCTAACCTTGAAAGGAAGAGGCCAGGATTCAGGAAGGGAGACCCGGGGCCTCAGCCGCCAACCCACGAACTCGAGAGCGTCCGCTTCTCTCCGGGCGAGCAGCAAGTACCCAGCCAATTCGAAACGGCTGGTCAGCCCACGGGTCAACTCGTATGTCAGGTGGAGCTGGTGCTGCGAGGGTGCGACAGTGCCTTCGAAAGTCCTGGTGCCTCGAGCGATATAATTCAGGTGAGTCTCCAGATTCCACTTTCGTTTGGGAACGGTTTCATATTCGTAGACTTGGATCTCAAAAGGATCCTGCGCGATTCCGCTCTGTGTAAGGGTAAGAGAGACAACTGAGAAAAGAATCAAGCGTTCCACAAGAAGCTGCCTTGTCGCCTGCATTTTCCCGCCCTGCACCACCACCTGACGGAACGTCGATGCTCGTGAAAAACACAATTCCGGCCGCGTCCGCCGCAGTATACAGCAGTCCCCTTTCGCGCACTTAGCGCCTCCGCGGTGAAACCGAATTAACCGCGAAGACGCGAAGAGCGCAAAGAGTGTATGATTGCAGGGGTCGGGAGGGTTTGTGGGCAGCGCGGATGAAATTGTGACAATAGTCGACGAGCACAACAACGTCGTGGGCGCTGTGACGCGCGCCGAGATGCGCGCCCGCTGCCTTCCTCACCGCAGCACGTATATTCTCGTCTTCAACTCTCGAGGCGAGCTCTTCGTCCAGAAGCGCTCGGCCAGCAAAGACGTTTTCCCCGCGTATTACGATCCGGCAGCCGGCGGCGTGGTTCTGGCCGGCGAGACCTATGAAGAGGGTGCAAGGCGCGAGCTCGAGGAGGAGCTTGGCATCCGTGATGTGGATCTCGCCTGGCAATTCGACTTTTATTTTGCCAGCACCGATGCGCGCGTATGGGGCTCCGCATTCACCTGTGTTTACGACGGGCCGCTCGTTTTGCAGGAGGAAGAGATCGAAAGCGGAAGCTTCATGACGATCGGGGACATTCTACGGCGCCAAGCGACAGAGTCTTTTACGCCTGACGGTCTCCACGTCCTGAGGCGCTTTCTTGCTCTGTAGGCTTCCCGAGCCTCGGGCTGGCTCGTGGCACGGGCGTCCCGCCCGTGGAAAGTGAGAATAACTTCACGTTTAGACCGGTTCCGTGTCCATCCGTGGGATCCGTAAGGTTCCGTGTCCCATCGCCCGTTTCTGCGAAGAAATGCGTTACTGTATTTTATGAAGAAGACGAAGTCCCCGCGGGAATCGAACGCGCGGCGCGGCGTCCTTTACTTCTCATTTGCTCTCGCCGTCATTACATACCTGGACCGGGTATGTATTTCGGCAGCGGCGCCCTTCATGATGCGGGACCTCGGCCTCTCTGTCTTTCAAATGAGCGTTGTCTTCAGCTCGTTTACCCTCGCCTATTCCCTGTTTGAGGTTCCCACAGGGTGGATGGGTGACGTCGTGGGTCCTCGGAGGGTCCTGACCCGGATTGTCCTGTGGTGGTCGGGCTTCACCATGCTTACCGGCGGAGCATGGAATTACCGCTCGCTTGTTCTGATCCGATTCCTGTTCGGCGCAGGCGAGGCCGGAGCCTTCCCGAATGCGGCGCGCAGTTTCTCGCGCTGGTTCCCGCCAGAGGAGCGAGGAAAGGCGCACGGCATACTCTTTCTCGGATCCAGATTAGGGGGAGCTGTCGCCCCTGGGCTGGCGCTTCTCTTGATTCGTCATTGGCGCTGGAGGGAAAGTTTCGTTCTCTTCGGCAGCATCGGCATAGTCTGGGCTGTTGCATGGTATCGGTGGTATCGGGACGAGCCCTCCGAGCACCGCGCCGTAAGCTCACAGGAGCTAGCTTTGATTCGGGGGAGCTCTCCGGGAACGATGACCGGGGAATCGCGCAGACCACGGGTTCCCTGGAAGCGACTGATCACAAGCTCGAACCTGTACGGCATCTGCGGGATGTATTTCGCCTTTGGTTACGGTCTCTATTTTTATTTCACGTGGCTTCCAACCTACCTGATCCAGGTCTTGGGGTTTTCTGCACTCGCGGGTGGGTTTTTCGCCGGTCTTCCGTTCTTGCTCGCAGGCGGAGCTAACCTGGCCGGGGGCTGGCTGACAGACCGGCTTGCCGTTCATCAAGGACTCAAGATGGCGCGCTGCGGATTAGGCTCTCTTTCGTTTGGCGGGTCCGCTTTGCTTTTGCTGACTTCAACGCAGACAGACCAGCGCGTCATCAAAGCGGTTCTGATTGCCTTTGCCCTCGCTTCGGCGGACTTCGCGCTGAGCGCTTGTTGGGCGGTATGTCTTGACGTCGGAAAGACCTGCGCCGGCGTTGTAACAGGGTTCATGAACACCTTCGGAAACCTGGGCGGCTTTGTCGGTCCCATGGTGGTTGCCTATACTGTAGGAAAATGGAACAACT
>Ga0209056_10004592_pt1 | contig 14547 bp, 10 predicted proteins | sample GraSoiAngelo_114_FD_185876 | JGI IMG/M metagenome (GOLD analysis project Ga0209056, IMG submission 185876) | Grasslands soil microbial communities from the Angelo Coastal Reserve, California, USA - 14_0903_13_40cm (SPAdes) (version 2) | ecosystem: Environmental > Terrestrial > Soil > Grasslands... | reverse complement strand
AAACAAATCGAGTCGCTCGGGTGCGATGGTCTCACCGCGCAGCAATTGCCGGAATGCGGGTCGCAACGAGAAAATCAATCGCAGCCAAATGGCCACGGCGATCGGATAGGCAACGGCATTCCAAACGATCACCGTGTTGATGAAGCGATCCCTGAGACCAGTCGCGCGGAGCAACGGATCGATGATCACCATGTTATACCAGACGTTGAAGACACTGCCGAGGATGTGCGGAATAACTGGCGCAAGCGCGGTGACCATCAGCGCGTGGCGTCTTGGCGGTCGCATTTTGTCCTCGTTTAGCGCAGCGTCCATGGTTGGAAATAGTCGAGAAGGACCAAGCGTCCGGGCAAGTGTTCTTCTTGATGGGTCCGCAATAAATACGGGAAGTTCGTCAGCTTGTTGAAAATGAATCCGCGGTTGAGCGGCAGAAAAAAATCGTCCTGATGACTGGGAAAAATGTAGCGCGGTTGCAATTGCCTAACGACTTCCGCGAATCGCTGACGGCTGTCGGGCAAGGCCGCGCCGAGAATTGCAAGATCGACGTGTCCAATCGCTCTGTCCGGCGGATAACCGGGCACACCGCCCGAGTCGATGTAAATCCGCTCTCCTTCGGCTCCGATCACGAAGGCGAGCGCTTCGCCCACCACCCAATCGGACGGTTTCGCGGGCGCCTTGCTCCGCGCGCCAGATTTTCCTTGAAACGGAACAAAGCCGAAGAGCCGATCGTGTTGCGCGGCGAGAACGTGGATTGTCCACGGTCCGATCGTTTGAGTCGAGCCGGGTTGTACGATCCGGCATTGATCTCGCGGAACACCGAGCGCGCGAGCTAGATTGACCGCGCTTGCTCCGGCCAGGAGTGGCGCATGTGTCGGCTCCATCACCGCGGGAACGTCGAGCAAATGATCGAAATGCGCGTGCGTTACGAGCACGGCATCCGCGCGCGGTTGCAAATGCGCAAGTCCATCCGCAACGCGCGCTCGGTTCGGCTCGATGGGTCGATTCAACGCCGCACTCCAAAAACTCACGCGGCTAAAATAGGGATCGACCAGTAATGCGTGACCATCTGCTTCAAATTGAAAACCGTTTACGCCGAGATAAGTCACGCGAATCGCGTTGCGTGGAAGCGGAGCGCTCGCGTCTTTATCGGCAACGACCAGCGCCGAATATTTCTCGAGCCCAGCGTGTGCAACTTGCACGCTAAGCAACAGAGCGCAAAAAGCCAGCTTCATGACGCAAGGTAGGGGCGATTGACCTCAATCGCCCGAAGGGAATCCGGGATGGTGCGCGGGCGGTTCGGTGAACCGTCCCTACCTGGATTCCGCAATAAGATATTAATAGACGTCGCGCTTGTAGCGCTTGTCGCTCTTTAATCTTTCGACGTATTCGTTCGCTTCGTCCACGCGCTTGCCGCCTTGCTCCTGCACAATTTTGCGCAGCGCAGCATCGACATCTTTGGCCATCCGCCGCGCATCACCGCAAACAAAAAACTGTGCGCCCTCGGAATCGATCCACTTCCAGATCTCGGGCGCGTTCTCCAGCATCCGGTGCTGGACATAAACCTTGTGGGCTTGATCGCGCGACCAGGCACAATCAAATCGCGTGAGAATGCCATCGCGCTTGAATCGATCGAAGTCCTCTTTGTAGGCATAGTCGCATTTCTCCCGTTGCGATCCAAAGAAGAGCCAGTTTTTTCCTTTTGCACCGAGGGCCTGGCGTTCCTGCAAATACGCACGAAAAGGCGCGATGCCTGTGCCAGGTCCGACCATGATGATTGGAATGTTGGGATCTTCCGGCAGATGAAAATGTTTTGCGGAGCTGGGATAAACCGGCACGGGAACATCGTCCGCGCGTTCAGCCAGAAATGACGACGCTACGCCTTTGCGCACGCGGCCGTGACTTTCATAACGGATCACGTCCACGATCAGGTGCACTTGCTCGGGATAGACGCGCAAGCTTGATGCAACTGAGTAAAGCCGCGGCTGCAATTTCGTGAGCAGCCCAACGAATTCTCCCGGCGTGAAGCGGACCGAAGGATGCTCATTCAAAAAATCAATCACTTCCATGCCCCAAAGATATCGATCCAAATCTTCCTTGCGTTCCGGCTCGAGCAGGTCTTTCAGCAGCAATGCAGAGTTCGCGCGTTGGGTAATCGCTTTCAAGAACTTGGGTGTGGGATGGGTGATGGAATAGTCGCGCAGAAGCGCTTCGCGAAAGCTTTTCTGAGTTTTTGCCGCGGAGACCGGCTCATCTCCCTTCACGCCGAGCGCGCGAATGATTTCCTCAACTAGGTCGGGATCGTTGCTCGGATAAACCGCCACCGAATCGCCGACTTCGAAGCTCAATCCCCAGCCCCCGAGATCAATCTCGAAATGGCGCGTGTCCTTTTTCGATTCCGGGCCGCTCAAACGGCGATTGACCACGAGTTTGCCGGGAAACGGATTGCTCCGCGTGTAACGCGAAGCAGGAGCGGTGGGCTTTGGGGAAGCGGATTCAGTCAGCATATTAATTCTGTAGTGGCGATTTATGATCGCCGCAAAAATTTCCCGCTCTTTTCATTGCCTGAACTGCCAAAGCGAGCCGATGTCGATCGTGTGCGCGGCGTTTTTCTTGATCACGAATTTGCTTGCCGTGTCGAGAAGACATCGGAATGGCGATTGACGAATGCGCTTGGAAACGCGTGAAGATGCTTCCTTTGTCCTTCGGATTCGTCATTCATCTAGTACACGTCGCGCTTATAGCGTTTGTCGCTCTTCAGCTTTTCGACGTATTCGTTCGTCACATCCTCGCTTTTGCCGCCCGTTTCCTGGATGATTTTGCGTAACGCGGCATCGACATCCTTGGCCATGCGCCGGGCATCGCCGCACACGAAAAAATGCGCGCCTTCGCCGTCCATCCACTTCCAAATCTCCGCCGCACAGTTCAACATTTTGTGTTGCACGTAAGATTTGTCCGCTTGATCGCGTGACCAGGCGCAATCGAGTCGGGTAAGAACTCCATCGCGCTTAAGCTCGGCCAGCTCTTCTTTGTAAAAATAGTTGCAGTGCTCGTGCTGCGATCCGAAGAAGAGCCAATTCTTTCCCTTTGCTCCGACCGCCTTCCGCTCCTGCAAATACGCGCGGAAAGGCGCAATCCCTGTTCCTGGTCCCACCATAATGATCGGCGTGTTGCCGTCTTCCGGCAGTCGGAATTTCGAGGTGTTTGGAAACACCGGAACTGGAACCTTCTCTGCACGCTCAGCCAGAAATGTTGAGCAAACTCCTTTGCGCATTCGACCGCGACTTTCGTAATGTACGATGTCGATGGTGAAGTGCACTTCCTCGGGGTGCGCTTTTAGGCTCGAAGAGATCGAATACAAACGCGGCTGCAATTTCGCCAGCGTCTCGACGAATTCCTGCGGCGTCCATTTGATCGACGGATGCTCGATCAGAAAATCGATCACCTCCATCCCCCAAAGATAAGTGTCAAGGTCTTGCTTCCGTTCCGGCTTGAGAAGGTCATTTAGTAACGGCGCCGCGCTGGCGCGCGCAGCGATCATTTTCAAGAACTTGGGCGTCGTCTGCGTGATGCGGCAATCGCGCAGCAACGTTTCGCGCAGGGTCGTCGGGCCTTTGGGCCCGTTCACTTGTTCCTCGCCCCGGGCACCAATGGTCTTGATGATTTCATCGACCAGCGCCGGATCGTTCGTCGGCCAGAGCGTCATCGAATCGCCGACCTCGTAATTTAATCCCCACCCAGTGAGATCGATCTCCAAATGCCGTGTGTCCTTTTTCGAGCCTTCGCTGCAAAGGGTGCGATTGACGACCAGTTTGCCGGGAAACGGATTCTGCCGCGTGTAAGGCGAAGCGGGAGCGGCTGGCATTTTCTTTTGTAGCGGCGCTCTACCTGTCTCGCCGTGGCTTAGCGAAAGCGGATGAGCGTCGCAGAAGTTTCGGTTTCATCGATCTGTTAGTCCGACGGTCTTAGACCGCCGCTACAGAGCTAGCCGTCATTCCCAATCGCCAGCGTCGGGCAAACTTCCATCGCGCGCTGGGCGGCCGCAGTTTCTGCGTCATTCTCCGGCTGCTTGAAAAAATACACGGCCGTTTCATCTTCGTTCGTTTTCAGAAGATTGGGCGCTTCCTCCAGACAGGTGCGACACATCGTGCAGGTCGTGTCCACATACCACGCGCCGGGAACATTCAGGGGCTGTTTGCTTGCTTTGTCCGCCATAGATTTCCTTTTTACTAGTTTCGCTTGCGCGCGGCAACAACGTCTTTTCTGGGGAGCGCACGCGCCTGGCGTGCTGGTTTCGGCGTCTTCGCCGAAACGGACTTTCCTTAAAGCGAAATCTTGAGCGGTCACAACGGTTCAAGAGAAGTTCGCGGTGGCGAGACGCCATCGCCAACACGCGAGACGCGTGCGCTACCCCAGAATGTTCGCGCGGCAACTTTCTTTTCTTGTGGATTGCGACCTTCGAGCGCGACGTGGCAGGCGATGCTAAAAAAATGGCGGTGAAGCCGCGTGAATTAACATCGAGCAAGGCACTGCTCGATCCACCTCACTTCGGACCTGGAATTGCGGTGGGCTCGATTTCCGGCTCACCCGGCGAAACCATCGGCGTTGGCATTGCCGCGGGCGTGAGAACAATTCCGCTCTGGGTCGTCAACACCCCGCCGGAAAGCGTCACGTCTTCCACGCGATACAAACTTCGGTTTCGGGAAAAATCTTTTGCATCGACATTCTCGGAGCGCAGATAAAATCGTTCCATCTCCGACAGATGAAACGGCCGCGCGCCGCGCCGGCCGAAAACGACTGTTTGTCCACCGGTTTCGTCCACCACACGATCGCGCTCCAGCCCACGCGAGATGCAAATCGCTTCGCCTTTCGTGCGATAAGTCGCGATCAATTTCGGATTGGGTCGCGGGCTGAATCCTTGCGCGCCCGGCACGGTGTCCGGCGAAATCAATTGCACCACGCGCAACCCATTTCTTCCATCGGCGACAAGCGCATATTGCGATGCGCTTACGCTGCCGATTTGAACGGCGCGCGTATCGCTCAATGCGCCGCCGGCGTTGAACATTTGCTCGAGATGCGGCCGCTCGGGGTTTTCAACATCGACAATCGCAAGTCCTTCCGGCCCGTTCGCGACGTAGGCGTAAGTCCGCGCGACGTACAATCGCCCCGCGTGATTGAGCCGCACCGTCGCGCGCGGCAATGGAATTGGCCGCGTCGGCTCGGTAAGATCGACAATCTTCAATCCGTCATCGTCCGTGATGAAGCCGTAACGGAACTGAATGGCGATGCAGCGCGGGTTGCGCAGGAAATTTCCGGTGAGCGACCCGGCGATGCGCGGATGCATTGGGTCGCTAACATCGACAACGTCCAGACCGCGCGGGGTCGTCATATAAAGCCGATGACCGGCTGCGGCGACGAAAGTTGCGCCGCTCAAAACGCCGTCGGGATTGAACCGGACCGCGTCGGTCAGGAAATTATTATCGGGATTTCCGTCCACCAAAGTGGCGACGTTTGGGATGACGAGCCCCTCTTCGCGGTCCGAAACGTAAACAAAGGCGTAGAAAGGATCGATTGGTTGCTCTTCATTTTCTGGCAGATGCAGTCGCGCCGGATCGAGTGCGAGCGTGCTCGGCAGCGCGACGCTGGTTGCATATTTCGTGTGGATGCGCGTGCGCTGACCAAGCGGCGAGACCGGTGCGCTGACGATGCGTTCCGAGAAACCTTTTTGGTCGATGTCGGCAACGTCGAAGACCTCGAAACCGCCGGGGCCGTTCGCAGTGTAAAGATATTCGCCGCGCAACACGATGTCTTGAATGTCTTTCCCGGAATGTTCGTACGCTTCCTGCAACTCGCCGCCAACATCGACATGCTTTTTGTAGTTCGCTGGATAGGCGATCTTGTGCAGGTGGCTGCCGATGACTGCTTGCGGTTCATCCGGTTCTGTCCAAACAACCGCGTGAAATCCTTCGCGGCCTTCGCCGATATACGCGTAGCGCCCAAAAAAGTTCACCGTGCCGGTGCCGAAGCCTAACAACTGCGTCATCCAGGCATTGTTGTCGTTCTCCTTCGACAAATGGCAGTCGGTGCAATTTTTTGTCGTGCCGACGCTACTCGTGGTGTGTGGGAAATGCGGATTGAAGGCCTGACCGCTGTAACCTTCCGCGGAAAATGTTTGCTGCTGCGAATAAACCCATTCGCGGTTTGCGTTCTGCGAGCTGACCACAACGGCGCTTGAAGATCGAATCACGGCCATGCGGTTTTTCTTCACTGTGCCGTCAATGCCGAGCATGAAGACATCGTCGCGCACCACTTGTGGATTGTAAGTCGTGAAATTGCGGTCGGTGACGCCTTCGAATTTGTTTTGCGGCACGCGCTGGTTCGCTCTCATCGGCAAATGGCAACCGAAGCAGCTTGTTGCCCACGAGGTGTGACAGATTTGGCAATCCATCGCGCTGTTGTCGTGCGCGAGTCGCAGGCGCTTGTTGTAGCCGCGGTCGCTGACCGCGGCGCCGGGGTCAACGACCCCGGCTACAGCGCCCCAGGTTTTTCCGTTGCGCCGCAGCGTTTTCGCGTAGGCGGACTTCGGATTGTAATGCGGCGAGAGCGGATCAATCGTGTCGATGGTCTGCGGCACTTCCCAGCGGATGTCGGGCGACATGGTTGATTGTTGCCAGAGAGTATTTCCTTCCCAAGTGAACCGCGGCCCGAACGGCGTGTTGCTGTTATTTAACAAATCGATTTGACCAGCATTGCCGCAAGTCACAAGCGTTGGGCGTTGGTCGATGGTACCGTGACAATCAATGCACGTAATGGTGGTGGCGTTGCGCGGCTCGCCATAAAGCTGGCCGTTACCGTGAACATCGACATTGAAATGGCAATCCCCGCACTGCATGCCGTGCTCGAGATGCACGTCTTTCAAATGCACCGCTTTTGAAAATTTCTGCGGATCGTCATTGTCGATCTTGCTGTCATCGAGATCGAGCAAGTTGCCTTTGCGATCGTGTTTGAAGATGGCGCGGAAGATCCAGCCGTGTCCGTGATAATCGGCAAACTGCGTGTGTTTGAGTTGCGGATTTAATTCCGCGACGTGCTCGAGAAAATCTCTGTTGCCCCACAGCCCGCGCGCTGCCGCAGCCTCCGGATTCGTTATTGTCGCTTTTACGAGCTCGGCGTCTGTCGGATTATGTTGTTTTTTCGGATACATGAATTCGCCGTCGGTTTCCTGATCCCACCAGGTATAACCGAGGTACGGATTCACGAAGAGATTGCCCTGGTGCATGTGACAGTTCATGCATTGGCTCGATGGAATCGAGCGCGTGAACTGATGGATCACCGGATGACCGCGCTCGGCTTTCGGGATCGATTCGTCGGCGGTGAAACTGAGGCCTTGATGTCCGTACTTGCTCCACCAGCCGGAATTCGTCGGCGAGCGATCGTTCGCATAAACAACGTGGCAGGCCGAACAACCGCTCGAGCGATAATCGCCGGGATGATCGTTTGATCCGAAAAATCCGAGCAACGGATCGTGCAGGCGCGTTTTTTGCAGACCGAGAAAAACCGGATCGGTGCGATTGAGCGTGCCGAGTCCGCGCTCAGACAAACGATTCCGCGGCCGTCCGTTCGGCTCTTCACTGGTTGGAAGTCCGAGCTGCAATTGCTTTTCGCCGCCTTTCTCGAAGATGCGCAAAATGTTTCCCGGATTGCTCAAGTTGAAACGCGGCAGCGGCTCGATGAACGGGAGGATGCCGTGGTCGCGCGTGTCCTCGGGCGTGACCGAGGTGTAATTCACCAGCCGAAGCGGCGTGCCGTCTGCGGCGTAAGCCTGGCCGAAGCGATAATTCTTCAAATAAAATGCGCCGTTATTATATAGAGCGGCACCCCAGAGCATGGCACCGTGATTCATCATACTATGATCGACGTCACGAACGATCTCGCCGTGACAAAGGCCGCACGCTTGTTTCGCCACGCGCAGATCGCCGGGATTCATGAAACGGATGAATTCGGGCGATTCGTGATTGAGCCACGCATTTGAGTTCGGCGGGTTGGCGGATGTTTTCCAAAACTCCTTGTTCTTTGGCAGAATGTGCGCTTGCTCTTTCGTTAGGCCGCGCGCGGCATTGCCGCCATGGCAATCGGTGCAGCCGAGCACGACATGCTCCGCTTTATGCATCGGCTCGACGCCTTGATGGCATTGCAAACAACCGACGTTTTTCACGTCGGCTTGCGCTTGCGTTTGATCGATCCAATTATGCGGCGGCAATGCTGTGCGAGCGATTGTCGATCTTTCGATCGGAACAGAAGTCGGCGGGCCGTAGCCGGAAAATGTTTGCTCTTGTGCGGCGATCTTTTGATCGAGCACGAGCACAAGCATGAGCACGAAGATCTGGCGTACGTGAATCGAGATTCGTGAATCGAGATTCGGTCTTCGATGTAACGATGTAACGATGTAACGGTTCACGTTGTTAATACGTCAGCGTCAGCGTCACGATTGCGCTGTAAAGAAATGGGTCGACGTGGCTGGCTGGCGGGCTGGGATAACCAAAGACGGGACGTGTGTTGGCGCGGTAAATATCCTTGTAACCTTGACCGGGCACGAAAAATCCGGCGCCCGCCGTGAAGATGATGTTTTCAGTGAGCAACGGCCGCCATTGAAAGCCGAGGCTGCAATCGAGTCCGAGATCGTTGCTGGCGTGATTGGTGAAGAGCACTTGCTCGGTCACCGCGGTGTCGACCGTCCAGATGTAGTTCACATTCATGAATCCTTTCAGCTTCGGGGTGACGTCGGCGTCGAGACCGTAACCGACAATGATCGCGCCTGGATTAACGAAATTGGCCTGGCCTTCCGATTTACTCGTGCGGAAATCGATTACCAGACTGTCGCGCTGCTTAAAATTCACCGCCGTGCCGCCGAGATTAAAACCTTGATGCGAGAAAAAGCTGAACGGTCCTCCGATGAAAAACGGCCGATCGAACACGGTGTCGAAACCGGTGGCCTCCGAATCCCTGGGCGTATCGTCACCGCTCGAGTAAAAGATCGACAACTTGTGGCGCATCCAATCTTTATCGACTGAGAGTTCGAGCGCGGCCATTTGGGCGTTGATCTGCACGCGCTGTCCGGCAATGCCGTTCAAGCTGTCCTCGCCGAGCACTTGATAAAAGGCGTGGTCGATGTTGAGCCAGCCGATGTGTCCGTCGCCGGTCCAGCCGAGGTAATACGCTTGCACGTAATGATCGGCGACCGTGCCGATTGGCGCGGGCCGCGTGATGAAACCGTTTTTGTCGTAATGGCGGCTATTGTTGTCGAAGTCAGCCAGGAAACTGAGCTCGCCGGTGTAACCTTTCCAAATCAGATCCTGTCGGAAAACGTTCGCGACGTAAACCTGCTGCTGGCGCCGGCTGAACTCGTTGAGGTCCGAGTAAGTGTCTTTCTCGAGCATGTCGAAGGCGGCGATGTTGTATTGCCAGCGGTTGTTGTCGTAATTGCCGAAAATACGAACGCCCAGGTTGGTGTCGTTGAAAATGAAACCGCGGAAATCGCTCACGAACGGTTGAATGCCGGCGCGCACGGAAATGAAATCGTAGTTGTTCGACAAATCGCGCAGATGAATTTCGGCGAACGCCTCCTGCAGCGAATAGAATTCCTTTTCGCGAGTCGTCCCGTTTTGCGGATTCGGATTAACGACATTTCTCTCCTCCACGTCGATGTAGTTATGATTGTAAACGGCGAGAAAGCGCAGCGCCCAATCGATCGGCTTGAAGGCGGTCTCGCCTTTGAAAAGATCGATACCGATGGAAAAATCGTTCGAGTAAAAAAGTTGATCGCTCAACCCGAAGAATTCCGAACTGTTCGGGCGAGCTGTGCTCACGCCACTCGGCGTCGGAAGTTTGCGCGCTTCGAATTGAAAGAAATCTTCTGCCGTGATGTTGAGGAAAATGTCCTGGCCGTAAATCGGTGCGTCGCCTTTGAGCAGACTTTGCAAATAGGGATGCCAAAGTTTCAAGTCGCCGGCCTGATAAGTCGTTTCGGTTGAGGGGTCGGCGTAGCGTTTCCAGCGGCCGAAACCGATGAACCATCGATTCGGCGCCGGCTCCGAGCCCGGCAACAAACCTTCGCCTTGCTCCGATTGCGGATAAGTTTCGTATTCCAATTTTGGCCGGCGTGGAACGACCTCGCGCACGCCTTTGCGAGGAAGCTTGAGCGAACGCGGCAGCGGCTCTTCACCATATCCCGGAGGCGGCGGCAAGGCGGGCGGGAAAAGCTCGGGCGGCGGCTGCGGCTCAATTTGTTGTTTGCCCGCGCCGGGATCGGGATTGAACTGCGACGGCGGCAAAGGCGGCTCGGTCTCTGGCGGCTGATCGTTCTGTGCCAGAAGATCGAGATGCATGAAAGTCAAATCGCGATGAACGCCGCCGGCACTGCGTGCGGGACAAAGTTCAATCGTCTGGCTTTGAGCAACGACGATGTCGATGCAGAACAAGAGTCCGGCCAGTGCGGCGGCTCTCCCGCGCAGCGAAATCGGTAGGTAGGGGCGATTGACCTCAATCGCCCTGGCGCTGATGATCGCCCGCGCCAACTTGCCTTCTGAAGATCGCAACTCGGAGAGTTGCGCCACAGTTGACCCGCGCATAGCGGGCGAGGATGCCGGAAAGAGCACTGCCGTTGCAAGCTTAAGACATTCGACCGTCGTGCAGTTGTGGCGGCAGGCGTGTCGCCTGCAAATTCAAAACATTGCAGCCGGCACGGCTGCCTCTACAATGACCGCGATGATCAAAGATCGACCACACCGGCTCGATCTCATTTTCTCCACTGCGCCGCTGTTTTTCGTCACACTTTGCACCCGAAACCGGCAAAGGATTCCTTCGTTTGGTCGCGCGCAGACCGCATTTGCAAACTACGCTCTACGCACAACGGCAATTCGACGTTGCAGTTGGACGCTATGTGATCATGCCCGATCATATTCGCCTCTTTGTGCGAGGTAATCAGAACTTTTCACTTTCGCCGTGGGTGGGAGGTTTGAAGCGCGCGCTTTCCGTCGCGCTTGAAACTCCACGCATTTTATGGCAGCCGGGTTTCTTCGATCACGTCCTTCGTAGTGATGAAAGTTATTCGCAGAAATGGGAATACGTTCACGAAAATCCTGTCCGTGCTGGTTTGGTCGAGAATTCGGACGAATGGCCATATCAAGGCGAGATCGTTGTGATTGATCGCGCGTAGATGTAGCGAAACGATGAATGTGCAGCTGACACGGCTGCCTCTACAGAAAACGCGGCTCAGATTTTCAATGGTCAATCGCTGCGCAACCTGCTACTGCTAGCGCGGATGAAATTGCGCGTCCTATTTCCTTTCGTCGCCGCAAGTTTTCTTTCCTCATCAGCGTTCGCGCAACTGACCGCCGCGGATGTTCAGACAATCATCAACCACGCGGTCACGCGCGCCGTGCAAGTTTCGCCCAACAGCGTAATCGCGGTCACCGATCGCGAAGGTTACGTGGTCGGTATCTGGAATGTGGCCGGGGGCGAGCCGATGCCCACTCAAATCGCCAACGCAGTTTCCAAAGCAGGCACCGCTGCATTTTTGAGCAGCAATCAAAACGCGTTTAGCTCGCGCACAGCCGGGTTCATCATTCAACAGCATTTCCCGCCTGGTGTCCGCAACACCGCGACCGGCCCGCTCGTTGGCGTGGGCTTCTCAAATTTACCGTTCTCGGACGTAAACCGATTCAAGAAGACGGACCTGATCCCATCGAGCTCGTCGCCGGGGACATTCGGATCGCCCATCCCCGGGACTTCGCTCGATGGTTCGCCCGGCGGTTTGCCGCTTTATAAAAATGGAATTCTCGTCGGCGGGATCGGTGTCACCGGTGACGGTACCGACAATTCATTTCCCTTTATCTCTGGACCGGACACCGATGAAGATGTCGCGCTTTCAGGCCAGCACGGTTATGAGCCGTCGTCGAGCATCACTGCGGGCAACGTTTTCATCGGCGGCATCAGCCTCGCCTACACCGCAACATCGACGAATTTTTCCAGCACCGTCGTTTTGCGAGGCAATGCCTCGGCCGTTTATCCGATTCAAAATCCGCCGCCGCCATTTCCGTATCCGGTTGCGACATTTGGAGGCGTAAGCGGTCAGATCCGCCAGCCGATCATTAGCGATCCGCTGCCGGGCACGATTAACGGTCAGCCTCGCCTCACGGCCGCGGAAGTGGCCAGCATCATCAATTACGGGGCCGATCGTGTGCGGACGACGCGGGCCGCGATTCGATTGCCCATTGGCACGCAAATGGAAGCGTTCATCAGCGTGGTCAACTTTCCTAATGCGCCGAATGTCCCGCCAACCGTTCTCGGCACCTTCCGCACGGGCGAAGCGACGCTTTTCAGTTGGGATGTGGCCGCGCAAAAGGCGCGCACGGCGATTGGGTTCTCCAAGAACGGCAATACCACCGCTGTCTCCTCGCGCACGGTCGGTTTTCTTGGGCAGAGCAATTATCCGCCCGGCATTGATGCCAATCCACCCGGCCCCTACAACGGATTGCAGGAGATGCTCTCCATGGCGCCGCCCAATCCGAATTTTCCCAACGGCATCACGATTTTTCCCGGCGGCTTCCCGCTTTATCGCAATGGCCAGCTCATCGGCGCGATCGGCGTGAGTGGCGACGGCGTCGATCAAGACGACATCGTCGGCGCATCCGGCACGCACGATTTTCTCGCGCCCGACGCCATCCGCGCCGACCAATTCTTTTTCAGAGGTACGCGCCTTCCCTACGCCAAATTCCCGCGCGACCCGGGATTGTAGGGTAGTGCACGCGTCTCGCGTGTTGGTTTCGGCGTCTCGCCGAAACAATCTTGCTTTGCGAATAACTCGGTAGTTTGTTGCGTGCTGGCGATTGAGCCCTCGCAATTCTTTGTCAGCCTGCTCGTGAACGCCGCGGGAGCCACAGCCTGGCTTAGCTTGTATTTACTTCGGGAGTTTTGCCGCAAGGACTTCGACCTTCTCGATAACGGGCGCTTTCGCGAGAAGCTCTGGAGCTTTCGCCATTAACGCTGCCGCGACTTGTCCAGAAAGATGCGCTTGCCGTCCCGCCTCGTCCGGAAAGGCGTCGAAGATGCCGAATGTTGTCGGCCCAAGGCGAATTCCGAACCAGGCGATCGTGGCTGGCTCTTTCTGCACGATCGGCAGACCGCCGCGTAAAAAGCTCTCAACATCCGCCTCCTTTCCAGGTTTTGCCTCCAGCCGAACGAACAATGCTACTTTGACCATGTCTTACCTCCCGTTAATCAATGCATTGGTACGATAGGTCAGGCAGAAGGCAAACGTTAAAAACGTAACGTCATTCGCATCAGCCCGGGCGCTCACGGTCGTGGGCAGCACCGTCGGCCCGGAAAGCTTTCGGGGTTAGCCTAGCTGGATTTCAAGTGGGAAGACGGTGTCCATGATGGACGCCCCGCCATCCACGTGGATGATCTGACCTGTAATGAAGCCGGCCTCCCCCATGCACAGGAGCGTCACGGCGTTGCCGATGTCTTCTGGGGTCCCGAGCCGTCTCATCGGCGTCCACCCACCCTCGTGCCAGGCTCGCGTGGCGTCCTGGATGTCTTGCGGCAGAGCGCGCAAGACACCACCCTCGACTACGTTGGGCGGGCCGAAGACGCCGCCGGGGCTGATGCCGTTGACGGTGATACGGCGCGGGGCCAAGGCCACGGCGAAGTAGCGCACCAGCGAGTCGAGCGCGGCCTTCGCGGACCCCATCGCCACCCACGGCTGCCAACTCCCGGTTCGGCCGCCTGGCGAGTAGGTGATGGCGATGACCCGGCCCTCATCACTCATCAGGCTGGCCGCCTCCCGCGCCCCGAGTAGGAACGCCTTGGCCTGCGAGTCCATGGCCATGTCCCACTGCTCCGGCGTGATCTCCAGCGGCTTCTGGTAGAAGGTGGGGAGATCAGTTCGTGCGTTGCTGACGAAGATATCTAGCTTACCGAATTCTGCCTGGACCTTGCCGAACATGGCGGTGATCTGTTCAGGCCGCCTCACATCGGCCTGGACTACTAGACCATCGGAGCCGCGCTTGCGGACCTGTCCAAGCGTGTCGTTTGCGGCAGCCTCGTTTTGGTAATAATGGATCGCTACCTTGACACCGTTAGCGGCCAGTTTCAGGGCGATTCCTCTACCAATGCCGCGGGAGCTTCCGGTAATCAGCGCGTGTTTTCCGTTCAGAGACATATCAACCTCCTTGAGTGTGCGATCACGAGAAGAATTTGGAAGCGCACTTCCATATATCACCGAATATCCTCGCCGTCGATTTTGGAAGTAGGTCCCGGCCTTATTAAAGAAACGTTTCGCGACGCGGTTGCGAGGCTGCGCGCTGACTTTACAATCTCGCGGGCGTGTTCGAACGGACGCGCTCGAACATGCCTGAACCGATCGACTCTCCGCCTAACCAATATGAATCGCCGCGCGGCCCGCGACCGGCAATCGTTAGGCCGATCGCGCCGGAAGTTGGGCCGCACGATCCGTATGCCGCGTTTCGGTTTGGCGGATTCAGTTTGTTCGCT
>Ga0209056_10004589_pt1 | contig 14551 bp, 7 predicted proteins | sample GraSoiAngelo_114_FD_185876 | JGI IMG/M metagenome (GOLD analysis project Ga0209056, IMG submission 185876) | Grasslands soil microbial communities from the Angelo Coastal Reserve, California, USA - 14_0903_13_40cm (SPAdes) (version 2) | ecosystem: Environmental > Terrestrial > Soil > Grasslands ... | reverse complement strand
GTCGTTGTTGTCTTTCGGTCCGACCGTCCGACGGTCCGACGGTCAGGACACGTCAGCCATCGACCGCGGCGTGCGCATCGGGATCGTCTACCGGCCGGGCGTCCGCCCCGGGCTCGTGATGTTGCCCCGCACCGGTCAGGGACTGGATTCAGTGCGTACGATGGTGGCGCGCGATCTCGACTACAGCGATCGCTTCGAGGTCATCACACTGCCCGGCGGCGACTCGATTCGGCTGGCCGGCACCACCGGACCACGGCGCTCGAGTGCTGGTGGAACGGCCGCCCCGCGCGGCGGAACCCAAGGTTCCCTCAACTATCCACTCTATCAGGCACTGGGCGCGGATTTCGCGCTCGACATCACGGCCGCTGGCGATACGACGTTGGCAACGTTGCACGACATCGCGGGCGCGGGCATTCGCCGCACGTTGCGCGTGCGGCTACCTCGATCGTCCGATCCCGATTTCCGGCAGGCCGTCCATCGACTCGCCGATCAAGCGTTGCAGGCCGCAATCGGCACGCCCGGAATCGCGGCCACTCGGATCCTGTTCGTCAAAGACGGGAAGGTGTATCAGATCGATCAGGATGGGGCTGATCAGAAACTCGTGTCGTCGAGCGACCGCAAGGCGATGTCGCCGGCCTGGGCGTCCGACGGCCGGCATTTTGCCTACATGGAGTTTCAAGCGGGGAAAGGCTGGCTCTACCTCCAGGAGATGGGTGGCGGCAAGCGCACCGCGGTGTCGACCACGGGCTCGGCGCTTGATTTTACGCCGGCGTTTTCGCCCGATGGACAGACGCTCGCGTTCAGCCGCGCCACGGAGGAAGGAACGGATGTGTACACGATTAACATCAAGGACAACTGCTGTTTACGCCGCTTGACCGTGGGGCGCTTTTCAGACAACTTGTCCCCGACGTTCAGCCCTGACGGGCAGCGCATCGCATTCGTCTCGACGCGCCCGGGTCTGCCGCAGATCTACGTGATGGCGGCGGATGGAACGGACCAGCAGTTGTTCGCCCCATTCGATTACGGCGTAACCGGGGCGTCTAACGCGCCGGAGTGGTCGCCCGACGGGCAATCGGTGGCATTTCACCGAGACGTAGCGGGTACGCTGCAGGTGTTCGTGCTGGACGTGCGGACGCGCACAGTCCGGCAGCTCACCTCGGTGGGCCGCAACGAGGATCCGACCTGGGCGCCCGACAGCCGTCACCTCGCCTTTGTTTCCGACCGGTCGGGCTACCGCCAGTTGTGGATCATCGATCTGGACACCGGCCGAATCCGGCCACTGCTGCAGCAGAGCGGGGCGCGTTTGCCGGCCTGGTCTCCACGGCTTTCGGAGGCTACTTCTTCCACCCCCTGATCGGAGAGACAGGATGAAATCGGTATCGTTGCTCCTCGCGCTGGGCTTAGGCGCTGCCGTGATCGCGGCCGCGGCCTGCAGCGGTAATCCAGCACCGCAGAATACGACGCCGGCGGTCGACACCAATGCCGAGAACCAGCGGATGCGCGATTCCATCGCCGCGGCACAGGCCGAACGTGAACGGCAGGAGCGTGAGGCAGCGGATCGCGCCGCGCGCCAGCGGGAGGCCGACGCCGCGGCCGGTCGCGCGTCCGAGGAGGTGCGCAACACGTTGGCGTCGATGATCCATTTCGACTATGACAAGTCGAACATCCGCTCGGACGACATGGGCACGCTCGATCAGAAGGTGGCGATTCTGCAGGCGAACCCGGAGCTGCGGATCCGCATCGGCGGTCACTGCGACGAGCGCGGCTCGGACGAGTACAACCTGGCTCTCGGCAATCGCCGGGCGCAGTCCGCCAAGCAGTACCTCGTGAGCCACGGCATCGATGCGAGCCGGATCGAGACGCAGTCGTGGGGCGAGGAGAAACCGCTGGTCGACGGCCATGACGAGTCGGCGTGGTCGCAAAACCGGCGTGACGAATTCGAAATCACCGGCGGCGGTGACAATCTCAAACGTCCGTAGTGCGAGCCTCCTGGCGCTGGGGCTCGCCGCCGGCTGCGCCCTGAAAGGGGACGTCCGGAAGGTCGAGCTCCAGGTCCAGGCGTTACAGGCTGACCTTGCCAAGAGCGATGCGGCGCGGGCGGCGGAACAGGACACGATCCTCGCCGCCGTCCGTTTGTTGCAGCAGGCGCTCGCGACGCAGCAGTCCTACCTCGTCCAAATGCGCGGCGACCTGCGGACGGAGCTGCTCTCCGTGCAGCAGCAATTGGTTTCGGTGCAGGAGCTCACCGGGCAGAGCCAGCAACGGCTCACCGAGCTCCGGTCGCGAATTGAATCGCGGGCACAGCAGCCGGAACCCAGCATGCCGGTCGGTCCCTCGGGCAATGCTGCGGGGCCGGGCCCCGACCAGATGTACGATCTCTCGCTACAGCAATACCGGCGCGGCAGTCTCACCACCGCCCGGCTGGGATTCCGGGAATTCCTCCGCGTGTTCCCCACCCACGAGCACGCGCCCGATGCGCTGTTCTATATCGGTGAAAGCTTCGAACAGTCGGCACCCGATTCCGCGGCGGCGGTGTACGATCAAGTCGTGAAGACCTACCCCAAGTCGCCGCGCGCTCCGTCTGCGCTCTACAAGCAAGGCCTCCTCGCCGAGCAACGCGGCGATAAGGCGCAGGCGCGAACCTTCTACTCTCGCGTGATCGCGGGCTACCCGCGGTCTCCCGAGGCCGATCTCGCGCGACAAAATCAGCAACGCCTTCGGCCGTAGCAGGCCCCCGCGCTGGCCGTAGCCCAGACCATGACGCCCCCGCAGTCCCCGCCCCTCCCGCGCCCCCCGCGCGGTGAGATGCCGTTTCTCGATCACCTCGAGGAATTGCGCTGGCGCATTCTGTGGAGCCTGCTCGCCATCCTCGTGTGTACGATCGTTGGCTGGTGGTTGCTCGGGAAAGTCGACATCATCGAGGTGCTCAAGCGGCCGGTCGCGCCCTATCTGCCGGGCGGCCGGCTCGTCTTCACGAGCCCCGCTGAGCCCTTCATGCTCACGCTGAAGGTCGCGTTTGCCCTCGGCTGCCTGCTCGCATCGCCGATCGTCATCTACCAGATCTGGGCGTTCCTCGCGCCCGCGCTCTACGAGCGTGAGAAGCGGTTGATCATTCCGGCGCTGGCGGTGGGTGTGGTCCTGTTCCTGGCGGGCGCAGCCGCGTGTTATGAGTGGCTCCTGCCCGCCGCCTTGAAAGTGCTGCTCGGGTTCCAGCGCAGCGACCTCACCGCGATGATCACGATCGACCGCTACTTCGGCATGGCGGTGCCATTCGTCGTCGGGTGCGGCCTGATTGCGGAGCTCCCGCTCGTGGTGACGATTCTGGCGGCCCTGGGCATCGTGACCCCGCAGTTTCTCGGACGCCAACGGCGCTACGCCATCGTGATCGCCGCGTTTCTCGCTGCGATTCTGACCCCGCCCGATGCGGTGTCGATGATGCTGATGCTGGGACCGCTGCTCCTGCTCTATGAGGCGAGCATCTGGTGCGCCTGGATCGCGAGCCGGCGGCGGGCCCGCCGGACGGCGGCGGCGACGCTGGTCCTGCTCCTCCTGGGCATGGGATCGCTGCACGCGCAGAATCCACCGCCCCCCCCGCCCCCCCCGCCCGCGCCGCAGCGCGCGGTGCGCGACACGGCCGCGAAAGCCAGGCCGCCCGGAGCGCAAGACACCACCCGGGGCCAGAGCGTGGATACCGCGACCGCGCGCAAGCTGGGCCTGCCGACTGCACCAACCCGGTCGTTCCCTCCGCCTGATGCGATCATCGATTCCTTGCTCAAGCTGCCGAACTTTCGCACCACCCGATATGTCGCCGAGACGCTGATCGTCCAGGGCGACAGCCAAACGATTCTCTTGCGGCATGAGGCGTACGTGGAGCGCGAGAGCACGCAGCTGCAGGCGGACTCGATTCGCTATCACGAGGCGAGCTGCCAGCTCCACGCGTCGGGTGATCCGCAGCTCTTTGATCAGGGGACGGTGCTGGTCGGGGAAGGCATGCAGTACGACACCTGCGTGCGGCGCGGGACGGTGCGGGACGCGCTCACCGATTTTCAGCAGGGTGGGGTCACGTGGTACATGAAGAGCCGCGGCGCGGCCATCGATTCCGGCTCGACCCGCGTGTATGCCCGGTCCGCCAATTTTACGTCTGATCCGCAACCGGTCCCCGATTATCACTTCGCGGCGGGCCAGGTGAAGTGGATCAACAAGAGCACGATGATCGCGCGCCCCGTGGTGCTGTATGTGCGCGACGTGCCGATCATGTGGCTGCCGTTCATCTTCAATGACATTCGGGGCGGACGCCGCAGCGGCATTCTCTTCCCCCGGTTCGGGCTGAACGATCTCGTCCGCCCGACGCGCCACTATGCCCGGCACATCACGGATCTCGGCTACTACTTCGCGCTCAACGATTATGTAGATGTGTTGTTCACCGGCGACTGGTTCTCAGGCCGCTACGTGCAGTTTCACGGCCAGGCCCAGTATCACTGGATCGACCGGTTCATGGATGGGCAGCTCACCTACTCGCGCATGTCCCAGCTCGACCGGCCCGCGGTCAATTCGCGCATCGGCTGGAACCACACGCAGCGCTTCAACGCGCGCACGTCCTTCAATGCCCACATCGACTACTCGACCAACGGATCGGTCATTCAGCGGAATTCGCTCAACCCGTGGGAGGTCAAGTCGACCATCGCCTCGAACTTGAACTTCGCGAAACAGTTCTCGTGGGGCTCGCTCAACATCGGCGGCAGCCGTTCCCAGGACCTCTCGAACAACAACATCTCGCAGACGTTTCCGACGATCAATCTGACGCCGGCCGCCGTCAACATCACGCCGTGGATGACCTGGTCCCCGGGGTTCACGTTTCAGAACCTGCAACAGTTCCACGTGGCGGGCGGCACGCTGCTGATACCCGGCCGCGATACGATCCCCGTGGACACCCTCCACCTGTTCCAGGACAGTCGTCAGACAACGATGAGCATCAACACGCCGCTCCGGATCGGCCGCTGGAACTGGGCGAACTCGATTTCGGTCAGCGACGTGCGGGCAAATGGCCGCAAGGAATTCGCCCTGCCAGGGGACAGCGGCGGCGTTCGCCGTGTCCTGTACGGTGAGACATTCGAAACCCAGGTCGACTGGCAGACGAGCATCAATCTGCCGTCGTTCTTCCCCAGCACGTGGAAGCTGCAGCCGAGCATCGGGATTCAGAATCAGGTGGGCGGTCCCTTCATGATTCGCAATCAGTTCAGCGGCGGGGAGTTTGTCCGGCAGGGAAAGCGGCTGGCCTTCAACGTCGGCGTGTCACCGACGTTCTTCGGCTTTTTCCCCGGGTTCGGCCCGCTCGCGCGCATTCGGCACTCGATCTCGCCACAGATCAGCTATCAGTACGCGCCGGGCGTGATCGTCGACTCGGCGTTCTCTCGCGCGATCGACCCCGGTGGTACTTCCAATCGATCGCATAGCGATCCGCAACAGACGATCAGCTTCGGACTGTCCCAGAACTTCGAAGCGAAGCTGAAGCCACCTCCGGGAGACACCTCCAGCACGGCGGAACCGCGCAAGATCCGTCTGCTCAGTATCAACACCAGCGGCGTCGGCTACAACTTCGAGCAGGCGAAACAGCAGCATCATACCGGGTGGCAGACCGGCTCGCTCACCAACACGTTCTTGTCCGATCTCGTGCCCAGCTTTCAGTTGTCGATCACGCACGATCTGTGGAAGGGGGACGTCGGTACGGACTCGGCAAAGTTCAGCCCATTCCTGTCAAACCTCTCAGCATCCTTCACCGTGACGCCCGCCACCTTGCAGGGTTTGGGTCGCATGCTCGGGCTTCGCGCGAAGCCCGCTCCGGCGGCGGCGCCGCCCCCTGACACCACGGGTCAGCTGGGCGAGCGATCGGACGACTTTCGGCGCTATGACGGGAGCACGCGGTCTCCATACGCTCCGCGCGGACTCGGCCTCGGAGTCGGCGGGGGCATCGGCGGCGGGGGCGGGGGCCGTGGATTCACGCTCAGCGTCGCATTCTCGAGCACACGCAGCCGCACCGACACCACCCCGCAGCAGCGTCACGTCCCGGGCCGGCAGACCACCACGATGAATTTGTCGTTCAGTCCCACGCGCAACTGGAGCGCGACCTGGAATACGTCGTACGACTTCGCCACGCGCCAGTTCGCCGATCACTCGCTCACCTTCCAGCGCGACCTGCGCCGCTGGCGCGCCGTCTTCGGCTTCCATAAGACTGCGACCGGAAGCTTTTCATTCACCTTCAACATCACGCTGACCGATCAGCCGGCCATCAAGTTCGACTACGATCAAAACACGTACGTGCAGTAGCGCGTGTTGTCCTCTCACGGAGACACGGCAGCCAGCAGCATTTCAGTAACCTCCGTTAAATCAGCAACTTCGCTTTAGGCATAAGGCGTGCTTACACCTCCGGCGATCCCCGTCCTGAGGCTTTTATGCGCGCGTTCTTGTCGCTGGTCTTGCTGACCGTAGTGGCTTGCCACACGTCCCTCGTTGGACCGGACGGTGGCAGTGGCCCGTCGACGCCGGCCAACCTCTCCTACGAGCTCGAGCCCAGCGGCGATCCGAATCGCCCTCTCGGCATTCTGCTCATGTGGGACGACGTCACCGATGCGAATCTCGCGAGCTATCGAGTGTATTCCCGCGCCTCGACGAGCGGGTCCTTCGACCTGCGTGGCGAGACGACCTCGAACACGTTCCACGACAATGGCGTTCCGCACCTCCAGTACCTGGTGACCGCGGTCGACGCCAACGGCGTGGAGAGCGGTGGCAGCAACGTGATCACGGTGGACGAACGGCTGCAACTCGATGCTCCTGCCTGGCTGAACTCCATCTCTCTGAACGGCGCCATTCATTTGGAATGGGACGACAACTCCTACCTCGCGGCGCCGACCCGGTTCAAGTGGTACCGCATTTACAGCACGGACTACGATCTGGATACCGGGCTGTGCGGCACCGGCTGGCTCCTGGAAGGCACGACCGTGGCGCCCGAGTTTCTCGCCAGCGCGATGAGCAATGGCGTGCCGCGCTGCTTCGGTGTGTCGGCGGTGAGCCGTGAAGGCTACGAGAGTCTGTGGTCGCCATTGCGGCAGGACACGCCGCGTCCCGATGCGCGCAACACGCTCGTGTTCGCCTACGACGAGAACCAGAGCCAGTCCGGGTTCCGGTTCTGGCAGGACGTCAACGGTGACGGCCGCGCCCAATCGTCGGAGCTGGGTCTGGTCCAGAACGGCAATCTGACGAGTAGCATCGATTTCCGCGTGTACCGTGACCCGACCGATTCGACGCTGTGGATCGTGCCGGAGTTTTCGGGCACCCAGATGCGTGTCTATGGCACGGGCCCGGTCGCGGATCTGACCTCGATCGACTTCGCGCCCGACTCCGGCTACTCACGGAACATGTTCCAGGCCGTGCCCGGATATGGGTATGTCTTCCGGATCGTCGAGGGCACGACGCTACGGTACGGCGCCCTGCGGGTGACACATGTCGGGCGGGACTACTTGATCTTTGACTGGAGCTTTCAAACCGATCCGGGCAATCCTGAGCTGCAGATCCGCGCCGGGCAGTCGACCGCCATGGCGACTGGCACCGGGGTTTCAGGCTCGAAATAGGTAGTCCGGGTCAGCGAAGGCGCCGGAGTGGTCGCAACAGCCACTCCGGCGCTTTAGCTTTTGGGGCCATGGTGAAGCCCTCCGCTGTCACGCTGGATGGGAAGTCCCTTTCTATCGCTGAAGTGGTCGCCGTGGCGCGGCACCGGACGCCGGTTGCCATCGATCCGCAGGCACTGAAGGCCGTGGAGCAATCGCGTCGGGCCATCGAAGCGGCGATCGAGCGGGGACAAACCATGTACGGCGTGAACACCGGTTTCGGGAAGCTCGCGCATGTGCGGATCCCCGTGGCGCAAGGTCGCCAGCTGCAACTCAATCTCATTCGGAGCCATGCGTCCGGCGTCGGCGACCCCCTGCCGCAGGACGCCGTGCGTGCGATGATGCTGCTGCGAGCGAACGTGCTCATGCGCGGCTCCAGCGGCGTGCGGCCGGTACTCCCCGAGCTGCTCGTCGAGATGTTGAACCGGGGGATTCATCCGACCGTACCCTCGCAGGGCAGCGTCGGCGCGTCGGGCGATCTCGCGCCGCTCTCGCATCTCGCGCTCGCGATGATCGGCGAGGGCGACGTGCAAGTCCCGAACCCGATCACGCTCGAGGCCAAAGAAGGGTTGGCGTTCGTGAACGGCACGCAGGCGCAGACAGGTCTGGCGGCGTTGCTCGTCACCGATGCCTGGACGCTGTGGCGCACCGCCCATGCGGCCGCCGCCATGAGTCTTGAAGCGGTGCGTGGCTCGCCGGATCCGTTCGACGCCCGCATCCATGATGCCCGTCCGCATCCCTGGCAGCAGCGCTCGGCCGCATTGCTGCGTGAGCTGCTGGCCGACAGCGAGATCCGCGAATCCCATCGTGAAAACGACCCGCGCGTGCAGGACGCCTATTCGCTGCGCTGCACGCCGCAAGTCCTGGGGGCGGTCGGCGAAGCATTCGCCTTCGCGGAGCGGCTCGTGGCCACGGAGCTCAATGCCGCGACCGACAATCCGCTCGTGTTCGGCGACGAGGTGCTCTCGGGCGGCAACTTCCATGGGCAGCCCATCGCCCTGGCGCTCGATGTGATCGCGATTGCGCTGACCACGCTGGGCGGGCTGGCCGAGCGACGGCTCGAGCGCGTCGTCAATCCGGATCTGTCGTCCGGTTTGCCTGCGTTTTTGGCGCGCGAACCGGGCCTCGAGTCGGGGTTCATGATCGCCCAGATCGCGGCAGCGGCGCTCGTGGCCGATTGCCGCGTGCTCGCAACCCCCGCCAGCGTGCAGTCGGTGCCGACGGAAGGAAATCAGGAAGATGTGGTCCCGATGGGGATGAGCGCCGCGTGGAAGGCCGGCCGGATTCTCGCCAATGCTGAACGCATCGTCTCGATCGAACTGCTGGCCGGAGCGCAAGGGCTCGAGTATCTCAAGCCGCTGCGACCGGCGAAGGCGGTCGCGCGCGTGCAGGCGGCCGTGCGCCAAGAATCCGCGCCGCTCACGGCCGACCGGCCGCTCACGGCCGACATCGAACGGGTCACGCTGCGCATCCGGGAAGGCCGGTTTGTCGCGTGAAGGCGCCGCGGGGGACCACGAAATCGTGCAAGGGGTGGATTCAGGAAGCCGCCTTGCGAATGCTGATGAACAATCTCGATCCGGAGGTGGCCGAGCGGCCGGACGATCTCGTCGTGTACGGCGGCACGGGCAAGGCGGCGCGGAACTGGGCGTCCTTCGATGCGATCTGCCGCACGCTGCGCGCGCTCGACGACGACGAGACGCTGCTCGTGCAGTCAGGCAAACCGGTCGCGGTTTTCACGACGCATGCCGACGCACCGCGCGTGCTCATTGCGAACGCCAACCTGGTCGGCCGGTTCGCGACCTGGGACGTGTTCCGCGATCTGGAACGGCGTGGGCTGATCATGTACGGCCAGATGACGGCCGGGTCGTGGATCTACATCGGCACCCAGGGGATTCTCCAGGGCACCTATGAAACGTTCGCTGCGGTCGCGGCCCGGCACTTTAAAGACTCGCTGCGCGGCCGCATCGTGCTCACCGGGGGGCTGGGCGGGATGGGCGGTGCGCAGCCGCTGGCCGCGACGATGAACGACGGGATCTGCCTCGCCGTCGAGGCGGACGCCGCTCGCGTCCAACGTCGTCTGGAGACGCGCTACCTCGATCGCTCGACGGCGTCGCTCGACGAAGCGCTGGGGTGGTGCGCGGATGCGCAGCGACGTGGCGCCCCGCTCTCGGTCGGGCTCGTCGGCAATTGCGCGGACGTCTTGCCCGCACTCGTGCGCCGCGGGTTCACGCCTGATGTCCTCACCGATCAAACCTCGGCGCACGATCCGCTCAACGGGTATATCCCCGCCGGGTTCAGTCCCGCGGAGGCCGCCGAGCTGCGTCACCGGTCTCCGGACGACTATATCGCGCGCGCGCGCGCGAGCATTGCGACGCACGTACGGGCGATGCTCCATCTGCGGAAACGTGGCGCCGTCGCGTTCGACTACGGCAACAACATCCGCACCGAAGCACGCGACGCCGGCGTGACGGACGCATTCGACATCCCCGGGTTCGTCCCGGAATACATCCGGCCACTGTTCTGCGAGGGCAAAGGGCCATTCCGGTGGGTCGCGCTCTCTGGTGAGGCAAAGGACTTGCATCGTACCGACGATCTGGTGCTGGAGCTGTTTCCGGGCAACGCGCATCTCAAGCGCTGGATCACCATGGCGCGGGAGCGTGTCGCGTTTCAGGGATTGCCGGCACGCATCTGCTGGCTGGGGCAGGGGGAGCGGGCGCGCTTCGGCGTCGCCTTGAATGAGCTCGTGCAACGCGGCGAACTCGCAGCGCCGATTGTCATCGGCCGGGACCATCTCGACACCGGATCGGTCGCCTCGCCATTTCGCGAAACGGAAGGGATGCGCGACGGCTCCGATGCGATCGCGGATTGGGCCATCCTGAATGCGCTGCTCAACACGGCGTCGGGCGCATCGTGGGTCTCGTTCCATCACGGCGGCGGCGTGGGTATCGGCAACTCGCTGCACGCCGGGCAGGTCATCGTCGCCGACGGAACTGCCGCCGCGGCCCGACGGCTCGAACGCGTCCTCACCAACGATCCCGGTATCGGCGTGGCGCGTCACGCCGATGCCGGCTATCCGGAGGCGATTGCCACGGCGCGGCGCCATCACATCCGCTTGCCCATGAGCGAGGATCTCGACTGAAGACATTGCTGGTCGGCGCGCGGCAAGTCGTCACGTGTCGCGGGCCGGCACGCGCCCGGCGCGGGCGCGAAATGGCCGAGGTCGAGGTGCTGCGCGACGCGGCGGTGTTGATCGACGGCGACCGCATTGCGTGGGTCGGACCGCGCGGGGATGTGGCGGCGCACCATGCCGCGCCCCTACAAGAGATCGAAATCGACGGTGTCCTATTCCCCGGGTTCATCGATTGTCACACGCACGGCGTCTTCGGCGCGCCCCGCCTCGATGATCACGAACGCCGCGCGCTCGGCGTCGATTACAAGGCGATCGCAGCGGCCGGCGGGGGCATCCTGCAATCGGTGCACGATGTGCGCAGGCGGCCCGAGGAGGAACTGGCGTCGCTGACGCGGTCGCGTCTCGCCGCTTTGCTCAAGGGCGGCGCGACGACGATCGAGGTAAAATCGGGCTACGGCCTCGAGCTGGAGGCCGAGCTGAAACAACTCCGTGTTGTCCGTCAGCTCGCCGGCGAACTGTCGGCGACGTTGATCCCGACGTTTCTCGGGGCGCACGAGGTCCCGCCTGAGTACCGCGGGAAGCGCGCGGAGTACGTACGACTCGTCTGTGAGGAGATGATCCCGGCCGTCGCACGCGAGCGCCTCGCGCGGTGTTGCGATGTGTTCTGCGAGCCCGGTGTTTTCAGCGCGGCGGAAAGTCGCCAGATCCTCACCGCCGCCGCCCACTATGGACTGGCGATCAAGCTGCATGCGGACGAACTGGAGGGATCAGGCGGCGCCGAGCTCGCGGTCGAGCTGGGCGCGTTGTCGGCCGATCACTTGGCGGCGATTTCCGATACCGGCATTCGCGCGCTCGCCGGCAGCTCCACGGTCGCGGTGCTCCTTCCCGGGACGATGATCTTTCTGGGCAAGCGGTCCCAGGCCCCGGCGCGCCGGTTGATCGAGGCTGGGGCGGCGGTCGCTCTGGCCACGGATTTCAATCCGGGCACGTCACCGACGCTGAGTCTGCCGCTGGTCATGGCCCTGGGCGTCTCCCAACTCGGGCTACGTCACGCGGAAGCTGTGACGGCGGTGACGATCAATGCCGCCGCCGCGCTTGGCCTTGCGGCAGACCGGGGACAGATCGCTCCCGGATGCGTTGCGGACCTCGTCGTTGCGGCGGTGGACGACTGGCGCGAGGTCGCCTATTGGATGGGCGCAGGCGTCGTAAGCGCCGTCTGGACAGCAGGTTCGGCTTGTCCCGCCTAGACGGGCCCGATATCTTAGTCGTTCCATGTCAAAGCTTGAGCAGCTCAAAGAGAAGGCGAAGGGTCTCGAGGCCAAAGATCCCAAACGGGCCGTGGAGATCTGGCTGGATGCTTTGAACAACCAGGATGATACCAATCCCGACCTCTCTATCTACAATCGGATCGGCGATCTCTACATCAAGCTGAGGGACCCCGCGCAGGCGGCCGACTACTATGACCAGGCCGTGGACAAGTACGCGGAGCTTGGATTCCACAACAACGCCATCGCGATGTGTAATAAGGTGCTGCGCAATGCCCCGGCGCGGCAGACAACCTATCTTAAGCTCGCCAAGCTCTATGCGGCCAAGGGGTTCATCGCGGAGGCCAAGCAGAACTTCGTCGAATACGCCGAGCGCATGCAGAAGGTGGGAAAAATCGACCACGCCTTCGCCGCACTGAAGGAGTTCACGGACATTTCACCGGAGAGCGCGAACCTCCGGGAGATGCTGTCCGAGCACCTGAAGATGTACGGCACCGATCCCGGTAAGCGCGCTTCGTCGGCAGGGGGCCGTGCCACTCCCCCCACGACGGCCCCGCCCAAACCCCCGCCTCGTCCCGACGGTGGCGAGGACGTCAGCAAATCTGGGAAGCGCAAGACGTCCAGTCTTGTCTTTCTCGATCTCGATGAGCCGCGCCAACCAAAAGTGGCTAAGGCGCCCGCCGCCGCGGCGCCCGCTCCACCACTGCCGGCGCCTCCCTTGGCCCCCCCGCCCGCTCCCGCCGATGAGCGGCTGATCGAGGACGTCCAGCCCGAGCCCGATGAGTCGCTGGAAATCGAGACGACCAGTCTCATTGACGAAGCGCCCGGGGTGGGCGGAGGGAATACCGGCGGCATGCTGGAGGGTCTCGAGACCACGACTGCGGATTTCGGCCAGGTGCGCGCCGCCAGTCCCAAGACCCCGTCGATTCGTGAAGAATTGAATCCAGCCGATCTTGAGCTCGAGCCCATTGCCGAGTTGGAGCCCACCGCGCCAGCGGTGGACCCGGATGAGGGGATAGAGCTTGAAGGCGCGGATCTGGTGTTGGAGGGGAACATTGCCGAGCCTCCGAAGCCGCCGCCCGCTGCCAAGGCGCCGCCGAAGACCGCGAAGCCCCCAATGTTCAAGAAGCCCGCTGCCACGGCACCCGAGTCCCCGCGCGTAAAACCGGTGGTGCCGAAACGGCCCCCCGCCTCGGGTCCCGGGACGCGGAACGCCGTCGTGGAAGTGCCCCCGCTCGAGCTCGAGCCGGACTTCGAGACAGGCACCACGGACGCGGGACACGACATCGACGATCAACCGCTGGCGCTCGACGAACCGCCGCGTCATCCCAGCTTTATCCAGACCGAGGACGAGACCTCGATCTCCACCGGCGGGCGGCGCTCTGGGTTCATCGATCTCGGGATCGACGAGATCAGCAGCGGCACCGACCAGGCCGGCTCGCTCGTCTTCTCCAACATCGAGGAGACGCCGGCGGCGCCCGGCATCGAGGAGCTCGAGTCGCGTGTCGCCGACAACCCGGATGATCCGGAAGCACATCAGTCCCTTGGCGAAGCGCTGATCGAGCAGGGTGACCGCGAGCGGGGGATCGAGGAGCTCGAGCTCGCGACGGCCGGTTACGAGAACGCGGGCAATCTCTCGCACGCGCGCGATCTCGTCGACGAGGTGCTGCGGCTCGATCCGAACAGCGTCCGCCACCGTCAGAAAGCGGTGGAGTTTGCGTTCAAGGCTGGCGACAAGGCGAAGCTGATCGACGCGTATCTCGAGCTGGCCGATGCGCTGCTCCGCTCCGATCTTCCCGACAAAGCGCGGGCGGTGTACGCGCGCGTCGCCGAGCACGATTCCAGGAACGAGCGGGCGAAGGCCGCCCTGTCCATGCTCGCACCGGCCGTCGCAGCGCCTGCGCCCGCCGGGAAGCCCGAAGGCAAGGTCAAGGCGAAAGACGCGAAGATGAAAGTGCGGGACGAAGCTGCGGCCAACGGCGACTTCATCGACCTCGGTTCGATGCTCACGGACGATGAGGACGAAGACACACCCGCGCGCGACACGCGGATGACGGTTGCCGATGAAGAGCCGACCGGCGACGAAGAGCAGGACTTCCAGGACATGCTGGCGCGATTCAAGCAGGGGATCGACGAAAACATCGACGAGGCGGACTTCGAGTCCCACTATGACCTGGGCGTCGCGTTCAAAGAGATGGGGCTGCTCGACGAAGCGATCGCCGAGCTGCAGAAAGCGTTGCGCGCGCCCGAAGGGAAGCTGCGCACGTCGGAGATGCTGGGCATCTGCTTTTTCGAGAAGGGCGCCTTCGGCGTCGCCGAATCGATTCTGCGGCGCGGCCTCGATCTGCCGGCCTCCGGCGATCAAGAACGTCTCGGGATTCTGTATTGGCTCGGGCGGGCCCTCGAGCAGCAGGGCAAGAAGGCGGACGCGCGCGACCTGTACGGCCGCGTGTTCGCCGTCGACATCCGTTTCCTCGATGCCGAGCGGCGCGTGA
>Ga0209056_10004587_pt1 | contig 14552 bp, 12 predicted proteins | sample GraSoiAngelo_114_FD_185876 | JGI IMG/M metagenome (GOLD analysis project Ga0209056, IMG submission 185876) | Grasslands soil microbial communities from the Angelo Coastal Reserve, California, USA - 14_0903_13_40cm (SPAdes) (version 2) | ecosystem: Environmental > Terrestrial > Soil > Grasslands... | reverse complement strand
TTACCTAGGCATGCCCGTTTTGATTTATAGGTTCGCTGGAATGATAGGGGGACCGTGCTAAGTGACCGAGGGAAGGAACTAGAAGGGTCCCACCGTGAGCGCCCCGTTGGTTCTTACATTAGACCTAGTCTTCGCTCTTACGCATTTGACCCGTCCGGGAGGTAAGGGGCGATCTAGTTTCCGAGGAATACCTATCGAGATTATGACATAAGTTATGTTTAAATAGATTTTAGAGATAACCTTCCTGTGTCGTCTTATTGATCATTCCGTGCGAAGTTGCAGCGAAATCAGTCATTCCTGCACTACGCGCAATGATAGCGCGTGAGCTGATCGAAGACTACGGAATGAAGCAGGAACTAGTCGCAGAACGACTGGGGATTACACAAGCGGCTGTCAGCAAGTACAGACACCAAGTTCGCGGAGAAGCGGTAGACTTGGGAGCTGCGGCAGAGGTCCGTCAGATGAGTAGAGACATCGCTTCAGCACTTGTCGATAACCCGAGCCCGTTAGACGTGTCAAGGAAGTTCTGTCAAGCATGTACAGACATTCGCGCGCTGGGTCTCATGTGTGAGACTTGCAGGAAGGTTGACCCCAGCTGGGATGTAGAGCATTGCACAATATGTTTCGGGAGCCACAGCTGCGCCGACACCGTAAGCATCGAGCCCAGCAGTATCGCAAAGTACCGAAAGATACCAATCCAACACTAAGTCGCTAGCTCAACCCCAATAATCGATAAGTGCGTAATCCAAGCTTCAACGATTTTTCGCCACTTGCTAGCCCGAGGCCCGTTCTGTACGAGGATGGGTTGCCAAATGGTCAGGGAGGAATTAGACAAGTCCTAATACTTGATGACCCTTCCGCTAGACGATTTTCGATAAGGTCCTCTCTTTCGACGACGAGCCTTGTCCTTGGATTCCCTTCTACGAATGATCCTGTCTTCGACACTCAATGGTTTGCTCTCCTAGTGTTCGCTTCCACACTTGGCCCCGAACAAGTCAATTCTTAAATGCCCACTAAATATCTTACGAGCATTCCCCTGGAGACCAGAACGCTTTGAAGCTAGGCTTCGGCAGGTCGAAACAGAAAGACCCGCCCCCGGAGGCGGCGCCCGAGACACTGGTCGCCAACAGACTGAAGGAGCTCTGCGGAGACGATGTCGATCTCTACGGAGCCATGTCACGCCTCATGTTTCTCGATCCGAAAAGAATCACGATACCACTAGAGCTAGTATTGGGCGAGGCTCAAGACTACGAGAGTCATGGAAACAAACTCCGGGCAGAAGTTGGTTATAGGATCGCTGGAGGCATCTCTCTCTACAAGGGAGATGTAAATGGAGTGAACGAGTATTTTTCAAAGGCGGCCTTTTTTGCTGGAGACTCACATCCCGAGTACCGAATCATCCTCAAGCGTAGCAGCGAGGCGGTGGCGATCGCAAGAAAGTACTACGAAGAATTCAGTGCGTTAACAGCGTAAGCCGAACCAGGAAAAGCGAGATTACTGGATTATCTTGAAACTACGAAACTCCCCCTTAGACTCGGACCAATCTACCTGAATGTCCTTCACCCTAGCTCCAGAAGGACCAACCCGACAGAACTGTATGAGTTCGTTAAGTCTTTCCCTTTCTCCCTCTGCGACAGCCTCTACTCTACCATCTGGAAGATTCCTTACCCAGCCAACAACTCCTAGCCTCCGAGAGAGCTGTGTTATCTCCCGGCGAAACAAAACACCCTGAACGATCCCGGTGATCAGAATTCGCGTTCGAACATCCAATCCTACACACGACCAATTTCTAGAGGAGGTTCTCGGGATCCAATAATATTTGGACAAAACGGCGCAAACTATGTCATCGGCGGTGTCGCGAGTGGGACGACAGATTGCTGCGGTGGGAGTTCTTTGGCAACCTCAACGAGTTCCTGGACGAGGCTTTCTGTCTTCAGTCCGTTCATGGCGCTGAAGGCGTCGAGGGTCATGTAGATGTCTCCCGCATCGTCTGCTTCGAGCCTCAGTCCCTTTCTCACTAGCACCTCCCTAGTGCGAGGGAAAGTGACGAGAAGGTCCCCAATCGATGTGTCGCCACGGATGTTTCCTACAGTCATCCTGAAACGCTCTCCGGATGGAGGTTCGACACGAGAAGCTTGCACTACAATTTTTGCAGGGACCGACAAAGGCTTCTTCGGTTCGGCCATCTTGGGAGTCCTACTGGTCTTCAGCGTTTTGGCGGGCTTAATCTTCTTCCCTCTCTTCTTCACCTTTCTACGTGCACCTCGCTTTTTCATCGTCATGCGTGGACTTGCCTATCCTTACTAATAGGGCAGAACCTGTGTTAAAAGATTCGTGGCCTGAAGGGCTTCATGAAGATGATGGACGGGTCTCACTGTCCAGGCTCAAGAGACCAAGCGATCGGAAGCGCCTGGGTCAGTTGTTCAATCTGTTTGGCCGCCCTAGCCCGAAGCTCGTCAACAATTCCGGCGATGATGGGGCTGGAATAATCCTCTATTCTTCCCTCGTCCGAGAGACGCGCAATTGACGGGTCCAAGGGGACAGCCCCCAAGAAGGGCACCCCCAGGCTCGAGGCCAGCTTCTCCCCTTTTGGCTCTCCAAAGAGGTTAACCCTGTCCCCACAACTCGGACAATTGAGATAGCTCATATTCTCCACCAGTCCTAGTATGGGAGCTTCCATCTTCTTGGCCATGTTCACAGCTTTAGCTACTATCATCGACGCTAGGTCTTGCGGAGAGGAGACTACTATGACGCCGTCCAAGGGAAGGGATTGGAACACTGTCAAGGGCGCGTCGCTTGTTCCTGGTGGAAGGTCCACGAGAAGATAATGGAGATCTCCCCATTCCACGTCCCAATACAACTGGCGAATAACACTGTTGACGATCGGTCCCCGCCAGATGACGGGCATGCTGGGATCATCCAAGACCAGATTGATCGACATGACCTTGATCCCGCCTCTCGTTCTGAGAGGAATGATGCCCCCATTCGGGCCTTTGGAGGGTTTTCCGGTTACGCCTAGAACTTTGGCAATGCTTGGCCCAGTGAGGTCTGCGTCGAGAACTCCAATCTCATATCCATGCTTCTTCAGCTCTGAGGCAAGCATGCTCGTCACGAAAGATTTCCCTACGCCCCCTTTTCCGGAAATCACCGCGATTATGTTGCGAACGCCGCGTTTGCCGAGACGTTCGATTCCAGGACCCAATTTTGAGGCGCTTTTCGGGGTGCTGGGTGAGCTTGCTCCCATTTGCAATCTCTGCTTCAATTCTTCCAGTTCTTTCCGTGTCATAGTCGTCGTGTCGACCTTGACAGACTTTACGTCTCCCGGTTTTCGGACGGCATTTTCCACGTCCGTTTGAAGAGTCTTGGCGAGTGGGCAATGCGCAACGGTCAGCGCAATCTTCACAGTAACGTTCTCGTCGTCGACCGTAATATCTCGGACCATGTTGAGATCGACAATGCTCCGGCCGATCTCGGGATCCAAGACCTTTCTCAGCCTCTCCATGACTACGTTCTTATCAACCAAGAGATGTGGCCTCGACCGTCGCGACATGACTATGATCCCTTCCTGCTTATTTACACCCTCCTCCACTCTGGCGCGGGAGAAACGGGCGCGGAGCCAGGTCCTTGAGCGGTGGAAGGCATGACGGTATCAGAAAGAACCAGGAGGGCTCTGAAGAATTTCGAACTCACAGAATATGAGGTAAAGGCCTACATTGCTTTGGTGGAGGCTGGTCCAATGCCCGCAAGCCAACTTAGCACGATAGCGACGATTCCATACTCGAAGATATACGAGATCCTGGGGAATCTGGAAAGGAAGGGTTGGGTTGAGAGCGAACAAGGTAGGCCGAGCAAGTATTTTCCGAAACCACCTTCTGCGGCGCTCGAGTCGTCAAGGGTAAGAATGGAGAATACACTAAGGGAGAGTCAGACCGATGCTTTATCGGAGCTGCAACCTCGCTACGAGAGCAAGGGGGTCCAAGAAAGACCGGACATATGGATCGTCAGAGGCCAAAACAACATTCTGGATAGGATTAAGGAGACTCTGGGTCGGACGAGAAGAGAGCTACTCGTGGCGATGCCGATAGTTCCAGAGTCTGTGATTTCCGCTGCTGCGCCATTGCTGTCACTTATGACTGGTCATGGCATCAAGGTTTCAGTTATGGTTCCAGAGATCACTGATAAGAACATAATACGAAAGCTGAGGGGCATGGCTGAAGTCAGAGTGCGAGCGCAAATGTTTGGCGGAGGAATGATCTCAGACAGTAGTGAGATTATCCTCCTTCTAGGAGAGGAGCCTGAAAAAGGGCTAAGTTTAGCAATTTCCTCCGATCACGAGGGTCTCGTGAAGTTTGGAAAGATCTACTTCGAATTCCTCTGGGAAAACTCCAAATCGGTCTAGGACAGACGGATTGATCTTCTCACAAAAAGGTAAAAGACTGTAATGTAGAGGCTCGAGTGATGCTCCGGTGGTGTAGCCCGGTTTAGCATAGCGGCCTTAGCCCAACGAGCAGTGTTGGGTGGCCAATCGAGCTCTAGCCGGGTGGCGGCAGAGTATTAGGACCTCCAGAGCCGTTGATCGCGGGTTCAAAAGCGGCCGTTTGCCGCGGAGACTCCCGCCCGGAGCACCACTAAGCGCGGGGGTACCATAGCCAGGTCAAATGGGCAGAGGACCAAGATAACGGTCTGCCATGGGCTTAGGACCCTGTGGCGAAGGCCTTCGTGGGTTCGAATCCCACCCCCCGCACCACGAAACAAAACTATAGAACCTATTTGTTCGATGAGAAGGTGAGAGTCGAGCGAATTGTTTCACCGTGACAAGAGTTCTTCTTTTCCCTGAACCTGACCTGTACACTGGCCCCGCTCTTTCACGCCTGAAAAAATCGGGTCTGAAAGTATTACCCTTTGTTCCCGCTTCTCCGAACCAACTTCGAACCAAGAATCCAAATACAAGGGAAGATGTTCGAATCGTCGTGTTTCATTCACGCGATGGTCATGTCGTTAACAGATTTCGGGTTTGGTAGGCACTAGTTAGGGGGCAAGATAGACCAAGCTGTTGGTTGTGACGAGATGGCCCGGATTGCCGGCAATCGCCGTCCTAGGATCCTGTTATCCCAACCGCGATCAGCGTTTTGTTCGTTTGCCGGGAATCCGACTGAGGACTTGTCTCTCATAGAAGGTTGTTCCGACCGCGAGGATTGATGTCGATACGATAAGGGACGCCATCAGAGTCTCCTGTGAATCCCCGAAGACAACGACTATCCTGTCTCCGTTAACGGTGGACCTCAGTGGCGCTGTGAATATCGCCCCGTGGAAACTGTATGACAGCTTGTATGCGATCTGTTCGGGTTGAGCCTCCACCACGGTCTGAAGAACCTCGAGCCCGTAAGTTGGGAGTGACCTTAACGAAAATGTTACGGTGTTGCTCGTGTAGTTGTATGTGGGCGTCCATTCGGACAGGGGGACCGCTAAGCTTGAGAAGTTTAGAACCGATATCGGCGCGACCCTCTCTGGGAGACTGGAGAGGGGAACTCCTAGGCCGTTCACATGATAGGTGTAAGTGACCGTCTTACTATTTGAAAATCCCGTTAGGACTTCAGCTGTCGGCAGCAGGTACGCCGATCCGATGTTGTTCAATTCGAGACCTGCAAGACTAATGCCTGACTGAACTTCGAACGATCTCCAAGCGGCATCGAACTGGACGCCTTGGCTGTTGCTAAGGGCCCCCTCCTCAATACCGAAGCTGAGGGACACGTTCAGCCATTGGCTCTGCGTCGTGTTGGACCACGGTGTCGAGAAAGCTTCAACCCTCAGGTTCTTTAGGTCAGCCGAAGGGCTCTTTACCTTGACGGCGCTTTGGAGGGCCGCCGCCGCGGTGGTAGAATTGTAGCCTACAAGCACGCCGTGGACTTGAGGCAGGACGAAGGAACGTACGATCCCAGTCAGATTCTGGAAGATACTGAGGGTGAAAGAGACCTGCGATGTCCCAGGCTGGATATTTACGGAGAACCCGGATGGTTGGAGGGCCGCTCGCACTTCCGGCCCTGTTGAAGCAGCCAGAAGCAGGAGGAGAGAGGCTACCAGAAGTACCGCTCGCAAGAAGTCGACTCTCCCTCTTTCTTCATGAATTACGATAAACGATCTTCTTAAAGGGCACGAAACAGAAAGTGTTCATACGTTCGGGGATAGGGGTTGGCATCAGAACGAGCACGAGGAAGCGCCTCTGGTGTAAGCCGCAGAACGATTGTTGTTGGACTAATCGTGCTGACCATAGTCGGGGCGGTGGTCGTCTTTCAATTCCTGCCCTACGGTGACCCCAATGCGATAGTGCAACACTGGCGGCTTAAGATACACTTCTACGACTTCAGAACGGGAACGAACTCAACGCCCCCCGCGTATATCGGGTTCGCTCCTCAACTATGGGTCAACCACACCCTGGACCGATTCGGCCCACCGGGATACTCCCCGATCAGCACTCGAGACGACTCAGGTACGATCTATATCGAATCTAATTACCCAGCGATCTTCACGTTTGGCGACTTTTTCAACATCTGGGGACAGCCCTTCAGCTCTACGTGCGTTTGGAACTATTGTGCAGCTCCAGCCGAGCTCGTCGTCTATGATCGCGACAATGATAACGTCTGGAATACGGGAGACACCGCGATCAATCCTGTCAGCGGGACAACACCATCCTACGGCGCGCAGCTGAGCCTCGATCCGAAGATCAAGTATTGGGACGCGAACGGCGACAACATCTGGTCTCCTGGAGAGGTGGTTCTCTACGACACGAACAATAACAACGTGTACGAGTCCGGCGAACCGGTAATTGCGGGGTCATCCCCTCCTAACAGTACCCCTCTCAAATCTGATCCACTAGTCAAGTTCGTGGACACTAACATCAATGGGGGCTGGAACGATCTTATACCCGCTCCGGTTATGTCGGACAATGGGTCAAATGAGGGATGTGTTCACAGGCAATACGGTCTATCCAATAACAAAGACTGGATCATTGTACTATATGCATCGAACTTGGCAGGTTCCTTCGGCTGCTTGCCGTAGAGTTCGGTCGAAAGACCAACATCCTGACGGTCTGTAGATCCTAGATTGGGAATATTTGCAAATTAGGCAGGTGTGCTGTCTTGACTCGGCCTATCCACCAAGTGGCAGGCGGCCCAGTGGTCCTTCTCCACCTCTATGAGGGGAGGGACCTCAGAGGTGCATCGCAAATGTGCATATGGACAGCGTGTGTGGAAATTGCAGCCTGGCGGAGGCGCCACCGGACTCGGAATCTCTCCGCTGATAACTTCTCCCAACCGTTTGGACGAAGGGTCTGGCACCGGCACAGCTGCTATGAGGGCTCTGGTATACGGGTGCAAGGGGTTTGCCACTATTGTCTCTGTGTTACCCAGTTCAACGATCCTCCCGAGATACATGACTGCAACTCGATTGCAAACGTGACGCGCTAGGGCCAGATCGTGGGTCACAAGTAATACTGACGCCCCTCTCTTCTCGACGAGGGAGAGCATCAATGCGAGGATTTCGGCCCTTATGGAGACGTCAAGCATTGAGACAGGTTCGTCGGCTACGATGAAGTCGGGATGCAGCACGAACGCGCGTGCGACTGCTACGCGCTGCCTCTGCCCGCCGCTCAACTCGTGCGGAAATCTGAGCATGAACTCTTCGGGGGGAAACAGTTCAACTTCGCTGAGAATCTGTTTCACTCTCTCGTCGAGCTCTTCCCGGCTCTTCGTTGCTTTCTGGATGCGCAATGGCTCAGCAACAATATCTTTCACGACCATGTGTGGATCCAATGACTCGAAAGGGTCTTGGAAAATTATCTGCATCTCCCTGCGGAGAGGCTTCATCTGCCTTGAAGAGAGACCTGTGATGTCTCTTCCCTTGTATGTTACTTTTCCTTCCGTGGGATCTGTAAGCCGAAGTAGCAACCTTCCGGTGGTAGTTTTTCCGCTGCCGCTCTCGCCGACTAGGCCGAAGATTTCCCCCTTTTGCATTCGGAAGCTTACGCCATCGACTGCTTTTACGAAGACATCGGTTCTTGAGACAAGGGTCTCGAGGAATCCCCTCTTTATGGGAAAGTATTTTTTCAGTTTCTCCGCGGCGACTATTGACTCATCGTCTTCCATGCTGCTTTGACTCCAGATCCCTAGTAGAGATAACAGGCCACGTAATGGTTGCCCGATCCCACTTTCTTAAGTTGTGGCTTCTCCTTTTTGCATACGTCCATGGCGTACGGGCACCTAGGGTGGAAACGACAGCCTGTGGGTGGACTCAGAAGGTCAGGAGGTTGTCCGGGTATGGAGACAAGTTTCTTCCTTTCCCCTCTGATGCTAGGGAAGGCACCGATCAGGCCTTGTGTGTAGGGGTGTAGTGGCTCTTTGAATATTGCTTCGGCGGAGCCGTACTCGACCAGCTGGCCGGCGTACATGATAGCGACGTTTTCGCAGACCTCTGCGACTATTGAGAGGTCGTGACTGATCATAACCATGGAAAGCCCGAGTTTCTCTTTCAGAGATCGCATCAACTGCAAGACCTGTGCTTGAACAATTACGTCGAGTGCCGTTCCGGGCTCGTCGGCGATTAGCAATTGCGGATTGGCGGCGAGGGCCATCGCTATCAGCGCTCTCTGTCTCATCCCGCCGCTAAACTCGTGAGGATAGTTGGTTATTCTTGAGGGCTCTACTCCGACCATCTCGAAGAGACCCTCGGCCCGTTTCTTAGCGTCTGACTTAGAGACGTCAGGTTCATGCAGCCGTATGGCCTCGACTATTTGGTCTCTAACCTTGAAGACCGGATTCAAGGCATTCATTGCTCCTTGAAAGACGATCGAGATCCCCTTCCAGCGTATTTTCCTCATTTCTTTGTCCGAGAGTGGGACGAGATCTTCTCCGTTGAACAGAATCTTTCCCCGTCGGATTCTACCACCCGAGGGGAGCAACTTCAAGATGGATAAAGCGACTGTGGTTTTTCCGCAACCGGATTCTCCTACTAAGCCGAGGGCTTCTCCTTTCTCGACTGTGAAGCTGACATCTTCGGCTGCCCTGACCCATCCGCGGAGCGTACGATAGTTAGTGGTGAGCCCGTCAAGCTGGAGCACTCCCAAAATATTCTACTCTTGATTGGAATCCTACTAGAAGTTTGTTTCTCCACGTCGAGATAAGCTTTGGGCGACAGACCAGGCCTGGAGGCTGGCGATCAGCGGCGCCTTCTCAATCTTGGGTTGAATAACTCGTCGAGAGAATAGCCGATCAGTATGAAGGATAAGGAGAGGACTGCGATGCCAATTCCAGGTGGAACAATCCACCACCAGGTTAATCCCGTTGTACTACCTGCCGAATGGGCTAGATCGAGCATTCTACCCCAAGTTATCTGATTCTGGTCTCCCAACCCCAGGAAGCTTAGGGCAGCCTCTCCGACGATGGCAGCCGGAACTGACAGCGCGAGGTTCACGTAGGTGAGGGCTATTATGTTGGGAAATATGTGCTTGGTCAGGATGTAGGCAGTACCTGCACCTGAAGCCTTTGCCGATTCGATGAAAGGCCTTTCGCGTAGAGTGAGGACTTGGGATCTTATCAGGCGGGCAAAGCCCATCCAGCCTAGGAATCCCAGGATCAGGACTATTGTGTTGAGCGATGGTCCTAAGACGAATGACAGGACTATGAGCAATGGAAGGGCGGGAATCACGAGCATCATGTCCGTGAATCTCATAAGAGTTTCATCTACCAACTTTCCCAGATAGCCTGCCATTAGCCCGATGACTAATCCCAACCCTATCCCGATGAAGGTGGCTACGAGTCCCACGTAGAGTGAGAGCCTAGATCCGTAGACAAACTGGGTGAAAATGTCCTGGCCGCTATCATCGGTCCCCAGCAGACCCCAAGTGTTTCCCAATAGTTGCAGTTTGAATCCGCTGACAAGGAATTCTCCGTGGAAACCGGCTGGAACAGTTATTTGCAAAACATAGTTGTATCGCGCGGGAGTGCCGAAAATGAACTGGGCAGGCGTTGAAACACCTTGAATCCCGAGGCTCGAGATTATGGATTGGTCGTAGGAATCGATGGTCTGACTGAACGACGTTGATGCGTTGACCTTCTGGCTCGACAAGCAGCAAAATTGTTTCACGAGCTGGCCGTTAGAGTCGAGCCTGTCTACTAGCAGCGTAGCGTTAGTCAGCTGGTTCGTTACAGGCCCAGAAGGAACGACCGTGAAACCCCCGGTGAATCGATTTGGAGCGCCGGTGTAGGGATAGTTCAGCGACTCTTGCACCAACAGGTTTCCTCCTGAGGTTGCGGATACTTGAACGTCAATTGAGTCAACTCCTTTGACGCTTGAGGTCAGAGTCGTCCCGCCTACAGAGGCAGCGGTGATGTCTGCGAAATTTACGTTCTGGCTAAGGCCTCTATCTCCGTAGATGTATTTGACCCAGGTTGGAGCGGCTAACGGGCCGGAAACCACTGTGCCCTGCGGCGAGTAGGGCGTGAGTACAGGAGCAGCGACGGCAGCGAATATGAAGAGGGCTAGGAAAAAAGTGCCCGTGGCAGCGAGCCTGTTCGACAGCATCTGCCGGAGAAATCTAGTGATGCGTACGATGATGAAGGGAACCTGTCTCTTCTGGGACACGGACTCTTGCTCACTCGTACCTTATTCTAGGGTCTAGGACGCCGTATAAGATGTCTGACATGAAGTTAGCAGCGATAACGCAGAGCGCAATCAGGTAGAACATGGCCTGCATGACAGGAATATCTTTCGAGCTTATGGACGCAAAGATCCAGAAACCTAGGCCATCCCAGTTGAAAATGGTCTCCGTTATGATCGCTCCCCCGAGCAATCCGCCGAAGGCGAGGGCCGCGTTTGTGACGATCGGGAGAGATGCGTTTTTCAGGGCATGCTTGAAGAGCACGGTCCTTTCCGGGAGACCCTTAGCCCTAGCCGTGGTTATGTAGTCCGAGTTCAGCTCCATCATCACAGTTGCCCTGGTGAGCAAAAGGTTGCCACCGTAAAAGTAGAGAGTCAGTACGGCGGCGGGAAGGAATAGGTACTGCGTCCTAACTGCTATCTGTTCTAGGATCGGAGGCGTACCACTGATCCAGCTATTGGGCGAGACTCCGCCTCCAGGAAACCATCGCAGGGTTTGGGCAAAGATGAATATGGCCAGGAGGCCCATCCAGAAGGTCGGGAGCGAAAAAGTGACTAGTGATGCAGTTACCGAGCCAGTATCGAAAGCGGATCCTCTCTTAGCAGCGGTTAGCACTCCTAGGAGGAGGCCGATTAACAGAGCGACAGTCGTCGATACTCCCAAAAGTAGCAGGGTGTTCGCGAGCCTTCCGGTCGAGATCATATCATGTGTGATCGAGTTCCCAGTATGGTAGGAATTGCCAAACTGGAAGGTCAGCATGTTGACAAAATATTTGGAAAAGCGGTCCCAGGTCGAGGCGGGGACGCAGTTCCCGTTTACGAATGACTGGCAGATGCCATAGAGTACCTCGTACTTTTGGATCAGGTCCGGGTTGTGAACCTTTGGATTCTGTATCAGGTTTGCTATGATACCTGAAGTGCCAGGTAAGAGCTGGAAAATGAAGAAATTCAATGTTATGACGAAACAGACTAAAATGAACGTGTTAATTGTCCGTTTCAACAAGTATGTGCGAAGGCCCATTTTGACCGTCCGAGAGAAAAAGTGAACACTCTTGCCTAAATTAGGTTTGCGGCCGCCTTGTTAAGACGCCTCAGGTCTCTTGGACAAATCATCCTTAGAGAAGGAGAGATCTCGAAAGAAGAACTCGTGTAGGAGAGACTGAAGAAGGCCTAACATGTCTCCCGGTGGCGTGGGCGATCTTATGCCAACTGCCTGAGCGTTTTGCGTGAGAGTTTACCGGAAAGCCCTCGAAAAGCGTGCCAAATTGGGTCTCCTCATTACACATTGAAAGAAAACGATGACCGGTCGACACTGACAATTGGAGAGGCTTAGAGGGTTTTAATCGAGATCCAAAGCCCTATTCCGCAAACTCCAAGAAAACCCTAGCTACCACGGCACCCGGCTAGGAGGTAGGCGCGTAGCTTGCGCTAGCGTAGAAAAAAAATAGAAGGGGAAATTTTTCGGTTAAATGTTGGGTGCTGGAGGGATGGCGACGTCTATCGTAGTGGCGCCGAACGCCACAGTGACCTCGAAGCCGTGACTGAAATCGGTGCCTGCTGCCCATGTGCACGTGTAGGTTGTTCGTCCCGAACCGTCGGGAGCGACGGGAGCACTCGCAACGCAGAGACCCTCGTTACCACTGCTTCTTCCGGCAACGGGACAAGCACCACCAGTAGTGGTCTTTTCCCCTGCATCGGTAAGAGCGTCCGTTTCCGCGCAGACAGCTGTAACTGGATTGGATATGGCATTGTTTCCGTATATGTGAACTGTCAGTGTCGTAGCGCTGGACGCCGTAGCTGCCAGGAAGTAGCCTCCGCTGTTAGGCGCAACGCCGCCGTCGTAGTGGTCGATGTGCGGGTCAAGACCTATCGCTGCTCCGAGTGAGAGTGGAGCTGTAGCTCCGATGCCGATGTAAGAGGCTATCGTTGCTATGACTCCGATGTCCACGCAGTTCAGACCAGCAGGATCACCAGAGGCAGGGCAGGAACTCGTTCCAGTTAGTGTAGAGCTGTACGATGGGTGAGCCCAATAGGCGTCGTAGTGTTTGAAGTGAAGTGCTGCGTCGGCGAGATCGGCGATGGTCACGAGACCAGCGTCGAACTTGTCAGCCCAGCTGAACTTTTGGTACTTGGTGTTAGCGGCCGCTATATCATCGCCTCCGAAGCCGCCTCTATGGAACGATGGGCTTGCTGTCAATAGTACTCTTCCGCCCAGCGAGACGACTTGGCCTGCGGGACTGCCGTCAGCGTTCTGGCTGCAGGGACCACCTAGCGCGCCCGCGTTCGGAGCAGTCGGGACGGCGATGCACTCATAGGCCGAGCTTCCTACTAGGATGCCTGCTGCCATTGGGTCGTAAGCAGGGTCAGCGCACTGAGACACTTGGAGCACTGTTACTGCAGGCTCCGGAGATCCCACTGGCCAACTGCATGGGGCAGCCCAGTTCTTGTGCGGAATTATCGGAATTCCGCCAACCAGAATGTCGTAGTTCGGTCCGCCAAGTGTGAGTTTCACCTGTGCAGTAGACGCATTGATAGCAGTGCAACCAGCGACGGGGTGCGCGGCATCTGGAGCGGCGTTGACAACGTTGACCACGTTGGGTTGTAGAAGGGCTGCAGGCATGTCACGGTACGACAGTATGGTAAAGCAGACATCGTCCGCAGTGACTGCGGTTCCGTCTTGCCATTGTAGATCGGGTCGGAGATGCCATACTTGGGTCGTAGTACCGGTGACACATCCAACACCCGGGCTGCACGAAGCCTCCGCGGGGTTGAAGCTGGAAGTGTGGCTCGTAACCATCCAGTTGTAAACTTGGAGGCTTGGCCCACCGGTCTCTGGGTTTATCGCAAGCATAGAGTCGAAGAGCTCGTCCATGACGTTAAAGTCCCAGACTGAAGTAGCCTGGTATGGGCTGAAGCTGTCACTGTCCTGAGACTGACCGACACGGAGAGTGCTGTCGTCTCCCCCGTTACATCTGTAGGCCGGGTTGCTTGGCGTATAGTTGGGGTTATGGTGAGCGTTGAGATATGTGTAGAAAGCTCCGATTCCTCCTGCAAGCCAGCCTGTTCCGAAACCGTTGACGAGGCTTCCCTCAGTCCCCGGCTCAAAGTTCAGGCAGTTGAGACCTACGAATCTCTGCAGCTGGTTGAAGACGGGATCAGATTGGACCGTTTCAATTCCAACATACGACACGTTCTGGTAGATGTTCGTTTCATGAGTGAAAGCAATAGCCGTGCCCTGCGATGTGTCCTGGAACTCGCCGACATTGGTCAACGTGTCCATTCTCGCATCACACTCGAACTCGTAGTTGGAGATGACTGTAGCAGAAACGCCACCGCACTGGTTGCTGGCGAAGATACTGTTGCCTGTGCCATAGAGATTGTCCGGAGTAACAGCGAAACTTTCAGCGCCAGTATAGACGTTCCATGTATCAGGGGTCTGACCATCGCCGAAGATGACGTTGAAAATGTCACCGAAACGATAGTATGCTGGTGTGCATCCTGGAGCTGGAGACTTGAAACCATAGTTGATTGCACAGACAGTGTTACCGCTTGGTGCGCCATTGTTCGGTGTTCCGAAGAGAAAGTTCAGACCATCAATAACGATCTGACCGAAAGCCTTCCTCAACGGATCAGTTCTATCGTAGGCGATGAGCTGCCTGCCGGCTGGAAGAGTATTGTGCGGATACGACGTCTTGGTTGCGGTTCCCTGAGCAGCGTTAGCAACATCGATACAAGTGTTACCGCTCGGCGTCACAGCGAAGCCCGCTAGTACGAGAAGATCGCAGCTAGCGCGGACATCCTGCTTGCTCGGGTAGCCGTTGGTTGAACCTGTACTGGAACCGGTCGCACCCCACCAGACATTGGTGGAGCCGATAGCGGTCATGTTCAACAAGTAAGCACCC
>Ga0209056_10004585_pt1 | contig 14554 bp, 24 predicted proteins | sample GraSoiAngelo_114_FD_185876 | JGI IMG/M metagenome (GOLD analysis project Ga0209056, IMG submission 185876) | Grasslands soil microbial communities from the Angelo Coastal Reserve, California, USA - 14_0903_13_40cm (SPAdes) (version 2) | ecosystem: Environmental > Terrestrial > Soil > Grasslands... | reverse complement strand
ACGTCCGAATTCTCAACCCATTCAGGACGAGCTAGGTTCCTCCCCGAATGGAATCGATTGTGTGCCAGAAGTGTGACGAACGGCACCAACCTTGGGAACGGCCATGGTAGGTCCTCCGCTTGCGGCCGATAAGCCAGCTTTTCTCCGATCGACCGACCAATACCCGCCTTGCCGCCAGAGCAGTGTGCGTGAAGTGTGCCTTCCTTTGCGGGCCAAAGGAGGAGATTTCTATGGCTCGCAAAGTTGGCCAGATCATCGCACGAGGCGACCGTAGGTGGCTCATCCGGGTCTATCTCGGCCGCGACCACAAAACCAAGAAACGCAAACAATCGAACGATTCGGGGGCCCATGCGCGAGGCGCAGGCATACCTGACGAGGAAGCTGCGCGAACGTGACTTGGGCCCTGATGTGGAAGGCGCAAAGATCACGCTGAATGAGTATCTTGACCGTTGGCTTGAGACAGCGGTCAAACCCAGGGTACGAGAGAAGACTTGCCACGACTACGAGGGCGTGTTGCGACGATACATCCGACCTAACTTTGGCGAAAGAGTACTAGCGGGAATGCGCCCTTTGGGATCTGCAAACTACGTATCAGCAGATGATGAGCGTGGTCTGTCTGCTCGGACCGTCCGCTACACACACGTTGTGTTAAGGTCTGCGCTGCTGCAGGCTTTGCACTGGCGCTTATTGCTCGAAAATCCGGCCGATAGAATCAAACTGCCGCAGCAGCCCAGATGCGAGATGCGGGCGCTGACCTTGGAGCAGGCACGGACGTCTCTCAAAGCGGCCTTAGCCACTCCGTATGGCCCAATGCTCGCGGTTGCGCTGACGACCGGGATGCGTCCGAGTGAGTATTTGGGGTTGGAATGTCAAGATATCAACTGGGAGCGACAAACCGTCAGTGTCGTTCACAGTGTCCGACGCCGGGACGGGAGATGGCGTTTGACCGATACGAAGCGTCCGCGAAGCCGCCGACTGATTAGAACGCCGCACAACAACCACTGCGGACAATTCGTGCCCTGAAGCGACGTATTTCTGACATACGACACTAGTTGCTCCGATACCACTCTTGGGCGGCACGCCTGCCATTAGGGCCAGCGTGGGTGCCGTGTCTCGCAAATCGTAGAGTCTGACTCTTCGCAAACCCGCCAGCTCAAGTACGATTGGGAACCTATGCTTTTGAGCAAGGGCTCTTGTCGGCTGACGAGTACCTGCATCGGCACTCGATCCTGTGCGGCGATTCTTGATTACAACTCAAGGTCGAGCGCCGCATTTCTCATCGGCGAGCCCGCCTTTCACTGGCTTTTGCAGCATAGACTCCTCGGGGACGCCAAGAGCCATCCGGTGGTTCAAATCTATCCCCGCAACCAGCGTTTCATGCACCTGCCCTCGACAGCGGCCACGCGCGAAGCATCCCTGTGCACTGCTATTTTGCAAGTTCAACGAGTGTTTATGCAGGATACAGGAGAGGCGTTTTTTCGAATGCCAGCAACATCGCTCCCGTTTCCCCTGGACTGAATTACGCTTTCGGCCGTTCCCCTTTGAATAGCAGAAAGATTCGCCGAATTGACCAGACAACGATAGAGATACCTACCAAGATCAGCAGACCCGTGGCTATGATTGAACCCAGGACGGCGGCAGCCAGAAATACTCCGATAACAACTGACAGAGCAAGAATCGTCCGAATCCTTTCTAGCCGATGCTCGCCCGGCTTATTCCTTGCGAGACCGCGGGCTGATCAGGGCGCCAGGGAGCTGAAGTGGAGACCAAGATAATATGGCCACAACACTATCGCGAGGATGCCTTTCCAAAAGCCCAGGTGCAGAAACCCGATAGTGAAGAGCCATGCACCGACCCACACGGTCCCCATGAAGGTATGCTGCTTTATCCGTATCTTCTCCGAACGCTCTCGGTGGGCGTTTCCTTCGGGTGTCATAATCCGCTCCGCATTGTACCCCACGAACTCTCAGACCCTGCATGAGAACGCGACGATTCACGCGCCACAAGCCAGGATCTCTTCAATCGTAGGCACGCCAGCAGTTTACTGCCTCCCGAGCGCGCCGCGCTTGCGAGCTTAATCTTCGCTTAAGCCTCCCGAAAGAAATAATTTCCCGAGCATCAAATCGAAGTTTCTCGCGCATCCCAAAATAGGAGAAAGTTTGCAACGTTTCGGCGGGTGCAGAATCTCAGGAGCATGGGAGATTATGCTGGAGAAAAGACCAATGCCGCAGCCATATCGTTCATCATTCGCAGTCGTTACTTTCTACACTACAAGCGCGCTTGTGACCGCCTTGGGCTTAGCAATTCTCATCACCAGCGCCACCATCGCCTACATGGTCGCGCAGTCAGTGAAATAGTCCTCTCGACTCACCAACTCGCCTAGCGCGGCACCAATTTCCCCAGCAAGACCCGAATCATTTCTGGCCGATGCTCGCCGACCGTCCCTTCGAGAGTGTAAGAGCGTTCAAAAGCATTCGGCCCAGTAATCTTCATCTCCCACTTATCATTCGCCTGAGAACCCACAATCGAAACCCGCCAATTCCCAGGTCGATCTGCAAGCACGTGCTCGATAGTTGCAACCACTTCCCGCTGCAATCCAGGATCACCCGTATTCTGCATCTCCACCGTAAGGGCCATAGATATTGCGCTGCTCAGTATTCATTTTAGCGGTCGAGCAAACGACAGCTCGTGCCCATCCGGATCGCGCATGTGGAAATACCGCTCGCCCCAAGAAGCATTCTGTGGCTGCGGCGGATCAAATCCTCGTTCCTTCAGATGTCTCCAGACCTCATCCACATCCGCCACATAAAAGATAAGCCGACCCCACTGCGTGACCGTATTACCTTCTTCCAGATTGAGAATCGCAGATTCTGGATACTTCGCACGCAGGGAAGAGAACCCTGCAGTTTCTCCGCCGTATAGCAGCTCCATACCGAGCACATCCCGATAGAACTGCACAGACACCTTCATGTTCGAGACTCGAAACGTCAGCGCCGAAATTTTCTCCACCATGATTGCCATGATGCCGGCAGTTTACCTCGGCCTCGCTTGAATCCTCCCTCCGCGAGGCATAGCTTTGAGGCAGGAGGCGGCCTATGGCATACGTTATTGCCGAGCCCTGCATCGGGGTGAAGGACACTGCCTGCGTCGATGCCTGCCCCGTAGATTGCATTCACCCCAAGAAGAACATGACCTACGACGACGGCCGGCCAACGTTCGACGAAGTCTCACAGCTTTACATCGACCCCGTGGAGTGCATAGACTGCGGCGCCTGCGTGCCCGTCTGTCCCGTGTCAGCGATTTTTGCGCTGGATGACCTGCCCGATAAGTGGAAGCATTTTACGGAGATCAACGCGAGCTATGTCCAAGGCGGCAAATTCACGCCCGCAGAGTTCGCCAAACACCAAGCAGCGAAATAAGTTGGCTTTAGGTGGTGTTGATTGGGCTCGTGGTAGGGGCATTGGCCAAGCTCATCATGCCCGGAAAAGACCCCGGCGGGTTCATAGTGACGATACTTCTAGGCATTGCGGGGTCGATCGTCGCAACCTGGCTCGGTCGGGCGATTGGATGGTATCAGGCGGGACAGTCGGCCGGACTAATCATGTCAGTGGTGGGAGCAGTGCTGCTCCTCGCCATCTATCACGCGGTGCGAAAACGTTCAGCTTGATTGCCGTCCTGCATAGCAGGGTCAACGCCACGTGCGAGCCTAAGCCTGCGCATGGGTGAACGCATCGTTGGCCCACGGACATACGAGATCCGGCAGTTTGATTTGGCGAATGTCGCCATTTCACCCCGCTCTGTGAGATAGGTGGTGTAATCGCTGTTTATGACGATTATCTTCGGCTCGGATATGGGCCTCGCACAATGATTGCGAAGAAGTGAGCAATTCTGAACAGTCCGCCGTCTTCGAGAGACGTATGTTCAACCGGAGAAGTAACCGCTAAGGCGAGGGTCCGCCACAGAGCGGTCGGACAATCCATTGATTTCGGCGGAATAGGAGACTCTCATGTTTCATATCCGGCTCGTTATCTCTTTGCTACTGACGGTGGCATTTCTGCCAAGAACGCTAGCGAGCCAATATTCCTCCAGCGACTCCGGTCAGTACGTCATCCTGAGCGCCCAGTACGGCACGGCGCGCCGACACGTGGACGTCAGCAATCGTCTGAAGGAACTTGCCCGCCAGGATCGCATCTTCCGCATGGGCAACAGCACTTTCGGCGTCGATCCTGATCCAGGACAAGTGAAGGCGCTGCGCATCTATGCCCGCGGGCCGGACGGGCGCGAACGCATGTTTGAGTATCGCGAAGGCAGCACGGTCGACGGCTCACAGTTCCGCAGCTGGGGCAGAGGCGAGTGGGGCAATGAACGCTGGAGTGGCCGTTGGGAAGGTCGAGAACGGGAGAGATAAGCGTGCGATAAGACGCTAGGGCGCCTGTGCCTGTCAGAATTATCTAGCGAGCCGATCCTTCAGCACCATAGCACTCACCACGAGTTCTGAGCGCTATCGCCGATTGCAAAGGCAATGATGTAACCGTCTGGCAAGCGCTCCAGTAGGTTCAAAATGAGTATCTTCGCTGCCGCAGCTTTGAGGATGGCGCAACTGCACGCCAAGAGCGCTGCTACTCCGAAACGCTGCTCGTATCCGTTTCCTTCTTTCTAGGAGGAAACTTCCAAAGCTTTCTCTCCCAATCCGCGAGGTAATGGTCGCCACCTACAGTAGTTTTTCCCAATCAGGATGTTCGTCTCCGGTGTGGAGCATGTGCCAAGCCCGCCTGAAATTCCTCCGGAGAACATACCCGAGTACGCATGCGGGCAATAATGAGAAGGGTTTTTGTCATATGTTCATGCGTGTTCGCGCTCCGACAGGACGCTTTCAACCTTGGCGAAAAAGGGCATAGCTCGTTCACGGAGATGGTGTTCTGCTGCTTTAGCCACCTCGGGTTAACTGCGCGACAAGAACCAGAATGAGGCGCCGATTTTCCGAGCTTGCAGCAACATCACCAAAAATGAATGGAGGAAAAATGGCTGACAGATTGAAATTCGCGTTGTTGAGTCTGCTTGTGGCACTAGTCACATTCGTAGCTGCACCAATTGCTAAGGCGGATGCATGGGACAAGGAAACTATTGTGACATTCAGCAGTCCGGTCGAAGTGCCTGGCCAAGTCTTGCCGCCTGGTACTTACGTGTTTAAGCGAGCTCACAGTGAATGGGATCGCGATATTGTGCAGATCTTCACGAAAGACCAGAGAAACCTTCTTGCCACCGCCGGTTTGAACCAAAGTATGAGATTGATTTTGCGGAAAATCACCGTACAATAAACGTACAATGAATTCGGGATTGCAAGGATTTTTAGGCATTCTGGGCATTGTGCGATCTACGCAAATTCAATAACTTGCCTGTTTTCAAGTGACATAGTCAGTTCGATCCCGACTAGCTCCACCATGTTTTCAATCACTTGGTGGGCATCCTCTGCCGAAGAATCACGGCCCCGGACCGCCGAAGTTTTTCGCATCCCGGAACTGAGGCCAGAATCTAATTACACAGCTCGGAGGAGGCCAACCTCATGGCCAGCACCCCCAGACCGTTTGCCCTTGCCCCGCCCCCCGCAATCTTCCAGCAGCGCCGCGTGGACGTATTGTTGTCCTTGCAGCAGGCGGCGCAACAAATCGCCTCCATCCTCGAACTCGACGAACTCCTCGACACGATCGTTCACCGCATTGCGGTGGATTTTGGTTGCATCGAATCCAGCATTCTGCTGGTTGACGGCGATGAATTCCATTTGGCCGCCGTACACGGCTGCACCCAATCGAACAAGGGTGAACGCTGGCCGGTCACAGAGGGCTTGTCCGCCCAGGTCGTTGCCACCGGGAAGTCTTACTATGCCCCCGATGTGACGCAGGAGTTGCTCTACCGCGCCTGCGAACCTCATACCCGCTCGGAGGTCATCATTCCCTTGACTGTGCGCGACCAGATCATCGGTGTCTTCGGGGCATCGCACCATGATGTAGATGCCTTCCCCCGCGCACAGATCGAAATCCTGAAGGCTCTTGCCGGCCACATTGCGGTGGCAGTCGATAATGCACAGCGTTTCCAGGATGAGCGGCGCCAGATGCAGCGTCTGCATGAGGAGCAGGGCGAAGCTCGTCGCATCCAGCAGAACCTGCTCCCACGCACTGCACCGTCGCTGCCCGGCTTTCAACTGGAGGCTGAGTGCGTTCCCGCAGGCGCCGTAGGCGGTGACTGGTATGACTACATTCCGCTCAACGAAGGACGCGTAGCAATCCTTCTCGCCGATGTTTCGGGGAAGGGTATGCCTGCGGCATTGCTGATGTCAGCCGTCCGTGCAATCGTCCGCTTCTTGGCGCCTCTCACCAACGGTCCGGGCGAGATGTTGTCGCGTCTCAACCAGATGCTGTTAAACGACTTTCCGACGGAACATTACGTCACCATGATCTATGCTGTGCTGGACCCGGCGCGCCGCACGCTCACCTTCGCCAGCGCCGGGCATCCGTGGCCCTTGCTCTGCCATGGAACCGACGTGCGCCCGCTCCACACCGACGCCGGGATGCCGCTCGGCCTGCTTCCCGGCGAGTTTACCGAGCACACGGTGAAGTTCTGCTGTGATTTCCGCCTGCTGTTCTACACCGACGGCATTTCCGAAGCGCTGAATCGTCAGGACCAGGAGTTCGGCAGGTCGCGCCTTGCAGAATTCGTAGCCACACACGACTGCAGCGTCTTCCGGCTCATGGAAGCCATCGGGCAGTTTCGTGGTAAGTGCGCCCAGAAAGACGATGCCACTGTAATCCTGCTGCGCAGTGCCTAAGTGTGTTCTTGGCCGATGCCAATTGCCTCGGGCGGGGTGATTGATGCCGGAGCACTGGGGAGACTACAGGCTGTTGAGGCTGTGTAGGTTACGCTGGTGCTTGGACATATACCATGAGACTGCATCACAATACGGAGCCATGCGGCTGCATTCAAAGTACGTGGTAGCAGTGATGATTTTGTGCGGACTCGCTACGTCTCCATCGTCGGCACAGCGTGAGACTCAATCTAAAAATTTGGGCGCAATATCCCGACGGGCTGAGCAAAATGCCGGCTCGCAGAAAGCGTCAGTTGCCTCTCAGATGGTGAGTGCAGATGACGGCTTGGCTGTGATCGCCGCCGCACTCGATTCCCGCGTCCACGTTCGTGCGAAGCGTGACTGTTCGCATCTCGTCCACGCAATATATGATCGGGCTGGGTTTCCCTATTCCTACGCAAGTTCTTCGGATCTCTATGCCGGAACGCCGGAATTTGAGCGAGTGGCGCATACTCAACCTGGAGATCTAGTTGTTTGGCGAGGGCATGTAGGCATTGTGGTCAATCCAGCGCAGCACGTGTTTTTCAGCGCCATGCGTTCAGGACCAGGAATCGATAGTTATGATGCGCCGTATTGGAAGCACCTTGGGAAAATCCGATTTTACCGCTACGTCAAAGGCAGCCTGGCGCAGAATGCCAGCAATGCCCGTGATCGCGGTCGTTTCCTGCTAACACACCAGGCAAAGTAGCTGTCCTGTTCTGTTGGACAAAATATGGGAAGCACTGGTGTCCCCTGACGGCGACTCTGCCGCCACCGAAAGGCAGATCTGCGGGTAACTGGAGCGTACAAGGACCTTTCGTAATCTCTTAATTTCGGTCGGACAACCATCATACTCGACGTAAATACATGACTTGCCTCCCCCAACCATCTCCGATTTTCCGGCCGCCGCGAGTACGCATGACCGATTTCACTCCCGCCGTACTTCGATTCCACGATGGCGGCTGCGCCACGGGCAGCCTGGAAGTCATTTCGCCCACCGGCGGTTTGCTCTGCTTGCCGAAATCGGCAAATCGGGGTTCGCGAGTTAAGCTGATGTTTCTGACCCAGATGGGACCTGTGCTTGGCTCAGCAGAACTGCTGAGTCCTGTTTCCTGGACTCGGCAGCCATTTCGCTTTGTGGGACTTGCTTATGGCGATGAGCGCAGACTGCGGGCGATCACCCAGTCCTTGCAATCGGAGATCCCTATCCAGGACGTGGAGAGCAGTCGGATAGTCGATGGCGAGCAACAATGGATTGAAAAATACCGAGCTGCAATGAGTCATCGGAATCCACCACGCAGACGGCTGCTCAAGCTCGCGCTCGCCGCGCTCACCCTCACAGCATTTGGTTTGAGTAGTGCCCTCTACCTCTTCAGCATTCATTTCAAATAGCCGCTGGGACCAGCCTGGAGGTCACGCTTTGGGAGTGGATCACCAGCAACCCATCCGCCTTGCATGAAGGCGGAGCCGTCTCTATTAGTGGTATCCTTGCCGCCGGCTTCACACTGGTGCACGTGACCTTGGTGTAGGTCCCCGATGCGCAATAGCACGATGCTGAACGCGACAAAGGTCATATCCAATTGACCCGATCTGGCACCCACGGGCCATTCCTTAGGCTCATAAAACTGCATAACATCGGATCACACTTTCACAGTGGGAGATGATTATGCATCGAGAATCGATCCGGGACTGGCTTCTGATTACCTTGGCTACGCGGTACGAGGAAGATCCACACCAGTTCGTGACCTTGTCCAAACGGACTTTGGATTCTTCTTTAGCGCGGGGAATGGTCGCAGAGCTACGGAATGAAGGATACGTCCAGGAACAAGTCCGGGGTGTAATCCGGATGACGCCGCGAGGCTACATGGAATACAGGAGCGAGTCGTCCCTCGTTTTTAGAGAAAGTGAGACTCCTGCTTTCGTATTTTGAGCTTCCATGTCAAAATCTACAGTGATTGAAAGGCAGGAAGCCTTGACCCGTACATCCCTCACACCACACCCCAATCTCAGCGATGCGGTCAATCGCAACATTGTGCAGTCTGAGATCGAGGGAGGCGTGTTCCTCGATAGCTTGCAGCCAGCGACTGTGCTGCAGATCCAGACGCGGCACCATTGCTACACAGCCGTGCTCATTGGTGGAAGCCGAGCCCTGATTTCAGGTCATCCGCAATACTGCCCGCAACCGGTTCTGGTCGCAATCGCAGGCTCGACTTGGGGCGGTTCAATGCTCAAACTGCATTTCGTTGGCCGGGGCATGCATCTGGAATTTCATCACCCGGAATATCGAACCCCAATCATTACGTCGCCCATCCAGGAAATCCAAGAATGCGCGGCGGGCCATCAATCGCAGGCCCACGCTCTCGCTTAGAGGCTCTTTTTGACTTGACGTACTAATAATCGCCCCACCTCCCGTCTAACCTCACCATGACCGGCTGGCCGTACAAGCCTCGTGGCACACTGAGCCGCATACGGTGTTCTTCTGCTGTATAGCCTGCCGGGCCAAAGCATTCTTTGCCACCATTCTCCTCAGGGATTTTGTCTTTGGGTCTCCGCATTTCACGCCGCTCGAAGCCGCTTCGAGAACAGTTGTTACGGATGAACCATTTTCTCGAGCGCAGGTTTGTTGCGAACAATCAAAGTGGAGCCCTTCAGTTGGAGCAATTGTTTCTTCTTGAAGTCTGAGAACAAGCGACTCACCGTCTCGCGCGTGGTGCCAATCATTTCCGCGATTTCCTCGTGCGTAAGCGTCAGCTTGATTTGGAAAGTACCGTTGGCTCCTGCTTTCTTCGATTCCCAGGAAAGCAGCAATTTCGCGAACTTCTCCGCAGGAGAACTGGCAAGTCCCAACGTACGGATTTCCTCATAAGCCGTGTAGTAGTTCCGGCTGAGCTGTTCTGCAACACGCAGCGCGACTTCGCCATATTCCCGGAGAAATTGGAGCAGCGCATCGCGGGTAATGAAGTTGGCCTGACCAGGTTCGATCATTTCCGCCGTGACTTCATAGGGGTGGTTGGAAATGGTCGCGTTCAGGCCGAGAACATCGCCTGGTTCGGAGATCTTGGTGATGATCGTTTTGCCTTCGCTGGAGGAAGTGGAAAGCTTCGCCTTGCCGGTGCAGAGGACGAACACTCCGCGCGGCTGTTGTCCTTCGATAAACAACATTGTCGACTTCGGATAGATGGCAGTGGACTTGATCTCGTTCAGCTTCTTAACCGCAGGCGGCGGCAAATTGCAGAACAGGTGCTCCTCGCGGACCGGACAGGTGACGCAGTTGTCGAGGATGGTCAGGCCGTAAGGTGCGCGCATGGCAGAGTTTACCGACGTGGAAATTGTAGCACCGGGATTGTGATTACCATCACGAAAAACCGTGACCTCACGCACCGCGCATATCGAGTGGAGGATGGAGAATCGGGTTGACTGTAAGGTGTCCACCTGGAGGGCATCAGTAGCCGTCCGATGGCGTATTTGGGTCGCGCGCTCTGATTAGTCGGTCTTAAGGAAAGGGAGGTCAACAATGGAAGGTGCACAAAAATATCGCGTCATTGCTTGGTGGAGTTCCGGAAGAACTGGGCTGGCAAAGTCCAACTCTGCTCCCAATGCGATCCACTTCACCGCGCCACCTGAGTTTGGCGGACTCGAGGGCAGGTGGACGCCCGAAGACTTGCTGCTCAGCGCGGTCGCCAGTTGCTACACAACCACTTTCCGCGCCTTGGCGGAATACTCAAAGTTTGAGTATGCAGATTTGGAAGTAGAGGTTGAGGGATCGATTCGCAAAACCGACTCCGGCTATGCCTTTAATGAAATCGTGATCCGTCCGAAACTAACTATTTCCAGCGAAGAGGAGCAGACGCGTGCGCTCCGCTTATTGCAGAAAGCTAAATCAGTTTGTCTGGTATCCCGCGCGCTCTCCGTCGAACAGAAATTTGAACCGCGGGTGCAGGTGGTGGGTGAATCGCGAGTGGAGTTTAGCCAGACTTTGCCGGTGGGCTGATAGCAACTTAGTTACGTCCAAAACGCCTGGGGCAGAAGAAGGTCTTGTGCGATGACTACAAACCTAAATGCGACTGCTCGACCCTATCCGTCTCAATACGTTTTGCCGTGGACGTTGAAGGGCGGCATTGAGGTCACCATCCGGCCAATTCGTGCGGAAGATGAGCCGTTGATGGTCAAATTCCACGAGACGCTTTCCGACCGAACGGTGTACTTGCGCTACTTCAGCTCCCTGAGCCTTGCCGCGCGCACTGCCCACGAGAGATTGGTTCGCATTTGCTTTAGCGATTACGAACGCGAGATGGTGCTTGTGGCGGAGTACAGAGATCCGCAAACCGGTGAGCCACACATATTGGGCGTGGGGCGGCTTAATAAGCTGCAGGCGGATAAAGCCGCAGAACTGGCTGTCTTGATCTCAGACCAATACCAGCATCGAGGTCTGGGAAGCGAATTGCTCCGCCGGCTGATCCAGATCGCACGAGATGAGAAACTAAGCCGCATAGTAGCTGAGATGCTGCGTGATAATTTAGCAATCCAGACGACTCTCAGGAGACTCGGCTTCCGTTTTCGCTTGCTGGGCGATCCCACCTCGGTGCAAGCGGTCCTTGATTTGTAATACCGCTTACATGAGCAAACGCCCTGCATGATTTGTAGAACTCGGCACCATACAGCGCGAACGAGTTCGATTATGTGCAGGTCTCAAGGTTGCTTACTATCTGGCTCCATCACCGCACAGCACCAATTCCATTCCGGCTTCAGTTCACCCGCTCCAATGTGATTCCGATCACATGATTTTGTGCGCCCGCCCACTGACGGCATTGTGCACATTTCGGACAATCAACTCCGAAAGGAGCGAATCCAGTGGTCTGGCCTGGCTTTCCAAAACGGTTGCAATCGGCGCTGAAGGCGCTCTGCTGTCTCGCGGAGTCGGGGAATGGGATGCAGTCGCAAAAGATTGCTGAACGGATTCGCGTCTCAAAAGCTGAAACGGCGAAAATCCTGCAACTGCTCGTCTGGGGCGGATTCGTCACCTCGCGACGCGGCACCAAGGGAGGCTTTCACCTTGCCGCGGAGGCCGATCGGATCACGATGGGCAAGGTGATTGATTTCTTCCTTTCCAGGCATCCGCCAGAACCGGATCGCGATTTCGGTGTGATGCGCGTCTTTGAAAAAACCAGCGCTCCATGCCGGAGGGCATTCAGCAGGTTGACGCTGGCGGATATGGTTTCCAGGCGTAGCAGCCGCGGCCGTCAGCACTCCGCCGGAAAGAAAGTGTGACGTGGCTAAAAGCTTGAGACTTACACATGCGGTTTGCATTTCCTTGATCGGAGGAAAAGAAAATGAAATTCCGGATCTCAGCAGTCTCTCTTTCATACGTTGTATTGGTGCTCTTATTTCCGAACAAGTCGGCAGCCGTTCCCAGTTATTCGCGGCAGACGGGGCTGAGTTGTGCCTCCTGCCACTACGCTCCACCGGAGCTGAATGCTTTCGGCAGAAAATTCAAGTTGGAAGGCTACACCTTCGCAACCAAACCGGAGGTGAGTGAGGATAAGAAGGACCACAATTCCAGTCTGCATCTTCTGGAATCCTTTCCACTCTCGGTATTATTCGACACTTCGTTCACTTCCACCAAGTCACCGCAACCGGCCACACAGAATGGCAATTTCGAATTTCCGCAGGCCGCTTCTCTATTTCTCGCCGGGAGCTGGGGAAGCCACGTGGGAAGTTTCGTGCAGGTAACCTATGACAGCCAGGCCGATCATTTCACCTGGGACAACACTGATATTCGCTATGCCAATAACAGCGGTCATCTGTTCGGCAAGTCGCTTACCTACGGCGCGACTTTGAACAATAATCCAACTGTGGAGGATCTCTGGAACAGCACGCCGGCGTGGGGCTTCCCCTTCGGTTCGAGCAACTCCGCTCCGTCACCTAGCGCAGCGGCTATCGTAAACGGTTCGCTGGCGCAGGATGTCGCGGGTTTCGGCGGATACACGATGTGGAACGATCATTTGTACCTGGCGGGTACGCTCTATCGCTCCGAACACATTGGCGGATCGCAGCCGAATCCAGGAACAGGATTCGGATTCAACGTTCGCGGCATCGCTCCTTATTGGCGCCTCGCGTGGCAGAGCTCCACTGCGAACAACAACTTTGAAATCGGCACCTATGGAATGCACGTAAAGAGCTCTCCCAATGCGGTCACCGGCTTAATGGACGGCTACACTGATTGGGCCTTCGATTTCCAATACGACCGAACCATCCCGCGATGGAAGAATGATGTTTTGTCGTTCCGGGGGACGTATATTCGCGAGAACTCGTCGCTGGTCGCGAGCTTTGCTGAGGGCGCTGCCGCCGTGACCAGCCACCACCTCAACACGGTGCAGGGAAATATTGAATATCATTTCGGCACGCGTTTTTCGGGCACGGTCGGCTACTTTGATGTGACCGGAACGGCCGACCCACTGCTGTTTGCCCAAGCTCCGGTTTCGGGCAGCGCGAATGGCAGTCCTCAAAGCAATGGATACCTGCTCAATTTTTCGTGGTGGCCGCAACAGAACATCGATCTCGCGGTCCAATACACTGCCTATGCGCGATTCAATGGCGCTGGAACCAATTACGACGGCGCCGGACGCAATGCCGCAGCTAACAATTCCACTTATCTGTTGGTGCGATTCGTTTTTTGATAGAGTCAATAGCGCTCCGAAACGGACAAAGGAGAATGCGTGCAACGAAGCGCTATTCGTATTTCATCCAGCATGATGTTTTGCCTGGCATTAGCTTTTCCCTGTTGCCTTCGGGCGGAAGGCGATGCCGCCAAGCTCTACAAGGCGAACTGCGCCGTGTGCCATGCGGCTGATGGCAGCGGCAATACATCATCCGGAAAGGCTCTGAAAGCTAAAGACCTGCGGTCAGATGAGGTGCAGAAGAAATCGGATGCCGAGCTTGCGGAAATCACTACTAAGGGACAAGGGAAAATGCCCGCGTTCGGTCAGAAGCTGAAGCCAGAGCAGATTCAGGCATTGGTGTCATACATTCGCCAGCTCGGGAAGAAATAGGATGAGATTACAACCTGCGAACCCGTCGGCCTCGCTCGAGAGAACATGAGCGAGAACATGCGTCGGCAGTCTGTAAGTGGGCCACAGACCGATTCTCCGAATCGGCGCTCTTTCCTGGCTGGCCTGCTGGCGGCAGGGAGTGCAGCAGTAGGGGCGCTACTAGCGGTTCCGTTGGTGCGTTTTACTTTGCATCCGGTACTGGCTCGAACCACCGAAAAATCATGGTCGGACGTTGGAAGCGTTGATGAATTTCAAAATCTTGAGACTCCTGTAAAGAAATTGGTGACCATCGATCAGCGAGACGGATGGCGCAAAATCGTCACAGAAAAGCCGGTTTATGTCAGCAAAGATTCCAAAGGCGAACTGATCGTCCTGTCGGCAGTTTGCACACACCTTGGCTGTACTGTTCCCTGGGTCGAAAAAGAGAAGAAATTCATTTGTCCTTGCCATCTTGGCGTTTTTGCGCCTGACGGGAAATTGCTTGGCGGACCTCCACCTCGCAACATGGACCGCCTGGAAACAAAAATTGAAGACGGAGTCCTTAAGACGCAGTACCAATTCTTCCGCCAGCTCACTCGCAATAAAGAGGAACTCGCTTGATGCCGGCCAACGACGAGAGATCTGGCTTCCGCAGATGGCTCGACCGTCGGACAGGACTAGACTCGCT
>Ga0209056_10004581_pt1 | contig 14564 bp, 12 predicted proteins | sample GraSoiAngelo_114_FD_185876 | JGI IMG/M metagenome (GOLD analysis project Ga0209056, IMG submission 185876) | Grasslands soil microbial communities from the Angelo Coastal Reserve, California, USA - 14_0903_13_40cm (SPAdes) (version 2) | ecosystem: Environmental > Terrestrial > Soil > Grasslands... | reverse complement strand
TGCGAACGTGATCTTAGTTACAACAGCACGCCGGTTGATTCTTGAGGCGCGCACACATACCACGCGACCACATTTTGATCTGACGCTGACGCTGGCGGCCATCGTGGGCGTGTTAGCCTTCGGTCTTCGCGCCGCCCAGATTTCGCCGCCTGCAAAATCATTCCGTGTTGCTGCTGTGCAATCGAATATCCCTCAAAACCAAAAGTTTGATCCGCAGTTTACGAGGAAAATTTTCGATCAGTTTGGCCGCCTGAGCGAAATTGCCATGCGGTCAAATCCTCCGCCTGATTTGTTGATTTGGCCGGAAAGTTCGATGCCTGGGCCGGTTCTTTTAGACCCGGCAAGTTACAGATTCGTGATGGACCTGGCTGCATCAGGAGAAAGCGACCTTCTACTGGGTACAATCGACGAAGAAAACGGTGATGTTTACAATGCTGCGCTGCTTGTTTCCGATGGCGGCGAACGAGTGCAGGTCTATCGGAAACGTCACCTGGTTCCTTTTGGCGAATACGTTCCGGGGCGGCATACAGTGCCGCTGCTCGCACGAATTGTTGGCGACCAGGTACCCGGCGATTTTAAACCAGGAAAAAAACATCCCCTGTTCACCCTCACCAACAGCGATGTGCAGGCGGCTCCCTTAATCTGTTTCGAAGACACCATTGGCGAACTTGTCAGACGTTTTGTACTTCCCACGGAAACGAATCCCGGCGGGAATTTGCTTGTGGACATCACAAATGACGCATGGTTCCAGCATTCCGCCGGCTCGCATCAGCATTTGGCAAACGCGATTTTTCGATGTGTGGAAACGCGTCGTCCGATGGTTCGCGCGGCAAACACTGGAGTAACCTGTTTTATAAACGAATTCGGCCGCGTCACTCAGGTGTTACGCGATGAAACGGGCAGCACATTCGGTGAAGGCGTGCTCACCGGTCAGGTCAAAGTTCCAACCGAGCACGAGTTAACCTTCTACACACGACATGGAGAGGTATTCGCGAAATTCTGTGCGCTAGTCACGGTGATCGCAATTGTTGCCGTAGGCTTGATACGACGGCGAAGAGTGTAGGGCGTTTGTGTCAAAGGCCATGAGTCGACGACTGACACAGCCGCCCTACAACGCGTTCGCGAGAATTTCTCTGTTGTAGTAAAACACTGCTGTGCGCGTCGAATTACCGCTTGATCATCTGGGCGAACTTTGGCCGGAAAAACTTCGCGGCGCCCGCATAGGCGCGCTGCTTCACCCGGCATCAGTTTCATCAAGGCTCGAACACGCGTCACGAATTCTGGAGAGACAGGAGGGCGATCTGTTTCGCCTCGCCGCGTTTTTCGGTCCGCAGCATGGATTTCTTGGCCAGACGCAAGACAACATGGTGGAGTGGACAAGTTACGAGCATCCTCGTTTGCGCATTCCCGTTTACAGTCTGTACGGCGAACACCGTGAGCCAACGGCAGAGATGCTGCAGGGTCTCGACGTTTTACTTGTCGATCTTCAGGATATCGGCGCGCGCTACTACACGTTCACATCTGGACGATGTATCTTTGCATGCGCGCCTGTGAACAAAATGGAGTTGCAATTGTTGTGCTTGATCGGCCGAACCCGATTAACGGCGTCCACCGAGGGCCCAGTGCTCGACCCTGTTTACAAATCTTTCGTCGGGCTTCATTCGCTTCCAGTGCGCCACGGAAAAACAATCGGCGAGCTGGCGCAGCAATTTCGAGATGAAGTATTTCCCAAATGTCGATTGTGGGTTTTGCCGATGAAAAATTGGAACCGCCAGATATGGTTCGACCAGACCGGCCTTCCGTGGGTCATGCCATCACCAAACATGCCGACACTCGACACCACGACCGTCTATCCGGGCATGTGTCTGCTCGAGGGGACGAACATCTCCGAGGGACGGGGCACAACACGACCGTTCGAAATTTTCGGCGCGCCATTTATTGATGCCGAGCGCCTTTGCAGCGAACTAAACGCCTTAAAGCTGCCGGGCGTTTTCTTTCGAGAAAATTATTCTCAACCAACGTTTCACAAATTTGCCGGTGAACTCTGTGGCGGCGCGCAAATTCATGTAACAGATCGTAACGCATTTCGCCCCTTCCAAACGGGCATCGAAGTCATTCGTTGCATCCGAAAACTGTATCCTGGCCAATTTGCATGGAAGCAACCGCCCTATGAATACGAATACGAGAAAATGCCAATTGAAATCCTGCTGGGCGGACCAGTAAACGAAACCTTCAATGACTAATGAGATCGGATCGATTTCATTAACACGTCGCTTCAGCGAGGTGTCCAAAACGATCGCAGGACAGAACCGCGTTAGCGGTTTGTAGGGCGTGGAAAAACCGCTAAAGCGGTTGCACGCAGACTGTTAATCTGCACCGTGCTAAAGCACGGTGTTAATGAGAATGCCGGTAGTCTCCACAATAGGCCGATACGCGGTGCTGATTGCGCCACTTTTGCTACCAAGCCCATTGGCGCTCCGTGCAGACATCCCATGGCCGGAAGTCGTGCAGCGACTTGCGTATGAAAACGAAAAACTGGCGCGGCGTCCGCAAGGACACAACGGCGAGTATTTTGTTGTTTGCACTCTCTATTACACGCCGAAAGAATCTGGTTTCACGTTTGAACGCGGCTTCGATGCGACGCCAGTTACAAAGCCCGGATTGGGAGGGAGAAAGTATCCCCGCGATTTTCTTCGCTCGGTGAAAAAAGAGGGTTTCGGGCGAATTGCTACTCCAGTGGATGGACGCCATTACATTCGTTATGACAGCGGAGGTTCGTACCGCTTTGCTTCCCACCCAACAGGTGGAGGCGGTGTTTTGGTTGATCGCTATTCCGCGGCGATCAAATCAAGTCAGGGCAGCTTGCGTCATGGAGCCATCGTGGAGACATCTTCGCCAGAGGTGCAAAAGGTCTTTGGCAGCACTCGGTGGAAGATCATGGATACGGGCGGCGGGCTGCGGCGATGGCAAATCGACTGCTATTTCGGCGAAGACGAACCTCTCGGCCCGGGTAAGTTACAAGGTCGGCCGCGTGCGACTACTTTCGAATACGCGTATGCCAACGCGCGCATTATCAATTGATTTGAAGCCGTTCTCCGTTCGGCTGCATGTTCATGGCGATCTGGATTTTTTTCTTGGACGAACAAGGCCTCGTCAAAACATCGAGCGTACGCTCAGGGAAAAGACCTCCGTAAAAGATGTCATCGAATCCTGCGGCATCCCGCATCCGGAGATCGATTTGATCTTGGTAAATGGAGAAGCCGTGGATTTCAATTTCGGCGTCGCTGGCGACGCCGAAATTGAGGTTTATCCACCGGGAAAACAATACCCGGACTTCAGTGAAAAAAGATTACAAATCCCTAGGATCAGCCGATTTGTTACGGACGGACACCTCGGCAAACTTACGCGCAACTTGCGCTTGCTTGGCTTGGACGTCGCTTATCATCCGCTAGCCACTGACCGACAGTTACTTGACGTAATGGAGCGCGAAAACCGCGCGCTGCTCACGCGTGACAGGCGCTTGCTGATGCATGCGATTGTAAAGACCGGTTACTGTCCGCGTTCTCAAAACCCCGATGAGCAAACTATTGAAGTAATCCGCCGCTTTGATCTTTCTACATTGATAGTCCCATTTACGCGCTGTCTTCGCTGCAATGCACCGCTACAAAGGGTGGTCAAGGCGGACATAATTGCGAAGCTCGAGCCACTTACCAAGATCTATTACCAGGAATTCCGGCGTTGCACGGGCTGCGCCCAGATTTACTGGGCTGGATCACATTTCGAAAAATTGCAAAACCGAATCGGTGTCATTCATTCGCTTCTCATGGGAAAGAGCGACGTGTAAATCGCGGTCTTGTCAGACCCGGCCCGACTGCCACACTGGCGCCCAATGCGACAAACCATGCTTCGGTGCGTGCTTCTCTGGCCGGTAGCCGTCTTGATGTGCAGAAAGTATGAACATCCTCTGTTTAGCGCGAAGACCGATCGTGCTTGCCTGGCAGTTCATTTGCTCGATGCGTCGCTAAATTTTTAATCGGTGCGCCATATCGATGAATTTGAATCGTCGAGGAATTTTGCTTGCGCTTGCTATCGTCGCGCTTCGCGCTTCGACTTTTGCTTACGGCCCGGTGGGACATGAGATCGTGGGGGCGATTGCAGACGAACGACTCGCGCATACCGCCGAGGCTGCGAAGGTCAACGCGCTACTCGATGGACTTACATTGGAAAAAGCTGCGGTAATTGCAGATGAGATCAAAGGCTGGGACAAGAACGGTGTGGACGATCCAAGGTCATTCCATTATTCGGCGCATCGAAACATTGACCGGCAATTGCGCGATTTCTGGAAAGCAAATCAGCCGGCGCACGAGATGAATTCGGCTATGCCATCGCACCATTGGTTTCATTACACCGATGTCCCAATCCTACCGCCGCAAGAATATCGAGATGGCTCCACCGGTCGTGGCAAATGGGACATCGTGCATATGATTCCGTACTGCATTGAGGTGTTGCAGGGACGCGTGCCGGAACAGAACGAGCGTAAAATCACCAAGCCGGTGGCGCTTATTCTATTGGCTCATTACGTCGCTGACATCCATCAGCCGCTCCATGTTGGCGCGGCGTACTTCGATGAGCAAGGTCGCTTCACCGATCCAGAAAAAAATAAAGCAGCCCTCGCGGACGAAGGTGGAAATACTTTCACATTGGAGTTAAGCGATGAGCCGCCGCGGCGTCGCGGCGTTCACAAGAAAAAATTCCATGGCTTTTGGGATTATGACGTAGTCAACGCACTTTTCGCAGGTGTTCCACGGTACCTGCCGAAAAAAGACTTTTTGGCGCAGATCGAACCAATGAAAAAAGCGCTGGTGGATGACATGGCAAGGCAAGAGCCGCGAACCTGGCGAATGCCGTCAAACATTTCTGTCAATGCTTACGCCGAGATTTGGGCCAACGAAATCTTGCCGATCGCACGCGAGGCGCATGCGCGATTGGAGTTTAGGAAAGTAAAGCCGTTGCTGGACGGCGACCGCACCGTTGCGACAGGAGAGGCGGTCGAAAAACCAGCCGCTGACGAAACTCTTTATCGGAAATGGGCAAGCATGGTCGCGCGCGAGGAACTGCACAAAGCCGGCTGGCGCCTTGCGGATCTACTGCAGAAGATCTTATAGCGTGAAAATCGGTTTTGAAAGGGTGCTGACAGCAACGCCTCGTACATTGTCGTTCAAAACAAAAACGCGCCGGAATTTCTTCCGGCGCGGAGATGTTTCAAAGCCGTCGAAAAGGCTTAGCGCGATCAGGTCTGAGTTTTAGTGACGCCTGCGGTTTTTTCGCATTGCGCTTTCAATTGGGCGAACTGCTCGGTAGAAAGAATGCCTTTGGCGCGGCTTAGGAAAGTTTTGCGACTCTCCTTGGTACAGCCTGCTTTCATGCATTCAGCCCGCCACGCTTCGATTTTGGTCTTTTGATCTGCCGTCAGGTTCAGGCTTGCCAGATTAACACAAGCAACCGAACTACGGTTTGAGGCGCCTTTTGCGCAACATGGATGGTCCCCTGCAAACGCGCTGGACGCTGTCAGCATCGCAGCTGCGACTAAAACGGTAGTAGTAATTTTCATCATGGTGCATGCTGAGACACGCGCCGCGCAAGAACCGTTCATTTTTGTTTGCCGATGATTAGTCCTTGTCACTCTGGTGTCAGAATTGAAAAGCTGATCACGACCACTGGTAGCTGTCCTTTCAGTGATATAGGTCTTTTTCGGGCCGTTACTTTTGGGAGCCTAACTGCGCCTGTGCGCGGCGCAGATTGTCGGCTGCGCCCTTCAACTCCGGTTTAAGACGCAGTGCTGCTTCGAATTCGGGAATGCTCTCTCGCGCTTTGCCGGACGCGAGCAGGGCCAATCCCAAATTGTTGTGATTCTCGGCGCTATTCGGATTCAGTCGGAGCGCTTCGTGAAGTTGCGCGATGGCTTCTGGTAGTCTGCCGACCATTGCCAGGGCGAGTCCAAAGTCGCCCCGAATGTCTGCATCTCCGGGCGCAGACTGTAAAGCGCGGCGCATCTCCTCCAGCGCCTCTTGGTCGCGGTTCTGTTCCCACAATGCGTGGGCAAGTTGCACATGTGCTTTCGGCGTGTCCGGCTGTAAACGGATTGCGGCTTGGAAATACTCGATGGCTTCCGGCATCCGGCCTTGGTGCGAACGAGTAACACTCATGGCCACCAGGCCGTCGTAGAAATTGGGGTCGATCTGCAATGCCTTCTCAAAATGCGTCGCGGCCTCATCGAATCTGTTGCTAGCGCCCAAGGCGACGCCCAAATTGTGTTCTATGCGGAGATTAGGTGGAGTGACTGAGAGCGTGTGCTCGAACAAAGTGAAGCTGTCATGCCAGCGTTGAATTTGCACATTCGTAAGAGTAGCGAGAATCAACAGAGCCGCGGCAGATATGCCTCCGCAGAGCGATGGCGCAACACGCCAACTCTTGACGAGATCCGCTAATCCGAACACCAGCGCAACGAACAAACCGATGGACGGAATGTAAAAGTAGCGGTCCGCCATGGTTTGCCCGCCCACCTGAACGAGTCCTATAACAGGAACCAGTGTTCCGAGAAACCAAAGCCAGCCTAAGATGAGGTACGGGCGGATTTTTCTCTGTAAGAAACAGAACGCCGTAATTCCAATCAGCAGGAACGCTGCGCCGACGATCTGCCAGCCCGGTATGCCCCCCGGCGCAAGCGGATAATAAACTGCCAGATCATTTGGCCAGAACGTGAGCAGTAAGTATTTCGCATACGACACAAGCGTGTTTGAGAGCCGCAGCGCAAGAGGCTCATGGGCGAGTGTCCGCACAGCTCCTCCACGCGATTGCGCTATCAAAGTAATAACCGCTGACGCCGCCACCAAAATGAACAACGGAATTTTTTCGAGGATGAGCTTTATCAGTTTCTTTTCTTGCGCTTTGCTCTTCGCACTTTGCCATCTTCCCAACGGCCAGTAGTCGAGCAGCAACATTACGAAAGGCCAAGTCACTAGCATCGGTTTGGCCAATAACCCCAGCGCGAGCGTTATGGCAGTCCACACGTACCGGATGCTCGAGGGCGCTTCTACATAGCGCACGTAAGCGATCAGGGACAGCAATCCGAAAAATGTAGACAGGGTATCTTTGCGTTCAGACGCCCACGCCACCGATTCCACGTGCAACGGATGAAGCGCAAAAAGCGCGGCGACCAGCGCGCTAGGCCAGCGGGCGTGTGTTGTTCGCAACAGAAACCAAAAGACAAGCAACGTGTTTGCAGCATGAATCAGCGCGTTGACCAGCAAGTGCCCGCCTGCGTTCATGCCAAATAGCTGGCAATCGACCATGTGTGAAATCCAAGTGAGCGGATGCCAGTTTGCCACATGAAACGTGGTAAACGCCCAGGCGAGTCCCGCACGGGTAAGCCCATGATTCACCATTGAATTTTCCTGGATATACGTGGGGTCATCGAGAGTGATGAACTGATGGCCGATCACTTGCGCATAAATCGCCAGCGTCACTACTGCGAGACCCAGCATGATCAGGAGATCGCATCGCCCGGGCGCTGCAGCGTAGCTTTGCGGCACGGTCCTTCGCGCGTTCAATGCGCTAGAGGCAGCAGCCCTTCTTTTTTGCGCGGTTCGTTTCCCCATGCCAGTCTGCGAGCCTATCAAACCACAAATAACTGACCATCGTGAATTGCACAAAATTGCAACGACGACTGCTTCTATAGTGACCTGATGATTCTCGAACCGGCGCGTGCGATTCACCTCTCCGAAATACAGGAAGCGCGCGCACTCACATCGCAGCGACGATCGGTCGCATGCCGCTTATTCGTTTAGAGGCTCGGACCGGAGTTTCCCGACAATCGGTTCAAGCTGGAGAATCTTTTCGCGCCGCTACCTTTGCGAACTTAACTGCGTCTGCGCGCGCCGGAGATTGTCGGCTGCGCCTTGCAACTCCGGATTAAGGCGCAGCGCTGCCTCAAATTCCGGAATGCTCTCCCCGGGTTTTCCGGATTGAAGCAGGGACAAACCCAGATTGTTATGAGCCGAAGCGTTGTAAGGATTCAACCGCAGCGCTTCGTGAAAATGATCGATAGACTCCGGAATTCTGCCAAGCCGCGCCAGCGTCACTCCAAGATCTTTCTGAATGTCCGCGTCGTTCGGCGCCAACTCAGCTGCGTGGCGAATTTCATCGAGCGCGGCTTCGCCGTGGCCCTGCATCGCCAGCGCCATGCCCAGCAGGTCGTGCGCTTTAGGCGCGTCCGGTCGCAAACGGAGTGCCGATTGACAATACTCAATAGCTTCTGGCAGCCGGTTTTGGTAAAAACGGCTAATGCCCATGTTCAACAGCGCGTCGTACAACAGCGGTTCGTAGTGAGCGGGCATGATTTGGAGGGCCTTCTCAAAATGCGCCGCGGCTTCATCGTGCAGGCCACTCCTGCTCAAGGCAGAACCCAGATTATTTTCTATTATCAGATTAGGTGGAGTGACCGCGAGCGTGTGCTTAAACAAGGTGAAGCTGTCAGTCCAGCGATGAATCTGCGCGTTAGTGAGAGTAGCAAGAATCAGTAGGACGGCGACAGCTATTCCTGTCCTGACCGATGGCGCAACACGCCAACTCCTGGCGAAGTCCGCCAATCCGAACGCGATCACAATGAACAAACCGATCGACGGAATATAGAAGTAACGGTCCGCCATGGTTTGCCCGCCGACCTGAACGATTCCTATAACAGGAACGAGTGTGCCCAGGAACCACAGCCAGCCCACAACGAGGTACGGCCGACTTTTCCGTTGGAAAAAGCAGAGCGCCGTAATTCCAATCAGCAGGAACGCTGCGCAGATGATCTGCCAAGCCGGTGTGCCCGCCGTTGTGTACGGATAATACACCGCCAGATCATTCGGCCAGAACGTGAGTAGCAAATACTTCGCATACGAGACAACCGCGTTCACCACCCGCAGCGCAATGGGAAACTCTTGGAATGTACGCACAGCGCCTCCATGAGATTGCGCGAGTGTTGTGATAACCGCAGAGGCCGCCACGATAGCAAACAATGGCAGCTTCTCGCGCAGCAGTGGCCAAAGTTTTGTAGCCACGTCCTTGCGGGAAGTAAGGTCGAAACGGCGCAACGGCCAGTAATCGAGTAGCAACATCACGAAAGGCCAGGTCACCAGCATGGGTTTTGCCAATAGTCCCAGTGCAAGCGTTATGGCAGTCCACGCGTACCGGCTGTTCGAGCGCGCCTCTGCATAGCGTGCGTAAGCGATCAACGACAACAACCCGAAAAATGTGGATAAGGTGTCTTTCCGTTCAGCCGCCCAAGCGACTGACTCCACATGCAAGGGATGAAGCGCAAAAAGCGCCGCAACCAGCGCGCTCGGCCACCGGGCGTGGGTTGTTCGAAACAGAAACCAGAAAACAAGCAGCGTGTTTGCTACATTAATCAGTGCGTTAACCACCAGATGGCCACCTGCATTCATGCCGAAGAGTTGGCTGTCGATCATATGTGCGATCCACGTGAGTGGATGCCAGTTCCCCTGGTCAAAGGTGGTAAAGGCCCAGGCAACTCCCGCGAGTGTCACGCCGCGATTCACCATTGCGTTCTCCCTGATATACGCATCGTCATCCAGAGTGATGAATTGATGCCCGATCACCTGCGCATAAATCGCAAATGTCATTACCGCCAGGCCGAGCAGGATGAGCAGATCGGGTCGCCCAAACGTCGTAGCACGGCTCCGCGGCACAGCGCTTCGCCCTTTGGCTGCTGTTCTAAAGCCACCAGCTTTTCTTTTCTGCGCTTTCCGTTTGCCCATGCCGTTTGTGAGGCTACCAGAGCGTTCAATTGCTCGTGGTCAAAAAAATATGGCTGGCGCGAACTGGTTCACGCGCTAGAACAACATCCACAATGTCCGCTATCCCGGAACCGGTTCGTCCAATTCAACTCTCTGAAATACAAGAGGCACGCAAGCGAATCGCAAAGACCATCGTGCGCACGCCGCTGATTCGACTCGAGCTCGGACCAGACTTTCCGGACATCCGGCTCAAACTGGAGAACCTGCAGCCGATCAACGCTTATAAATTACGCGGGGCCGCCAATGCCGTAGCGATGCTCTCTGAAGAAGAGCGCAAGCGCGGCGTGTGGACAATCAGCGCGGGAAACGCGGGCCAGGGGGTTGCCTATGCAGCGAGAGAAGCAGGCGTGCCATGCTCAGTCGTAGTCGTTGAAACGGCGCCGAAATCGAAGCTTGTACGGATGAAAGCCTTGGGAGCAAAACTCATCCCGGTGCCGTACCAGATCGCCTGGCAGGCACTTGAGGAACGCTCTTTTCCCGGAGCCGATGGGACATTCATTCATCCTTTCGATGATCACAATTTCATCACAGGTCACGCCACGATGGGTCTGGAAATTCTAAAGGACGAACCAGACACGGCTGTCGTCATCGCGAGCATCGGTGGCGGTGGTTTAATAACAGGCGTAGGCAGTGCCATTAAGGCTTTAAAATCCAACGCGAAAGTTTTCGGAGTTGAACCCGAGACAGCCGCGCCTGCCGCCCTCTCGTTTGAGAAAGGTTCGCCGCAAGTCTTCAAAAACTGGAAAGCTTCGTTCGTAGATGGCGCCGGCGGGCAAAGCATGTTTCCCCGCATGTGGGAACGAATGAAAGCAGTAGTGGACGGTTACCTCGTCGTCACTCTCGAGGAGACAAAAAATGCGATGCGACTTCTTGCTGAAAAAACGCGGATCATCTCCGAAGGCGCGGGCGCGCTGCCGCTAGCGGCGGCACTAAGTAGAAAGGCTGGCAAAGGCCCGATCGTTGCGATCATTTCAGGCGGTAACATCGATCTCAACAAGTTTTGCGAATTGATCTCGCAAGGCCAATATTGACTTTCGCTGCCGAATTTGAAATAACCACCTGCAAACAAAAATAGGAGCAAAAACAAATGAAGATTGGAGACACAGCGCCAGATTTTGAAGCAGAAACCACAGAGGGCCGGGTCCGGTTCCATGATTGGATCGGTAACTCCTGGGCGGTTCTATTCTCGCATCCGAAGGATTTCACACCGGTTTGTACAACCGAACTCGGTTACATGGCCAAAATTAAGCCAGAGTTCGAGCGCAGAAACGTGAAGATCATGGGATTATCGGTCGATTCCACGGGCGATCACAAGGGATGGGCCAAAGACATCGAAGAGACTCAGGGGCACGCGCCGAATTACCCAATCGTCGGCGATGCTGACTTCAAGATCTCAAAGTTGTACGGGATGCTCCCCGCCGACGTCGAGGGCGACCCGAAGAAGCGAACACCGGCAGATAACGCGACCGTGCGCAACGTTTACGTCGTCGGCCCGGACAAGAAAATTAAGCTGATTCTCGTCTATCCAATGACCACGGGCCGCAACTTCGACGAGGTGCTGCGGGTGATCGATTCCCTGCAATTGACCGCGAAGCATCAGGTAGCAACGCCCGTCAACTGGAAACAAGGGGAAGACGTGATCATCGCGGGTTCAGTGTCGAATGAGGAGGCGAAGAAGCGTTATCCACAAGGCTGGAAAGCGCCGAAGCCGTATCTCCGGATCGTGCCGCAACCGCAATAATTGTAGCAAGTCATCTTGGCTATGAGGCTGGCGAGCGTCTCGCCTGCTGTCGCTATCACGTTAGCGACCGTGGTTCGGCGGTAGGGACAGCGTGGTGTCAATACCAATCTGCTGGCTCAGCAGAATATTCGACTGGATCCTGTCGAAAATACTTTTGCAGTTGAGCGTATAGATTTGGGTGATAAGCGCGCAACGCACGTGGCCGCTCGAAGAACGCCTCGACTGATACAGCAAAAAACTCGACGGGATCAGTGGCTCCGTAGGTATCGAGCAACGTGGGGATTCCGCTTTCATCAGCGGCGCGCAGCGACGCAAACTCCCACCGCATCACTTCGCTCCAGGCCAATTGCTCTTCGCTCGTTTCCAATGCCGGCACTCCGTCGCCCGCATGATTTTCATAATCGAGTTGGTGAGCGAATTCATGAAGGACAACGTTCTTAGCGTCGGAAGGATCAGCCGCGCCATGTTTGACCGCGCCCCACGCCAGGACCAACGAACCCATTCGACGGCCGGTCTCGCCAAGACGACCCACAGTCCCCTCTTCCCAAACATGCTCACCAATCTGCCGTTTCTCTTCCGCCATGTACGTTAAGGGATAAACAAGAATCGTCAGCAAACCCGGGAAATAATCTGTCTCGCGATGCAGCAACAGAAGACAAGCTTGCGCCGCGATAGTCACGCGGACCTCATCCGTGATTGCGAAACCGCCACATCCTTCGAAACGTTTTTCGGCAAGAAATACCTGAATATGACCAAGCAATTCCACGCGATCGCCTCCAGACAGCCGGCAAAAAAATACAACATGATGCTGAACCAACTTCAGCCATTCCTTCGGAAACGGCCGCGCTCGCAGGCGACGTCGCCTGCGCTGCTTCAATAACGACAAGATCACAGCGGACTCTAACGCCGCGCGGGAACCAGGAAAGAGCGGTTTCCAAATCGCCGTTTTTGGAATGGCGCATGAGACTGCCACCCCCTTTGAGCCGCACCGCAATTCGGTCTCGCATTTGATCGCAAATCGTCCTATGGATGATTACCATGAACACGATCTCAATTTCCCGCCGAAAATTTGCACAAATACTGGGCGCCGGCGCGACAGCGGCTCTCGTCAGGCCGACATTTTCATTCGCAAATCAACCAGAGCACGTCTCCGCAACAAGTAACGCTGTGCGCTTGAGCGCGAATGAGAATCCTTATGGACCTTCCCCAAGCGCGCTCAAGGCGATGACAGACTCATTCGGTTTGAGCTGCCGTTACCCCGATGAGCATAACAACGTGCTAATCGAGAAACTGGCCAAGCTGAACAACGTTAGTCACGATCAGATCCTTCTCGGCGATGGTTCTGGCGAGATTCTGAAACTCTGCGCAGAAACATTCACCGGGAAGCAGCGCGGGGCGCTCGTTGTGGCGGTGCCCACATTCGAGGCAATTTTACTCAACGCCAGCGCCAATGGCGCCGATGTTGTAAAGGTGCCGTTGACCGGCAGCTTTGCGCATGATCTGCCAAAAATGATGGCTGCTGCAAAGGGAGGCCTGATTTACGTCTGCAATCCGAACAATCCTACCGCCAGTATTACGCCCAAGGACGAGCTGCGCGATTTCGTCGAGAAAACTCCACGCGGGACAATGATTCTGGTAGATGAAGCGTACTTTCATTACGCCGACAGCCCAGACTACGAGAGCATGATCCCATTAGTGCAGGATCATCCAAGTCTTATTGTCTCGCGCACCTTTTCAAAAATTTATGGCATGGCCGGGCTGCGCTGCGGTTATTGCGTCGCGCAAAAGGAAACGTTAGAGCGCATCCGCCCCCATCAAATGTGGGACAGTGTCAACATCATGGCGTTGACCGCAGGCAGCGCGAGTCTCGACGATCCCGAACAAGTCCCAAACGGGCAACGTTTGAACAATGAAGCCAAAACATTTACCATCGGCGAGCTCAACAAAATGGGCTACAAGACAATTCCTTCGCAAGCGAATTTCATCATGTTCGACTGCAAACGCCCGGTCCTCCCTCTGATCAAGGCAATGAAAGATCGAAACGTGCACGTCGGCCGACTATTTCCGCCTGTGCCAAACCACATGCGAGTTACGATCGGCAAAAAATCCGAAATGGAATCGTTTCTGAACGCGTTCAAGCAAGTAATGGCCTAACGGCCACAAGAGTAATTCGAAGTCTCCATGACAACGCGAAGCCGATTCGTTTTGCCCCTTTTGCTCCTGGTGTGGACTGGGTCTGTCCACAGTTCAGAAAAGCAACACAAAGGTTCCCACAAAGCGCACGAATCGGGTCCGCCAGCAGAAGTTTGCTCTCGCGACAAAAAGTATTGCGTTCGCATGATACCAAAACCTGGTCACCCGGATGAGTGCACCCTACGCGTTTCAGCAAGCGGTACGACGGTGGCAGAGTTCCAAACGATGGGTTATCTGCTCGACGTCTTTTTCAGTCCTGACAATGCACTGGTTGCGATCAACAACCGTCGTGGAAATGCCGGTGATTATTTATGGGTCATCTCACTGCGAGATGGTCGCGTCATCAAAATGCCAGATGACGTCGCAGAAGACCTCGGCAGGAAAGAAGCCGGGAACATTGGCGGGGACCATTGGTCGGACAAGTCGATACCCGAAATACTTGCACTGTGCCCGACGTGCACGAACGACGATCTACGTCATTCTTTCCTGTTCTCTACCGGCTGGAAAAGCTCAAACGAGCTGAACGTTGTCGAAGAGTTTGAGTTTTCCAAAGGCTGGATCGCCGTAAAGAATCTTTGTCGAGTAACTGAAACGAGCTTGTCGGTTGCCGAACACGAAGCCGCGAAAGAGAATCGTCCATCTGAACTTGTGAGCAGGGCATGGACGTGGAGCCCATTCCATTTGGAATGACAAGTACGAGCTCGGTTTTTTAGCCGAAGAAGACGCGCAACCCGAGATAAACAGCAGTTGCGGCAAGGACGCTTACAACG
>Ga0209056_10004580_pt1 | contig 14565 bp, 6 predicted proteins | sample GraSoiAngelo_114_FD_185876 | JGI IMG/M metagenome (GOLD analysis project Ga0209056, IMG submission 185876) | Grasslands soil microbial communities from the Angelo Coastal Reserve, California, USA - 14_0903_13_40cm (SPAdes) (version 2) | ecosystem: Environmental > Terrestrial > Soil > Grasslands ... | reverse complement strand
GTCGACATCGATGGCCAGCTGGAGATTCCAGCAGCCACGAATACGAGTGGTAAGAGTATCGGCGATCAGTTAGTTGAATGGGGCAAAAGCTGGGAGAGCTACCAGGAAAACCTGCCTCCCGGCGGAGCCGACGGAGTCAACAATAGCGATGGCTTCTTTACCAGCAACGCGGAAATCGCCAACGCGATGCCGGGCGAACAACAAACGCTCATAAATTTGTATGCGGTAAAGCATAACCCGTTCGCGTATTTCCGCAGCGTGCAAGAAGGCACGAATTCCCGCAACAGCTTGAGCAACGTTGTGGGTTTTCAGGGCGCGCATGGTCTGCTTGAGGACCTCGGCTCGGGTCACGTCCCCACGTTATCGTTCATTGCTCCAAATCAATGCAATGACCAGCATGGACGCGACAACGCCGGCCCTTCCTGTGACTTCGATCCGCACGACAATGGCACACAGGTTGGACTAAACCCAGCATTGATTTATCAGGGCGATGTTGCCTTGCGAACCATCGTGAACGCTATCCATGACTCTTCTGTCTGGCGCGAGGGCCGCAACGCCATCATCGTGCTGTGGGACGAAAATGATTACAGCGCCGTACCCAATACGAATCAGGTGTTGCTCGTCGTGGACACCAACTACGGCGTTCACGGTGTTCAGAGCGGCGAGTTCTACACCCATTTTTCGCTCCTGAAATCACTCGAGGCGGGCTTGGGCCTTCCGTGCCTCAATCATGCCTGTGATTCGAGCGTGCACGTGATGTCGGACCTGTTTGCCGGAGACCGCGGCGAGTAACGGGCACATACGGCGCTATATCGGCCCCCGCGGAACGGCCGTGGTTGGCTTGCACGTGTGGGTTTTCCTGGTCACTTCGCTGTTGCAGCAAGTAGGACTGCAGAGCGGCAACGGGTTTGGTCGCGCGCACCAAGGCGCTTGAGAATTTGCCGACCTTTACTTGATGCGTAATCAAATCCGCATTAATTCCTGCGCGAAGAAATTCGCAGGCGTCGAGACGGGCTTCCACAACCAAGTCACACAAATACAACCTGATCATCATCGAACCGCAATACGCAGGGACTAAGCTGCCGCGCGCGATTACCCCCGCAGGTAGTCCAGAAAGGGTGAAATCCACTATGAGCAGAGACCGTCGCGACTTCCTTAAGCTTTTGACGACAGCTGCGGCCTACACCGCTTTTCCTCCAAGCATCAGCCGCGCGTTGGCGATTCCGGCGGACAGCCGCAGCGGGACTATCCATGACGTAGAGCACATCGTCTTCATGATGCAGGAGAACCGTTCATTCGATCACTATTTCGGAACGCTGCGTGGTGTGCGCGGCTTCGGAGACCCACGAGCCGTCAAGCTGCCTTCGGGTAAGAGCGTCTTTCATCAGCCGGACCCGAACAATCCCGACGGCTACGTGCTGCCCTTCCACCCTGGTGCCTCCAATCTGGGTCTAGAGTTCCTGGAGGACACGCCGCACGACTGGAACGGGACGCATGCGGCGTGGAATGGCGGAGCCTACGACCAGTGGGTCCCGCAGAAGGGCACCAGCGCCATGGCGCACCTTACTCGCCAAGATATCCCATTCCACTATGCGCTTGCCGATGCGTTCACGGTCTGCGACGCATATCACTGCTCGTTGCTGGGACCGACCGACCCGAACCGCTATCACCTGTGGACCGGATGGGTGGGCAATGACGGAAGCGGCGACGGTCCGGTGATTGACAACGCCGAAGCCGGTTATGGGTGGCCGACTTACCCTGAGCTGCTCGAGCAAGCAGGGATCTCCTGGAAGGTCTATCAAGATGTTGGCGACGGACTCGATGCTGCCGACTTTTGGGGCTGGACTGGCAACGCCTACATTGGCAATTACGGAGACAATTCATTGCTGTACTTCCATCAATATCAAAACGCTCCAGACAGCAGTCCACTCGCGCAGAAAGCGAGAACCGGGACCAACATTTTGAAGAGCGGAACGCTGTTCGACATCTTCCGCGATGACGTTCTCGCGAATCGGTTGCCGCAAGTGTCCTGGATCGTGGCGCCCGAGGCGTATACCGAGCACGGGAACTGGCCCTCGAACTACGGCGCGTGGTACGTCTCACAGATGCTCGATGCGCTGACCGCCAACGCCAAGGTTTGGAGCAAGACTGTCTTTTTCTTAATGTTCGACGAGAACGACGGCTTCTTCGATCACATGGTGCCGCCGACACCGCCGCCGTCGCGAGCGGCAGGCATTTCGACGGTGGGCACAACGAATGAACTGTTTACCGGCAGCCCTTCCTACCCGGCGTCTACATACACCCCCGGACCGTACGGGCTTGGCGTCCGTGTCCCTATGATCGTTATCTCGCCTTGGAGCAAGGGTGGGTGGGTCAACTCCGAGGTGTTTGATCACACCTCGCTGATCCGCTTCCTCGAGCGCCGCTTCGGGATCTTCGAGCCGAACATCACCGCATGGCGCCGCGCGGTTGCCGGCGACTTGACTTCGGCGTTCAACTTCGCGTCGCCAAACGACGCAATCGTTGCCCTGCCCAACACCGCCTCCTATGCTCCGCCCGACCAAAACCGTTATCCCGATTACGTGCCCACTCCGCCGGCCAACCAGGAACTGCCGGAGCAAGAGTCCGGCACGCGTCCGGCACGCGCGCTGCCGTATGAGCTGCATCTCGAAGGAGAAGTAAAGGCTTCCCACGGAGGCGTCCAGCTTTTCTTCCGGAACACCGGCAAGGCCGGAGCGGTCTTTCAGGTGCGCTCCGGCGACGGCCAGACCGGGCCATGGACCTACACCGTGGGCGCAGGGGACGAAACTTCGGACAGTTTCGGAACCAGCGGCGCTACTTCGTACAATTTCTCCGTCTTCGGTCCGAACGGCTTCCTGCGCACTTTCGCTGGTGGCCTCGGAGCGGGCAGCGCCAACCTCACCGTGAATGCAATTTACGACCAGGAATCGGAGGGCGTCGCGCTTGTGATTCGCAACCACAGCACAAGCGCAGAAAAAGTGAGTATCTTTGACGCGTACTCCGGCAAAACGCGCACGCACCTGCTGCTCCCGCACGACACTGTTACGTATGTTAGCCAGTTGCATGAATCTTTCGGCTGGTACGACTTGACCGTACGCGTCGATTCCGATGCCAGCTTTCAGCGGCAGCTGGCAGGACACGTGGAAACCGGAAAATCCAGCGTGACCGATCCCGCCATCGCCGCACCTGTGCCGCAAGCTACTTCCGCGACCTGAAGGTCATGATTCTTTGTCACCTTTTCAATGACGGAAAGAAGTGCGTTTTTTTTCCGTTCGGGGAACCGCTCGTCACTTCCGAGACCCACGATCAAGAACGCCGGTGTCGGAAAAAGGGCGGGCTAAGTCTGGCTTGATCTGTGCCGGTCTGTCAAATGCCGCCACAACAGTGCGGCCACAAACACCCTCCAGTGTTTTAGTTAGGAGAGGCGATGAACTCGCGTTGGTCGGCAAGGACGTGTTCTGCCTGCAAAGTGGCGCTATCCAGGATGAGGTCTGTCACCCTAAGGCCAGTCGTCTCAGTTGATCGCCGCTCGATGCTCCTGGATATACGTCCCGATTTCCCTGACGGTTCCGAGCCAAACGCTGTTGGCCGGGTCATTGGCATAGTCGCACAATGCCTCCAGCGCTTTGGTGTCGGTCACCTGATAACCTCGCTCACCGATCTCGTGGCCCACAAAAATCAGCCAGCGCCCTTGCTTCGCCGCTTCCTCGATCGGTTTGATCATTTGTTCAAAGCTCATGTCGTCAAAAGGCGTGCCCAGTGTCTGCGCGAGATCGCAGAACGCGGGATCGTTCGCGGCTTCGTCGAGATAACCGCGGCCGACCAAAAAACGCTTCGCAATCAAGGGTACGTAGCTTTTCGCGTTCCTTCCCCTTCCAACAAACTTCTGTCCGCAAGGGTAGGCAAAAGTTTCTGGCTTTATTCCCAGCAGACGGCTAATTTGTGCATTCGCCGAGTCGAGCTGTTTCTCTATCATCGAGAGCGAGTAATCCTCAAGAGCGTTGTGGCGGCTAAACTCATAGTTTCCAGTGCACGGATGTGTCAGGGAGTGATTGCCGATCTCATGTCCGTCGGCTACCGCCTGGCGCCAGCCCTCCAGGCGCTTTTCGATCCGGTTCCCTAGAAGGAAAAACGTAACCCTTACACCGCGGTTACGGAGCAACGCCAAACCTGTGTCGACTTGACTGAGACGTCCGTCGTCAAAGCTTAGGCTGAGGGCCATCCGTTTTCCGTTTGGCCACTGAAAGGAGCGGGTAGCTTGCTCGTTTGCCGGATTCGCGTTCCGGCCAGGTAGGAACGCGCTCCTGAAACCCATAGCGGAGAGAAAAACCGCGAGTACCAAAAACAGCATCGTTTTTCGCATTGGGGACTAGACCACTCCATCGCCCCACTAGCTTGGGGCGATCACCGAAATTACCGGACTGCTTTTAAAAACGTCAGCAGGTCCGCCATTTGGCTAGTGCTGATCTGTTTCTCCAGGCCTTCCGGCATCATAGAGACCTTGCTGACACGCATGGTTTTGATGTCCTGGCGAGCAATGACCATCTCCCTCCCGCGCTCCTGCCTGAGCGTGATGGTTGCGGAAGTCTGGGCGCTCATGATGCCATCCATCAGGTCGCCGGAAGCCACCTCAACCACATAGGTCTCATAACCGTGTTCGATGGATTTGCTGGGCAGAATGATGTCCACCAATAGCTCCGATGCGGGATGATTTCGCACCGTCCCCAGGTTGGGTCCGACGGCTACGCCCACGCCGTCGAGCGCATGACATTTCGAGCAGACGCGCGTGAAGGTTTCTCTGCCTCGCGCCACATCGCCGGGGATGTTCAAGGCAGCCTGGTATTCTTTCAGAACTTGCTCGCGCTGGGCCGCACTTTGCTCGAAGAGCGCCCTTGCTAACTGACGAACGGCAGGATCAGGATCCATGAAAAGGCGCGGCTTGTACGGGTCAAGCTGCCAGGTCTGGACGTCTCCGTTCTTCACCGCCTCAAGGAGCAGAAGGACCCGATCTGAACCTCCGCCGAGCAGCGTATTCGTCGCCTCCGCCCTCACCGGTGCGCTCATGCCACTCCACTTGGCAAGCAGCAACGGGCCGACTTTTTGAGCTCGGACGGAGCTAAGCGCCCTCACGGCTGCGATCTGCACGATGTCAGGCTCTTGCGGATCGAGAAGGCTCTCCACTAGACCTGCCTCCCGATCAGAATCTGCGAGTGCCAGCAGATCCAATGCGTCGGCTCGCACCGAGGCGTCGGCCTGGCGATTTGCGGCTAACATTTCGGCGCGCCTTAGCGCTTGGGCGGCAGCGACGTCGTTCGGAAGACGGAGGACGGCCAGCAGATGAACCGCGGCGTGCCCCACGGGACCCGGCCGCCGCTCGAACATTCCTAACAAGAGATCCCGGTCTTCCTTCAGATTCGCTTTGGCACCGGCACCCTTTGCGCGAACGCCCTCAGCCATGCCGTCGAGCGTTGCGCCTCCCCACCAGTCCGAATTACGAGGAGAGCCATCTGCCACGGTTGTCAGAAGCCGTCGCATTTCTTTGGCGTCCGCTTTGACGCCGACCACAGCGCCCACTTGGTGAAAGAAATTACGGCGCGCGTTCGTGTCGCTGTCGGCGAAGCGAGAAACTGCCAGCTCAAAGTACGGCAGCGCGCGGCCGGGAGACGCACTTAAGGCGGCCACCTGCATCCAGGGGTCTTCCACGCCATCGGCCAGGAGTTTATTCTCGGCGGCGGTGGCTTCAGGAGAGTCAAGGAAACCGAGAGTGCAAAGGAGTTGGAATCGAACCTTGGGGTCAGGGTCGGCGGCCATCTGCGTGAGCTTGCGGGCCAGTTCGGGAGCTTTCGCCAAGTAGGGCTCAGCCAGGCGAATTGCATTTTCGCGGACACCTGGAACGGGATCATCAAGCGCCCTTGCGACGAGGCTCGGGTCAAGTTTCTCCAAGCCATCGAGCGTCCACAAAGCGTGCACGCGCCCCAGAGGAGACGGACTCTGCTCGAGGAGTTGACGTAGAGACGGTACTGCATCGGTGTGACGGCGTTCTAAGAGCAGGCGCTGGGCTGTCCGGCGCCACCAGATGTTCGAGCTGGACAACTGTTGGACAAGTTCGGCGTCGGGCGCTTGGTCGAGTCGAATTTTCTTAGGCAAGGGCAGAGGCGTCTGTGTATCCGGAACTATTCGATAGATTCGACCGCGATCCTGTCCGTTGTAAAGATATCCGGCGTGATAGGTATCCGCAGCCATCCACTCGGGGTGCTCGATGGTGTTGCGATAATAATCGATGAGGTAGAGAGCCCCGTCAGGTCCGATGTACATATTGACGGGCCTGAACCAAGCATCTGTCGAGGCAACGAACTCGACCTTCTCTTCGAGGCGCCGCGCGCTGTAAGTTGCGCCCAAATCTGACCACATATCGCAATGCACCAAATTGTGCGCAGATTCGGCCAGGCAGGCGACGCGTTCAAATGAAGAGGGAAACGCGCCACCCAGATAAGGGAGGGTGATGCTGCAAGAGGAAGTGAGCGTGCCAACATCCGTCAGGATTTCGAATCGTGGATTGTGAGTGATAGGAAAGACGTTGTTGTTGTCGGCCGTAGAAACATCTTGTTGGACGGTAGGCAATAAGAGAGCGGGATTCCGCTGCAAGTAGCGCGCAGCGATGACGTCGTGCCGTCCATTGCTGTCATTGGTGATGGCGAAGTGGCGACCCCACTCGTCAAAGGCCTGCCCATATTGCGACCAACTGGACAAGAACTCGAGCTGATGCGTTTCTGGTCTGAAGCGCACGCTACGCGGTGCCATTTTTAGCTGCGGTCCTTGCCCATCGGCAAACCGAATATCACTGCCGCGATCTCCAAAATCATCCTGGAATACCACGGTGTGAACCGGCCCCTGATGGGCCAGGTAAATCCAGTTATCTGGACCGTAGAGCGGGCCGTTAACCATGTGCTGCGGATTTGTAAACGCGAAACCGGTAAGGATTTTTTCGCGGACATCAGCATGGCCACTTCCTGTCGTATCTTTAAAAAACCACACGTCCGGGGCGGCGGTCACCAGTACACCTCCTTTCCAGCACATCACGCCATTCGGCATCACGATGTGGTCCGCAAAGACGGTGCGCCGATCTGGCAATCCGTCGCCGTTGGTGTCCTCGAGCAGTACAATGCGGCCTATCGGTCGAGTGTCGAGCGGATACCCGGTATCTTCGGCCACATAGATGCGCCCATTCTCGTCCCAGTCCATTGCCACGGGACTATTGATCATGGGTTCGGCGACAAAAGGCTCAACGCGAAAGCCTCTGTGAATGGTGATCGTGCGGAGAGCGTCGTGGGGACTGTAAGGCGGACCGTTCGGTCGGCGGGGCCGCACAAGCAGACCGACTACCACGATGGCAATTGTCAACACCGAAAGCGCGCCAAGCAGCCAAGCGCGTCTAGGTGATGGTGAAAGTGGAAGAAGCGACACTTCACTTACCTGTGGTTTCAACACTCACGAACGCACCGATCTAGAGGCAGCGTCCCATATAGAGTCAGGTCCTTCATATGCTGCTGTCGGAACGGTGGAAGCGGCAAGAATGTACGCGCAAGCCTCGAAATGTCAAGAAGGAGAGAGCCGGGCGAGCCACGAGCGGCTTTTGCCTACCGCTTTCTCAGGGTAAACTCGGGATTCATCGCGTTTCCCCGGTACGGAAGAAGACGGATGAGCAGCACAAGGATAATCCCGTTCAGGCCTTGGTTCGCCGGCGGTCTCGGTCTGTGTGCAGCCGCGTTTCTCTTTCCTGCTGGCCCTGCCACTTCGATGTGCCAGCTTGTTTCGGATACGACACAAGGTAACCGCGCTGATGCGCATGCAGAAGAAGGGATGCAGTTCGCCCGGGCGGGGAATCTTACCTCAGCCGACAGCGAGCTTCGAAAGGCCGTGGCTTTAGCGCCGGGCAACGCGGAATTCCTCCGCGATCTTGCCACGGTTCTAGCAATGGAAAAGAAATTTGATGAGTCAACATCGTATTTCCAGAGAGCGCTGAAAATCGATCCACACGACGTCGCGGCTCGACGATATCTTGGTGCTAATCTTTGGCAGTTGCATCGTTACGCGGAGGCTCGGCAAAATCTCCGAATCCTTCTCCATGCCAATCCGGGCGACCCTCAGGCGCTATTGCTCCTTGGCATGGTCTCGGAAAACACCAGAGACTATGGCACGGCCGCCAAAACGCTAGCGTCTGTACCCACCTTGGTGCGCGCGCAACCGGAATCGATCGCGGCGCTTGCGAGGTCCTACTATCACATCGGTGAAACAGCGAAAGCGCGAGCCTGGCTCAATGAACTACATAACCAGGCGGCCGGAGTTCAGGCCGTGTTACTTGGAGCACAGATCGCCGACGAGATGCAGGACTATCAAACAGCCGAGACGCTCTTGTCTTCCGTTGCGACGCATTATTCTGATCAGACCGACCTGCAATACCGGCTTGCCCTGGTGAAATTTCACGCGCAGAGGTTCGCGGAGAGCAGCCACATTCTGCAGCAGCTCTTAGATGATGGTCACAAGACGAGTGAAGTAGATCGTTTGCTGGCATCGTGCTTTCGGGCGCAGAAGCAGGACGAGGAAGCCATCCACGTTCTTCAAGATGCCATCCAGCTCGATCCCGAAAACGAAGCAAGCTATTTGGATCTAGCGGGCATCCTTATCGCTCGAAAACAGATTTCTGCGGCTATGGAGCTAGCACAGCGGATGACCACAGCGTTTCCAGATTCTTCTCGCGTATTCGTCTCAAAAGGATCGATTGAACTCGCTGCCAGCGACTTCACGGACGCGCTGGGGTCCTTCAATCGCGCCGTTCAACTCGAACCCAGAAACGCGGACGCCATGATTGGACTTGCGAGAGCGCAGGCTAATGCAGGGATGACGGATCGCGCGAAAACAACTCTTGATCAAGCCATCGCGCGGTTTCCGGAGAAATCGCGCTTTGAACTTGAATTAGGGCAGGTATTGTTGAAAGAGGCTGAAACCGGTGTCAAAAGTGCTGAACTCAGAGCTGAACAACTGTTTAATTCTGCCATCGCGCATGACAACAGGCTTGCTGAAGCACATTACGAGCTTGGAGCGCTTGCTCTCGGTCGCGGTCAAGCCGCTGGCGCGTTGCTTCACCTGAAAAAAGCTGCAAAACTGGATCCATCAAGCGCCAAGACACACTTTGCATTATCACGTGCGTATCGACGGCTGGGCCGAAATGATGAGGCCGCAAAGGAAGCAACTCTTTTCGACAAATTGAAAGAATAGTGAGCCCGCCGACCCACTCATTGCGCTATGCGACCTATAGCACGTGCGAGCGCGCCCGGCGTCACATTCTTCTTCTTTCTGTTGCGGGATTCGTTTTGTTTGGTTCTCTGGCTGCTTACCAGCATTCGCCGTCTCAGCCGCCGAAGGAAATTTTTACCGACGTCACGGAACAAGCTCGTATTTCGTGGCACCACTTCAGCGGGGAATCACCAGACCGCTTTCTGATTGAAACGATGGGGGGTGGTGTGGCGTTTCTGGACTTCGATGGTGACGGTTTTCAAGATCTCTTTTTTGTTAACGGCGGCGAAACGCCTCGCGGGAAGAGTTCGTTTCCGGTTCGCAACGCCCTTTATCGGAATATCGGAAATGGGGAATTCGAAGACGTCTCGGCAAAGGCCGGAGTTGATCGCCTCGAGTTCTATGGAATGGGGGTTGCTGTGGCAGATTTTGACAACGATGGCTTCCCTGATCTGTACGTAACCGGTTTCCCTGTAAGCGCCCTCTTCCATAACAATGGTGACGGAACCTTCACGGACATCACCGATCGCGCACAAGTTAGGAATGCCGGGAGGTGGGCGGCAAGTGCGGCGTGGTTTGATTTTGACCGCGACGGATATTTGGATCTCGTCGTAACGAACTATGCCCACTTTTCGTTCGACGACATCAAGAAGTGCGAACTCAACGGCCGGCGCACTTACTGTGAGCAGAAGGCTTACCCGGGAATGCCGCTGACCCTTTATCACAACAACGGCGACGGTACGTTCACCGACGTGAGCGCGAAAAGCGGGGTCGCGGCACTGGTCGGCCGCGCCCTCGGGGTGGTCAGTATCGATGTGAATGATGATGACTGGCCCGATCTCTTCGTGGCCCGCGATGCCTCGCCGAATCTGCTTCTGCTCAACAAAGGAGATGGCACGTTTATAGATTCCGCAGTCAACGCCGAGGTGGCCTATGACGCCCACGGTGTGGCGAAGGCGGGTATGGGAGTCGACGCTGGGGATATCAACGGAGACGGTAAGCCCGACTTCGCAGTTACGAATTTCAACGACGAATATCACTCTCTGTTCATCAGCAGTTCTTCCCTCTTGTACACTGACCAGAGCGTGGCCTCGCGGTTGGCGGCGTATACAAAATCTTATGTCGGTTGGGGAACGCACTTTATCGATTACGATAACGACGGAAATCTGGATTTGCTGATTGTGAATGGGCACATCAACCAGGTGGTTGAGACCACGCGCGGGGACGTGAAGTACGAAGAGCCTCCGCTCCTTCTCCGCAATGACGGGAACCGTGTTTTCCGCAACATGCGGGACCAAGCTGGCTCGGTATTCCACTCGGGTTATCGCGCCCGCGGCCTCGCCGTCGGCGATTTCGATAACGATGGCGGCATCGATGCAATCTTCACGCGCCTCGATGGGAAGCCCGTGCTTCTGCACAATAACGTCGGACAGAAACACTCCTGGATTGGCTTTGAACTTCAGGGAACCGAAAGCAACCGCGATGCGATCGGCGCGAAGATTACCGTCGAGATCGGAGAGCGCAAACTAGTTCGTTGGATTACCGGCGGTGCGAGCTATCTCTCATCCCATGACAAGCGCGTGGTTATTGGTATACCGGGTAATTCTACCGTGACGACTATCAGCGCCGAAATCCGCTTGCCCAGCGGAACGCTACAGCGGCTGTCCATGCCAAGACTAAAGCGATATTACAAAATTGTTGAGCCCCGTAGTAACCAAGCACCCGCGCGAGAGGACCATAGGCGCCCTGCTCGGCGCGCATACGACAGCCGGGGACAACGGAAACCTTAAAGAAGCGAAAAGGATGGAATGTGCAGCGACTGCGAGGCCTAAGAAGCGTGTCAACGGGGACTCTCGCCCGCGAACAACATCTGCCGGATGCCAGCAGTGTCGTCTTCCGAGTCCGGGCTTTGCTCGCGGATACGGCGGAAGATGTCCATTTCCGCCGCGGCCTCTTTCGCGTGCCCTAGCTTCCGGTAAGCGATACTCAGCGAATAATGAGCTTCGGCGAAGTCCGGCCTCAATCGGATGGCCTCTTGTAGTTGCTCGGAGGCTTTGGCGGGATTTTCCTCTTCAAGAGCTATCTTCCCCGCCAGAGCATGTGACGAAGCATCCTTCGGATCGAGCCGGAGAGCTTCGGTGATAGCCTGCCAGACCCCCTCCCTATCTTGCGATCTCGTCATCCGGGTCACATCCGCCAAATAGTAGTACGCGCTCGGGGTTCTTTCTCCCAGGGCGATCGCCGTCCGGAGAGATTGCAAAGCCTCTTCCGGTTTTCGGTGCGTGGCCTGGAGGATGCCTCGAATCAGATAACTCCGGCCCCATTCCGGTCGTCGCAACTGAATGCCTTTTAGGAGCTCGTCCGCCTGGTCCGTCTTTCTAACTAACTCCAGAACTACGGCTTTGGTCAGCAGAAGGTCGGCGTCATCCGGGACGATTTTCGTGGCCTGTTCCAGCAATTCCAATGCCTGTTGATCCTTGTTGTGTTTGAGCAAGAACAGCGTCGCCCAGAAGTACAAATCAGCCCGCTTAGGCTCCATGCGAAAACCCGCGTTCAGAGTCTTCACGGAGTCCTCGAATCGTCCCAACGCATCGAGGACTTGAGCCTTTAGAAGATAGACGTCGCCGTCGCGATCTGCCGCCGAGATATTCTCGATCTCCGCCAAGCTGGCCTCCGGGCCAGCCGCATGAAAAGTGGCCACGGCGAGTTCAAGTCGATTGTCGATGGAAGGATCTGTGGCCACGAGACGAATCAGAAACTCCCGGGCCAAGACGTACTGCTTATATTCCACCAGCGCCATGGCACCGTCATTTAGTACTCTGGTTCCCGGCGACAGCGCCAGAGTTTCCCGAAAGGCTGCTAGCGCCTCCTCGGTCTTGCCGTCCTGGAGGAGCAGGGCTGCCATTTGGACTTTCAATTCTGGATCAGACGGACTGGCTGCCAGTGCATTCGCCAGGTTATGCCGAAAGCGTTTTCGCTGTTCTGAAGGGTCCAGGCCCAGGTAATCAAAGATTTGCGCCGACGCTTTCAAAGGAGCACGGTCGGGCTCCGCCGTTTTGAATTGCTCGAGAACGGCCGCGGCGTCTTCATTCTGCCCCAAGCTTCGCAGTGCTCGATGGAGTTGGGTGAGCACGCCCTTGTTTTGGGGTGCCACTTCTCGTGCTCGCCTGAGAAATTCGACAGCCTTATCCGGCTGTCCCAAATCCAGGTAAGTCCGGCCTAGCTGCAGCAGTGCCATCGCGTTCTTCGGCTCGCGCTCAACTACGGTTTTCAGGTCGGGCAGCGCTTCGGCTGACTTTCCTTCCCGCTGCAGTAGCCACCCGCGCGCGTGCCGCGCCATTGTGAAATCCGGTTTCAAGCTCAGCGCTTCGTCAAGATGTCGCAGCGCCTGGCTCGTATCGCCCAGTGTTTCGCACAATCCTAACTCGAAGTAGCCGACCGGATCGTTTGAGTGTTGTTTGACGTACCAATTTAAATCGGGGAGTCCCGTCTTTGTCCTGCCCAGGCGGCAGTATGTAAATCCCCGCTCGCGCCGTCCGGTATGATCGTCAGGTTTCAGTTTCAAATATTCTTCGTAAGCATCCGCTGCGCCGCTGAAAAAACCCGCCTCCGCGTACATCCTCGCCAGGTAAACGACAATATCCGCTCTACCAGGAGCTAGCCCCCGAGCCTTCGCCAACAGAACGAGCGCGGTTCCGCTTTCGCCCTTGGCGGCATGTACTTGGCCGAGATTAAAGATCGACTCGGCATCGTCGGGCGTTTGTCGCACCGCAATTTCGAACACTCTTTGCGCGCGGTCCAGGTGACCGGCACGCAGCGCCGCCAGACCCACGTTGTGAAGGATGTCGACGTTACCAGGATCTGTCTCGAGGGCCCTGGAAAATGCTGCCTCCGCTCTATCGTACCGACCCCACTCTGCTAATGTTCCACCCAATGAAAAGGCCAGGCGGGCGTCTCCAGCCCCTTCTCGCTCGAGCTGCTCAACAATGGCCATGGCCGCATCAGGCTGTCCGGCCGAATGCAGGCAACGCGCACGTAGGAGCTGGACTGCGGGGTCGCTCTGATCCGACGCCTTCAAATTTGACAGATAACGCAATGCCTGGCCGCCGTGATTCTGCGAGAGTGCGATTCGGGCGAGTTGCAGGTTAGCGTTTGCGTGTCCCGGGTCGATGGCCAAAACCTGCTCAAATGCTCCCCGGGCCTGCTGGTCATTACCGCGTTCCAGGTGGTGATTACCGAAGTTGTTCCATAACCCCGCGGAACGCGGCGCGAGCTTCAGTGCGCGCTGGTGGAATGGCTCTGCCTGTAGGTATTCCTTCTTCGCGTCCAGAACAAGACCGAGCAGACCCAGCAGGTCTGGCCTGTTCGGGTCGACAGCGATGGCGCCCCGCAGCTTCTCCTCAGCTTGATCCAGTTGTCCCTGCTCGAATGCGGAGGCAGCTTCAGCGTACGCATCGCGAGATTCGGTTTGCAGCAAGGCAGAAAGCCCCGCCGTGCACCAGTTGAAGCAGAAGGCGATAACCACTAACTTTACGGACCTTGTTCTCACGACGTAAAAGGGAAACCCCCGCGCGCCGAGCCTAAAACGGCTCGCCCGACTGCTGACCGGCACTGCGGCTCTTAGGTCACCAGTACAGTTTCAGCGCCAGTTGCACCTGCCTCGGCGAGTTGGCCTGAGAGGTGATTTTGCCGAAGTTGTCCGTATTCAGAGTCGCGTTCGGCCCGGAGAACTGCGGGTGGTTCATGGCGTTGTACGCCTCGGCGCGAAATTCTAGTCGCGCGCCTTCCCGCATTGCTGCAAGGCTGAATTCCTTGAAAAGAGACAGCGCCCCCGTTCTAGTACCGGGCATGCGCAGGTTCGGCAGGACTTTAGGTGCGTTGCCGATCGTGTAAGGATCGGGCACGACGGCCACCTCGGGGTTGGCAAAGTACTGATCCAGGTTGAGGCCACTCGCCCTCTTCAACGTGCCGGTCAAGTTGGGGCGTTGCGGTCCGTAGGTCGGGATGCTCTGCCCGCCGGACAAGCTGAGAATGATTGGTTGACCGGTGTCAAAGCGCCAGATGCCATTCGTCTGCCATCCGCCGATGAACGCGTTCAGTACGGGGCTCATCTTTTGGCCGAAACGCTTGCCGCGCCCGACGGGGAGCTGGTACACATAGCTAAATTGCAGGATTTGAGAAATGTCGAACTGCGACAAGGATCGGTCCAGTTTGCGATTATTCGGATCCTGAAGAACGTTGTTCAGCGAA
>Ga0209056_10004579_pt1 | contig 14567 bp, 15 predicted proteins | sample GraSoiAngelo_114_FD_185876 | JGI IMG/M metagenome (GOLD analysis project Ga0209056, IMG submission 185876) | Grasslands soil microbial communities from the Angelo Coastal Reserve, California, USA - 14_0903_13_40cm (SPAdes) (version 2) | ecosystem: Environmental > Terrestrial > Soil > Grasslands... | reverse complement strand
CATTCAGGCGGAATGGTCCAACGCGGCCAACCAGGCGGGCACCGGCCACGTCAACCGTAACGGCGAGCCCGGCTGCATCTATCACCCCTGAGCACCACGCTCAGCGGGAGCCCCGCAACACGGTGCCGAAGTCGCCGACCGCGCTGACCTGCGTGCCCGAGCTACCCCAGACGCCGAAAAGTACGTCCGGTGCCGGGCTGGATTGCACGACCCACGCCGTCCCGTCGTAGTGCAGGACGCCGAAGAAGCCGCCCACGACGAACACGTCGCCCGCGGAGCTGCCCCACACGCCGTCAAGATCGATCGCTGCCGCGCCGAGCGGCTGCGCCGTCCACGCCGTCCCGTTGTAATGCAGCAACGTGAGGTTGCTGCCCACGGCGAACACGTTGCTTCCCGAGCTACCCCATACCGCGAGCAGTGCGTTTGTGGTCCCGCTCGCCTGCGCGGTCCACGTGGCGCCGTTGTAGTGGCGGATCGTGCCACCGTCGCCTACCGCGAACACGTCGCTCCCCGAGCTGCCCCACACACCGATCAGGGCACTGGTCGTGCCGCTCGCCTGCACGGACCAGCTCGAGCCGTTGTAATGCAGGATCACGCCGCCGTCGCCGACCGCGAACACATCGTTCCCGGCACGTCCCCACACGGCGGCGAGCAGCGCCGTGGTGCCGCTCGGCTGCGCCGACCAGGCGCCGTTGTAATGGAGGATGGTGCCGCCGTCGCCCACCGCGAACACATCGCCCGCCGAGCTGCCCCACACGCCCGCGAGCAGCGCCGTGGTGCCGCTCGTCTGGGCGGTCCAGCTAATGCCGTTGTAGTAGCGAATCGTGCCGACGTCGCCCACGGCGAACATGTCGCCCGCCGAGCTCCCCCAGGCCCCGAACAGCGAAGTCGCCGTCGCGTTGGTCTGCGCTGCCCAGCTCGTGCCGTTGTAGTGCAGCAGCGTGCCGACGTCGCCGCCCGCGAACACGTCGCTCCCTGCATTGCCCCACACCCCGATGAGGGCGTTCGTGGTGCCGCTCGTCTGCGCGGTCCAGGTCGTGCCGTTGTAATGCACAATCGCGCCGGCGTCGCCCACCGCGAACACGTCGCTCCCCGTGGTCCCCCACACGCCGAACAGGTGGGCCGCTGTGGGGGATGGCTGGAAGGTCCAGTTGGTGCCGTCGTAGTGTGCGATCGCGCCGAAGTCACCCACCGTGAACACGTCGCTGCCCGAGCTCCCCCACACACTCCCGAACACGACCGTTGGTGTGGGACCCCTTGGCCTGAGCGCTCCAGGCGCTCCCATTGTAGTGGAAGACCAGGCCCGAATCACCGACCGCGAACACGTCGCTCGCCGACGCGCCCCACACGCCCAGGAAGCCCTGCGCGGTCCCGGTGGTCTGGACGGTCCAGCTGGTCCCGTCGTAATGGAGAATCGTGCCGGCGTCGCCGACGGCGAACACGTCGCTCGCCGAGCTGCCCCATACGGCGAACAGGTCGACTCCTGTGGGGCTCGGCGGTGCCGTCCAGCTGATGCCGTCGTAGCGGAGCAGCGTGCCGCCCAGCCCCACCGTCCAGACGTTGGTCCCCGAGCTCCCCCACACGCCGGTGAGCGGCACAGGGATCGGACTGGCCTGAGCCGTCCAGCTGGCGGCGTCATAATGGAGAATCTTGCCGCCGTCTCCGACGGCGAAGACGCTCGTGGCCGAGGCGCTCCACACGGCCGCGATGCCGGCGCCGTCGCCGATCGGGTCGTACAACCACCGCAGCACCGTGTGCTCGTGCGGCGACGCCGCGTCGACGAGCACCTGGAACGCGAACCGGTTGACCGTGGTCGGCACGCTCCACTGCCACGTTCTCGCAGCCGACACTTGCGCGGTCGCGAGCATTTGGTTGTAGAGGAAATACGGCTGGGCGGCCTGCGTGAACGTGCCCGTGCCGTCCGGATTGGCGACCGTCACGGTCCCAGTTCCCGACGTCACCGTGGGGCCCGAGGAAAAAAACACCTTCACACCGGTCACCGTGCCGCCGTCGGGCGTCCCGAGGGGCTGGGCCGTCAGGTTCTCGACGGTGACATCGGCCTGGAAGGTGGTGGTGCCGCCGTTGTAGCTCACGTTGGTCGAGCGCAAGGCGACGTACGCCCCCTGGCCACCGAGCACCAGGTCGCCTGTGATGCCGCTCGATGCGCTAAGGCTGGGCGCCCCGCACGCGAGGATCCTCGCGCGAACGTCGGCCTGGCAGCTGATGACACGGGAGCTCGACGGAGGGGCCGGCGCGGTGGGCCCAGTGCGGTCGGTGCACGCCGCCATCCCGCAGAGCCCCGCGAGCAGTACCATCTGGCGCCGAATCACAATGCGTATCCCCCTCGCTTCGCAGGTCCCCAGGTCGCTCGCCTTCATAGGGGGCTTTTGGCCGGCGTATGGCTAGACGGGAACGTTGCAGAGCTGCAATGCCCGCGCAGCAGTTCGCAAGCAGATCCTTCGCTCGCGCGCGTGCCGCAGGGCACCCCTCGTTCCGCAGTTGTCCGCAAGCAGGTCCTTCGCTCGCGCTCGTGCCGCAGGCACCCTTCGTTGCGCGGTCGTCCACAAGCAGATCCTTCGCTCGCGCGCGTGCGCGCTCGCTCAGGATGACAACGCCGCGCGCGGTTTAGGGCAAAGAAAAGGGGAGTGGGGGCGCAGCATGCTGCGCCCCTACAATTCTCCTTACCCTCCGCGAAGCGAGCGAGCGTGTCATCCTGAGCGCCGGAGGCGCGAAGGATCTGCTTTCCCAAAGATGCGAACCGTCGGCTGGGGTGAGCGCCGCAGGCGCGAAGGACAGGGCGCTTGACTCGGCCACCGCGCCGAGCAGAGATTGCGATGTGCGGCGTTTTTGGGAACCGGGTGCAATGTTTCGATGGCGCTGCCCTCCCCGCCGCACGCTAGCTTCGCGACCGGCCACCACTGGAGCGCCTCATGCCGGTTACGGCGAAGCTGTCACGCAAGTTCTACGAGACCTTCGGCGACGAGCTCGCTAACGAGTTCGTGGAGTGGTTCAACACCGTGGACGCCACCTATCGGGCCGAACTTCGAGAGTCAAACGAGCTCAACTTTGCCCGGTTTGATGCGAAGCTGGACGCGAGGCTCGCTGAGTTGAAGAGCGAGCTGCTGAAGTGGATGTTCCTGTTCTGGGCTACGACCGGCGTGGCCCTGGGAGGGTTGTTCTTCCGGAAGTGAGTCGGTCGCGGGGCACCCTTCGTTCCGCAATCGTCCGCAAGCAGGTCCTTCGCTCGCGCGCGGGCCGCGCGACGATAGAGCCCCCTTGGCACTCTGCGTGACAGCAGATCCTTCGGATGACAACGCCGCGCGGCTTCGGGGAAAAAGTAAAGTGAGAGTAGTTTTCTCTCTCTCCCCTCGCGGAGGGAGCGAGCGTGTCATCCTGAGCGCCGCAGGCGCGAAGGACCTGCTTTCCCGAAGATGCGAACCGTCGGATGTGGTTCGCCCTGGCAGGGCTCTAGTTCAGGAGGTAGTCGAGCACTACGCCGCCGCAGGCTCCAGTCGCTGCTGCGCCGCGCGCCGCGTCAAATAGGCCAGCCACTCCGCCACCGTACCGCTGTTCACGTCGAACGACGCCGCGCTGCGCCACGCTTCCCGCAACGCTGCCGCCACCGCCACGTCCGCGGCCTCACCGTCGAACAACCGACCGTAGGCGAGCGCATACAGCGTCATGCCGTGGCGCGCGTCCAGCTCGAGCAACGCGGCCCGGTCACTCAACGCCGCCATACGCTGCACCAGCAGCGCGTCGGGGAGAAGATCGGGGGGGGAAGACATCACCCTTAAAGAGCACGCGCCGGGCCAGAAGTCACGTGACCTGCGTCACCCGACAGCAGATCTTCGCTCGCGGGCTCGGTCCGCACCCCTTTGATCCCCTCTCGGGTCCTCACCCCCTGTCCCCCTCTCCGCCATGCGGAGAGGGGGCACGAAGCACGACCTCTAGTGCCCCCTCTCCCGAAGGGAGAGGGGGACAGGGGGTGAGGACGGCGCCGCAGGCGCGAAGGATCTGCTTCCACGCGGTGCCGAGTTGCCGCCGAACCCCGACATCGGACATCTTATGGGTATGCCGCTCGCGGTCCCACGCTACACCGCCGAAGAGGTCCGCCACTTCCCGGACGACCGACTGCGCTACGAGGTCATCCGGGGTGAACTGTTCGTGACGCCCGCCCCGGGGAGGCCGCACCAGCGGGCCGTGCGCGAGTTGTGCAGCGCGCTCCACGCCTACGTCGTCGAACACGGCCTCGGCGAAGCCCTGCCCGCTCCCTTCGAAGTGGAGTTCACGGAAGACAGCGCTGTCCAGCCCGACGTCCTGGTGACGCTCGAGTCGCAAGGGGAGCAGCTGACATTGAAGCGCCTGTATGGCCCGCCGGCACTCGTGGTGGAGGTGGTGTCGTACTCGAGCAAACGCACCGACCGGCTGCAAAAGCGACAGTTGTATCAAGAACAGGGCGTTCCGGAATACTGGATCGTCGATACCGACGCGCGTCACGTCGAGCGCTGGCATCCGGGCGCCACGAGCCCCGACATCGTCACCCAGACCCTCGTCTGGCAGCCGGTCGCGTCCGTCCCGCCCCTGAGCATCGATCTGGAGAGGCTGTTTCGCGTGGTGTGGGAGGGACTGGGGGACGACCCCCGCTTAGCGTAGCACGCCCGCCACGGTAGCCGCTGGCCCCCGGTATGCCACACCACCGGGGCATGCACCGAACGGTCGCCCTCACCCTCGCGCTCGCCGCCTGCACCCGCGGACCAACCGATGAGCCCGCCCCCGGCCCCGTCCAACTCGCGAACCCCACCGCGACGTTCAATCAGCTGCAGGCGATCAGCGCGGTCACGAGCACGCCGCTGTTCGAGAGCTTCACGGTGCTGGCGCCGCGCTTCGCGCCCGCGGGCAACGCCATGACACGATCGCTCGCGCTCGCGACGCTCTCGCTCGAGCTCGCGGCGCGGTACGCTCCCTGGCACCAGCGCGTACCGGGGAACGACGGGCGGTCTCTCGTTTCCCCTCTCCCGAAGGGAGAGGGGATCAAAGGGGTGAGGACGAATCTCCCGACGGGAGACGGGATCACAGGGGTGAGGACGAATCTCCCGAATGGAGCGGGGATCAAGGGGGTGAGGACTGCCGCCCTCGGCACGACCTACGTGTGGGATCCCGCCACGAACAGCTACGTCGCCTCGAGCGATTCGGGCGCCCCCGCGAACGGAGAGCGCTTTATGCTCTATGCGCTCAGCCAGCGCACCGGCCTGCCGTCCGTCCCCCTCACCTCCATCGGATACGTTGACCTCACTGACTCGAGCGCCGGCGCCACCAGTGTGACACTCGTCGGCACGCCCGCGGCCGAGCCCCCCGCCACCTACGCGAGCTACAGCGTCGCCGCCGACGGTGCATCGCTGGCGGGATTCGTGACCGACGGTACGACTCGCCTCGACCTGAACGTGGGCGCCGACTCGACGACTTCCCCCGGTACGCTGCGCGAGCAGACGGCGATCGCCGTGGCCGGGCAGGATCTGCGGGTCGACGAGAGCGTGACCGTATCGGGCGAGAACGGCGACACCGTGCGCATGACGACCGATCTGCGCGTCGCGAGCGGCGGCGAGGTCGTGCGCGCGGCGGGCGACGTCACGCTCGACACGACGACAAACCTCGGCTCGGGACAGATGGCGGTCAGCGTCAACGACAGCGCGTTCGCCACGATCACGCTGGGCGGACCCGACCTCGCGTTCGCGCCCGCGCCGGACGTGACGCTCACGACGGCGGACGAGACCACGCTGCGGGCGCTGTTCAGTACGTCGTTCGAGCTGTTCGGGACGGTGCGGGTCCTCTTCACCCCTGTCCCCCTCTATTGGTCCTCACCCCCTGTCGACGAACGGGCTCTCGTTTCCCCTGAGGAGTCTTGACTCGGCCGCTGCGCCGAGCGGAGATTGCGGCAGCTTCACGCAATTTTCAGTGCCCGCCCGCAATGGCACGGTGACACAAGGGCACTGGGATGCGGCGAGATTTCGGACCGGCCACCAGTGGAGCGATCGATGCCGGTCACGGCGGTACTTTCGAAGAAGTTCTATGAGAAGTTCGGCGAGGACGTCACGAACGAGCTCGTGAACTGGTTCAACGCTGTCGACGCCACGTATCGGGCCGATCTCCGGGAGTTGAACGAGCTGAACTTCGCTCGGTTCGACGCCAAGCTGGAGCAGCGCCTGGCGCAATCCGACGCCAAATGGGAGGCGCGCTGGCACCAGCTCGATGCCAGACTCGCCGAGTTGAAGAGCGAGCTGCTCAAGTGGATGTTCCTGTTCTGGGCCACCACGGGTGTCGCGCTGGGCGGGCTGTTCCTCCGGAAGTGAGTCCCGACGTAGGGGCGCAGCATGCTGCGCCCCTACAATTCTCCTTCCCTCCCCGAAGCGAGCAAGGTTGTCATCCTGAGCGCCGCAGGCGCGAAGGACCTGCTGTGCTGAGCGCCGGAGGCCCGCGAAAGAACGTCCCCCCCTCCTGTAGCGCCCTCGCCGCAGTAGTCCGCTAACGCAGCACGCCCGCCCGCTGGTCCCAGTCTTGCGGCCTCCCCGCGACAACGTCGGAGGCAGCCGTGTCGCGACTCTCGGGCAGGCCGACATTCGCGTGGGTGGCGGTGGTCCCCGTGCTGGTCGCGGCATGCGGGGGCGGCACCGCGCCGGCCACCCCGCCCAAGCTCATCGACCCCGCCCGCACCGCCGCGCAGCTCGGCTCGGTCTCCGCCCCCACCGCCACGCGCCTGTTCCTGAGCTTCACCCTGTTGGCGCCCTCCTTCTTCCGGACGGACAGCACGCCGCTCATCCCGGCCGCAGCGCTGGCGCTGCCGCCGCTGGGACGCTGGTCGTTGCCCGGGAGGGTACGGCTCCCCGCTCCCCGCTCCCAGGGCATCACGGCGACGCTCTTCCCACCCGGCACGCTCGGGAAGACCTTCGTCTGGGACACCACGGCGAAGGGGTACGTCGCGTCGAGCGATCCCGGCGCGCCGGCGAACGGCGTGCGCTTTGTGATCTACGCCGTCGGCGGACCGCTGCTCCTGCAACCGTCGCTCCCGCTCACCCCGCTCGGCTACGTCGACCTGACGGACCGGAGCGCCGGCAGCAACGCCGTCGTGGGCATCGCGCTCGTCGGCACCGAGGGGGGGGCGGCACCGGTCACCTACGCGGACTACACGCTGAGCGGGCCGGCCGGCTCGGTCGCCGCCACCGTTTCGCTCGCGGGCTTCCTTACCGACGGTCTCACGCGACTGGACCTCACCTCGGCGTTGACCTCGACCTTGGGCGCCTTCACGACGCACACGACGGCCGACGTCGCCGCCCAGGACGTGCACCTGGTCGAGACCGCGTCGCTCGCGGGCGCCACGACCGCCGAGCTGACGATCGACCTGAGCCTCACGAGCGGCGGCGAGACGCTGCGGGCGACGGGTCGCTTCGTCGGCGACACCGCGGTGGCGACCGCGGGCGGCGAGTTCGCCATCACGGTGAACGGCCGGCCGTTCGCGACGGTGACCCTCGGGCTGCACGGCTACAGCTACACCGCGGCCCCGGGCGTCACGCTCGCCGCCGCCGACGAGCAGGTGATCGACCGCTTGATCGGCACGTCGTTCGGTCTGCTCGGCCTCGTGCTGGTGCTGACCATTCCGGGGCTGGTGCTGGGCGTATGAAAACAGCACTGGTGACACTGCTCAGCGCCGCACTCGCCGCATCGCTCCCGGGGCAGCAGCGCGACCCGGTCGTCGGCGTCGGCATCACGGTGCCAGACTTCGGTCTGCTGCTGCCGCTCAACGTGAGCCCGCACTTCCGGCTCGAGCCGTACGTCATGTTCTATTCGGCCCGCGCCGACTATCCCGCGAGCTCCGACACGGTGTGGGAGTCGCACACCCGCGTCGGGCTGGGCGTGTTCTCCGTGACGCACGCGGCGGAGACTGTGCGGGTCTACTTCGGATCGCGCGTGGGGCTGTTGTGGGGCTCGACCAGGGTCGACGGCCCCACTGTCGGGCAGGCAAACAGCACCGGCAACGGCTGGTTTTTGGGTGGGGCGATCGGCGCCGAGTACAGCCCCGTGCCCCACATCGCTCTCGGCGGCGAAGCGTTGATCGAGTACGAGCACACGTCGCCGTCGACGAGCGCCTCGGTGAACCTGCCGTCCACCACGTTTGCGCGCGCCTGGTTCTCGAGCGGGTCGCTGGTGGTGCGGTTTTATCCCTGAGGGTCGATCCGGGACGCTTCGTTCCGCGGTCGCCCGCCAGCAGGTCCTTCGCTCGCGCGCGGTTTAGCGGCTTGAGGGAAAGGGGGGGGTGTTTTCGTCCTTCCCTCCCCGAGGCGAGGCGAGTCTGTCATCCTGAGCGCCGCAGGCGCGAAGGATCTGCTGTCCCGCAGATGCGAAGGACCTGCTTCTTGTGAGTGCCGCGCAACAGCAGGTCCTTCGCTCGCGCGCGTGCCGCGCGCTCGCTCAGGATGACACGCGCCGCGCGCGGTTTGAAGAAAAGAGAGGGAGGAGTGTGGCTCCTCTTTTCCCCGCGAAGCAAGCGAGCCTGTCATCCTGAGCGCCGCAGGCGCGAAGGACCTGCTTTCCCGTAGGTGCGAAGGACCTGCGTTCGCGACGAAGGGACGGACTGAGTTTCCCCTCTCCCAAAGGGAGAGGGGATCAAAGGGGTGAGGACTACGAAGGGAGAGGGGGACCTACACCGCCCCCCGGTGATGCGCCACCGCCACCAGCACCGCCGCCCCGGCGAGCGCGATATTCTTCCAGAAGTGCGCGTGTTGATTCGCCTTCATCATCGGATCCGACTCGGCCCAGTAGTTGTGGATCATGAACGCGGCCGGCAACAGGAACAGCACCAGCAGCGCCGCTCCGATGATCGCATGCCAGCTGAACAGGATCAGCACGCCGCCCGCGATCAGCATCGCCCCGCTCACGGGGACGCCGACGGCCGCCGCCGGGACTCCCTTGGACTGCGCGTATCCCGTTATGCCCTTGGCGTTCTTGAAGTGGTTCACGCCGGACATGATGAAGAAGAAGGCGAAGCCGATGCGACCGAGCCAGGCGAGAATGGTCCAGAGTACCACGGCGGCGCTCCTGTGGGAGGATGGCGTGAATGATAGGGGGAAAAGCAGGCCGCACGTAGGGGCGCGGCCGCACGTAGGGGCGCAGCATGCTGCGCCCCTACTGGTCACGCTGGCCCTCATCGCCGCCTGCTCCTCCGGTCCCGGCCCCGAGCACCCCGTCGCCGTCGCGGCTGTCGCCGTCAGCCCCAGATCCCTCGTCGTCCGCGTGGGCCAGACCGCCCAGCTCACCGCGCTGCCGCTCGACGCGCACGGCACGCCGCTCGCGGGACGCGCTGTCACCTGGGCGACGACCAACTCGAGCGTTGCGACGGTGACATCCGGCCGCGTCGCGGGCGTTGCCCCGGGGCCCGCGACGATCACCGCGACGAGCGAGGGTCGGACCGGCGCGACCGCCGTCACCGTCGCGGCGCCCGGCGCCGGCGTGCCCGACCCCACACTGCTGCCCCAGGCGACGCCCTCTCAGGCGCCGCTCACCGCGCTGTACGACCTGCTGCACGTGCCGGCGCTCGCGGTCGGCGGGTCGTACCTCGACCCCACGACGGGTGTGACCGTTTACCGGCTCACCTCCGCCACCTTCCCCACCACCAGCACCAACTGGGGTCACGACTACGCCGAGGGGGGCGACGAAATCTCGCTCGCGTACCATGACAGCACGCGCGCCGTGCTGGTGCACGGCGACGGCGGCTACTGGCTGGTGGACTTCACGCCCGGTGCAGCCGGGGGGAGTGTAGGCAACGGCCGGCCGCTCACGGGCGGCTTCGCCCCGGTGCACGATCAGGCATTCGCGTTCTCGACCAATCCGGCCACGCCGTGGTACGCCTACGTCAGCAACGGCTCGGCGGTGCGCCGGCTCGATATCCGCACCATGACCGAAGCCGCCGGCGACGGCTGGCCCGTGGCCAACGAGCCCGAGGCGGTGTGGCTGCAGCAGAGCGAGCACGACGGCCTGTTCGTGTGGATCCGGGGCCAGACCGGCCCCACCGTGGTGGGCTACGAGCCCGCCACGGCGACGCTCAAGACGTTCAGCGATTCCGGGATCGACGAGCCGCGTATCGACCGCGCCGGTCGCTACGTGGGCCTCACGATGGCCCGGCCGGCCGAGGCGCTGTATCTGTGGGACTGGAGCGCGGACAGCATCGTGTGGCGCACCGGTGGCGATCCGGGGATCCCGTTCATTCACGTGGCGAGCCTCGGGCACCGCTGGTACGGCGTCGACTGGAACGAGGCGCGTCCCTACCAGTACGTCGTGTTCGATCCGGTGGCGCAGAGCGCCACGCGCCTCGCCGGTCCCGCCAACTCGGGGGACGAGTACGGCAACGGCAACTGGATTCAGCATCCCGCGGACCTGAACGATCAGTGGGCGCTGTTCAGCCATTTCGAGGGGCTCGCCCCGCCCGCGGGCGACGGCTGGCTCGCGCCGGGCGGGATGGTGTTCGTCACCGCCAACGGCCAGCGGCGGCTGCTGGGACATCCGTATACCACGATCAGTGAGGCTGTGAGCTACGCGCTCGCGTCGTTCGTGCGGCTCTCGTCGGATGGGCGGTACGCGATGTTCACGTCGGATATGAACGGGTCGGGAAGGGCCGATGTGTTTCTGGTAAGGGTGCCGTGAGCATACCCCTTCCCCTCGCGCGGTCCTCACCCCCTGTCCCCCTCGCGCGGTCCTCACCCCCTGTCCCCCTCTCCGCAATGCGGAGAGGGGGGACGAATAATTAGGGTCCTGTCGGGGCGAATCGGACCCACGTGCGGAGAGTGATCCGCACTATGGTTCGACCCTGGTCCATCGTTCCCCCTCTCCCGAAGGGAGAGGGGGACAGGGGGTGAGGACCACGACGGAGAGCGGGGGACAGGAGGTGAGGACGGCGCTGCAGGCGCGAAGCATCTGCTTTTCGCAATGATTGCGGCGGGACGCCGCTCGGGAGCGGGCCGCTACGGCGCCTCAACTCGCGCTGTCACCATGTGTTAGCGCCGCGTTCCACGGGGCACGACGCCTGCACGAGGGCCAGGCATCCCAACACGTGGAGAACTCAGTGAGAATGGGTCCCCGGAGTGTCGCGGCAGGCACACTAGCGCTGGTGAGCGCGGCTGCATCAGGGCTCGCCGCGCAGGGCGGCCAGCGCGCGGCGCGGTCTGCGCAGGTGTCCATGGCGCAGAGCGCCGAAGCCAAGCTCGCGCCGGCGCGCGGTATGCTGCGCACGCTCGCGGGCACGTGGCACTTCGAGATGCGGTTCGCGGGCAACTTCGACGGCGCGGCCGACGTCTCGGGGACGCGCGTATTCAAGCCGCTGTTCGACAGCCTGCGGCTCGAGTGGACCGAAGTGCTGGACCATTCTCCGGTGCAGGGTCAGGGCGTCGTAGGATTCGACGAGAAGAGCGGCCGGTTCTTCAGCTCGGCCGTCTACAGCTCGGGCTCGACGCCCGAATTCCTGATGGGCACGATGGACGACGGCGAGCCACTCGTCACGTTCACGCCGCTCCCCTTCATGCCCGACGTGGGACGCGCGCCCGGCCAGGCGTTCGCGCTGAGCGTGATCGACGCGGACCACTTCACGGTGGTGGCGCTCGATCGCGCGTGGCGCGCGGTGTTCACGCGGCAGCAACAGCACTGACGTACAGGGATGGTGTTGTCCGTGCGCTGAAGCGCCGGCTCGGCCCCACGTGCGTCCTGAAGGACGCCGAGCCGGGGCGCCCTTCAGGGCGCACCCTGCGCCGAGCCGGCCCTTTAGGGCACGGCCCTACCGCCTCCTGGGCGTCCTTTGCGGCGGGATCGGCAGATTCACCGTGAACGTCGCCCCCTGCCCCACTGTCGAGCGCACTTCCACCCCGCCGCCGAACATGTCCCGCGTGATCTGGCTGACCACCGTGAGCCCCGTCCCGGAGCCGGAGCCGAACTCGCGCGTGGTGAATCCGGGCTCGAAGATGCGCTCCAGGTGCTCGGCCGGAATTCCCACGCCCCGGTCCGCGACCGAGAGGTGCAGCAGCTCGCCCGTCACCTCGAGCGTTACCACCACGGGCTGCTTGGTCTCGAGCGACGCGGCCACGGCGTTGCGGATCAGGTTGGTGAGCACCTGATACAGCGCATTGGGGTCCCCCTGAAGGAACACGTTGCTCACGGTCACAAGGCCCTGCAGCGCGACGCCGCGCTGGCGCGCCAGCGGCCGCTCGAGCGCGACGCAGGAGCGCACCACCTGCGCCGCGTCGAACCGCTCCGAGCGGGCCAGCGTCCCCCGCGCCCGGTCCTGAATCGACCGCAGGAACTGGATCGCCTGGTCCATGCCGTCGCTCACGCCCGCCAGCTCGTCGAGCAGCGTGGCGCGGAATGCCGGGTCAACCGTGTCCGCCTCGCGCACCAGCTCACGCGTCAAGTCGAGCGCCGCGAGCGCCGCGGTGAGGGGATTGGCGACCTCATGCGCGATCACACTGGGCTGGCGCGCCAGCTCGAGCAGAGCGTCGGGCTCGGCGCGGCGCGGACGATTGGTCGGCGTGGGATGATCGAGCAGGCCGAGGCAGAGGCCCGCCAGCTCGAGCGTCATGCGCTCGCGGCTGCGGCGCTCGACGCCGTCGGGAGGCGGAGCGGGCGGCTGCTGTCGCACCGGCGCCACACACCACGGTCCGGCACCGTCGCCGTTGTCCAGGCGGCATCCGACCCAGCGGCTGCCCTGGATGATGGGAGCGGACCAGCGATGCAGCGTGCTATCGAGATCGAGCCGTATGTCGCCGGGGCGAGGCGCGGCGGCGCTCGCCATCACGGGCACCACTTCGGCGCTGGGCGACACCTCCCACAGCGCGACGGTGCGCCCCGCGAGGGCCACGCTCGCCTGGCGCAGCACCTCGCGGCGGCGCAGCTCGAGAGCCGCGGGCGCGGTGTGTTTTTCCACTGTCTTCACAGTATGAACAAGCGCGGCGGCGCGATAGGGCGTTTTTGCGGCACGAGCGGGCGGAAATGCGGCAGAAACGCTATTTTGGGGGCGCGATGAACGAGTCAGCGCCGGGACTGTACAGCTTGCCGCACGCGGTTTTTCTGCGCCGCCTGGCGAGTGCGACGCGGGGCACCTCGCTCGACGCCCGGCTGGGCCGGGCGGCGTTCGTGGCCCTGCGGCTGATCGACCTGCTGGCCCCGGACGGGCCCGCGCTGCCGCGCGACGCCTTCCATTATCAGCACGCCGCCACTGACCGCGCCTGCCGCGGGCTCCCGGCCGACCGGCCCGAGACGAGCCACCTGATCGGCGTGGTGCAGAGCACGGCCGACGCCTATCACACGCGCGACGTGGGGCTCTTGTTCCACGCGCTGTTCGCCTATGCGCACTACCTCGAGGACGAGATGTGCTTGGAGGAGGCGCTGGACGTGCTGGAGACGCTCGAGCGGGTGGGCGGGGACAAGTACCGGGCCGAGGATCGGGTGGCGGCGCGGCTGCGCATGGCGCGGGTTCTGCGGAAGCTGAACCGGTTCGATGAAGCGGAGCAGGGCTACGGGGAGGCAGGGGCGCTTGCCGAGCCGATCGGGGACTCGCACTCGCTGTTGCTCAGTAGGATTGGGCGGGCGGAGTCACTCCGAGGTCGTGGCAACCTAGCCGAGGCAGAGGAATCGTTGCGAGGAGGCCTCGCGGCCGCTGAGGCCGCTGCTGACGAGGGCGCGCAAGCACTAGCGCATCAATGCCTGGCGGTCGTGCTCAGCACTAGCGGGCGGCCTGCCGAGGCGATCCCGCATGAATGGCGCGCTTACGAGTTGTACGATGACACGACATCCCGGATGCGGACGCTGACCGACCTCGGCGTGATGTTCCTGACCGTGGGGGATGCGAGAAGTGCAGACCTGGCACTCACGACTGTTGTCCGAGAAGGCACTGGCAGAGAGGTCGTGGACAACGCGATGATCGAGTTGATGCACTGCGCGTCGTTCCGTCGGGATCGCGTGGGATTCGAGCGGTGGCGGGAGCGGTGTGAGGCACGGCGAGACGATATGCCTCCGAACGTTCTGGTGGACTTCACGCTGAAGGTGGGAATCGGCCGCGCCCGGTTTGGTCAGATCGCCCGAGCCAACGCTTTGCTCCGGACGGCGCTGCGCCTGGCCGAGGAAGCTGGTCTGCACGAGTTCGTGTTCCGAATCGAGCGGATAAAAGACGGACTCCGCGACTGCAAAGAGGGCTGCAGCAGCGGCCCTCTCGCGGCCGCGGAGTCCGTGTTCGACAGCGACGGCCTTCGGGAAGTGTCGAACAGCCTCGCGCTGCTCGCGCGCTGACACTCGCCGAAGGTTGACTCTAGGCGTTGCTCAGTGGCACACGTTGCCGCTGACGTAGTCGCAAGCCGGGTGCGGCGCCGTCGCGTCGGCACACGCCGAAACACCGAAGGCAACCGAGAGGACCAGCACAGCGACGAGCATGCGAATCGAGCGCGACATAATAACACCTCCGCAAGACTTGGGGTAAAGGGGGACGGCCTGCTGCGATGCTAAGCTGCCTCTGTGCGGAGGGCGTGTTTAGGGCGTTTTCG
>Ga0209056_10004577_pt1 | contig 14569 bp, 13 predicted proteins | sample GraSoiAngelo_114_FD_185876 | JGI IMG/M metagenome (GOLD analysis project Ga0209056, IMG submission 185876) | Grasslands soil microbial communities from the Angelo Coastal Reserve, California, USA - 14_0903_13_40cm (SPAdes) (version 2) | ecosystem: Environmental > Terrestrial > Soil > Grasslands... | reverse complement strand
CACGACGAGACGGGATACACTCAGGTCGTCGGCAAGATCCACGAGGAGCTGCGCGAAGTCGCTGACGCGCGGGCCGAAGTGGCGGAGAACGCTACGGAGAGGGCCCGGCGACGGCTCGAGGACGAAGTCGGCGATCTCCTGTTCGCGCTGGTGAACCTTGCCCGGCTCGTCAAAGTGAATCCGGAGGAGGCGCTGCGCGGCGCCGCCAACCGCTTCGCCGAACGGTTCGTCTACATGGAGGAAGCCGCCAGGCGCAGCGGCCGCGCCCTCAGCGAGATGACGCTGGCCGAGATGGATCGCCTGTGGGACGAAGCCAAGGCGTCCGAACAGTAGCGCTAGCAGCCATGACCGACAACCTGCAACAGGACGAGCAGCCCTTTCGGAACCCGAGCGCCCCCGAGCCTGACAAGCCCACCGGCGGGCATCCCATCGCCGCCGTGGTGGGCGGGATCCTCGCCCTGTGGCTGATCCTCTGGATCGTCATTCCCAACCCCAAGGACCAGCCGATTGATCCGAAGACGGGTGAGACCAAAACGACACCCGGCATGACCACGGGCACACCCAGCGCCCCGCACGTGACCTCCCGCACAGTGGCGGTCTTGCGGGACTACAACGCGGTCGCGGTGCTCGTGCCTCCCGACACGACCGACGAGCAGGTCGTCCAACTGCTCCGACGGTTCAAGAAGGCCCGCCTTGACGAGACGCTGGCGCAGTACATCCCGCCGACCACCAAGGGGGACAAGCTGGGCCCGCATGCCATCGCCGACATTTACGTGTTCTCGGAACGAGAATGGGCAACGCCAGACACACTCAGGGTCGTGGCCCTCGGCCCGCACAGGCCGACGGACGCCAAGAAAAAGAGCGGGCCGACGTTTACCGAGGCCATCAGCCACGTCCGCGGCCACTATGTTATCAATCTGCACGAGGCTGAGCACCGGGAGCGCGGGTCGATTGGCTACGCCGACGAAGACGGCGGCACGCACACCCCTCACTATAAAGAACTCTTCTGACATGAAAGGCGCATTCCTTGTCGCTCTGTTGTTCTTGACCCTCGCTGCGGAATCGTCAACCTCCACGCTGATCTACGTGTCCGACTACTTCTCCTTCGTCGGAGCGGATCAGCACGGACGTGTCGCGTTCGCCTTGGACAACAATCGGGGGCGTGATGGGGAGGCCTTTCAGGCCGAACACTTCGTCGTGCTGCACGACGAGCAAGACGGGTGGATGGACGTCGCCGGCAACGGTCCCTACGACAACCTCAAGAAAGAGCTGGACCGCATCCCCGACTCTCCCTTCTTTCAGTTCACGGGCGCTCCGGAGGCCGGACTCACGATCAGCAGTACCCAGAATCAGTTGACCCTCCGGATCGATCCCATTCCCCTGCGGCATCAGAGAACAGAGGACAACTCCAGGCTCTGGATGGGATCCGCGTCGGCGGTGCTGACCTGGCAGGGGCGAACGCTGCGCGGCCGCGTCATTTACGAGCATCTCGCCATGCTGGACTTCAACCGACTGACCAGGACGTACTTCGGCCTCTGGAATGAATTCCAGGGCCTGTACTTGTTACTTGACGGGACGGGCGACGTGTACCTGCACAGCCAGCAGAGCGAACGATTGGAACCGGTGTCCGGCAAGCTCGTCGGCTTTGCCGTCATGAACGAGGCGACGGACTATCTCAACGATCTTGACGTGACGGTGGTGAACCGGGAGTTCGCGCTGGGCTTCTACCGATGGCCGACGGAATGGCGCATCACCTGGCGAGGCAACAAAGGCCCCGCTTCGATGACGCTCTCCCTCTCGGAGCGAAAAGGGATCGCGAATTGGGTGCTCGGCGGCTTTTCCATGGGCATCGTGCGGGGCCAGCTGTCCTACGACGGCCGCACATGGCCGCTCTACGGCCTCGCCGAACTCCTGATGTGACTGAGGCCGGAACGGTGTCTGACACCATTTTCTTCAACTTTGGCTGGAGCGCTGCAACAATTCCTATCGTACACTTGGTACGATCGTCTCGCATGTATCAGGCAGGGAGAAGCCCACGACGAGATAGATAGGGATCGCAGCAAGCAGAAGGGCATTGATTCCCCACGTGATGGAGAATGCGACGCTGAGAACAGGCGCAAGAACAGAGAAGATACCATTGATACCCCACGCCCAAGGGACGAAAGAGGTCGCTGTGGGCTTCATCTGCTCGATAGCAGAGGGCACGAAAATCCCAAGGCAGGCACCAATCGGAAGCACTAAGGAGAAAACGATCGCAGCCCGCAGCCAAAAGGACAGGCCCATGAGGCCCGGCAGGTGCGGGAAGATGAAGCCGTACTCAGCAAGTATCACTGCGGCCACGACATAGCTCACGAAGCGCACTCTGCGGAAAGCCTCGACGATCCTATCCGAGAACAGCGAGCCAAGCCCTGTGGCCAAGAGAAGAGCTGCGAGCACCACCGACAGGGCATAGTTCGGGTGCCCCAGAAATAATCCGAACTTCTGCAGGAGGGCAATTTCAATGGCCAGGTAGCCAAGCCCGGTGCCCGCGAAGTAGAGAGCATATCGCGGTGCGTGATTCACGCGGAGCCCGTGCGAGGCAAAGTATCGCAGTGGCACGTAGATACAAAGGACACAGGCGAGACTAATGACCAGCATCAACACAATCACGCTGTATTCCATAACCGGAATGATAGCGCCCCAGAGTATCGCCTCGCTGGGGAACAGGTGCCACCAGTAGGAATACCTGAAAAAAAAGGGCCGGGTGTCATCAACCGGGGAGACATCGAACGGGTAATTGGCGACGAAGTCGGCCTCCTGCTGTGGATCACTCAGCGAAAGGAAGACTTGATACATATTTGCGCCCTGAGCGTTCAGTTGCGGACTGGCAGCGACCCTGAGGAATCTGCTAGTCAAAGTCCAGCCTTCCAAGCGCTGCTGCTCGGAGGCAGTAAAAGGGGTTCTTTTGACTAAGAGGGCAGTAAAGCGGCCATCAGGTTGAGTCAGCATCATGATATGATCTGCGGGTCTCTTGACTCCAGCACGGCGAAGAGCATCCACAGCCGTCGTGAGAGCCCGCAACATTTCGCGCGGCCGCGCGTACTCAAGCCGCATCATGTTGAGAATTCCATCGTTCCTTAAATGCGACAGGTAACGGCTAAAGGCCTCAGTGGTGTAAAGGTAGTTCTCGGAAAAGACGTGAGCAGCTCCGGGAGTTCCGCTGTACGAGTCCACCCCCGAGAGCTGGATGATGTCAAAGTGCCGATCCGTCGTCTCAAGAAAATGCCGACCCTCGCCTTGGATAAGGTGCAGCCTTGGGTCATCCACCCACTTTCGAAAGTAGTCACGGTAAGTACTGGTAAGTATTTTCACGGTAGCGCCGTTGACTTCTACCGCAGTGATATCTGCGGGGTCGAACGCAAGAGCGGTAAGGATATCGAAACCGCCGCCGACGCCTATAACCAGGACTTGAGGCAGAGGTACAGAAGTCGCATGGTATGCAGCAGAGTAAATGGTCTCCTCGATTCCCCGCAGGGACTCCCTCGTCCCGTCGTAGTCAACGGCATAGGCGAAGGCATAGTTGTTCTGGGTGAGCATGCGCTTGAACCTTGTCAGAAATATTCGGTTTTCGCCAAGAAGCGAGGGAAAGGGGCTTGCTTCAGGGTTGAGCGGAGGCGGGATACGGGTGACCTCGATGCGTGCCACGGGGTCCCACGCCACATGCTCGATCGCCATGTGTTTCTGAGCGGCTGCCAGTAGGGATCCTTTGGGGTAAGTCATCTCAAAGAGTCGATCTGAGAAGGCCGTGGAAAGGACAAGGACGAGAGTGGCTCCTGCGGTCAACACGCGACAAAGGCGGCCTGCCGGGAGCGTAAGAAGAAATGCGCCCACAAGTAACAGCGCGCAGGCAGCCACCACACTTCTTTCAACACCTAGATGTGTGATGGCTGGGATGACAGTGAAGGCACCGAGAGCCGAGCCTAATAGATCGAAGCAGTAGATGCGGCGGGTGGGAAGATCCGGAGATGAAAGTAGGACGCCCAAAATCAACCCGCAAAATGCAAACGGGACCGCGAACAGCAAGGAGAGGGGAATCCAATGCATGAGGTCAATGATAAATTGGGGGCGAGTGAATGCTATTTGGGCGCCGGCATCGGCGTGGTAGAAAATGGTCGCGGCGCCAATAGTGGAAAGGACGAAGAGCGCGGCGGAGCTGGTGATGGCGTCTTCCAGATTATTAAGAAACCAAGGTAGCCTCCAGCTGAGGATGACCCCCGAGAAGGCAAAGCCGAGCATAGTGAGGGAGATCACCAGGAAGGCGTAATTGTTCAAAAGCTTCGCTGACACCATCCGGGAGACCAAGAGCTGCACAAACAACGTAACGAAGGCGGTAAGGAATGCAAGGGCTTCGGCACGAGACTTTTGGCTCAAGCGCATACATCACTCATGTGCAAGGGAAGGCCTTTGCCTTGCCCCCTATAGCTGGAACTGGGCTTCGTAGAGGGTGCGGTAGAGGCCGCTCCGGGCCAGCAGGGCCTCGTGAGTGCCCTCTTCGACCAGGCGGCCCTGGTCCAGGACGAAGATCCGGTCCACGTGTCGCAGCGTCGAAAGCCGGTGCGCGATGATGAACGTGGTGCGGTTGCGCGTGAGCTCCGCCAGGGCTTCCCGAATCTTCACCTCGGTCTCCGTGTCGATGTTGGATGTCGCCTCGTCGAAGATGATGATCGGCGGGTCCTTCAGCAGCGCCCGCGCGATCGAGATCCGCTGCTTCTGACCGACCGAAAGCTTCACCCCGCGCTCCCCGACCCACGTGTCGTATTTCTCCGGCAGCTCGATGATGAACTCGTGCGCGCGGGCCGCCGTGGCGACCTCCTCGATTCGCGCCTGGCTCGCCGCGAGGTCCCCATAGGCGATGTTCTCCCGCACCGTGCCGTTGAAGAGGAACGGCTCCTGCTGCACCAGCGCGATCTGGCTTCGCACATAGGCCAGCGGCAGGTCGCGCAGATCGTGCCCGTCTATCCGCACTTCCCCGTCCGTCACGTCGTAGAAGCGCATCAGCAGCTTGATCAGCGTGCTCTTGCCGGCCCCGGAGGGCCCCACGAGCGCGATCCGCTCGCCGGCCCTGACCTCGAAGCTCACGTGCTTGAGCACCGGGATCTCCGGCCGGTAGTGGAACGATACGTCCCGCGCCACGACCTGGCCGCGCAGCCGGCCCGCCGGCTCGACGGCGCCTGGCCGGTCCGCCACCTCGGGCTGGGTGTCTATGATCTCGAACACCCGCTCGCCCGCCGCCAGCGCGTGCTGGAGCATATGGTTTACCGAGTGGATCTGGTTGACCGGCACGTAGAACAGCGCGAGGTAGGAGAGGAACGCGACCAACTCCCCGACCGTGAGTGTCCCGGCCATCACCTCGCCGGTCCCGAACCACAGGATGATCACGCTGCCCAGGCTGCCCACGAAGATCATGCTGGGGGAGTACACCGACCACAGCGTCATGACCTTGAGGTTGCTGTTACAGTAGTCGCGGCTGCGCGCATTGAACCGTTCTTGCTCGTAGGCCTGGCGGCTGAACCCCATCGTCTCCCGGACGCCGGAGATGGCGTCCTGCAGGTACGCGTTCAGCTCGGCGGAGCTCCGGCGGACGACGTGATAGAACTGGTGGACCTTGTTGGTGAAGTACGAGGCCGCGTAGACCAGCACCGGGATCGGGAGCAGCGACAGGAAGGCCAGCTTCCAGTCGAGGGAGAACAGGATGACCGAGATCCCGATGAGCGTCAGCGAGGACATCAGCAGCGACTCGATCCCGTCGATGAAGATGCGCTCCACGTGCTCGACGTCGTTGTTGACCCGGTTCATGATCTCGCCGGTGGAGCGGTTTTCGTAGTAGCTGATGGAGAGGCGCTGGAGGGCCGCGAACACCTGGTCGCGCAGGTCGAAGATAACGCTCTGCTCCAGAGTGTTGTTAAAGCGGATCCGGAGCGAGGAAGCGACGTTCTTGCCGGCGTACGCGAGGAGCAGCGCGGCGATCGCCCAGGGCAGCAGCGCATGGTTCTGTCCGACGATGACGTCGTCGATGATGAGCTTCCCGAGGAGCCAGGGAGGGAGGAGCTCGATGGCGGCGGCCGTGGCCGCGCACGCGAAGGTCAGGACGGCCAGCCGCCGGTACGGCTTGATGAAACGAAGGACGCGAAGCAGGGACTTCAAGGCAAGCGTGTCATTCTGAGTGAAGCGAAGAATCTGGACTGCGGGTTCAATTGAGGCCCTTCACTCCGTTCAGGGTGACAGGTCGTGATTAAATAACTTCGGCGTGTTCCGTCCGCCAGTACTTCTCGAATTCTTCCAGTTGGGTGAGTGTGCTGAAATCGGTCATGCGGTCGAGGAAGAGCTTGCCCTGCAAGTGGTCAATCTCATGCTGGATGCAAACGGCATAGAGGCCCGAAGCGTCCGATTCGACAGTCTTGCCGTCCCGATCGAGGTATTTTACCCGCACCCCGACCGGACGCCGCACCTTGCCGCGCAGCCCGTCAACGCTGAGACATCCCTCCCAGCTTTCAGCAGTCACCGGGGAGTAGCCGAGGATTTCCGGGTTGATCATGATGGTTCGCGGGAAGCCGCGCTCGCCCTGGCACTCCATGACCACAACCTGCTCCGAACGGAACACCTGCGGTGCCGCCAGGCCGATGCCCTCGGCTTGGACCATCGACTCGAGCATGTCGTCAATGAATTCCTGGAAGACGCGCTTGCCGATCTTCTCCAGGGGAACTGGCTCGGCGATCTGCCGCAGCACCGGTGCGCCGAGCTTTGCAATCTTGAGGACCGCCATCGTTCAACTCCTTGACGTTGTTCGAGAATAAGACTCTCGTAGGTCTTATGCTAACACAGACCGAAGAAAACCGACAATCGGGTTAGTCATTGTATTGCTACGGAGGCATCGGAAAGCCGCCCGGGGCATCATGACTGGGGAGGCCCTGCGGACCGGTCCGGCGCAAACTGGAACATGTCTCGGTTCGCCGCCCACCACCGCGCCCAGTCCTTGGCCCACTCTACCCGTTCCTCTTTCGTGGACTGGACGAAGTCCTGGCGCTCGACCATCCGGCCGGTGAAGCTCCAGAGCGTGCGAAACGCGCCGTCGGCCACACTGCGGGAGTCGTCGGCCAGCAGGGTGATGAGCAGGTCGATCACGCCCTTGTCCTTCACGAACCGGCTCTCGGAAACCACGGCATTCCTCATCGTCTCGCTCGGGTCCTTGGCCATGGCCTGCAGCGCAGGAAGCGCGTGGGCCGGATCCAACCGGACGGCGACCCGCAGGGCCTTCTCGCGCACCGCCGGAATTTCCTGTTCATTGGCCGCCACCGAATTCAGGATCGGCACGGCCGCCTTGTCCTTGATCATGAACATCGTTTCGATGGCGTTGATCCGGATTCGCCGGCTCGGGTGCTGGAGGGCTTTGGCGAGGACCGGAAGGGCCTGCGGCCCGATGTGGACGAACTCTCCGATAGCCCAGAACTCCTGCTCGCCGTCGAGCAACGGGATCAGAGCCTCCGCCCGCTTCGTCTCTTCCTCGGTCAGGGCGAGTGCAGCCGGGGCCGGCCCGAGTGCCAGGGCCAGGCTAAATGCAAGGGCGACTAAGAAAAAAATGCGGCGTGTCATTTGATGATGGTCGTTTCCGTGCCGCCGAGTGGCACGCTCCCCGTCCCCTCATCCATCCGCGTCAGGCGAACGTTGTCGAAATAGACAACGCCGGGCCCGCGCGCCCACAGGCCGATCTTCCCATGTTTGTAGGACGAATGCTGCCACTCATCTTCACGGGCCGAGAGAAACCTGCGGTTATCGAAGAACGCCTCCAGCATCGGCCCCCGGATCGAGAGCCTCAGATTGTGCCACTGGCCGGTCTTGGCCTCGACCAGGAGGTCCTGGAGCGTCTTGGTCTCGCCGTTGACCACCTTATCGAGGCGGACCAGGTTCTCCTTTGGGCTGAGCCAGACCACATAGTAGTTCCGATCGTTCTGGGCCCGGAAAACTACGCCGCTCCCCTGGCTCTCTCCGTCCGTGACTGTCTTCATGCGAACCGTCAGATCCAGGTTCGCCGCTTCGGCTTTCTCGATGAACAGCACCTGGGCACCCTTGCCCGCCTGGTCGGAGGAGATGTGAGCCAGGACGTTCGGCGGGGACGAGGACTGCGGGTCCGCCTTGACTTCCCATCGCCCGGAGTCCCCGTGCGCCGAGCCGGGAGTAAACCCGGAGGGAGGCTGACCGGGCTGATCACGGTCAAACCCCCAATCCTGGAACTGGAAGTCGGCGCGCGCGAGACCACCTGCCACCAGCACCACCAACAAGGCCCACACGAGTCGTCCCACCACGGGCCGTTCTCCTTGCCTGGCCAGCCTGAGTATACCGTAGCGCATTCGAATTAATCGAGGTGGGCTATCTGACTTTTAATTCAGTCCAGGCACGGTCGTAGAGCTTGATCGCCTCGCCGACATCCTTGATCCACTCGAGCCGCGCGACCACCGATGCAGGTGGATAGATGGCCGGATTCTGCGCGATCTCCTTCGGTACGAAGAGGCGCGCCTCCTCGCTGGCGCTGGCATACTTCACCTTGGATGTGATGAGGGCGGCGGTCTTCGGCTCCAGCAGAAAATTGATGTACGCCATCGCCTCGTCCTTGTGCGTCGACGACGTGAGGACGCACAAGTTGTCCTGCCAGATCGTCCCGCCCTCCCTGGGGATCACGTACTTGATGGACGGCCGCTCGGCCGCGGCCCGCAAGATCGTCCCGCTCCATCCGTGGGCCAGCGCAACCTCGCCGGAGACCAGGAGCTGGTCGTAGTTCTCGCTCGTGTAGGTCTTCACCAGGGGCTTCTGCGCCATCAGCCGAGCCTTGGCCGCGTCCAGCTTCGCGGGCTCCGTCGCGTTCAAGGACTCGCCGGCCGCGCGCAGGGCCATACCGAAGACCTCACGCTCATCGTTCAGCAGGCTGATCTTGCCCTTGTAGCGCTGGTCCCATAGGACCTTCCAGCTCGTAGGCGGCGGTGTGACTAGATCGGCGTTATAGCCGATGCCGGTCGTGCCCCAGAGGTAGGGAACCGAATAGGTGTTCTGGGGATCGTAGTAGAGGCCCTTGAGGTGCTTATAGACATGGGCGAGGTTGGGGATCTTCGCAGGATCGATCTCGGCCAACAGCCCCTGCTTGATGAGGATCGAGACCATGTAGTCCGAGGGGACTACCACGTCATAGCCCGAGGCCCCGCCCTGGAGCTTCGCTAGGAGCTCCTCGTTCGAGCCGAAGGTGTCGCTTTCTACCTTGATGCCAAACCGCTCTTCGAACTGCTTAACCGCCGTCTCCTCGGTATAGTCCGACCACGTGAACAGATGCAGCGTCACCTGTCCCTTGCCCTTCTCGTTAGACGCCGGCGAGCAAGCCATGGCGGCGAACAAGAGGAAGACAATGGCGGTGGCGAAGACTTTCTTACGGGTGGCGACGAATGGGACCCTGGCGGAGCGGAATGGCCTGCAGCCGAGTCTTCGGGGCTGCGACGGCGAAGGACATGAGCACGTCAGGGTAATTCGCCGACAGGACCCGCTCATTTTCGCTGTACCCACGTCGCTACCGCCACCAGCCCCATCGACACCAGCACCAGGATCGCCGACAGCGCGTTCACCTCCGGCGTCACCGCCGACCTGAGCATCCCATACACCCTGATCGGCAGCGTCGTCGAGCCGACCCCCGCCGTGAAGAAGCTGATGATGAAGTCGTCCAGCGAGAGCGTGAAGGCCATCAGCAGCGCGCCGATGATGCCCGGCACCAGCAGCGGCAACGTCACGCGCTTGAAGGCCACCCAGGGCGTCGCGCCGAGGTCCAGCGCCGCCTCCTCCAGCCGCGGGTCCAGCTTGCGCAGGCGTGCGCGCACGATCAAGGCCACCACCGGAAAATTGAAGATCGTATGCGCGATGATCATCGTGACCAACGAGAGCGGCAGCTTGATCATCACGAAAAACAACAGCATCGCCACCCCCATCATGATTTCCGGGATGACGATGGGCATGAGCAAGAACCCTTCGAACGCGCCCTGCCAGCGGAACGGCTGCCGCTCCAGCGCCACGGCGGTCAGGATCCCCAGCACGCCGGCCACCACCGTCGAGACCGTCGCGACGATGAGGCTGTTCACCGTAGCCGCCAGTAGCGCTTGGTCCGTGAACAGCGTGGCGTACCACTGCAACGAGAAGCCCTGCCAGCGGGCGGAGAGCTTCGAGGCGTTGAACGAGAAGACGATCAGGATCGCGATCGGGAGGTAGAGGAACAGCAGATCGGTCACGCTCGCCGCGACCAGCCAGGACCGCGTCTTCATCACAGGCTCCTCGCCCCGCCCGCGCGCAGGTAGTACAGCAACGCCGCGAGCACCCCGGCCATCAGCACGAATGACAGCGCCGAGCCGAACGGCCAGTCGCGGACCACGAGGTACTGGTGCTGGATCAGGTTGCCGATCATCATGGACCGCGCCCCGCCGAGCAGGTCCGGCGTCACGTAGGCCCCGAGCGAGGGGATGAAGACCAGCACGCAGCCGGCGATGACGCCCGGCTTGGAGAGTGGCAGCACGACGCGGACGAATACTTGATGGGGCCTCGCATAGAGGTCCCACGCCGCCTCGAGCAGGGAGGGGTCCAGCCGTTCCAGGGCCGCGTAGAGCGGCAGCACCATGAACGGCAGGTATCCGTACACCAGCCCGATCAGCACAGCCGTGTCGGTGAACAAGAGAGTGAGCGGTTCACGGGTCAAACCCAGCGCCGAGAGCATGGTGCTCAGCAGCCCCTCGGAGCGCAGGATGAACATCCAGGCGTAGGTGCGAACCAGGAAGTTGGTCCAGAAGGGGATGATGACGAGAAATAATAAGATGCCCTGCCAGCGCTTGGGCGCGCGCGCGATCACATAGGCCAGCGGAAAGCCCATGAGCAGGCAGATGACCGTCGTGAGGACGGCCAGCCAGAGAGAGCGCCAGAAGATACGGAGGTAGAGTGGGTCCGCGATGCTGGTGTAGTTCGCCAGTGTGAAGGTCCACTCGATCCCCCCGTAGGTCCCCCGCGTGGCGAAGCTGACGGCGAAGACCAGCAGCAGGGGCACGCCAAACAGAAAGATCAGCGCCGCCGCCGGCGGCACCACAAGCCAAGGGAAGGATTTGGCTGGAATGGACTTTTTCATTCAGGGAGCAGCACGGCGTCGGTCGTCCGCCACTTCAGGTAGGCAGACTCGCCGGCGTCGAACCGCTTGGCCGTGCCGTCGGCGTTGGGCACCCGCGCTTTCCAGGTCAGGTTGTTGGGGAGCGTCACGAGGTAGTGCATCTCGCTCCCGGAGTAGATGGCCTTGGCGATCCGCACCCTGATCTGGTTCTGAGAGCCGTCCGTCGCCGGATCTCGGGAGAGGTGCAGGCGCTCGGGGCGGATCGTCACCAAGACCGTCGCCCCAGCACGCAAACCGGCGCACACCGGGGCATGGACCAGACCGATCCCCTCGACCGCCACCGTGGCCCGCTGCCCCTCGATCGCCTGCACCCGGCCGGGCAGGCTGTTGGACACGCCGATGAAGCTGGCCACAAAAGCTGACGCGGGCGCGGTGTAGATCTCTTCCGGCGTGCCGACCTGCAAGAGACGGCCGTGATGCATGACGGCCAGCCGGTCCGACATGGTCAGCGCCTCTTCCTGGTCATGGGTCACGCAGACGAAGGTGATGCCCACACGCTCCTGCAGCGCCTTCAGCTCGACTTCCATCTCCAGCCGAAGCTGCTTGTCCAGGGCGCCGAGCGGCTCATCCAGCAGGAGGACGGCAGGGCGGTTGACCAGGGCGCGGGCCAGGGCTACCCGCTGCTGCTCCCCACCCGAGAGCTGCGAGGGCAGGCGGTCCTGCTTGCCGACCAGCCGCACCATCTCGAGCGCCTCGGCCACGCGCGGGCCGATCTCGGCGCTCGGCAGGCCCTTCATTTCCAGCCCGAAGGCGACGTTCTGGGCCACGGTCATGTGGGGGAACAGGGCGTAGTTCTGAAACACGAGGTTGACCGGGCGACGATTGGGGGGGACGCCCTGCATGGGCTGTCCTTCGATGCTGATCTCGCCGGCGTCCGGCTGCTCGAACCCGGCCAGGAGGCGCAGCGTCGTCGTCTTACCGGACCCGCTGGGGCCGAGGATCGCGAAGAACTCGCCTTTGCGGATGGTCAGGGAGAGATGGTCCACCGCCACAGTGGTCCCGTGGCGCTTGGTCACCTCTCGCATCACGATGCTGGCGTCGGCACTGACCCCGTCCACGCCTTATGTCTGCCCTCCGCTGCTGCGAATTCTAGGGTCGCGATCGAAAGGATGTCAATGAGTGGTCATAGTTGTCCTTTGCCATCTCCCGCCGGTCCTGCTACAATCGCCGCTCCCTATGAAAAACCTCTTGACCATGATCCTGTCCGGCGGGCGGGGAGAGCGCCTCCACCCGTTGACGGCGGATCGCGCCAAGCCCGCCGTCCCCTTCGGCGGCAAATACCGGATCATCGACTTCACCCTCAGCAACTGCATCAACTCCGGGTTGCGCAGCATCATCGTCCTGATCCAGTACAAGTCCCATTCCCTGGACCGCCACATCCGGCGCGGCTGGAACGTCTTCAACCCAGAAGTCGGCGAGTACATCTTCTCCCTGCCCCCCCAGCAGCGCATCAGCCAGGACTGGTACAAGGGCACGGCCGACGCGGTCTACCAGAACTGGTTCATCGTCGAGGACAAGCAACCCGAGTTCGTCCTGATCCTGGCCGGCGACCACATCTACAAGATGAACTACAAGGAAATGCACAGCTTCCTCCAGCAGACGCAGGCGGACGTGGTGGTAGGCGCGATTGAATACCCTCTGACAGAGGCCTCGAACTTCGGTGTCATGACCGTGGACGGCAACTCGCGGATCACCCGCTGGGACGAGAAGCCCGCCCACCCCACGCCCATGCCGAGCGACCCGACCCGCGCTCTCTGCTCGATGGGGATCTACCTCTTCCGGACTTCCATCCTCCACGACCATCTTTTCGCGGACGCGGAACGGGACACCGCGCACGATTTCGGGAAAGACATCATCCCGGGCATGATCGGCGACCGCCGGGTGTTCGCATACAACTTTCGCGACGAGAACCGCAAGGCGGTCAAGTACTGGCGCGATGTCGGGACGCTGGACGCCTACTGGGAAGCCAACATGGACCTGGTCGCCGTGGACCCGCTGTTCAACCTCTACGACCAGAACTGGCCAATTCGCACCTACCAGGGGCAGTTCCCGCCGGCCAAATTCGTGTTCGCCGAGGAATTCGCCGGCGGCCGCCTTGGCGTCGCGCTCGATTCGATCGTCAGCAGCGGGTGCATCATCAGCGGCGGCCGCGTGCAGAACTCTGTCCTCTCCGCGGGCGTCCGCGTCAACGACCGCGCCGAGGTGGTCCAGTCGATAATCATGGAGAACGTCGTGATCGACGACCACTGCCGCATCCGGCGGGCCATTATCGACAAAGGCGTGACGATCCCGCCGAAGACGGAGATCGGCTACGACCTGGAGGCCGACCGCAAACGCTTCACGGTGACCGAGTCGGGCATCGTGGTCATCTCCAAGGGCATGAAGCTCAATGTGTGAGAGGCCATCACCAATGCACATTGACTGTCATTCTGAGCGAAGCGAAGAATCTAGAAGCGAGACCCTTCACTTTGTTCAGGGTGACATCATTGACAGGACAGCCACATGAATCATGAACTTCCAGACAGATACGGCCGGACCGAACTGGTCTTGATGGTGGTGGACCCGTTGCTCCTGTTCGCCTATTGGGAGGTGACGCCGGAGAGCCTACGCCAAGCCCAGCACGCACTGGGCACGGAGATGGAGGGCGCACGGGCCGTCCTGCGGTTCTACGACATCTCGCTGATCCGCTTCGACGGGACCAACGCCCACCACACCTTCGATATCGACATCGGGCTCGAAGCCCGCAACTGGTACGTCCATCTCTGGACCGCGGAGAAATCCTATTGCGCGGACCTGGGGTTCGTGGCCCGCACCGGCCGGTTCCACGCGATCACCCGCGCAAACGTCGTGCACACGCCCCGCGCGGGCGTGTCGGCCCGGGACGAGGAGCGCTGGATGCGGGTGCGGTTCCTCCGCCGGCGGAAGCCCGACCCCGCGCGGCGCCTGGAGTTCGTCCCGGCCCCACCCTTCGCCGGGCACCTGTCCCCGGAGGAGCTTCGCGCGCTCCTGGAACGCCGCGCGCGCGAGCAGGCGAGGCTCGCGGCTGAATTCGCCAGCGGAACGTCACCAGGCTCGCTGACCCAGGGATCACGATGACCACCCAACCGACTGGTTATCTCTGTCTCGTCCTGCACTGCCACCTCCCCTATGTCCGGCATCCCGAGCACGAGCACTTCCTGGAGGAAAACTGGCTGTACGAGGCGATCACCGACACCTACCTCCCCCTCCTGCGGGTCCTGAACGGCCTCGTGCGGGACGGCGTGGACTTCCGGCTCACTGCCACGCTCTCCCCCCCGCTGATCTCCATGCTCAGGGACCCGCTCTTGATCTCCCGGTACGAACGGCACCTGAACC
>Ga0209056_10004575_pt1 | contig 14572 bp, 7 predicted proteins | sample GraSoiAngelo_114_FD_185876 | JGI IMG/M metagenome (GOLD analysis project Ga0209056, IMG submission 185876) | Grasslands soil microbial communities from the Angelo Coastal Reserve, California, USA - 14_0903_13_40cm (SPAdes) (version 2) | ecosystem: Environmental > Terrestrial > Soil > Grasslands ... | reverse complement strand
CGTGTATTCTTCCCCAACAGGTCGGGTCAGATGCGGAAGTACAGGACGCGGAATAGTTTGGAACCATAGAAGGATCGAAGAGGTTGCCGTAGCTGTCGCACCAGTGGCCGGGTGGATATGCTGAGCCGCCGTTCACCGGGTTATAGTTTGTACCACAGTCGTTGTATGACCAGAATGCCCTGCCAACGCCGTCGATTTCGACAAAGGAGGCAACCATTTGCCCCTTGGGGTTGGTTATGCTGCACGATGGTCCAGGGCTTTGCCAGCCGGGTGGTGTAGGACCCGGGGTAAGCCATCGCTTGTTGGGAGTACCGGGCGAGAATAGACTGTTGTTGTAAGATCCGGATCCAGTCATGTTGTCAGTAATGTCCGATATGCGTACTATCTGCGGCGAGTTACACGGCACGAGAGAGTTCCATGAACCAAAACTGTCTACGGCAAAGGAACCCGCGGCTGGGGCGGGTATGATCGCTAATGACCCGAGGAGACCAGTAACGATCAGGATCAACGAGATGAGCAGCACGATAAGGGACAATGGAATACTTTTTCGGGTGAGCGAACCCCCGCTGTGCATCGTTATCCGGATAGAGGTACGTCAGTGAATATTTGAGCAGCCCGTTTACATCCGAGTAATTTGCTCATCGCATGACAAGAACTGTGCACTCTAACGACATCCGAACACTTTACAACACAATAGGAACTTCTCAACTGTGAACGCTAAGGCCACAGCCCAGAAGGGCTCTCGCTATTCCTGATCATCACATTTCATGCGGGTGGTCCAAAGACTGCGGTGAGGCCGGATTCCCTCGGCGTGGGTACAGACCTGTTTTCGAGTATTGTTTGAGCTACTGGCGATCACTACAAGCTTCAGTAGCTTATCCATTGTGATCTCTCTTGGCTTCCAGGTGTAGCACCCGAAATGCGTCAATTCCCAGTTTCGTGAGAAACCTGGGCATCGACCATTTGCGTCTCGAATTTCTAGTAATAATGGACGTGAAGGTTTAGACCTTCCTCGGTCGGGAGGAGCCAGTGTCTTGATCTCAACTCGAGTTGGTCAAGCTTGTTGTACGATACCTAGACACCCTCGAATGCGATGCTAGCATCAGCACGCGGGACATTGGAAGGCCGCCAGAATGTTGGACCCGGTCGTTGAGATTAGGGACCCTATATCCCCAGATGCGGCAAGTGTGAAAGTTTGGATGGTTGTGGAGTGGACCGATGGGATTAGCCTACCTACGTAGGGAAGCGGAACAAGAGTAACCCGAAGTAGTACTATCGCGACGACGGGTGTCCTGCCGCCCATAACCTACCCAATGGGAGAAACTCTTGCAAGACTTAAGGAAATCAATCGGAACCCTAGACTAGGTTCCCAGCGATATCCATTGGCATCTTTTCGGATTCGCAAACGGTTCTGTTAGGAAGATAGTAGAATCAGCGAGACTTTCAATATTCAGTGTTGAGGTGATCACTGCGCCCCTCAATCATTTGCAAAATCTACGGAGATGATTCTTTGGCCAATGAAGGACCCGAGTTCGATGGTGCTCGCTTAAGCGAGTCTTTGAAATCCCTTGTGCGGTTGAGCCTGCCCGTTCTAGTCTAAGCCATCGGAGCAAGACTGTGGGACTCGTGTGTTGCGTCTGACCTGGCTCCTTTGGGCATCTAATTGGGCTAGACTAGTGAAATGAGAACTGTGATTGTCTGGGAAGTTGTCGCCGTCTGACCCTTCGAGTCTGTAACCGTTAATGTAACAGTGTATGATCCTGGTAACAGATACGAGTGGCTTACTGAGGCTCCGGTTCCCGCTGAGCCATCGCCAAAATTCCAGCTGTAGCCGTACGGTTGGGTTCCGCCTGAGGCGCTCGCGCTAAACGTGACCGCCTGGAGTGGCAGCGGGTTTGACGGGCTGTAAGTGAAACTGGCCATGGGTCTCGGGTTGACGGTTATTGTCCGGGATGTTTTGGCGACTTGGCCGTTAGAATCTGTTACTGCCAAGGAGACAGTATAGGTGGTCGCAGCCTGATACGTATGGCTCGTCGACGATCCTGTTCCTATTGTTCCATCGCCGAAGCTCCAGTTGTAACTGTACGGGGCTGTGCCACCCGAGACTGTGGCAGTGAACGTGACAGTCTGCCCGGTGGTCGGCGAAGTTGGACTATACGTGAAGCTGGCGCCGAGCTGGGTGACAGAGTTGTGAGGACGCCATGCGGTTAAAGGATGAAGCTCCCAGCCGGAGTAGCTATGATAGGCGATGCCTACGTGGTCAGGGTCCCAGTAGACATATCCCTGAATATCGATCAGGGTTGACGCAGACCCTGATACAGTCTGTTGAGCTATAGTGTTATTGTCGCAGCCGGCCGTTCCGATTCCGCAGTAGCCTGCCGCCATCCAGTCACCGTCAAACTCGACGTGTATCCTCCCCCAGCAAGTTGGGTCTGTTGTGGAAGTACAAGACGTCGAGTAGTTGGGAACCATGGCTGGGTCGAATGCGGTCCCGGTGCTGTCGCACCAGTTGCCCGGCGGCAATGGGGAGCCTCCGTTCACCGTAGAATAGTTCGTCCGGCAGTCACCCTCCTCGTAGAGATAGCCACCCAAGCCTACGCCGTCGATCTCCACGAACGCCGCTACTGTCTGTCCTTGGCTGTTGGTTATTGTGCATGAGGGTCCTGGGCTCTGCCAGCCGGGCGGTGTCGGTCCAGGAGTAAGCCACCGCTTGGCGGGAGTACCAGGCGAGAACATACTACCATTATAGGAGCCGGATCCCGTCATATTATTCGTAATATCCGAGATCCTAATAATCCATGGAGAGCTACAGGGGACACGCGAATTCCACGAGCCAGAACCATCCACGGGAAACGAGTTTGTTGCCGAGGCAGTACCGACCATGAACGAGCCGGGGAGGACCATTGTGACGAGTACTACTGTTATCAGGAACAATGCGGTCGGTCTTCGAACCGGCCTTCTCAGGAATAGCGATAGGGCACCGTTGGCCATCATTTCATCGGAAAACTGATGTATCAAGGAGTACTTGGGCTGTATGTCTACATTGGATTACAATAGAACACTTTATGCTGCAACATGTCAGGTCGGAGTCAACTGACCTCTATCACGTCTCCGGTTGAAGTGAATATCGATGGGTGGTGGCAGGCAAGTCCTCATCAGTCGGTCGACACAAAGTATTGATACTGAGGAATATACGTATCGAAAAGTGTATCGAGTGATATAAAACGCGGACACCGTGCTTTTTTTTTTCGAGGGTTGAACGTGGAGTCGATTGTGAATTCGTTCGTTAGGAGCATCTTCACATAACGCAGCTTATCTGAGATGTGATACCGTCGCCCGAGGTACCCAACACTGAAGCTCTGGTTGGGTATCGGAAAACAGAGTATATCAATTCCATTAAGATCAGCGACACTGATCGTATTGTTGAGATTGTAAAAGGCAGCAAGAATGAAGAATACCACTCTTAGAACATCATAGTATCTGACTGTAGATAGATTCGCCGGTTAGTACGCTGTCTGCACGCTCTTTACCGAAAAAGGTTTTATGTGATTTATGCTTTCTGCAACTAGTCCAATTCCTGCTGTCTCATCGACCTATCCTCCTCGTCATGATTGGTTACGAGCCGTACTAGCGGAGAGTGTGCAAGCTCGGCGTAGCTAACCCGCTTTCAGATGGTTGGGGCTTTCCTCTCTTATCGTTGCTGGTCGTGCTAGGTTGGATTTTTGATTGCGCAGGTATACGCTTAGCTTCGGAGGGATATCTCGTGTACAGTAGCGGAATCCTACGGCCCAGATTCAGGGAAACAAGGTTGCTCACTCTTGTGCAAGGGTCCAAGATCACAAACGGCTGTCGCCGCTGGGTCCCACCTAGAGGATTTCGAATGCTTCGCACTCCGGAGGTTGGGTGGTCATCGAGGCGACCGCCGAGTGTCGGCGCTAACCCTAACTGTATGAGTCGTGGAAGAATTAAGGTAGATGCCTAGTAGTTTGTGCCGAGCCAGTATGTGATCGTTGCTATGTCGTATTTGTCTATGCAGAAGGCGTTCGCCAATCCCGTCTGGGCGCTGGTTTTGTTCACATCGTCATTCCATCGGTATATTCCCCAATCCGCGGGCACATCGCTCCCGGGACAACGGCCCGTGATCGAAGTAGCGTCAGCAAGGTCATGGCTGTCGATGACATGGTCGAGGTTGGGATCCGCCAGGGCGGCGTCCGGCTCGTACACGTCGTATCTGGCGAGCTGAAAGTCGGCCTGGACCATGGCATTGTAACCCTCAGTGCCAACCTCGTATCCGAGCAGAACCGCGTGTGTTGAGACTGGAATTGACCAATAGGCGAGCGCACCTTGGAAGAAATGCTTTAGATCGAAGGCGGAAATTGTCATGTTTTGTCCGGGAGATATGGAGAATGGCGCCTTCGAATAGCCGAAAGCTCCTCTGACACCATCGATCCGAGTCGTAACCCAGGATGTCTGAGTACCTATCGGGGTCGTCGTCCAAGTCTGATTGTTTGCGTTCCATGCGCCAATCCCTATGCGAATCTGCGTTTCCATCCAGCTAAGACTCATGCTAGCTCCTCCATTACATCCGCTCGTCCAAGGTCTGCAGATTCCCGTAGCGGCTTGCTGGTCAAACCACCAGTAAGCGGAGACGTAGATGATGTAGAGCGCATTCTGCGATGCGTTGTTGACCGTCACTGTCGTGAACGAAAGATTCGCGGATACTCTTGAAGGAAAGTCGGATTGGATCACTGCATTGATTCCACGGGTTCCATCCGGACAATCGAAATCTGGCTGGTTGATCTGGTCCTCGCAGAATGCGCCCCAGTGGCCCGCTCTCATCCAGGGAAAGTGTCCTTGGTGAGCCAAAGCGCTGGTATAGCAGCCCTGGGAGCTTCCGTTCTGAAGAGTGTGAAGAGCACCACCGCTTATGAAAACGTTGGAGTTCGCTCCGGCACAGTCATTATTCGGATAGACGACCCAGTATTTGTACTGATACCCCTTCAGGTTTGGTGTTTCCGGCACGTTGAAATTTGGGTCAAAGTCTGAACTCCGCCAAGCGGACGTCATCACTCGGACCGACCCGGGTGAGTCGTGGGTCGCGGGAGACGAGGCTATCAGGAGTACAATCAGGATGATGAAGGGGCCGATTCTAGAAGCAATCAAATCCTACACTTAACCAAGCCTGAAACGACGCTTTGTGTCTTGACAGAAGTAAGCCCGAGGATAAGTCGTAATCGAGCAGGCTGACCCTTTCTGGAAAGAGCCCGCCATGCGAGCCCTGCTTTCGCGACAAGGTTCGAGTCTCGGCCTTCGCATGGTTTCGCTGGCCGATACGCAAAGTCCTGGAGAGATTCCAAGGAATGTGAGAATCAAAAAAAAAATTGGGTCTAGTGAGGTCGGTAGTTGTCCGCGGTGGATCATAGGCCCACCGTGACTGTGACTGCGACAGTAGTCGAGTGAGTGATCGAGCCGCTGGTCCCTGTGACGGTTACGGTGTAGGTGCCGGGCGTAGTGAGGAGGGACGTAGAGACCGTGAGTGTGGATGAGGCTGTTCCATTGGACGTCAGTGCGACAATGCTTGGTGCTAATGACGCCGTTGGAGGCACGAAAGAGATGGGTGATGTGGCTGAGACAGATTCACTCAGGCTGACACTCCCTGAGAATCCATTAAGACTACTCAGGGTGATGGTGGAGGTGCCAGAGGATCCGATGGCTAGGCTGAGAGAGTTCGGGGAGGAGGTCACGCTGAAGTCTGGAAGCACAAACTGCCATGCGGTCAGCGCGTGTAGCTCCCAATGTCCTTCAGGGTCCCAGTAGACGAATCCTTGGACATTTATCGGAACTGTGGACACGCATGTAGATGTTATTGTGCAAGGTAGCTTCACCTGTGCGATGGTGTCGTTGTTGGCATAAGTCGTTGAGGGACCCGCAAATCCCGCTGCCATCCAGTCCTGGTCGAACTCGACATGTACGAAGCCGCTCGTCGTCCCTGCAGCGTAGACGTTTCCTGTGCTGTCGCAGAAGGTCGTTCCGTTGGGATAAGGTCCTCCCCCGTTGATCGCGTTATACTTGGCTGAACAGTCCCGTGTCTCGTAGAAGTAGTAATGCAAGGTTACGTTGTCTATTTCCACAAACGATGACAACGTCTGACCGCTGATGTTGGTGATGGTGCATGGCGGGGACAGAGCTCTCTTGGCCGGAATGCCACCAGAAGTCGAGCTGGTTTGGTAGGGGCTTCCTGACAAAGTTTGATTCGGGTATGCGGAGCCGAGAATGTACTGAGTCGTGACTAGGGTAGCTGAACAAGAAACGTTGGGGTTCCAAGAAGCAATCCCGCTGGCAAGAGCGTTAATGTTCGGCTGGACCGAAGCTGTCGCATTAAAGGACCTCGAAATAGTGGGGACCAGTGTAGCGGTGTACAGAACAAGGACTAGGATCGCGGCTATTCGACGATTGAATATACGACCTCTTTGACGCATGAGATTCTTCAAGAGAGGAATACTCAGCAAGAATACTTGAGTTGTATGTTTACTTACGGTCCCAAACAGCGGCGCCTGTCAAAACAAGACACATGCGCATAGCACATCCTAACCGGTAAGGTTCGCTTGTGCTTGGAAATAATGCACCTAGACACAAGCGAACACAAGTGGCTCATCCGTCGCTGCAAGCTCATCTATAATTGATTGTATCCGGCAAGATTCGCCTCTTCGAAAGCGCATCGCCGTGCATCCCCGGGTGGGGACACAAGCTTGACAGGACGGACGACCGTACGGAAGCAGCTTTTCCATGAATTTTTTGATCCCTTAGCGCGCGCAGTTTGGTTTGCTAAGACGAAGAGTCACATTAGGCTCTGTGAGAAGTTCGAGAGTATCGCGGCGCTGGTAGGAGGCAAATTGGGCTGGTGGCAGTCTATACCATCGTCGGGCTGATAACTATCCGGTCTGGCTGATGGTTTTTGCAGGAACTGCGAACGTCAGCGTGCTGTTGGCCGTATTGTTGCAATAGTGTTCTTTGTTCGGTTGTTTGTCGAGAGTTCCGTTGTCATTGTTGAGGGAGACTTTCCGGCAAAAGTGGTGTTGAATCCAGAGCGCGTTCTAACTGCAAGTACAAGACCAGTTAGAAAGAGCTCCGGCTATGACGAGCGGTGCTAGAGACTAGTGAGCACAGTGATACTCTGCGAAGTCGTGAAGCTCTGACCATTCGTGTCGGTGATCGTTAAGGTCACTGTGTAAGTTCCCGGTAGCAGGTATGAGTGGCTTACAGATTGTCCGCTGCCAGTTGATCCGTCTCCAAAGTCCCAGCTGTAACTGTAGGGCTGAGTACCTCCACTGGCACTGGCGTCAAACGTGACTGGAAGCAGTGGTAATGGACTGGATGGGCTGTACGTGAAGCTTGCAGACAATGGAGGCGGTGGGCTGGTGACAGTGACCGTCTTCTGAGAGGTCACCGTCTGCTGTCGCGAGCCACCGTCCTTAACGGTAAGTGTGACTGTGTATGACCCTCCTGACGAGTACGTGTGTGTTACTGACGATCCGGTTCCGGTAGATCCGTCGCCGAAGTTCCAGCTGTAACTGTAAGATGACGTTCCTCCACTGGCAGAGGCGCTGAATGACACCTGCTGTCCAGCCTGAGGCGAAGACGGACTGTAACTGAAGCTGGCAGTCAGAGCAGGGGGCGGGTTGGAGACTGTGATAAACTTCTGGGATATGGCGGTTTGCCGGGGCGATCCGCCGTCCCCGACTGTAAGGGTAACCGTGTACGTTCCTGCTGATGAGTAGGTGTGAGTCACAGAAGAAACAGAACTCGTCGCTCCGTCGCCGAAACTCCAGCTGAAACTGTAGGGCGACGTCCCGCCACTCGCAGACCCACTGAACGACACCTGCTGGCCGGTTTGAGGCGATGATGGACTGTAGGTGAAGCTTGCGCTCAACGGGGGAGGTGGACTCGTTACCGTGATTGTTTGCTGGGACGTAATCGTCTGTTGCGGCGAGCCGCTGTCCTTCGCTGTCAGTGTTACAGTGTATGATCCAGTTGAGGAATAGGTGTGTGTCGCAGAAGACCCTAAGCCTGTCGATCCATCACCGAAACTCCAGCTGAAACTATATGGACCCGTTCCACCACTCGCCGAAGCAGTAAAGGTCACTTGTTGACCTGTTTGAGGCGAAGACGGGCTATAGCTGAAGCTGGCGGTCAGACTAGACGGTGGACTTGAATTCGTGATAGACTTTTGAGATGATGCGGTTTGCTGGGGCGAACCACTGTCTCCAACTGTAAGAGTAACCGTGAAAGTTCCAGCTGATGAATATGTATGAGTCACGGAAGAACCGGAACCGGTCGACCCATCACCGAAGTTCCACGAGTAATTATAGGGGGATGTTCCACCGCTCGCGGAGCCAGTGAACGACACTTGCTGTCCAGCTTGAGGCGATGATGGACTATAAGCGAAGTTCGCTGTCAGCGTTGGAGAGGGGCTGGACACTGTTATTGACTGTTGGGATGTCGTAGTCTGCTGCGGTGAGCTACTATCATTAACGGTCAGCACAACTGTGAAAGACCCTGTTGAGACATAGGTGTGAGTTACTGACGAGCCGGTCCCTGTGGATCCGTCACCGAAACTCCAAGAGTAGCTGTAGGGCGAGGCTCCTCCCGATGCCGAGCCAGTGAATGAAACGGTCTGTTCTACCTGTGGAGAGGCTGGACTATAGGTGAAACTTGCCGTCAGCGAGGGAGGTGGGCTGGAGACTGAGACAGACTGTTGAGACGATGCAATCTGCTCAGGCGAACCACTGTCCGTGGTTGTCAAAACTACGTCGAAGGTGCCAGCCGCAGCATACGCGTGACTCACAGAACCGCCTGTTCCAGTCGATCCATCACCGAAGCTCCAAGTGTAAGAGTATGGGACTGTTCCGCCAGTAGCGCTAGCCGTGAACGTGACCTGTTGTCCTGCCTGAGGGGAGGAGGGGCTAAAGGCGAAGCCGGCCGACAGAGTAGGTGGTGGACTGGTGACCGTGACTGTACTTTGAGAGGTTGCTGTCTGCTGGGGTGACCCGTTGTCCTTCACTGTCAGTGTTACAGGGAATGATCCAGCGGACGAGTAGGTGTGTGTCACGGAAGAACCCGTTCCAGTCGATCCATCTCCAAACGACCAGCTGAATGTGTATGGAGTGGTCCCGCCACTAGCCGAAGCAGTGAAAGTCACCTGCTGTCCAGCCTGAGGCGTGGAAGGACTGTAAGTGAAGCTGGCGGTTAGAACGGGAGGCGGACTGGACACCGTTATGGATTGCTGAGATGTTGCCGTCTGTTGAGGCAAACTGTTATCCCTGAGGGTCAAGATCACACTGAAGGTTCCTGTTGTCAAGTAAGTGTGCGTAGCGGACGAACCTATCCCGGTGGACCCGTCGCCAAAGCTCCAGTTGTAACTGTACGGGGCTGTGCCACCCGAGACTGTGGCAGTGAACGTGACAGTCTGCCCGGTGGTCGGCGAAATTGGACTATACGTGAAGCCTGTGCTGAGCGGGTTGACAGAGTTGTGAGGGCGCCATGCTGTGAGGGGATGAAGCTCCCAGCCCGAATAGCTGTGCCCCTCACTCGTGATATGGTCAGGGTCCCAGTAGACGTAGCCTTGGACATCGACGAGGGTGGTGGCAGAACCCGCGGTGGTCTGTTGAGCCATCGTGTTGTTGTCGCAAGCAGTTCCAGCTCCACAATAGCCCTCTGCCATCCAGTCACGGTCAAACTCAACATGTATTCGTCCCCAGCACGTCGGGTCTGTCGTAGAATTGCAAGATGTGGAATAGTTTGGGACCATTGATGGGTCATACAGGTTGACCGTGCTGTCGCACCAATGACCCGGCGGAAACGGGGAGCCTCCATTCAGCGTGTCATATTTTGTGGCACAGTCTTCGTAGGCAAATACTGCTCTCGCTACTCGGTCGATCTCTACAAACGCGGCGATGGTCTGTCCTTGACTGTTGCTAATCATGCATGAGGGTCCTGGGCTCTGCCATCCAGGCGGTGTGGCTCCTGGAGTAAGCCACCGCTTGGAAGGAGTCCCCGGCGAGAATACACTACTACTGTACGAGCTGGAACCCGTCATGTTGTCAGTTATATCCGAGATTCGAACAGTCCAAGGCGAATTACAGGGCACGTGCGAATTCCACGAGCCTGAACCGTCCACGGGAAACGAGTAGGTGCCAGAGCCGGTACCTACTCCGAAAGAACCTAAGAGCATCGCCCCGATGAGAAACAGAGTCAGCAACGATCTAATTGTCACGTTGTGACTGATGGTCATCGAATCAGCCTACCACCAAATAGAACGTCTCTTCGTCGTCCGTCGTCTTTCAGGGGGAAAGGCACCGTTCGAAATATTTGGGCAGCATGTCCACAATGTGTTGCAAGAGAACAAGCACTGCGTTCGCTAGGTTGGTTATCTACAGTTAATTACAAGTGAACACTTTATCCTTCAGCAGAATAGAACAGGCTCTCTTGTAGACGTAGATGCTATTTATAAGACAACTTCCGCGGTTGACGCGCTGCAGGCCAAAGGGCGTCCGAAGGGAATCTGCGACAATGGATTATGGCAGACTCTAGGCCTGAGTCCTCGCTCAGAGAAGGGTTTCGCCAATCTTCAGACTCAGTACGATGTTCTGCGCCGGCGAGCTAGATGTCCCGATGTACGATCATTAATAGAACTATTCCATGTGTCGTATGAGCCTCCTCGATCGATCCCCTCTGATGTTTCACGTGAACGGTTGTAGTGGGCTCTTGGTTGGATCCAATGTGTGGGACCGTTCGAGCGCTGCACGTCGCCCGCTCTCTGCATCAGGTGTCTCATTACTTGGGCTTCCGAGAGGTGTGACCTAGCTCTCCGGTAGAAAATTGTCAGGGTCAGGATGAACCCTGAGAGGATCCCAAGCATGAGCAGCCATAGATTGCTTTTCATAACCTGAGAAATCTGCGAGACCAGACCCTGGCCCGGTTGCTGGCCAGGAAGGTTTGGCTGCTGTGGGGCTGTTGCTTGCACTGGTAGACTCGCCAAATGTGTCATGGATCCATGGGATCCACCGACGCTAGCCGCGTGGGAGCCCGTGGCCGCGTTCGCGAGAACTCCTATTGTAATCACTAGAGTCGTTGAGCTGCCTGGAGAGAGCATCACATTGTCCAAACTTAACGAGACGTTCAGCCCTGGATCTCCGTAGGCAGTCAGCGAGACGAGTCCACTGAACCCGTAAACGCTCTCCACGGTAATATCCGCTGCCTCGGATTGGCCTGTCTGGATGGTCAGCGGTGTAGAGGGTGCGGAGACGGAGAAATCGGGCACAGGATTCGTCGTCGAGACCGTAAACGTCACTGTGTTGGAGGACGTTCTTGAACCGCTCGTTCCTGTGACAGTTACAGTGTATGTTCCCACTGCTCCATTACACGAGAGTGTGGAGATGCCTGAAGTTCCCAGGGTAACACTCGTAGGATTCAAACTGCAACTGAGGCCCGTCGAGGGTGAGACTGAAGATGCGAGGGCTACTGTGCCCGTGAAGCCTCCGATCGAGGATACCATAACGGTGGATGTGCCTAAAACACCTGTAGCAGCGGCAACACTTGTCGGGCTTGGATTGATGGAAAAGCCGACTGCGACCAAATTGAAAGTAACGGTTGCAGAGTGGGACAAAGATCCACTAGTTGATCTTACGGTGACAGCGTAGGTACCGACTGACCCATTGCACGAGAGCAGGGAAGTGCTCGACGCACTCAGGATAATGCTCGTGGGAATCAACGTGCAAGTTAGACCCGAGGACGGAGACACGGTTGAGGTCAGGAGAACGGTCCCAGAGAAGCCATCGATGCTAGAGAGTTGGATAGTGGACGAACCTGAACTGCCAGCCTGCACCGTGAGACTCGTTGGACTCGCCGCCATGGAAAAGTCTGGAGGGAGCGGCAAAGTAACAGCGACCGTCTGTGAAGTGGTTGAAGTATGGCCCGCGGAATCACTCACAGTCAATTTGACAATGTATGATCCCGCAGCGGCATATGCGTGGCTTGCGGTCTGTCCGGAGCCGGTTGACCCGTCACCATAGCTCCAGGAGTAACCGTACGGAGAAACACCTCCAGCGGCTGAGCCAGTGAAAGTTACTGTCTGACTGACGGTTGGACTTGTTGGGCTGAAAGAGAAGCTCCCTGACAATGGAGTAGGTCCACCGCCGGTGCCAGTTGAAAGACTGACAGACGTCCAATATACGTTCAACAGACTGAACTGATAACCCTCAACACCTATCTCTATGCCTGCTAGTTGGCACGGGGTGTTTGTGGGCAATCCCCAAGCTGCCAAGTCGCTCTGGCATTGCTGCTGAACATCTGCAGTCAAAGTATAGGTCCCTCCTACAGAAACGGAGCCAATAGTTATCTGGTCCCAGCCGAAAGAGTCCCCAGGATTATAGGTCCCGGTGCTACCGACAGGACTGAAGACACCATTTATGTTCTCGACTCTTACCTGTGTATCGAGACACTGATACGTACTGCCGCCGCTGGTTAACGGTCCATTGGGCAGCCAGTAGTAGAGAGCAATGTAGATGTGATAACGGTATGAGCCCGATGGTTGGAAGTCATTAACCGTAAAGGTGGAACTGACAGAAGAAAGCCCTGTCGATAAGACTCCGCTAGCCGGAGCCTGGCATGGGGACCACGGGAACGTGCCCTTCTGAGTTGTTGAATAGTAGTAGCTATTATCGCTGCCCACACCAGGAGAAGCCTGGACTGTCTCTGCTACACCGTTAACAATGGTAGCCACAGAACCTGTTAGGCCATTTGTATTGTCACAATTCCAGCCCTGCGGCAGAGAAGTACAAGAGCCGAAGTTGCCGGTTGTCGAGACGCTCTGACTAAAAGAGGCACTCACCGCATGATTGGCATTCAGCGTTACAGTGACGGGATTAGCTGTAGAGACAGCCCCGTCAAGGGTAAAGCCATTGAATGTGTAGCCTGAGGATGGAACCGCTGTGACAGTGACCACCGACCCAGAAGCCTCAGAATAAGACCCTGGAGCCGGACTAGTACTCCCCCCCGAGCCCGCCGAGACCGTGAGGGTGAACATGCCCGAGGAGGAGCCTGACAGGCTCCATGCGGTTACAGGATGAATCTCCCAAGAAGTTCCACCGCCTTCTCCATCCATGAATGTGTACCCTATGATGTCCACAGTAGCACCGTTGCTGGGCCAGTCAGCGGGTGCGATTCCGAGATACTTGTACACCTGGTCAATCTCGACATGGACTGTTCCTGTACCATCGTTCGCGTAGGCTGTACTGTCACACCACGTGCCGGACGGCGCAGGCGGGGTATCACGCGAGTCGTTACAGTCCCCTGAGGCGGCTCCGTTCGCGACGCTCGATAGGACGGCGTTGTTTATCTCTATAAGCGTCCCGGACGAGGGAACACCAGTCGAGCTGTACGTGTGCTTCTGTGTAAGCCAGTCACGAGTAGGATAGACTCCACTGTTTATGACGGCGGCTGTGGTCTGGACCGGCTGGGTGCCGCCTCCCGTGGTGAGAAGGTCTGTCAGACCAGCCGCGCTGGCAGCGTTTGCCAGATGGCTCAGTCCCCAGTTGTCCTCGAGTGTCCGGAGCGAGGAGTACTCGTCATAGCTCGCGGTAGAAGCATATCCCGTCTTGACCATGGACCCGTACTCGACGTTGGGCGACGGGTCGTACTCGTCCCACCAGAGATAGAGCAAGGTATGAAACGCGGAGTCCTTGAACACGTTAGAAGCCAAGAGCGAGCCGGATGCAGGGTTTTGAATTGTTCCCGAACCTACGATGAACTGTTGCAGGTAGGAGTCGCCCGTCGAGACACTGTTGTCATGCATGTTATGACCATCCGTAGGAGTAAACCAGAGAAAGTTAGGAGGGTTAGCGGAGTTGGCGGCAGAAACAAAGTTTGACGTTGAAACACTGCTTGATGCGAAAACATTGGGGCTATTCGCATCACTGCCGAAGGCTATAAACGGGAAGTGGTCTGGCCCTCTTGGACAACCAGACTCGCAATACGCTTGCCATGTCAACCCGCTTGCTTGCATCTGGTCGACAAAGGTCTGCCCGCTTAGACAACAGCCGTAGCCATCAGACACGCTATAGGTGTCACCGCCCATGAAAGCAACATAACACGCCGCAGAACAACCGCCAATAGTGTCACCTGAGAACGCGCCAGCACCGTAGCTGTGGTACGACGACATCGTCGAACCCAGAGCAGCCAGACTATTAATGAAGGGTGCGGCAGAATTTCCAATGACTGAGGAATAGTCTTGGTTCTCCATTGCGATGATGACAATGTGGTCGAAGTATTTGCCGGTAGGAGCCGCATGGTCTGGTATTATCATGGAGGCAGTAGTGAAGAGAAGTATAGCAACGGCCAGTATTCCACGGGCGCCGTTGATCTGTTTGAATCCAAATCGCAATCTTGTTCACCGACATTCTTTCGGACCGCGGACGGTTGCGCCATCGAGAGGCGCTCAGTTTGCCGACGGGAGAACCAGACTCTTTGCGATGAGCGAGTTCCTCGGCGAGACCTATAATGGCCAAAGACGCGA
>Ga0209056_10004573_pt1 | contig 14576 bp, 10 predicted proteins | sample GraSoiAngelo_114_FD_185876 | JGI IMG/M metagenome (GOLD analysis project Ga0209056, IMG submission 185876) | Grasslands soil microbial communities from the Angelo Coastal Reserve, California, USA - 14_0903_13_40cm (SPAdes) (version 2) | ecosystem: Environmental > Terrestrial > Soil > Grasslands... | reverse complement strand
TGCCAAGAATCGGTAGACCGCGCGCAAGTGACTTCGAAATTGCATCGAACTCCCAGCGGTCGCGCACCGGGTTTACATCGTTGTGGATCAAGGTCGGATCGACATTTTCCTGGCGCAAAAATTCCGGCGAAATATCGAAACCGCCGGTGAGCAGAAGACCGTCCATCTGGTTCAGTGCAACGTCGCCTTTGCGCGCGTCGAAGACGTCAATGTCGGGATGTTTTGCGAAAAATGGCTGAAACCATTTTTCATCTTTTGGGCGCATCCAGGTAGCCAGATTAGCCATCGTCGAATTTGCGACTTCCTAATGGGTATGTAAAGAGCACTTCGATGTTACGCGCGGATCTTGCCAGCCCCTTAAATGAGGAATTGGAAAGATTGAATGACCAAAGCAAGGCGCGAGCGATCGCAGTGGCCGTGCACGATCTGGAGAGCGGCTGGCGATTTTCCCTGCGGGCCGACCGCTGGTTTCATGCTGCAAGCACGATCAAAGTGGCACTGCTTCTGGCGGTTTTTCGCGCGGCAGACGAGAGCCGGCTCCGGCTGGATGACTCGTTGCACGTGCGAAATCGTTTCTTCAGCGCAGCAGACGGCTCTCCTTTTCACCTCAACCGCGACTCGGACGCGATGCCTGAACTGTATGAGTCCATCGGACGGACAGCGAAAATTTCCGCGCTCGCGGAAGGTATGATTTCCTCGAGCAGCAATCTTGCGACGAATTTGCTGCTGGATCTTGTGGGTGTGGAATATGCGCGAAAGGTTCTGCGCGATGCCCAAGTGGACGGAGTGGAACTGCGCCGAGGTGTTGAGGATCATGCGGCACATGAGAGAGAGATAAACAATGAAGTGACTGCCGACGGCTTGGTGCGATTGTTGTCCGCCGTGCGCGGCGATTTTCTCAGGAAAGAAAGCAAAGAACAAGCGATCCGCATCCTGCTGGAGCAACGGTTTAAGTCGATGATTCCTGCCGGGCTTCCAGCGCATGCGACTGTAGCGCACAAAACAGGCGAGATCTCGACCGCCTGTCACGATATGGGCATTGTGTATTTGCCCGAACGCGAACCATACATTGCTGTCATCTTGACCGAATTCGCTTCGGAACAAGACGGGCGGCGCGAGACAGTCGCAGCTATTTCCGAAGCGATTTATCGCTCGGTCGTGGGAATGGAACCGAAATCAAATGAGCGCTGAGGGATTGCGTGCGGTGGACGGTTTGAAATTGCCTGAAGAGTACCGCACCTTGCTTCGACCAGGCGAAACGGAAACCGATTTTTGTGGCAATGCTCATCATCTGCCGCGCTTTTTCTATGAAATCAGTAGCTGGCAGGAAGCGCACGAGATTCGGCTCGCGCCGCACTTCACGCTGGCGGAATTGATGCTGGTTGATTGCCGTGAAGCGAGACTGCTCGTAAACCAGTTTCCTCATTATGTGCCGTGTGCAATCGTTTTGCTTGCAAAGTTTTTGGAGGATTTTCGCCGGGAAGTCGATGCGCCAGTTTTCATCAGCGCAAATGGCGGGTACCGGTCGCCGGCGCATCAGATTGGTGGCGCGAAAAGCATTCATGCCTGGGGAACAGCTGCGAACATTTACCGTGTCGGAGACACCTTCCTTTCCGATGCGAAATCAATTGAGAAATATCGGGCCATCGCGGCCTCGCTCGGTCCCGCTGTGTTTGTTCGACCATTCGGCTCGGAACGAGTGCAAACCGACGACCATCTCCACATCGATTTAGGATTTGCGAGCTTGACTCCGCGCGAATGCAGCGAGGCGAGTTGATCTCACATTGAGCAGATGAAGAATCTGGGAACAGAACGGGGCGCCCGGTTTTTCCCCGAACGCGCGCGTGCCGCAACACCGCCGCGGGCCGTGATCGGCCTGGAAGCGGAGTTTAATCTTTTCGTCAATGGACGCAGACGGCGTCCGGAAAAGGTTTTTGGCGACCCGAGCCGTCTGGTGCGCCGGCGAATGATTCCGCGCGCGGGCAAATCGTTTCAACTGCCGGCGGGCGGCGCGATTTATTTTGATACTGGCGTAATCGAAGTCGCCACACCGATTGTTGAACTTGAGCCGGGCTGTTGTTATCGCGCGACACGTTCACTGTGGGAGCAAATCCGCTATTTACGAGTGGAGCTGGATCACTGGGCCAAACGAAACAGCTGCCAATGCCGTCTACAGGGTTTTAGCACGCATTATAACTTTTCATTTCCCAATGCCCGAAAATCAAAATTTCGGAATGCGACCAAGCTTGCGTATCTGCTTGCGCACATTTTGCCAATGCCCGTGCTTTTGCTGGCAGCGAACCGGCAGAGCAGCGCGGTCGGCGTCCGTCCGCGCAGGACCCGAGTCGAGGTGACAGCTGATTTTACGCCGGACCCAGCGTTGATGCTGGCAACGTGCGCGTTCGTCGCGGGCGCCGTGGAAACAGTCCTTCGCTGGGAAGATTTTGGCCTGAGGCAATTGAACCGACACGGAATTCCTCGCATCACGCCATTTCGTCTGCGAAAACATTCTTCGCGTCGCGGTTGGCGGGTCACGGGCGATTCACTAAGCCAAAATCCGTTCACGGCGGACATCAATGCGCCGCTTTGGAAATTGCGCGACGGTCGAGTCCTCAGCTTGCGCGTAATCGCGGCAGAAACTTTGAGGCCATTTGGCCGGCGAATTCGGCACATTAGCGACTCCAGCACGCTGGAGCACATCACCGCGGTTTTCGCTGGCAACGCGCGCTCACTTTTAGATTTCGCGGACCGGCCTGAAGCATATGACAATGTCGGGCGTGCGATTGATTGGGGCCGCCGCCGGATGCAACGCTGGTCACGCTCCAAATACGAAAAGATCATTCATCACGTGATCGCGCGCGAACCGTTGCGCATTGGACGAAAACGCTACACGGTCGAACGGATGAACGGCTGGTATCAGATCGAGTTTCGTGAACTGGGAGCGCGTAAACACAGGATGTTTAACTTGGACGAACTGGTGAGATTCGCCGACACGAAAAAGAAGCCTTCAACTACTCGTTCCAAGCGCAAAGCAATCAAAGCACGACGACGCAAGTAGTCCTGCGCGATCGTTGTAGGGCGTCTGTGTCAGACGCCTGCTTGAATCGGTGTTTCGCAGAATACGCCTACAGTCCCATCAGTTCGCGAACGTATTTTACCGGCGGGCTGCCGTACGAGACGACTTGATCGTTGTATTTCTTAAGGTTGAAATCCTTGCCCAATTTCCTCTGTTCCGCAGCGCGAAGATCGAGATGCTCGGTGGCGCCTACGAAATATGTGGAAAGCTGGGCAGAAGTCAGGCGTGCGCGTTTCCATTTCGCTACCGCTTCGCCTTCCTGCTGGTATCCCTCCTTCATCATCAGATCCATCGCTTCCTTTTCGTTCATGTTCCCTGCGTGAATGCTTTGGTCGAGAACGGCATTGCAGATGGCGCGCAGCCGCATCTTCAGCTGCTGCATTTTCACCTCGGGCCCGCCATAACCCTGTTCCGCCATCACCTGTTCACAATAAACGGCCCAACCCTCGACGAATGCGCCGCTCTGAAAAATCGCGCGCACCAAAGTGGGCGCGCGGAATTCGTTGGCCCGAGCCAGTTGCAGGAAATGTCCCGGCATAGCCTCATGCACGGTCAAATCGCGAATCATGTAATTGTTGTACTCGCGGAAGAATGATTCCCTGCGTTCTTTTGACCAATCCTTGGGCGTTGGCGCGACGGCGAAAAATGTTTTGCCGGTTTTATCGAGCGGGCCCGGCGCGTCGCAGTAGGCGATAGCGACGCCGCGTTTGAATTCGGGCATCGCGATCACATCCAGCGGCACGTTCGGGACGGTGACCAAATCGTGTTGCTTCGCGAAATCAGTCGCTTCCGTGACAATCTTTTTCGCGTAATCGACGACGGTGGCGTCGTCGGGATGTTGCTCGGCAAGTTTGTCGACTACTGCCGCTGTGACCTCATGTTTGTCCGCGAGTCCGGCAGCTGCCGGATCAGCGCTTGGAAAATATTTTTTGTAGAGCGGCAATGCGGTCTCATAGATGGCGGTTTGCGTCTGTTGAAGGTCGGCCGTCGCGCGCTTCATGATTTCTTCCATCGACAAGTCCGACGCGAGGGCGAAACGCAGCTTCTTTCGGTACTTCTCCGCGCCAAGGCGGAAGTCGCCGTCTGAGCGCGGCAACAGATCGTTCTGGAGCCATTTCTTGTAATCCTCCAGCGCGGCTGCGGTTTTTTCCTGTAACGGCGTGAGGTCCTTCTTCATTCGCGGCGACTGGTCGAGCAGAGGCGCCAATCCTTCACGCACGAGACTGATTGCGCCCTGCGTTTGCTCGATCGCTGTTTCAGTGTGAACGCGCGGCGGGTGTTGCAGGTTGGCTTTCGCCTGGGCGATCACGCGTGGGATTTCGTCCATGCGCTGGCGCAAATTCGGAATCCGTTTTTCCGGCGGCGCAAAATCACGTGCGACTAACAGGTAAACGCTGTTGGCCAGGCTCTGCATGTAAACGAGCGGGTTCCACTCCGGTTCCTTCAGCTCTTCGGCTTGGAAGATTTTATAGTCGATATTTTCCTTCAGGATGCGGAAATCGATAGTGTTCGCACCCGTTAGGTGGAAGCCTTCTGTCTCCATCGCGTTCAGCTCGTCGCGAAAAAATTTTTGGGTTGCCAGCTCTTTTGCCCGCGCGGCGGGGGAGTAATCGGTCAGCTGTCCGTCGAAGCGATGATCACCGAGCTCCGTCGCATCTTCGGGATTAGCTCGCAAATATTGCTCGATGTAATCGTGGGCAGTCTTTTGAAATGCGTCATCATCCGTAACACGCACAAGGGCGAACACCGCGAAGATCGACAACAACGATACCAACGCGAATGCGATGCCGGTTTTCATCCAATCTCAGCTCGGCGTGCCGCCGTGAAGAATCGGCTCCGTCGCGATTTCATCGAGCGTGGGCTGCTGTGTTTGCAGGTAAGTGCGGCCCTTGTAGAAGCAGGCGACCACGACAAACACCACCGCGGCGGCGAACATGAAAATCGTAAAGAACGTGAAGTATTGGTAGTCATTCAGCTTGCGTGTGCCGTCGGGGTTCAACACCCAACTGTTGAATAGACCAACGAACCCTTCGCCGGATGCAACCGTGAGGAGCCACAATGCCATTACCGAACTCTTCATCGTATTTGGCGACTGAGTGTATGAAAACTCTAGTCCGGTAATCGACACCATCGCTTCGCCGAGCGTGAGAATGACGTACGCGAGCAGTTGCCAATTAATGCTGGGCTTAAGTCCCAAATCGATTTGGCCCTGGATCCAAACGATCACCACAAAAGACAAACCGGTGAGAAAAAGGCCGATACCGATTTTCCGCAGGGGCGTAAGCGGGAAGACTTTGTCAATCGCCGGATAAATCACGTAGTTGACCAGCGGAATGAAAATCAGGATCAGGATCGGGTTTGCCGTTTGCACTTGAGCGGCGATCAAATCCATGCCGAGCCAGTGCAGGTTCATTTTCTCCGCTTGCAGGGTCCACTCGACGCCGTTGCTCATTCCCCACAAACCCCAGAAGACCAAAATGAAAACGTAAACCATCGCGATGCGGGCCAGCGTGATGAGACCTTCCTTACTGAATGTTTCTCGCAAATAGCCGAGCCCTCCCGGCGGCACATGCACGAATTTGTTGCGACCGCCCCAGAAGAACAAGGTGGCGATCACCATTGTAATACCAGGAATTCCAAAGGCCCACCCAGGGCCATACTTGGGATTTGCAAGCAACCATGGACAGAGGATGGAGGAGATGAACGAACCGGCGTTGATCGAAAAATAGAACCAGCCAAACATCTTCGAGAGCAGATGTTTGTTGGATTCGCCAAACTGATCGCCCACGTTGGCCGATACACATGGTTTGATCCCGCCCGCGCCAAGGCAAATCAGCGTCAACCCCATTGCGAGCATCGTGCGTTGCCCGATGGCGATTCCCCAGGAAGTGGCCATGCACGCGAGGGTAAGATTGCCCAGGCAGTACACGATCGAAAGCGACAGGATCGTCCAGTATTTGCCGACCAAACCGTCGGCGATAATGGCGCCGAGCACCGGGAGAGCATAGACGCCCATCACAAAATAATGGGTATACATGTACGCCTCGTTCGGACTCATCGGCGCGAGCACGCCCGACTGGTTCAAGATGTAATGCGCCATGAAGACGGTCAGAACCGACTTCATGCCGTAATAAGAGAAGCGCTCAGCCGCTTCGTTGCCGATGATGTACGGCACGCCCGGCGGCATGCCAGTGAGGTTGGGTGGCGAAGTTAAATATTTGTGTTTGGCCATATGATCTCCTTTAATTAGCGAGCTTCATGCGGAGAGGATTCGGCCGGCGTTGGGGAACCCGAAGATTCGTCAGCAGTTTTCTTTGTCGCGTTCGACCAAACCTTTACTGGATCGGGTTGCTCACGCTGGACGTCCGGCATCTGGCCGAGCGGATGCTTTTCGCAGGATATGCAAAACAGCAGCATGCCAAGCAAAACAGCAATGACACCGTGGCGGAGGAAAAAAGCCATAATGCGCTGGCACAGTTATCAGCCTCTGGTCTCGCGTGCAAGGATGAAAGCGCGGTAGCTGTAGTGGCGTTTGTGTCAAACGCATAGGCGCTCGCTGCGGCGAGCGCCTACACAACGTGATTGAAAGACGCGGGCTTGGAGTTACTATCAAACGCGGTGGCCCGCACGGACAGAAACAACGCTTGGAACGAAGTCTTCGCTCTCGTTCTGCTTTTTGTCGGGACATTGCTGTTTTTCGCGCTGATTTCCTACACGCCAAAAGATATACCGTCCTGGATCTGGTTTAGCCACGTTTCACCGGCGAATCGTCCTGCGCAAAATTTCATCGGGCCCGTGGGCGCAATTGTAGCGGGCATCTGCTATCAAACCATTGGCGTTTTCGCTTCGCTGTTGCTGGCAGCAGTTCTACTCGGTTTCGGTGTAGCGAAATTGTTTCATCCCCGGTTACGTGTGACGCCCCGAATCCCATGGATCGTTCTGTTCATCGTAGCCGGTGCGTGCCTCGACCAGTTATGGGACATAGGTCACTTGCTCGGGTTGAAGGTGCCGGTGGACATTCAAGGGCCCGGCGGCTTGATCGGCTATCGCTTGGGCGATGAACATCGTGGCCTGCTCCGCGCCGCGCTCGGCCCTGTCGGCTCGCTTGTTCTTCTGATGGGAATTTACGCGACCACACTGATTTTGGTTACGGGACTGCGCCCGATTCACCTGATTCGCGAAACGGTTGCCGCCACGCGACGGGTCGGGGCAGGGCTGCAGGAATGGCAATTGCGCCGCAGGCTGGGCAAAGCCGATCTCAAAGAAAAGCTGGAGATTAGGGAGAAGCAGCTGGCGAAGGAACGGCGAATGTATGAAAAAGCGTTGAGAAAGAAAGGCATGCCTGTGCCTGAGGCGGTTGGGGCGACCATTTCGGCGGAGGAGCTGGCAAAGCGACCAAAGCCGAAGGTGGTCGATACAACTGCGTTGCCGAGCGAGCACGTGGGGCCGGTTGGCCGGAAACCATCTCTTGCCGAATTGCGCGCAATCGAGGAAAAAGCAAGGCCGGATTCGAACGTGACCAGCGTTACTTCGAGCTGGGAAAATTACGTGTTGCCAGGCTTGGATCTGCTCGACGAGCACAGTCTCGAAGGCCGCGCGGCCACCGATCCCTCTGAATTGGAGGAAGTCCGGCAAATCCTGATTGATACGCTGGCGCAATTTGGCATTGCCGTCGCGCCGGGCGACATCACAAAAGGCCCCACCATTACGCGCTACGAAGTGTATCCAGCAAAAGGCGTTCGCGTGGACAAGATTGTGAGCTTGGAGCGAGACCTGGCCCGCGCCACACGCGCCGAGCGGATCAACATTCTCGCACCGATTCCTGGGAAAGACACGGTCGGCATCGAGCTAGCGAATACTCGGAAAGTGACCGTGAAGCTGCGCGAACTCTTGCAATCACCCGATTGGGAGGAGGCGAAATCACATGCAAGAATTCCGCTCGCGCTTGGCAAAGATGTTTACGGTAAAGCAATCATCACTGATTTGGCGCAAATGCCGCATTTGCTGGTGGCCGGTACCACGGGCAGCGGCAAGAGCGTTTGTATCAATGCGCTGATTGCCAGCATGCTCTTTCGCTTCACGCCGGAAGAACTGCGTTTTGTGATCATTGATCCGAAAATGGTCGAGCTACAGGCCTATCATTCGCTGCCGCATCTTGCCTTCCCCATCGTGACGGATCCGAAAAAAGTGCTGCTCGCCTTGCGGTGGTTGATTGACCAGATGGAACGCCGCTACAAAATGTTTGCGCGCATGGGCGTGCGCAACATTGTCGGCTTCAACGCGCGGCCGGTCAAAAAGAAGAAAGCGGAAGAAGGCGAAGATTTTGTAGTGGCAGGCGTGTCGCCTGCCAAAGCGAAAGCAGCCGATACGGCTGCCGCTACAGAAGAGCAAATTCCCGACAAAATCCCATACGTCGTAGTCATCATTGATGAGCTGGCTGATCTGATGCAAACGGCGCCAGCGGACGTCGAGACGGCGATCGCGCGCATCACGCAAATGGCGCGCGCGGCTGGCATTCATCTGATTGTCGCGACGCAAACCCCGCGCGCGGATGTGATCACTGGCGTAATCAAAGCGAATATTCCCTGCCGAATCGCGTTTCAGGTTGCCTCCAAGATCGACAGTCGTGTCATTCTAGACGAAAACGGAGCTGATCGTTTGCTCGGACAAGGCGACATGCTTTATCTACCGCCAAGCGCTTCGCGTCTGATTCGCGCTCAAGGCGTGCTGGTTACGGACGATGAAATTCATCGCCTGGTGGAATTCGTTTCGAAACAAAGCCCGCCCGCCTTCGACACAGCGATGCATGAGAAGCTGCAATCGACGGCCGCGCCGGAGGAAGAAGTGACCAGCGAAGATGAAGAGCTCGTCGAGAAGTGCCTTGAAATCATTCGACAGGAAAAACGCGCCTCCACTTCATTGCTTCAGCGCCGGCTTCGGCTCGGTTACACGCGCGCCGCGCGCATCGTTGATATTCTGGAGCAGCGCGGTATTTTGGGTCCCGGCGAAGGCGCCAAACCACGCGAGATTCTGGTCGATCTCGATGCTGCCGTTTAGCCGGCATTTCGCGCTAATGACGATAGAAGGACTTGGCAAAAAATTTCAGGAAGCAAGGCGCGCGAGAAATCTCACGCTCGATGAAGCAGCGCGGATGACGAAGATTCGTCCCGCCCGGCTCGCGGAAATTGAGGCGGATGATTTTTCTCAATTTCCGAGCCTGGCGTACGCAAAGGGTTTCCTGCTCATCTATGGGAAATTTTTGGATGTCGATGTCACTCCGTATCTTGATGCGTTCGAAGATTCGGAGCGCGTGACCGTCGATGGGTACTCATATCTTCAGGAACACGAGCGTGCCAAGCCAGTCAGTGCGCCAGTTGTTCCGCGCCGTCCCGTTAGCACCGGTGGTTACCGCGTCTCGCCAATGCCACTGATCGTCGGGATCGTGGTGTTGGTGATTGGCTTTTTGCTAATGAAACTGGTTCTCAATGTGCAACGGCTCGCACCGAGGCGAGGTGAGCCGACCGCGCAGGTATCGCCAAGTGCATCGCCTGTTTCACCTGCACCGGCTCAAGCTTCGCCAGCTAATGTTGCGGCCGCTCCATCGGTCGCGGCAATAGTGTCGCCTGCGCCGACGATCGCACCGACCGCCATCGCGGCGGCTTCCGGGAAGCCAGGTGCGCCGGAGGTGCGTCGCGCCAAACCTGTGACTCGGGAAGACCTAGCCAAAGCGCAAGAGCCAGCGAATCCATCGTCGGCAGAATCCGGTGACCAGAATCGGGTCGCGATTCGCCCACTCAAAAGAACCTACGTAAGGGTGACTGTAGGCGACGAGAAGGGGAGTCCCGCGTTCGAGCGCTGGGTTTCGCCGACTGACGGCACGGTTGAATTTCGCGGTAAACACGTCTCGATTCGGGTTCTCGATCCTGAGGCCGTTACGATCACGAAAAACGGCAAGGCGCTGGAAGAAGGCGACGAAGACGTAACCATCAACTGAGAGCAGTCGAAAGGGTCTCAAGAAAACGCCCAACGTCCAACGCCGGACATCGAATGCTGAGATGAAAACAAAAGGGAATGGTGTCGCCCGGAAACCGAAGGTCGGCATGATCAGTCTCGGTTGCGCCAAAAATCTTGTCGATGCAGAGATCATGCTGGGAAGCGTTTTACAGCGGGGAATGGAAATCACATCGCGCCCCGAGGACGCCGATGTCCTGGTGGTAAATACCTGCGCGTTCATTGATTCAGCCAAGGAAGAATCCATCGAAGCAATTCTGGAGGCGCATCAGCAGCGCGGGTTAACCGGACGACCAGATCAAAAACTGGTCGTAAGCGGCTGCATGTCGCAGCGATTCGCGAAAGAACTACGCCACGAGATGCCGGAGGTAGATGCGTTTGTTGGACTCGATCAGATCGCGCAGCTTGGGGCGATTGTTGAAGACGTTTTGGCAAAACGCCCAGCGCTCAATGGAGAGGATGACGAGATCGATCCTGCGTTTGCGAATACGCGACCGAAGTACATTCCGGATTACGACACGCCCCGCTTCAGGCTTACTCCGGTGCATTTTGCTTACGTAAAAATTGCCGAAGGCTGCAACCACCCCTGCAGTTTTTGCGTGATCCCTCAAATGCGAGGCAAACACCGCAGCCGTACTCCGGAATCTGTTTTGGCAGAAATTCGCGGGCTTGTTAACGAAAGCGTGCGCGAGATCAACTTGATCAGCCAGGACACCACGTATTACGGGATGGATTTGTGGTCGAGGAAAGCAGGGCCGCGTCAGCCAGTTGATTCGACGCGGGGACCGACGCTTGCGGCGCTGCTTCGCGAAATTCAAGAGATTGAAGGCGAATTCTGGGTCCGCCTGCTTTACACACACCCGGCGCATTGGAGCGATGAACTGATTGAGACTATCGCACAGTGCGACAAGGTCGCGCGCTACGTCGATATTCCCTTGCAACATATCGACGATTCAATGTTGGGACGGATGCGACGGGAAACATCGCGCGCACACATCGAAAATTTGATTCATAGACTGCGTACTGGGGTTCCCGGCGTCACGTTGCGCACCACTTTCATCGTTGGATTTCCCGGGGAAACCGATGGGGAATTCACGAGCCTTCTTGATTTCATTCGGCGGATTCGATTCGAACGGCTGGGAATATTCAAATATTCTCAGGAAGAAGACTCGCGCGCGGCGAAAATGCCACGGCAGATTCCCGCAAAAATTAAGAACGCACGTTACCGCGCGGCGATGTTGCTTCAGCAACAGATTGCTCATGAAATTGCCTGCGAGAAAGTTGGACGCGATCTCAAATTACTGGTTGATCAGCCGCATATCGCCCGCAGCGAAGGCGATGCTCCGGATGTTGATGCGCGCGTTGTGTTATCAGAGGCTGCGCGCGTCGGCGAGTTCATTCGGCGCAGGATCTCTGGAAGCCGCGGCTACGATCTTCTAGCATAAGGGTGGAGCATTTTCCCCTTGAGCGCTAAAGTTAACGAGTGACAAGAGCGCGATTTCTGATCAATTAAATTTCACGACTGATTTGTTTCGCTCCATGGCAGGCCCAAACGAACCGCAAAAAGAAACTGTTCGCGTTGACTTGCCGCTTCCGATCTCAGCGAAATCGCCAGATACCAGCGTAAAACCGCGCGAAACGGTGCGAATTCAATTGCCGGTTCGTGATGCTCGAGATGTTGCGCCGACCGAATTGTTTGGGCCGCCGAATCAGTCCGCTGTTGCTCCCGTTCCGCGCACTCCGGATCCGGTGCCTCTTGAACTAAGAAAGGAGACAGCGCGCATTTCACCTGCGCCGGCCAAAGGTCCAGCCCCGGCTCAAATGAAAAATACTGAGGCGTTCGTCGCCACGCCAAATCTTGGTTCGCGAAACGCGCCAGGTGCTGTCGTGCCTGCAGAAAAAAAACCAATGCTGCTCTGGTGGATACTGCTCGCTGTTTCGGCCTTGATTTTGATTATTCAGATTTGGACTTACTTTTCGTAAAGTTATGGAAAATTCTACCGTTATTAAGCTCGATGAATCCAATTTTGACCGTGAACTGACGCAGGACGACAAGCCCGTGATCGTCGATTTCTGGGCAGAATGGTGCGGACCTTGCAAAATGATCGCGCCGCTGCTGGATGAGATTGCGCGCGAAAAAGCGGGCGCGGTCAAGGTAGCGAAAGTGAATGTGGACGAAAATCAGAGTCTCTCGTTCAAGTACAGTATTCGTGCGATCCCGGCTCTGCTCTTTTTCAAGAACGGCCAGTTGCGCGACCAGGTGACCGGCGTGACCAGCAAGAAGGATCTGTTGAATCGGCTCGACGCGCTGGCATAGGAAATTTTCGCGTCGCGAAAATTTCCGTGATCCGTGATCAGAAGCGCTGCATCTTTTGCCTACTATTGATCGCGGATCACCGATCACCCTTGAAAGAAACTGCGCCCGGCGGGGGTCGAACCCACAGCCTTTGGCTCCGGAGGCCAACGCTCTGTCCAATTGAGCTACGGGCGCGAGCGGAAACCGAACATAGCCCAATTTAATGGTTTAGCGATTGAGTGATTCAACGATTCGCTGACACGACGTAGGCGTGGCGAAGGCGACAACTGTTCAAGTTATCCCTCAGATTACGTGCTCGCGGTCATGCTCGCCTGGGGCGTAGCGCAGCGGAGGCGGGAATTAAATGTCGAAGCGCACTGAACCAAAACACAGTGCAAACGAATGGGTCTTACACGGTCGGCGGTGCCGCTGCGCCCTCTTGAATCAGGGAGTCAAGCTTGTTCAGGTCAATCGGCTTTACCAGGTGATGCTTGAATCCTGCCTCGTAGCTTTTACGGATATCGTCTTCCATCCCGAAACCGGTGAGAGCAATTCCCAGAAGCGGCTGCGTGGAGTGGAGCTTCTGCATCAAATCAATTCCATTGCCATCCGGCAAAGCCAGGTCGCTGATGAGCACATCAAATTGCTCCTTTGCGCTTAAATTGACCGCGGATTGAAAGCTCAGCGCTGATTGCACGTGATAGCCGCGTCGCCGAAGCAGATTCGTAAGCGAGCGATTTGTATCCTCGTGATCTTCGACAAGCAGAATCCGCATGGGCTGACGTTCCGGCAGCCTGGGCAAAGCCGCCGGGGCAATTTGCGCCTCCGTTTTTTCGCACGTCGGAAAAACCAACATGAACGTTGCACCTTTATTTCGGCCGGCGCTTTGCGCGGTGATCGTTCCCTTGTGAGCTTCCACAAGGGTCTTGCTGATTGCGAGTCCGAGACCTAGCCCTCCCAATTGGGTGCGCCCCCCTTGTTCGAACGCGTCGAAAATTTTCGGCAGAGCTTCCGCCTCGATCCCGAGCCCGGTATCAGCGATTTCAACACGCAGTTGTCCCTTGGAATCGTTGCTGGTGGTGATGATAATTTGCCCGTTCCTCGGAGTAAATTTCACCGCGTTATTGATCAGGTTCCAAAAGATCTGCTGCAGGCGCGCGGAGTCTGCTCGCATATGCACCTTTTGTGCGCCGAGGTTGAGGGCGCGCGCCAGATTCTTCCGATCGATTTCCGCCTGACAAATGTCGAGAGCGTTTTGCAGCAATGTATGCGCATCAACGACTTCAAAATTTAGCTGCACCTTGCCTTGATCGATGCGCGTCAGATCAAGCAAGTCATCGATCAGCCGCGCCTCTAATTCCACGTTGCGACGAATCATTTGCAATGATTCGTGAATATCCTTCGGCAACTCCGGCTCGCTCTCCAGTGCAAGAGCGGAGGCGAGTACCGGCGTAAGCGGCGTCCGCAATTCGTGGCTGAGCATGGCAAGAAATTGATCTTTTGCCAGATTCGAGCGCGCCTTTTCTTCCAGTTCCAGGTTTGTCTTCTGCAACTCCGCTGCGAGCGATTGCGATTGTTTGAGCAGGTTCTCCGTTTGCGTGCTGGCTTCGATCGTGTTGAGCACAATGCCGATGCTCTCGGTTAATTGATCGAGGAACGCCTGGTGCGTCGGACTGAATCGCTCAACCGACGAAAGCTCCATGACCGCTTTTACCTGGCCTTCAAAAAGAATCGGGAGGACCACGATGTTCGTCGGATGAAATTCGCCCAAACCGGAACTCACTTTTGCGTAGTTGTTCGGTACATCGGTCAGAAGAATGCGCCGTTTTTCCAACGCCGCTTGTCCGACGAGACTCTCACCAAATTTGAAGCGACTCTTTGCGCCATTGCCTTCATGGGAAGCGTAGCTCGCCAGTAACTTGAGCTCCGATTCTCCATTGGAATTCTCAATCATGTAGAAAGCGCCTTGCTGCGCTGAAACCAGCGGAGCGACCTCGGACAGAATCAGTTTGCCAACCGTGAGAAAGTCGCGTTGTCCCTGCAACATGCGGGTGAATTCGGCGAGGTTAGTCTTGAGCCAGTCCTGCTCTTCATTCCGCAGTGTGGTGTCCCTCAAATTGCGGATCATTTCGTTGATGTTGTCCTTGACGAAGGCAACCTCGCCTTGTGCTTCCACTTGAATTGAACGGGTGA
>Ga0209056_10004569_pt1 | contig 14579 bp, 24 predicted proteins | sample GraSoiAngelo_114_FD_185876 | JGI IMG/M metagenome (GOLD analysis project Ga0209056, IMG submission 185876) | Grasslands soil microbial communities from the Angelo Coastal Reserve, California, USA - 14_0903_13_40cm (SPAdes) (version 2) | ecosystem: Environmental > Terrestrial > Soil > Grasslands... | reverse complement strand
GCGGCAAGCCGCAGGTGCGCGTGATCATCCATGCGGCGCGTCCGGGCATTATCATCGGGCGCGGCGGGACCGGCATCGACGCGTTGAAGAAGGAGCTGGACGAACTCACCGGCAAGCAGGTGCAGCTAAACGTGCAGGAGATCCGCCGGCCGGAGCTTGAGGCCCTGCTGGTGGCCGAGAACGTGGCGCAACAACTGGAACGCCGGGTGGCCTACCGGCGCGCCATGAAGCAGGCGGTGCAGCGCAGCCTCAGGGCAGGCGCGAAGGGCATCCGTATCGCATGCGCCGGTCGCCTGGCGGGGTCAGAAATTGCCCGCTACGAGTGGTACCGTGACGGGCGGGTCCCGCTGCACACGCTGCGGGCCGACATCGACTTCGGTATCGCTGAGGCGCTCACGACCTACGGTCGCATCGGCGTGAAGGTGTGGATCTATCGCGGGGAGATCCTCCCTGAGCGCCGGCCGGAGGTCGAGCTCAGGCGCCCGCCCCGACCGTCCGAACCCGCGCCGGTGGGCGGAGCCGCGAACGGTCCAGATACCGATCGCACGGTGGTCATCCCCACCAAGGCGCCGCGGCCGGTCGTCACCAGGAGAGACACCGATGTTAATGCCTAAACACAGCAAGTTCCGGAAGGCTCACCGCGGCCGGATGAAAGGACGGCCGCTGGCCGGGGCCACGATCGCGTTCGGAGAGTACGGCCTCCAAGCGCTGGAGCCGGCCTGGATTAAGAGCACACAGATCGAGGCGGCGCGCCGCGCGATCACACGGTTCATCAAGCGGGGGGGGAAGTTGTGGATCCGAATCTTCCCGGACAAGCCCGTGACCAAGAAGCCGGCAGAGACCCGGATGGGCAGCGGGAAGGGCAACCCGGAGTTCTGGGTGGCGGTGGTGCGGCCGGGACGCATTCTGTTTGAACTGGCGGGTGTCGACGAGGGCCAGGCGAAAGAGGCGATGGCGCTCGCGGCGCACAAGCTGCCGATCAAGACGAAGTTTGTGACGCGCGAGGAGGTTGTCGTCTAGATGCCCCTGGAGGCGCGAGAGATACGCGAACTGACCCCGGACGAGTTGCTCCGCAAGCTGGATGAAGCGCAGCGAGAACTGTTCACCCTGCGCCTGAAAGTCAGCGGCCAAACACCGAACACGGCGAAGATCCGCGGGCTGCGGCGGGACGTTGCGCGTCTGAAGACGGTGCTCACGGAAAAGGGAGTCCGAGTATGATGGACGAGCGCAGACAGCGTAAGACGCGCGTGGGCGTCGTGCTCAGCGACAAGATGGACAAGACCGCGGTGGTGCGGGTCGAGACGACCCACCGCCACCCCATGTACAGTAAGACGCTGCGCCATGTCCGGAAATTCAAAGCGCACAACGCGGAGAACCAGGCCCGCGCGGGGGACCGGGTGTTGATTGAGGAGACTCGCCCCCTAAGCAAAGAGAAGCGCTGGCGGATCGTGCAGATTCTGGAGAAGGCGAAATGATCCAGACCTATACGCGGCTGAAGGTCGCCGACAACACCGGCGCGCGGCAGCTGATGGTCATCCGCGTCATGGGCGGCAGCACCCGCCGCTACGCCACGGTGGGGGATGTGGTGGTGTGCTCCGTCAAGCAGGCCACGCCGAATAGCCCGGTCAAGAAGGGGGAGGTCGTGCGGGCGGTGGTGGTGCGCACCGCGCGACCCATGCGCCGCACGGACGGTTCGTACATCCGCTTTGACGACAACGCGGGAGTGATCTTGACCGACCAGTTCAACCCGCGCGGCACGCGCATTTTTGGGCCGGTGGCGCGTGAGTTACGCGAGAAGCAGTTCATGAAGATCATCTCGCTGGCCCCCGAGGTCCTGTAGCCGATGGCCGTCACGATGGAACGGGAACAGGTTCACGTGAAGAAGGGCGACATGGTTGAAGTGATCGCCGGCCGGCAGCGAGGCAAGCGCGGCAAGGTCCTCAAGGTCTTGCCGAAGCACGGCAAGGTCATCATTGAAGGCGTGAACGTAGTCAAACGGCACACCAAGCCGACTCAAAAGATGCCCCAGGGCGGTGTCGTGGAGAAAGAGGCACCGGTCTACAGTAGCCGGGTGATGATGGTCTGCCCGAAGTGCGGCCGCGCCGCTCGAGTCGGCCACGGCTACCTGGCTGATGGCGCGAAGGTGCGGGTCTGCAAGCGGTGCGGGGAGCAGATCGAGAAATGACGGACGCGAAGAAGCGCGTGGAGACAGAGCGCAAAGCACCTGAGGGGAAGAAGGCATCTCCGGAGGCCAAGAAGCCGGGCCCAGAGGCCAAGAAGGTTGCCGCAGGCAAGAAGGCGGCTCCTGAGACGGTTGCGGCCCCGGAGCGGAAGGCGCCGGGTCCCGAGCGGAAGGCGCCGGCGCCGGCGTCTAAAGCGCCGGTCGCGGCACCGCCACCGGCAGAGCCCCCGGTCAGAGCGCCGGCCAGACTGAAAGACCGCTATCGTGCGGAGGCGGTTCCCCGCCTGCGCGAACGGTTTCGCTACCGGAACGTGATGGAAGTGCCAAGGCTGGAGAAGGTGGTCATCAACGTGCGCGTGGGCGACGCCACCACGGACTCTCGGTTTCTGGACAAGGCCGCGGAAGAGCTGGCGGTAATTGCGGGGCAGCGCCCGGTGATTCCGCGGGCGAAGAAATCGATCGCTGCCTTCAAGCTGCGCCGGGGGCTCCCGATCGCGGCGAAGGTGACGCTGCGCGGCGACCGGATGTATCAGTTTGTGGACAAGCTGTTCAACATCGCCCTGCCGCGCATCAAAGACTTTAAAGGTATCTCCGAGCGGCAGTTCGATGGGCGTGGCAATCTGAACATCGGCGTGCGCGAGCAACTCATCTTCCCCGAGATTGATTACGACAGGGTGGAGAAGGTACGGGGCATGGATATCACCCTGGTCACCACGGCGCAGACAGATGAGGAAGCCAGGGAACTGCTGCGGCTGCTGGGGCTGCCCCTTCGGGAAGCGGGAGCCGCGGTAACGTAAATTGTCGATGCTGGATCCTGGATGCTGGATCTTGGAGAAGACGTAAGGGTTTCCATCCAAGATCCGAGATTTGTAAGGGGGTTTACGGTGGCCAAGAAGTCGATGCTGGAGAAGTGGAAGCGGACGCCCAAGTTTAAGGTGCGCAAGTACTCGCGCTGCCTGCGCTGCGGGCGACCGCGGGCGGTGTTTCGGAAGTTCGGTCTGTGCCGGATCTGTTTGCGGCAGCTGGCGCACCGGGGCGAGATTCCGGGCGTGGTCAAGGCGAGCTGGTAGAGGGGGTTATTGTACGTGGGCGTCATCACCGATCCAATTTCTGACATGCTGACGCGGATTCGCAACGGCATCCGCGCGCGGCATGACTACATCGATATCCCGGCCAGCCGGCTGAAGATGGAGATTGCGCGCATTCTGAAAGACGAAGGATTCATTGCGGACTGGCATCGCATCGACCGCGGTCCACAGGGGGTGCTGCGCATCACCCTGAAATATGGGCCGCGCAAGGAGGCGGTGCTGTCGGGTCTGACGCGGGTGAGCCGCCCCGGGCTGCGGCTGTACACTGGCCGGGCCGAGATCCCGCGGGTGCGGGGCGGGATGGGAGTCGTCATCCTGACCACCTCCCGTGGGGTGATGACTGACCGCCAGGCCAGGCGGCTTGGCGTCGGCGGGGAGGTCATCTGTTATGTGTGGTAATTGCACGGTCGCGCGGTCGCGCCGTCGCGGGGAGATTTCCCGATGTCGAGAGTAGGCAGGGCGCCCATTCCAATCCCCCAGGGTGTGGAGGTCAAGGTAACCGGCCGCACGGTAGAGGTGAAGGGGCCGAAGGGCCGCCTGGTCCGCGAGTGCCATCCGGACATGACCGTCCAGTTGCAGGATGGCACCGTGGTGGTGAGCCGGCCCACCGATCTGCAGCACCATCGCGCCCTGCACGGGTTGACGCGCGCCCTCCTGGCCGGCATGGTCCGAGGCGTCGTGGAGGGGTACAGAGTGGAGCTGGAGATCGTGGGGGTAGGGTATCGCGCCGCCAAACAGGGCAATGCGCTTTCGTTGCAGGTGGGGTATTCGCATCCGGTCGACGTGGTGCCGCCCAGCGGCATCCAGCTTGACCTGCCCCAGCCCACCCGGATCGTGGTCACCGGGATCGATAAGGAACTAGTCGGGCAGATTGCGGCCCGGATTCGTGCTCTTCGGCCGCCGGACGCCTACAAGGGCAAGGGGATCCGTTACGCGGATGAACAGATCAAACTCAAGCCCGGCAAGGCCGGTCGCACCGTCGGTGGGAAGGTGTAGGCGATGCTCAAGAGATCCGATCGTAACGTGCTCCGGCTGCAGCGCCATGCGCGGTTGCGGAAGAGGATGGCGGGGACACAGCAGCGCCCGCGGTTGTCGGTCTTCCGGAGCCTGAAGCACATGTACGCGCAGATTGTCGACGACAGCCGCGGGGTCACGCTGGCCGCGGCATCTACGATGGATCCTGAGCTGCGGCTGCAGGCGAAGGGCAAGAAAAAGAGCGAGGCGGGCGATCTGGTCGGCCAGCTCATTGCGCGGCGCGCGCTGGAAAAGGGCATCAAGCAGGTGGTGTTTGATCGCGGTGGCTACAAATACCACGGCCGGATCAAAGCGCTGGCCGATGCGGCCAGAAAAGCTGGCCTGGAATTCTGAGGAGCGACAGCGATGCCCGTGAAAAGGATTGATCCGGCCTCGGTGAACCTCACGGTGGAGAAGGCCGTGTGGATCAACCGCGTGGCGAAGGTGACGAAGGGCGCGAAGCGGTTTAACTTCGCGGCGCTGGTGGTTGTTGGTGACGAGCAGGGGCGCGCGGGCGTGGGGCTGGGAAAGGCCGCCGAGGTGCCGGATGCCATCCGGAAGGCGGTGGAGGACGCGAAGAAGCAGTTGATCGAGATCCCGCTGCGCAAGACCACGATCCCCCACGAGGTCATCGGATACTTTAGCGCGTCGAAAGTGCTGTTGCGTCCGGCGTCCGAAGGCACGGGGGTCATCGCCGGCGGGTCGGTCCGCGCCGTGCTCGAGGCGGCAGGGATCAAGGACATCCTGACCAAGTCCCTCGGGTCGCGGAACCCGATCAACCAGGCCCGGGCCACCCTGGCGGCATTGCTCGAGCTGCGGACGCCTGAAGAGGTGGCCAAGACCAGAGGGCGGCCAGTCGAAGAGGTGGCGGGGGTGCGGCGATAGTGATGAAGATCGACGAGTTGAAGCCTGCTCGCGGATCGCGCCGCCGGCGCCGGCGCGTCGGCCGGGGCTGGGGCTCCGGCCGTGGCGCGTACAGTGGCCGCGGACGGAAAGGCCAGTCTGCCCGCTCGGGGGCAGGACCCCGTCCAGGGTTTGAAGGTGGTCAGACCATTCTGACCAAGCGCCTGCCCTTCCGGCGAGGCGTGCGCGCCGGAGGTGTCAGTCACGCGGGAGGGCTGCCACGGCTGAAGTACGCTCCCGTCAATCTGAACGCCCTGAACCGGTTTCCCGCCGACACCGAGGTGACGCCGCGGCAACTCCTCGAGGCCCGTCTCATCAAGCGCGGGCCGGTAAAAATTCTAGGGACGGGCACGCTGGACCGACCCCTGACGATCAAGGCGCACGCGTTCAGCAAGACGGCGATGGCGGCGATCGAGAAAGCCGGCGGTCGCGCCGAGGTGATACAGAATGCTGGCCGGACTGATTAACGCCCTCCGCATCGCGGACCTGCGCCGCCGGGTACTCTTTACGGCGGTGATGCTGGTCTTGTACCGGCTGGGCGCGCACCTGCCGGTTCCCGGCGTAAATGTGGCCGCCCTGGAGCGATTGTTCCGGCAGCAAGGCAGCGTGTTCAACTTCTTGGACCTGTTCGTGGGCGGGGCGTTCAGCCGGTTCGCGATCTTCGCGCTGGGCGTCTTCCCCTACATCACCGCGTCCATCATTATGAGCCTGTTGCAGGTGGTCTTTCCGAGTTTGAAAGAACTGGCCCAGGAAGAAGGCGAAGCCGGCCGTCGCAAGATCGGCATGTACACGCGGTACCTCACCGTGGCGCTGGCCGTCCTGCAGGCCGCGGGGCAGACCATCCTCATCCGGAACCTGGGCGCGCTGCCGGACACACGGCCACTGACGATGGGCATGATCGTGATCACGCTGACGGCCGGCACGATGCTGCTGACCTGGCTGGGCGAGATCATGACCGAGTACGGCGTGGGCAACGGCGTCTCGCTGATCATCTTCGGCGGCATCGTCGCGCGGCTGCCCAGCCAGACGACGCAGACGCTGCGGCTCCTGAACGTGGGCGAGGTGCAGTGGTGGCAGTTCCTCCTAGATATCGGGGTGGTCCTGCTCAGTATCGTGGCCGTGGTACTGGTGACCCAGGCTGTGCGGAAGATTCCGGTGCAGTATGCCAAACGCATCGTCGGCCGGCGGGTCTACGGCGGGCAGAGCACGCACCTGCCCCTGCGACTCATCCAGGCCGGCGTCATTCCCATCATCTTTGCCGTGTCCGTGCTGCAGTTCCCCGGAACGATCGCCCAATTCGTGCAGTATGAACCGCTCAACCGTCTCGGCAGGATGATCTTGCCGGGGATCGGCCAGCCACTGGGCGATCTCCTGTACGCCGGGTTGATTATCGTGTTCACGTTCTTTTACACCGCCGTGAGCTTCGACCCCAACGACGTGTCGGAGAACATCAAGAAGTACGGCGGGTTCATTCCAGGGATCCGGCCCGGACGCCCGACCAGCGAGTACCTCACCCGGGTAGTGGAGCGGCTGACGATGGTGGGCGCGCTCGTCCTGGCAGGCATCGCGGTGGTGCCGATCTATCTGGCCCGGGGGACAGGGGTCCTCACGTTCTATCTCGCCGGCACGTCACTGCTGATTGTGGTGGGCGTGGCGCTGGAGACCATGAAACAGATCGAGGCCTACGTCCTGATGCGCCACTATGAGGGCTTCATGAGGTAGATGAACCTCATCTTTCTGGGGCCGCCAGGCGCGGGCAAGGGCACGCAGGCGCAACTCCTCGAGCAGCGTGAGGGCATCCCGCAGGTCAGCACCGGGGACATCCTGCGCACGGCGATGGCGGCGGAGACCCCGCTAGGGCAGCAGGCCCGGCAATACGTCGATCGGGGCGAACTGGTCCCTGATGATGTGATGATTGCCATCATCGAAGACCGCCTCAACCAGCCGGATGCGCGGCGCGGATTTGTCCTGGATGGATTCCCGCGCACGTTGAGGCAGGCCCGCGCATTGGACCGGGTCCTGGCCGCGACGGGGCGCCGCCTTGATCTGGTGTTATACTTTGATGTCGTCGACGACGTGATTGTCCGCCGGCTGACCGGTCGCCGGGTATGCCAGCAGGCCGCCCACATCTACCATGTGGAATCGAGCCCGCCCAGGCGCCCGGGCCGGTGCGACATCGACGGCAGCAAGCTGTACCAGCGGGAGGATGACCAGGAGGAGACGGTGCGGCGGCGCCTTGAGGTGTATCATCGGGAGACCGAACCGCTGGTGGAGTTCTACCGGCGCCGCGGACTGTTTGAGCCCGTGCGCAACGGTGACATCGAGAGCGTGCGCCGCCGGCTGGTGGAGATCCTGAAGACACGCGCAGGCTCGCGGTAACGGCATGCGCGAGCCGGCACGGAAGGCCATGGCGACCCGTACCGCGATGATTATTTTGAAGACTCCGGCCGAGATCCAGCAGATGCGGCGGGCCGGCGCACTGGCGGCGGAAGCTTTGCGCGAGGTGGTCCGCGCGGTGCGGCCGGGCGTGACCGGCACGCAATTGAATACGATCGCCGAACGATACATCCGCGCGCACGGTGGGATCCCGTCGTTCTTAGGGTACCGGGGATTCCCGGCGAGCATCTGCATCTCGGTGAACGACGAAGTGGTGCATGGCATCCCCGACGGGACGCCGCTGCGCGACGGCGCGCTGGTCTCCCTCGATCTCGGCGCCGTGGTGGACGGTTTTCATGGCGATGTGGCCGTGACGGTGCCGGTCGGGGAGGTCGGGCCCAGATTGCGCCGGCTGGTGCGCGTGACCCGGGACGCGCTGTCCCGCGCGCTCGACGTCGCCCGGCCCGGTGCGCGTTTGGGGGATATCGGGGCGGCCGTGCAGCAGCACGTGGAGGCGGACGGGCTCTCGGTCGTGCGGGATTTCGCCGGCCACGGCATCGGGCGAGCGCTTCACGAGGAACCCCAGGTCCCGAACTTCGGTGAGCCGGGGACGGGGGCGGTGCTGCGTGAGGGGATGACGCTGGCGATCGAGCCGATGGTGAACCTCGGCACCCATGAAGTGGTGATGGACGAAGACGGGTGGACGGTGCGGACGAAGGATGGCAAACCCTCGGCGCACTGCGAGCACACCGTCGCGGTGACCGCCGACGGGGCAATGGTCCTGACCGCCATCCCCGACGGGGTCATCTGACGCTCGCCTTCCCGTAGGGGGCCGGGAACGGCCGCTGGTGGACGGGGAGGCGCCTCCGCCGTATAATCTGGAAGGTTACCCCGCAGACGTCTCGTGCGAGTCTGCGGGGGGCTGTTGTTCTGGAGGATGTTTCCGGCCGCGGCCGGGGTGAGGGATGCCGAAGAAGGACGCGATCGAGGTAGAGGGGACGGTAGTCCAGGTGTTGCCCAATGCCATGTTCCGGGTCGAGTTGCCCAGCGGCCCTCGAGTGCTGGCGCATATCTCTGGGAAGATGCGGATCAACTTTATCCGGATTCTCCCGGGCGACCGGGTGAAAGTGGAACTCTCGGCCTACGATCCGACCCGCGGGCGGATTACCTATCGATACCGATAATGCCGGTGGCAGAAAGGGAAGGACCTCATGAAGGTTCGAGCGTCGGTGAAAGTGAGATGTGAAAAGTGCAAGGTGATCAAGCGCGGGCGGCGAGTGTACATCATTTGCGAGAACCCGAAGCACAAACAAAAGCAAGGGTGATAGGGGTGATGGGATGGCTCGTATCTCGGGTGTGGATCTGCCGCGGGATAAGCGGGTGGAGGTTGCGCTGACCTACATCTTCGGAGTTGGTCTGAGCCGGGCGCGGCAGGCGCTCGCGGCCACCAGTGTCAATCCGGACACGCGGGTCCGTGACTTGACCGAGGAGGAGACCACGCGGCTGCGCGACTACATCGACCGCAATTACAAGGTGGAGGGAGATCTTCGCCGGGATATCTCCCTGGATATCCGCCGTCTGATCGAGATTGGGTCCTACCGGGGGTTGCGCCACAAGAAGAATCTGCCGGTGCGCGGCCAGCGCACCCGGACCAATGCGCGCACTCGAAAGGGTCCCAAGAAGACCGTGGGGTCAGGGAAGCGGCGGCTGGAAAAGAGATAGCTGACGCGCAGTCAGGCAGTCGCGTAGTCGCGCGATCGCACAGCATTGTTGTCGAGGAGGAGAAATGGCCAAGGGTAAGGGGCGAAAGAAGGAACGGCGGAATGTGCCCACGGGCGTGGCGCACATTCAGTCCACGTTCAACAACACGATCGTGACGATCACTGATCCCCAGGGGAACGTGCTGGCCTGGTCCAGCGCCGGCGCCACGGGGTTCAAGGGATCGCGCAAGGGCACGCCCTTTGCCGCAGGGCTGGCCGCCGAAGCGGCGGCCCGCAAGGCAATCGAGCATGGCGTGAAGCAAGTGGAGGTGTACGTGAAGGGGCCGGGTGCCGGCCGCGAGGCGGCCATCCGGTCTCTCCAGGCGGCGGGGTTGGAGGTCAACCTGATCCGCGATGTGACCCCGATTCCCCACAACGGATGTCGGCCTCCGAAGCGGAGGAGGGTGTAGATGGCTCGTTACACAGGTCCGGTGTGCCGGTTGTGCCGCCGCGAGGGCATGAAGCTGTACCTGAAGGGCGAGAAATGCTACACGGAAAAGTGCCCCGTGCACAAGCGGCCGGTGCCGCCGGGGATGCATGCGCAGAGCCGGCGCAAGCCCTCGGAGTTCGGTATCCGCCTGCGGGAGAAGCAGAAGCTGCGCCGCATCTACGGGGTGCTGGAGACACAGTTCAAGACGTACTTCAGGCAGGCGGCGAAGGCCAAGGGGGTCACCGGCGTTCGGCTGCTGCAGCTGCTGGAGACGCGATTGGATAACGTCGTGTACCGTCTTGGTTTCGCCACGTCGCGTAAGGAAGCGCGGCAGATGGTGCTGCACGGCCACGTCGGCATCAATGGTCACAAGGTGACGATTCCCTCCTTCCGGGTAAAGCCGGGTGAGGTGATTGCGCCGACGGCCCGGGGGCGAGAGCATCCCCGGGTGAAAGAACTGGCTCAAACCGGCCTGCGGACGCTGCCCAGCTGGCTGGAGTTCAACTCCACCGCGCTGGAGGGGCGCGTCCTGGCGCTGCCGGCGCGGGAAGAGATCGATGTGCCCGTGTCGGAACAACTGATCGTTGAGCACTATTCCCGCTGAACAGAAGAAGTTTCGGGGGTCAAAATGAGCATCGCCACAGTCTGGGAAGCACCAAAGACAAAGATCGAGTACGCGGAATTATCCGAAACGTATGGGAAGTTCATGGTTGAACCGCTGGACCGCGGGTTTGGCGTCACCCTGGGCAACGCATTGCGCCGGGTTCTGCTGTCTGCGATCGGAGGCGCCGCGGTGACCTCCGTGAAGATCGAAGGGGTGCTGCACGAGTTCTCGACGATTCCCGGGGTCGTCGAAGACGTCACGCAGATTGTCCTCAACCTGAAGGAGCTGACGTTGCGGCTGCACACGGACAAGCCGAAGCTCCTGCGATTGGATGTGAAGGGAAAGCGAGACGTCGTCGCGGGCGATATTCAGCAGGACGCCGAAGTGGACGTGCTCAATCCGGAGCTGCACCTCGCCACAATAGACCGTAAGGATGCGCGGCTGGCGATGGAGCTCGTCGTCGAGCGGGGCAAGGGGTACGTGCCGGCGGAGAAGCATCGCAAGAGCGAGCACGTCATTGGCGTCATTCCCGTGGACTCTATCTTCACCCCTATTCAGAAGGTCAACTACGTCGTCGAAGACACCCGCGCGGGACAGGCGGAGGCCGACCGGCTGGTGCTGGAGGTGTGGACTGACGGCTCGGTGCGCCCGGAAGAAGCCGTGCAGGAGGGCGCGCGGGTCCTGATCGAGCAGTTCAAACTGTTCGCCGGCATGGGGCAAGAGGGCGAAGCGGCCGCCGGGATGGAACAGGGCGCCGATGCGCAGATGGCCAAGCTGTACGCCATGCCGATCGAGGAGCTGGAGCTGTCGGTACGCCCGTACAACTGCTTGAAGCGGGCAGGGATCAACACGGTGGGCGACCTGATCCAGCGTACAGAAGAGGAGATCGTCGCCGTCAAGAACTTCGGGCGGAAGTCCCTGGACGAGGTGCGCGAGAAGCTCACCGCGCTGGGATTGACGCTGAAGAAGAAGGAAGGCGAAGTGTAGGAGTGCCGGGCCATGCTGGGTGCCGTGACGCGCAAGCTGAATCGTGACACGGGTGAGCGAAAGGCGCTGTTCCGCGACCTGGTGGGGGCCCTCATCCTCAATGGCCGCGTGGAGACGACCGTGGCCCGGGCGAAGGAAACCAAGAAGATCGCCGACAGGCTGGTAGATCTGGCGCTGCGTGGCGACCTTCACGCCCGGCGGCAGGTGCGCCGGCTCCTGACCGATGACCGCGCCGTCCGCCGGTTGTTCGGCGAGGTCGCGCCGAAGTTTCAGAAGGGCCGCGGGGGATATACCCGGATCGTGCGTACGCGGGCGCGTCGGGGCGATGCCGCGGAGATGGCCATCATCGAGCTACTGGCGTAGCTCGAACCTGCGCAAAACTACACAACCTACACAATCGACACAACCTACACAATGAACCGATCGGGACGCCCTGCTCAGTCTGTGCAGGGCGTTCTTGCCGGTGATTGTGTAGATTGAGTAGATTGTGTAGATTGAGTGGATTCGGATGGCGTTGATCGAAATCCGCAATCTCCGCCACGTCTATCGTGCCGGGACCGCCGAGGCGGTCATGGCCCTGGACGGTATTTCGCTTACCGTCGGCCGGGGGGAGTTCGTCGCCATTGTAGGAGGGAACGGGTCCGGCAAATCCACCCTCGCCAAACACCTCAACGCCCTGCTGCTGCCGACCGACGGCGAGGTCGTCGTCGATGGCATGAACACCCGTGATCGCGCCGTGCTGTGGCAGATCCGTCAACGCGTGGGGATGGTCTTCCAAAACCCCGACAACCAGCTGGTGGCGACCGTCGTCGAGGAGGACGTCGCCTTCGGCCCTGAGAACCTGGGGGTGCCGTCCGCGGAGATTCTGGCACGCGTCGACGAGGCCCTGCGGGTGGTGGAGATGGCCTCCTACCGGCGCCACGAGCCGCACCTGCTCTCGGGTGGTCAGAAGCAGCGTGTGGCCATCGCCGGCATCCTGGCCATGCGGCCTCAGTGTCTGGTGTTGGACGAAGCCACGACCATGCTGGATCCCCAGGGACAGCGCGAAGTCATGGAGACGATCCAGCGGCTGAATCGCGATGGCGTCACGGTCATACACATTACCCACGCCATGGAAGAGGCCGTGCAGTGTCCCCGCGTGATCGTGCTGGCAGATGGTCGTGTGGCGATGGATGCTCCGCCCGCGGAGGTGTTCTCACGGGTTGAGGAGCTGGAGCGATTTCGCCTGGTTCTCCCGCCCATCCCTGCGCTCGCCCACCGGCTGCGGCGCGACGGTCTGCCGATCCCGGAAGGGATTCTTTTCGTGGAAGAATTGGCGGGCGCTCTCACGCGCCTGGTGGCGGAGGGGGCGGGGCGGGGGAGGGCTGGCGATGGCGCTCATTGAGTGCCGCCACCTCACCCATGTCTATTTGAAGGGGACGCCGCTGGAGGCGGTGGCCCTACAGGATGTGACCCTCTCCATCGAGGCCGGCGAGTTCGTCGGCCTCATTGGGCCGACCGGATCGGGGAAGTCGACCCTGATCCAGCACTTCAATGCCTTGCTGCGACCCACCGGCGGCGAGGTGCGTATCGCCGGCATCAATCCGGCCGACAAGCGTGCGGATGTGAAGACCCTCCGTCAGCAGGTGGGGCTGGTCTTCCAGTATCCTGAGCATCAACTCTTCGAGGAGACGGTCTATGACGATGTCGCCTATGGCCCGCGCAACCTCGGGTTGACCGAGGATCAGGTGCGCGAGCGCGTCGCGGAATCGCTGGCGCTGGTGGGCATCGACCCAGGCCGGTTCGGCCGGCGGTCCCCGTTTTCGCTCTCGGGCGGCGAGATGCGCCGCGTGGCGATCGCCGGTGTGCTGGCCATGCGGCCGCGAGTCCTGGTGCTGGACGAGCCGGCTGCGGGATTAGATCCGAAAGGCAAAGAGGAGATCCTCGGTCAGATCCGCACGCTGCATCAAGCCCAGGGGCTGACCGTGCTGCTCGTGACCCATAGCATGGATGAGGCGGCCCAACTGGTGAAGCGCCTTGTCGTCCTCGCCAGGGGCCAAATCGTCATGGACGGGCCGGTGCGGGAGATTTTCCGCCGCGCGCAGGACCTGGCGGCGCTGGGGCTCGGCGTACCCGCCATTACCGCCTTGATGCTGCGGCTGCGGGGGGCCGGGATGGCGGTCACCCCTGACGTGCTGACCGTCGACGAAGCCAGAGCCGCGATCCGCGAGGTGCTGCGATGGAACTGACGAGGTACGTCACGATTGGGCAGTACCTCCCGCGCGAGTCGCCGGTCCATCGTCTGGATCCGCGCACCAAGATTGCCGCGGTCACCGTGCTGACCGTCGCCGTCTTTGTGGTCCGTGACTTCAGCGGCTATGCGCTCCTGACGCTGTTCCTACTCGCTGTCGTCGTGGCCTCCCAGATCCCGCTGGGCTACCTCCTGCGAGGGTTGCGGCCGATCCTGTTCCTGCTCCTCATCACCGTGGTGCTCAATGTGTTCTTCAGCGGGATCCAGAGCGGTACGGTCCTGTTCCAGCTGGGTCCTCTGGTCGCCACGCGGGAAGCCGTGATGCGGGCGGCCTTTGTCGGCTACCGGCTGGTGGCGCTGATCCTGGTGACGTCGCTATTGACGTTCACCACCTCGCCGGTCCAGCTCACCGATGGGATCGAGCGGATCCTGCGGCCATTCCGGCGTCTGGGCGTGCCGGCTCATGAACTGGCGATGATGATGACCATCGCCTTGCGGTTCATCCCCACGCTGTTGGAGGAGACGGAGAAGATCATGAAGGCGCAGATGGCCAGGGGGGCGGAGTTCGAGCGCGGCAACGTCCTGCGCCGGGCCCGTGCCCTGGTGCCGGTGCTGGTGCCGTTGTTCGTCAGCGCGTTTCGGCGGGCCGACGAACTGGCCCTGGCGATGGAGGCGCGGTGCTATCGCGGCGGGGAGCACCGGACCCGGATGAAGGAACTGCATCTCGCCCCCCGCGACGGAGTCGCCCTTCTGGTCACCCTCGCGGTGTCCGTCCTGTTCGCGATTCCGTACTCGACCTGGCAGGTCTTGTTGCGCTAACTCCCGGGACCGTCAGGGTAACCATGCGCAACATCAAACTCATCATTGAGTACGATGGGACTCCCTTCAGCGGCTGGCAGCGCCTGAAGGGCCGCCCGTCGGTGCAGGCCGAACTGGAGCGGGCGGTGTGGAAGGTGACCGGGCAGCGGCGGGCCGTGACCGGCGCCGGCCGCACCGACGCCGGCG
>Ga0209056_10004568_pt1 | contig 14582 bp, 12 predicted proteins | sample GraSoiAngelo_114_FD_185876 | JGI IMG/M metagenome (GOLD analysis project Ga0209056, IMG submission 185876) | Grasslands soil microbial communities from the Angelo Coastal Reserve, California, USA - 14_0903_13_40cm (SPAdes) (version 2) | ecosystem: Environmental > Terrestrial > Soil > Grasslands... | reverse complement strand
CACTCTTCAACGACGGCAAGACCGCGATGATCTTCAACGGCCCCTGGTTCCTGGGCGAGATCGCGAGCAACGTCCAGTACGGGCTCGCGCCGCTGCCGAAGATCAAGGAGGCCGGCGACAAGCCGATGCGCCCGTGGATGACCGTGGAGGGCGCGTTCGTCGCCGCACCCTCGAAGAACAAGGACGCGGCATACGACTTCATCAAGTACCTCACCGACAAGCCGGCTGGCATCATCATGGCGCTGGAGGGCCGCCAGAGCCCGGCCAATCAATCGGCCTATACGGACGCGAAAGTCGCCGCGGACCCCGTGCTGAAGTCGTTCCATGACCAGGTCGAGGTGGCGGTCCCGATGCCGAACCTGCCGGAGATGACCATGGTGTGGTCGCCGGCGACGACGGTGATGAACTCCGTCACCCGGCATGCCGCGTCGCCAAAGGCCGCGCTCGACGCCGCCCAGGCGGCGATTTCGAAGGACGTCGCGGGGCTGCGGAAGAAGTAATGCCCGCCGCGCCCGCACACCGGCTGCGCTTCTTGATTGCCGTCGCCCTGGGCGCCGTGCTCGGCGCATTCTTGTTGCGCGGGTTCGTCTCCGACGCGAGCAGGCAGGTCGCGGACGAGGCGCAAGAGCGCCAGGCGGTGGTGACGCTGCAGGCACTCACCTCGCTGGTGCAGCGCGCGGGCGGAGAGGGGGACGCGGTCCGTAGCGCGGTCGCTGCCTGGCAGTCGCGGACGCCGTCGGCGCCCCAGGCGCGGGTCTTCCGTGCCGACGGGATCCGGCTGGAAGCTTCGACCGCCCCGGACGACGCGGGCGATCGAGCCGCGCCGCGTCGCCTTCGCCGGGAGGAGAAACCGCTCTACGACCGCAGCCAGCGGATCGCGGCGGCGGTGCAGACGAATCGGGAAGAGCAGCACGCGCGCAAGCCGGAGATCGAAGTGGCGCCCGCCGGCGCACGGCTTTCCCTCGCCGGGCCGCTGGAGAAGAACGGTGCGGTCGTCGGAATCGTGGAGATCGAGACCGCGCCACTGCCGCTTCCGAAGCCAGCGGGCTGGTCTGGGTTCCTGCTCGCGCTGATCGCGCCGATCGCCGTATTCGGCGGGCTTGCCTTCCTGCTGGGCGAAAAGCGCTTGCCGCTGCTGGCAGCGGCGGTGGTCTGCGTGGCCGCATCCCTGTCCTGGATGGGGCGCGCCGCCGTCTCCGAGCTGGCGGCGCAGCAGCAACGCGCCGCCGAGCAGGTGGCCGAGCGGGTCCGCGACCAGGCAACGGTGACGCGGGTGGCCGCGACTGCCCAGGGTTTGCCAGGGGCGGCCGCCGCGCCGGGGTCATGGGACGTTGACGATTTCCGCCAACCGCTCGGGCTCCTCACTCCCGACGGCTCGGTGAACCCGCAGCGCCTCGCCCAAGCGGTGGATACAACGGCGCGCGAGCTGCGGCGGACGCTCCTCGGCGCGGGGGCGCTCGCGCTCGCGCTGCTCCTGCTCGTCGGTCTCGGTGCCTTCAACCTGGTCGGCCGGAGCTTGCGACGCCACCGGCAAGCCTACCTGTACATCGCGCCCGCCATCCTGGGGATGGTGGTGCTCGTCTTCTTCCCCTTCACCTACGGCGTCACGCTCTCGTTCACCGATTCGAACCTGTACAACACGGGCAAAGCGATCTCGGACATCTGGATCGGCCTGCGCAATTACGCGGACATCCTCGGCGACTTCGCCTTCATCAAGAGAGGCGACGGCGGGTCGTTCGTCAATTACCTCAACTTCTATTGGACGCTTCTCTTCACCATCATCTGGACGGTCAGCAACGTCGCCATCGGCGTCACCTGTGGGCTGATCCTCGCGCTCGTCCTCAATACCCGCGCGCTCGCGCTGCGGCCGATCTACCGCGTCATTCTCATCCTGCCCTGGGCGATGCCGAACTACATCACCGCGTTGATCTGGAAAGGCATGTTCCACCAGCAGTTCGGAGTCATCAACCAGGTGATCCAGCTCTTCGGCTTCCCCGCCGTGTCCTGGTTCGATCGTCCGGCATCGTCGTTCCTCACCGCGCTGGCCACCAACGGATGGCTCAGCTTCCCCTTCATGATGGTGGTGTCGCTCGGCGCCCTGCAGTCGATCCCCGCCGATCTCTACGAAGCCGCCCGCGTGGACGGCGCCTCCCGCCTGCAGCAGTTCAAGGCGATCACGCTGCCCTCGCTGCGCCCCGCGCTCGTGCCGGCGGTGATCATCTCGGTGGTGTGGACGTTCAACATGTTCAACATCATCTACCTGGTCACCGGAGGGGAGCCGGGCAGCTCGACCGAGATCCTGGTCACGCAGGCGTACAAGTTCGCCTTCGAGCGATACCGCTACGGCTACGCTGCGGCCTACTCGACGGTGATCTTCGGCATCCTGCTCGTGTACGGCACCATCCAGAACCGCGTTTCCCGGGCGACGGAGGCCTGACCGGATGCCCCGTTCCCGCATCAGCGAAGAATTTCCGCACGGTCCCCTGCACGCCATGCTCGCGGTGGCTGTGCTCGTGACCATCTACCCCGTGCTCTGGGTGTTCAGCATCGCCTTCTCGGGCAAGCAGAGCCTCGCCATCGCCGATCTGCCCCCGACCCCCACGGCCGGCGACCGGCTGCGCGCCGTGGTGCCCTGGCCCGAGAAGCTCTCGGTCTCGAACTTTACTTCGGTGATGAGCGACCAGCCGTTCGCGCGCTGGATGCTCAACAGCGCGCTGGTGGCGATCTTCACCACGCTCCTCGGCGTCTTTCTCGCCTGCACCGCCGCCTATGCCTTCTCCCGTTTCAAGTTCCCGGGCCGCCGCGTGGGGATGATGGCCTTCCTCGTCTCACAGATGTTCCCGGGTACGCTGATGCTGATCCCGCTCTACATCATCATCGTGCAGCTGTTCGGGCTGGGCAGCTCGCGCATCGGCCTGATCATCGTCTACGCCACCACCTCCATCCCCTTCAGCGTCTGGATGCTCAAGGGGTACTTCGACACCATCCCCAAGGAGTTGGAGGAGGCCGCGGTCATCGAGGGCGCATCGGCGGGGAAGATCTTCTGGAGCATCGTGCTCCCGCTCGCGAAGCCGGCGGTGGCGATCACCGCGCTGTTCTCCTTCATGACGGCGTGGAACGAATTCATCCTCGCCGCCACCTTCATGGACAAGGAGAACATGTACACGGCGCCGGTGGGCCTGCGCTTCTTCGTCGGCGGTTTCTCGCAGCAGTGGGGCTACTTCGCGGCCGGCTCGATCATCGTCTCTATTCCGGTCGTCCTGCTCTTCCTGTATCTACAGAAGTACTTGGTCTCGGGCCTCACGGCGGGCGGCGTGAAAGGTTGATCGCTTTGAACGGAAAGGAGGCGAACGTGGCTGGTCTCCGCATCATCCTCGCAGCAGCGGTGGCGCTCGGCGCATCCGCTGCTGCGGCGCAGGAGGTGGTCTTCAAGGACCCCACCGGCGATGACAACGGCCCGGGCAAGTACGTTTATCCGACAGATCCGGTATACAAGCCCGGTTCGTTCGACCTGACGCAGCTCAGGGTGAAGCAGGCCGGTGACAAGGTCACCTTCGAGGTTTCCGTGAATGCCGACCTGGAAGACCCCTGGCAGATGCCGCAGCCGGCGAACTTCTCCATTCAGATGGCGATCATCCACGTCAAGACCGGCAAGGGTGGCCATACCAAGGGCGTCCCGGGCACGAACGTCCAGTTCGCTCCCGGCGAGGAATGGAACAAGGTCGTGATCCTCTCGCCCCAGCCCGCGGGTCGCGTGAGGTCCGAGGCAAAGCAGAAGGCGGGCGACTTGAAGGAGGACATCGTCGTCCCGGAAGAGACCGTCGGCAAGGGCCGCACGATCTCCGGGACGGTCGACAAGAAGTCGCTCGGTGATGGGGACATCTCCAAGTGGGGCTACCAGGTCATCATGCAGTCCAACGAAGGCTTTCCGGACAAGACCGATTTGCTCACCCGGAAGGTGAACGAGTACGAAGGGCAGCATCGCTTCGGCGGCGGCACCGACAGCGATTGCGACCCGCACGTGATCGACGTTCTCGCAGGCAAGGGAACGGGCGACAAGAGCGAGATCGAAGAGCAGCACAAGATGCTGGCGTACGAATGCAACCCGGACGGGACGGCCAAGAAGATGGCCACGTTGAAGATGGTCCGGAAATGAAGGTGCACCAGGACTGAGGCAAAGTCTCGCAGCGAAAAAACCAGCAGGAGGGGAAACACGTGAGAATCAAGAAAAAGCTGATCGTCCTAGGAGCTACTCTGTTTGCGCTCGCGGCGTCCCAGGCGTCCGCGGTCGACTTCCACGGATACTTCCGCAGCGGCATTGGCGGCAACAACAAGGGAGGCAGCCAGGTCTGCTTCCAGGACCCGGGCAGCGAATACAAGTTCCGCCTCGGCAACGAGTGCGAGAACTACGCGGAGTGGGAGTTCTCCCAGAGCCTCTACAAGGACAAGAGCGGCGTCGAGTTCGTCTACGATGGCATGATCGCGTACGTCACGGCCCTGGCCGGTGGAGACTTCGATAGCTTCAAGAATGCCGGCGCCACCTCCAACAATCCGAATGAGATCGCCCTGCGCCAGAACTGGGTCGGCGCCAAGGGGCTCCCGTTCCTGCCCAGCGGCAGCATGGCTTGGGTCGGCAAGCGCTACTATCACCGCAACGACATCCACCAGATCGACTACTTCTACTGGGACACCTCGGGATTCGGCGGTGGCCTCGACGACGTCCCCATCGGTCCAGCGAAAATGGCTCTCGCGGTTTTTGAGACCAGGGCCAGCGACCGGCGGGTGCTCTGGCAGCCCGACTTCCGGGTCTACGGCATTCCGATCATCCCGAATGGGACCCTGGAAGCGGGTGTCTCCCTGATCATCGATAGCGCCAATGCGAACGTGGTTCAGTCCACCAACAAGGAGAGCGTCAGCCCTTGGCTGACTGTTCAGTGGGTGCAAAATGACTTTCTTGGCGGCTTCAACAAGCTCGCCTTTCAATGGGGGCAGGGCTCCGCCGCAAACATGCATAGCCAAGGCAGTCAACAAATCGACGCCAGCAGCGATACGAGGCAGTGGCGCATCATCGAGCACATGGTCTATCAGCCGACGAGCGAGATCTCGGGCGGATTGGTGTTCATCTACCAGGACACGAAGCAACTCTTCGGAAGTAGCCTGAAGAGATGGAGCGCGGGCATCCGCCCTGCGCTGCAGCTCAATGATTACTTCAAGATCGAGTTGGAAGGCGGGTACACGAGCGTCACGCCCAAGGACAATGCCAGCGGCGGCGGGAATACCAACACCCGCAGTCTCTTCAAGGCCACGGTAGCGCCGACCCTCATGATCGCCCCGGGTCCCGGCGGCTCCTACTTCACCCGTCCGGTGCTCCGGCTCTTCGGGACCCTTGCGGCCTGGAATGACTCCGCGCAGGGGGCCGGTATCTTCGGCCAAGGCGCGACCTGCAACGCTGCAACGACCACGAGCGCCTTCGGCTGCGACAAGGCCGGCTTTACGTTCGGCGCGCAAGTCGAAGCCTGGTACTAGCGCTCGCGCGACGATAGCGGCCGGCAGAAGCCGGGAGGATGCCCTCCCGGCTTCACGGCTCACCGCCCGATGAATTTGGACCCGACTTCGTCATCCAGAGGAGAACATCATGAACCTGTTCGAGAGATTGTTGGTCGCGTCCGGCCTGGCCGCGGTCACGGCGCTCGCGTGCCCGGCTGCCGCTGAGGAGCTCAAGCTTCCCGAGGGGAAGGTGGCGATCCACTATTACCGCCCCGATGGCAGCTACGACGGCTGGGGCCTTCACGTCTGGGAGAGCTTCCAGAAGAAGGACGAAGCCAGCGACGAGTTTGCCGCCAAGGAGAACAGCGATCGGCCGCTCAAAGGCGTCACCTGGTTCAAGCCGGTGGGGCAGTCGGGGAAGGATGACTTCGGCGCCTACTGGCTGCTCGACGCCAAGGAGTTCGACAACGGTCGGGTCAACTACATCATCCACAAGGGCGACAGGAAGGAACAGTGCAACAAGGACATGTTCTGGCTGATCAAGGACACCAAGGAGCTGTGGGTGAACTCTGGAGATTGCAAGAGCTACCTGACGAAAGACGCAGCCCTCAAGGCGCGCAAATAACCATTCCTTCTTGAGCGGGAGCAGCCGTCGGATCCGGCCGTTCCTGCGTTCGCCTCTTGCCCTGTATTCGCCGCGGTGCAAGAGTCGCCGGCCCCCGGAGAACAGCGATGAACCGCCCTGCTGCGTTGGTCGCCGCCGTGCTCGCCGCCGCCTCCGGCGCCTGCGCATCGGTCCAGGCGCAGCGCGAGCGCGAGCAATACCTGCAGGCGCGGCTCGACGCCTTCCGCTTCAACAAATCCCTCGACGAAGTCTGGCCGCAGGTCCAGCGATTGCTCGCCGACAAGGGCTATCCCATGGTCGGCAAGGACGGCGAGGCTGTCGGCGATGAGCACGGCACGCTATACAGCCTCTTCTCTCCCGCCAAGGAGACGAGCCGCGAATCCGACGGGAGCCGCCGGCTGGAGACCGGCTGGCGCAAGGACCAGACGCGCTATCGCGTCGAAGGAACGCCGGACGGCGCCGGCTGCCGCGTGGTGTTCACCTTGCTTCACGAGGATACGACGGAGCACGGGCATGACGCGCGGGAGCGGAAACGAGGGCTGGAGATGGAGCTGGAGCTGGCGCGGAGGGTCGACCCGGAGGCGGCTGCCGGCATCGAAGCGGGCCTGCCGGCGGCGAAGCGTGGTTGAAGCAGTGGGGTCCCGAACGAGCTTGCGGGAGGGGAAGACGATGGCGGCAAACAACAATGGAGGAAAACGAATGAGAGCGTCGGTTGGACTTCTGGCGGCGTGCGCGGGTGTGCTGGTTGCCGCGCGAGCCGAGGCGGCTGGACCCAAGATCGGACTTTCACTGCCCACCCAGCGGGAAGAGCGCTGGGTGAAAGACCGGCAGACCATGGAGGCGGAGGCGAAGAAGGCGGGCATCGAGCTGCGCGTGCAGGTCACCGACAACGACGCCTCCAAGCAGGTCGCGCAGTGCGAGAACCTGATCTCGCAGGGGATCAAGGTGTTGATCCTCGCGCCGCACGATGCCTCGAGCGCCTCCGTCATCATCGACAAGGCGTCGAAGGCCGGGATCAAGGTGATCAGCTACGACCGGCTGGTGACCGACTCTCCGCTCGACTACTACTACCTGTCGTTCGACAACGTGAAGGTCGGCGAGCTGCAGGGCGACTTCATCACCAAGAAGGTGCCGAAGGGCGTCTACATCGTCCTCGCCGGGTCACCCACCGACAACAACGCCAAGCTCTTCCGCGAGGGCGCGATGAAGTACATCAAGCCGCTCGCCGACAAGGGCGACATCAAGATCGTGATGGACCAGTTCGTCAAGGACTGGCAGCCCTCGGAGGCGCAGAAGCTCTGCGAGCAGTCGCTCACCGCGAATCAGAACAAGGTCGACGCCGTGCTCGCGCCCAACGACGGCACCGCGGGCGGATGCATCCAGGCGCTCGCGTCGCAGGGACTCGCCGGGAAGGTCCCCATCACCGGGCAGGACGCCGAGCTCTCCGGCGCCATCCGCATCGTGCAGGGCGTGCAGAGCATGACGATCTTCAAGGACACGCGCGCGCTGGGAAAGAAGGCGATCGAGATGGCGGTCGACATAGCGGGCGGCAAGTCGATCGATACCGGCGGCAAGGTGGTGAACAACAACAAGAAGGACGTGCCGTCGGTGCTGCTCACGCCCGTCATCGTCACCAAAGAGAACCTCGACGACGTGCTGATCAAGAGCGGCTACTTGAAGAAATCGCAGGTCTATAAGAAGTAAGCGGCAACAGCCCTCCCCGCCGGCTCGCGCCGGCGGGGTGCAGGGGAAGACCATGAGCGAGTACCTGCTGGAGATGAGGAACATCACCAAGGAGTTCCCGGGCGTCCGCGCGCTCGAGAACGTGACGTTCCAGGTCCGCAAGGGAGAGATCCACGCGCTGGTCGGCGAGAACGGCGCGGGGAAATCGACGCTGATGAAGATCCTCAGCGGCTTCTATCCGTACGGTACGTACACCGGCGACATCGTCCTGGACGGGCAAGTGCAGAAGTTCGACCGCATCCGCGACAGCGAGCACGCCGGCATCGCCATCATCTACCAGGAGCTGGCGCTGGTGAAGCAGATGACGATCGCCGAGAACATCTTCCTCGGCAGCGAGCTGTGCAAGGGGAAGGGCGTCATCAACTGGAACGAGACCTTCCAGCGGACGTCGAAGGCCCTCAAGGAAGTGGGGCTCAAGCTCAGCCCGGCCTCGCGGATCATCGATCTCGGCGTCGGATCGCAGCAGTTGGTGGAGATCGCCAAGGCCCTGACCAAGGAAGCGCGAGTCCTGATCCTCGACGAGCCGACCGCCGCCCTGACGGAGACCGAGGCCGACAACCTGCTCAAGATCCTCGATTCCTTTCGCGCGCAGGGCGTCTCTTGCATCTACATCTCGCACCGGCTGAAGGAGGTCGCGCGGATTGCCGACCGGATCACGGTGCTGCGCGACGGGCGCACGGTCATCACCGACGCCAAGACGGCCATGCCCGAGGACCGGATGATCCAGAACATGGTCGGGCGCCCGCTCACCAACATGTTCCCGCGCCGCCCGCGCACGGTCGGCGAGACCGTGCTCGAGGTGAAGAACTGGACCATCCAGGATCCGTTGACGCAGGACCTCGTCGTCAAGGACGTCTCGTTCGAGGTGCGCAAGGGCGAGATCGTCGGCATCGCCGGCCTGATGGGCGCCGGCCGCACCGAGTTGGTGATGAGCCTCTTCGGCGTCTGGGGAAAGAAGAAGTCGGGCGAAGTGCGGCTGGGAGGCAAGCCAATCGAGATCCACGGCGCGCGGGACGCCATCCACGCGGGGCTCAGCCTGGTCTCCGAGGACCGCAAGCGCTACGGGCTGATCCTGGGAATGGACGTCAAGGAGAACTCCACGCTGGCGAGCCTGAAGCGGATCTCGAAGCTCGGCGTCATCAACAAGAACGAGGAGATCAAGTGGTCCGATAAGTATGTGAAGGAGCTGCGGACCAAGACCCCAAACCTCGAGCAGAGAGTGGGAAATCTCTCCGGCGGCAATCAGCAGAAGGTGGTGCTGGCGAAGTGGCTGCTGACGCACCCCAAGGTCCTCATCCTCGACGAGCCCACCCGGGGGATCGACGTCGGCGCCAAGGTCGAGATCTACAACATCATGAACGACCTGGTGGACCAGGGCGTGTGCGTGATGATGATCTCCTCCGAGCTCCCCGAGGTACTGGGAATGAGCGACCGGATCCTGGTGATCCACGAAGGGCAGATCGCGGGCGGGTTCAAGCGCGACGACGCGACCGAGGAGAAGGTGATCTACTACGCGACGGGCGGAGCGTAAGGGGAGGCTGCGATGGAGACGGCAGTAGTCAAGGCACGAGCCGGGGAAGGCGGGCTCATCGACCTGATCCTCGGCTCGATGAAGCGCAACAGCAAGCAGTACACGATGTTCCTCGCGCTGCTGGGGATCTGGGTGATCTTTTCCTTCGTCACCGATCGCGTCTTCCTCACCCCCCGGAATCTGTCGAACCTCTTCGTGCAGACGGTGACGACCGCGATCCTCGCCATCGGCATGGTGCTCGTGATCGTGGCCGGCCACATCGACCTCTCGGTCGGATCCGTCCTCGGTTTCGCCGGGGCGGTCTGCGCCTTGTGCATGATCAAGCTGGAATGGGGCGTGATCGCCTCGGTCTCGGCCACCCTGGTGATCGGGCTGGCGGTAGGGGCCTGGCACGGGTTCTGGGTCGCGTACCGGAAGGTCCCCGCGTTCATCGTCACGCTCGCATCGATGCTCGCGTTCCGCGGCCTGATCATCGGGGTCACCGGCGGTCAGACGCAGGGGCTGGAGATGGCATCGGAGGCGACGGCGGGCTGGTTCAAGGCGATCGGCCAGGGCTACCTCCCCACCCTCATCCCGGCGACCGACGGCCAGGTCCACGACACCAGCCTGTACTTCACGATTGCGATGATCGTCGTCTTCATCGTCGCCGCCCTGCGCCGGCGGGCAGCGCGCGTCAAGTACGGCTTCCCCGTCGTCCCCTTCTTCGCCGAGGTCCTCCGGCTCGCGTTCGTCTCGGCGCTGATGGGGGGCTTCGCGATGATCATGGTGATCTATCTCGGGATCCCCTGGGCGGTGATCTTCGTGCTCGCCCTGACCGTCATCTTCGACTTCGTCGCCAGGGACACGACCTTCGGCAGACACCTCTACGCGATCGGCGGCAACCCGGACGCCGCGAGGCTCTCGGGGATCAACGTGCCGCGGCACGTCTTCGGGCTCTTCATGATCATGGGGCTGATGACCGCGATCGCGGGCATCGTCTCCACTTCCCGCCTCAACGCCGCCACCACCTCCGCCGGTCAGAACGCCGAGCTCGACGCCATCGCTTCGGCGGTCATCGGCGGCACCTCCCTGATGGGCGGGGAAGGAACGATTTTCGGCGCCGTGATCGGGGCGCTGGTGATGGCGTCCCTGGACAACGGGATGAGCCTGATGAACCTCGACATCACGTTCCAGTACGTGATCAAGGGACTCATCCTCCTGCTCGCGGTCTGGGTGGACATGGCCCAGCGCAAGAAGTAGCCCCGACTACCGTACCGACACCCATCCCTTGCCTTCGGCCGATCCGGCGACGGCGTCCAGCACGGCCTGTACCGCGGCGCCGTCCCGGAAATCCGGCGAGACGGTTCCACCGTCGCGGATCGCTGCAAAGAACGGATCGGTGAGGCGGCGATAAGCTTCGTTCCGATCGGCCTGGTTGTCGGGCGTATCCAGGCCCGCGGCCAGCTCGCGCGGCAGGGCGATGAGCTCGAGGCCGGGGCGATCGGGCCGCCCGGCGAAGACCCGGCCCTCCCAGGTCGGGTCGAATCCGGGATCGGCTTCGTAGGTCAAGGACCCCCGGCTGCCGTGAAGCTCGATCCGCTGGTAATTGCCGCGGCCGGCGACGAGCTTGCTCGCCTGGAAGACTCCCTGCGCTCCGCAAGCGAGCTGCGCCAGGAAGGAGCAGTCCTCGTCCGCATCGGCGACGCCACCCGATCGCTCGCGGGTGACCGTCTGCCACTGCCCGGCCACGCGGGAGAAATCGCCCAGCCACCAGCGCACCAGATCGATGACGTGCGATCCGATGTCGCCCAGTACCCCGGTGCCCGACTCCGCGCGCTGCATCTTCCAGGCGAACGGCTTGTTTTCGCGCAGGTGCGACGCCGTGAAGTACAGGCCGCTGACGTGGAGGGGCTTCCCGAGGAATCCTTCGTCCACCATGCGCTTCACCTGCGCAGCCGCGGCCACGGTGCGATGAGTGAAGAAGGTCAGGGTCTTGCGCCGGGCCGCCTCGGCGCGAGCAGCCATCTCGCGCGCCAGCGTTACGTTCATCGCCAGCGGCTTCTCGCAGATCACGTGCAGCCCCGCCTCGAGGGCGGCCATCGCCTGCGGATGGTGCAGCGAATTCGGCGTCGCGATGACGAGAACGTCGAGCCCTCCGCCGGAGATCATCGCGCGCCACTCCGTGCAAGTCCTCGGTACGCCGAACTTCGCGGCGAGCGCGGCGAGCCGCTCGGGATTGCGCCCACACAGCGACACCAGCTCCACGTCGCGCCGGGCGCGCAGGCCAGGCAGGTGCTCGAGGTCGGCCCACCAGCTCGTTCCGATCACGCCCACGCGGAAACGTTCGTTGCCCATCCTCACCTCACCGAAGCCGCCAGATCCCGCTGCCATAGGGTGGCAGTGTCACCGACCAGGCGGCCCCGCCCGCCGCCGCGAGCGCCGCCCCTGTGTCCGTGAGCAAGGGGTCCGCGGCCGTCCCCGCGGCGTTCAAGGCACGGGTGGCAGTGCTCCCGCCGAGATTGTGCGCGACCAGCACCGTCTCCGCCGGATCCGTGCGCAGCCAGGCGAGGATGTTCACGTCCTCCGCCGACAGACGCGCGGTTCCCCCGCGGGAAAGAGCGGGAGATGCCTTCCGGACACGGATCAGATCGCGATACCGCGACAGGAGGGACGACGGGTCGCCCGTCTCCGATGCCACGTTCGTGGTCTCGCGCCCAGTCGCGAAGTCATGCCACGGCACGGCGGTGGTGAAGCCTCCGCCCTGGTTCGAATCCCACGCCATCGGAGTCCGTTTGCACTCGTCCGAAGAGCAGGTTCCGTTCCGCATCCCGATCTCCTCGCCGTAGTAGATCGTCGGCGTCCCCTGCAGCGTGAGCAGGATGGACGCCGCGAGCTTGAGCCGAGCGGGATCGCCGCCCAGCCGCGACGCCACGCGCTCCTGATCGTGGTTGGTGAGAAACGGAGCGTCTGCGCTGCCCGCAGGATAAGTGCGCGCGACCGTATCGAGCGTCGCGGCGATGGTGCGGGCGGAGCCGCTGGCCACGCCGCTCACCACGGCGTCCGCGAGAGGGAAGTTGAACAGCAGCGGAAGACCGCCCGCCGACGCCCCGAAGTACGTCGAGATCGTCTGGCAATCCGCCCACGACTCGCCGACGACCATCGCGTGCGGATTCGCCGCAAGGACGCCGGCAGTCCAATTTCCCAGGCAGGTGTGCGGAAGCCATCCACCCCGCGTGTCAGCCAGTGCCCCGCGATGCCATCCATCTCGGCGCGGACCGCGGCATTGCGCCAGTTGAGGTCCGGCATCCCGCTCCAGAACACGGCGTAGTACCAGGGGCCGCTGCCACTGACCTGATACCAGGTCGGCCCGGTGCCCCAAGGCTGCGTCCAGCCCGGGTTCGTCGGGGTCCAGACATACCAGTCGCGGTGTGAGGACGTAACCGAAGTTGCCGAATCGACGAACCACGGGTGCTGAATCGAGGTGTGGTTGGGGACGAAATCCAGGATGACCTTGATGCCGCGCTTGTGACACTCCGCGATGAGCGTGTCCATCGTCGCCGAGGAGCCGTAATCCGGGTTGACGCCGTCGTAGTCGGTGACGTCGTAGCCGTGGTAGCTCGGCGACGGATGGATGGGCATGAGCCAGATGGCATCGATCCCGAGATCGGTCGCCGTCGCGGGATCCCCATCGTTCAGGTAGTCCAGCTTCGAAATCAGCCCCGCCAGATCTCCTTTGCCGTCGCCGTCGGAATCTCTGAAGCTACGGACGAAGACCTCGTAGACGACGGCGCCGTTCCACCACTCCGCGGAAAGCGCCGCAGCGCGCGCCGCCGGCACCAACGGCGGAGCGGGTGCGCCGCCGCCGCAAGCGGCGAGCGCCACGAGCGCGAGGCAAAGGAGAAGTCGCACGATGTGCGATGCTATCGCATCGCGCCCGGAGCCGCCGCCGTGTCGACGCGCCGCCCGAATCCGTGTACGAGACCGGCATGGCAGGTCTGATCGCGATCCACGTCCGCGAGGGCCATCCCGACTTCATCGACCTGCCCTGGCACCTGCCGCTCGCGGAGTGGGCGAACGCCAGCGAGCGGGTGGTCGAGATGGAGCGCGGTCTCTCCCGGCACCAGGTCGTCTTCGTCGAGTACGGGTCGGGCCTCTATGCCCTCAAGGAGCTTCCGCCGGCCCTCGCCGAGCGCGAGTACGGCCTGCTCCGCGGGATGGAGGATCGGCGCCTTCCGGCGGTCGCAGCGGCAGGGCACGCGCGCGCGGCCGTCAAGGGAGGCGAGGGAGGCGAGAACGGCATCTTGATCACCCGCTTTCTCGACGCTTCGCTTCCCTACCGCACTCTCTTCATGAACAAGGGCCTGGAGCGCTACCGGGAACGGCTGCTGGACGCGATGGCCGGTCTGCTGGTGCGTCTGCACCTCGCGGGCTTCTACTGGGGCGACTGCTCGCTCTCGAATACCCTCTTCCGCCGCGACGCCGGAGAGCTGAAGGCTTACGCGGTCGACTTCGAGACTTCCGAGCAGCACGAGAAGCTGTCCGACGGCCAGCGATCGATGGACCTCGACATCCTCGAGCAGAACATGACGGGCGAGCTGGCGGACCTCCAGGCGGAGGTCCAGCTTCCTCCGGCGCTCCCCGTGGAGGAAACCGGCCCCACCATCCGCGCGCGCTACCAGCGGCTGTGGAACGAGATCAACCGGCAGCTGCTCATCCTGCCCGGGGAGAGTTACCTCATCCAGGAGCGGATCCGCGCTCTCAACGATCTCGGGTTTTCGGTGGGCGAGATCGAGCTGGTCAAGACCGAACAGGGAGACAACCTGCGGCTGCGCACCATCGTCGTCGACCGCGAGTACCACCGGCGGCTCCTGCACGGGCTCACCGGGCTCGTCGCGGGCGATCGGCAGGCAGCCCTGATGCTCAACGAGATCAAGGAGCTGCAGGCGAAGCTCTCGGCGCAGCACAAGTACACGCAGTCGCTGAGCATGGCCGCGCACCGATGGCTCGAGCAGATGTACCGCCCGACGACGCAGCGGCTGCGGGAAGCGCTCGGGCAGAGGGACGACGAGACCGAGCTCTACTGCCAGGTGCTCGAGCACAAATGGTACCTGAGCGAGCGGGCGAAAAAAGACGTCGGGCACAAAGTCGCGCTCGAGGACTACATCAAGAACCGGCTCGCGCCACAGCCGGTGACGTAGGACCGCTGCTATCGCATCC
>Ga0209056_10004563_pt1 | contig 14587 bp, 13 predicted proteins | sample GraSoiAngelo_114_FD_185876 | JGI IMG/M metagenome (GOLD analysis project Ga0209056, IMG submission 185876) | Grasslands soil microbial communities from the Angelo Coastal Reserve, California, USA - 14_0903_13_40cm (SPAdes) (version 2) | ecosystem: Environmental > Terrestrial > Soil > Grasslands... | reverse complement strand
TCGCTCATTGACCGGCGGCCGCGGCATCCACGCCGAAGAATTCAGCCACTACGAAGAGATGCCGCGCGAGCTCGAACAAAAAGTCATCGCGGAAAGCAAGAGCCGGAAAGCGGCGGAGCATTGAAAGTCCGGCACACTCGCTTCACTTCGAGGTCGGCCCGTTTTGGTTTCCGCCGAACTTCAGTCATCGGTGGCATCGAGTGTTCGTTTTGGGATAGTCAAACAATTTTTCGTGACTCGATAAAGCATGACGGCGGAAATCGCACCGAATCCGACACAAATCCAGAACAGGAAAAAACCGATGATACCGACGACCCCGCCATTCCCATCGATGACTCCCTTGAGAATCGAAAAACCGACCCCGGTGCATGTGATGAGGATCGGAAAGAAAATCAACCAGATGCCCAACACGACGATAAACTTAGGGCGTCCCTGGACGGCCTGCCTGTAAGCGAAACCCTCGGCGTAAGCCGTCTCCAGCGGGCCAATAGTGGAAATAAATCCAAGTGGGCCGCCACAACGTCTGCAAAACGCCACGCCCGGCACATTGAGCGTGTGGCACATCGGGCAAATCATGCTCTCTCCAGGAATGGGCAGTTCTGGAATTGAACTCTCCGACCGGTTGGTTTCGCCTGGCTCACCTTTGCCCTGCTCAACGCGCGATTGCGTGGACCCTGGTCCGGGCACGACAAATTCCAACGTCCCGCACTCGCGGCATTCTGTCGCGTCGTCGCTATTTTCGCGTCCGCAGTAAACGCACTTTTTCATGACAGGTGCGCACACTTCAAATTCACGCCAGCGCTGGGCCAAGAGCGGCGATTGGCCAGTGTCCAAATTCAGTTATTGCAGCGTCGGTGTCTCGCGCCGATTTCTAGCCGCAGGCTCGATGTTACAACAAAAATGAGGACAGCGCCGGCGACACCGCCACCATACTCGGATTATCAATCTTGCTCGTTGCCGTCCGAATGTCCTCCAGGACAGACACGATGGCGTCCTTGAATTCGGTGGGCGCCTCGACGTGTCCCCATCCGCGATACAACTGGAACAGGCCGTCAAAAGCCGAGTCATGATAGCTGATAAGACAATGCGGGATGTTCCGACTGGTCAACTCCTCTTCCAATAATTCGGCCTCAATTTCGTTTTGCAACAGAGCGATCTTCTGCGCGGGCGGCGGCGCTTCGGAGACAACGGTCTCCACGGTCAATTCGCCGCCACACTCTCGGCAGAGTGCCGCGCCGTCGTCATTTTCCCGACCACAATATGCGCATCGCGTCATAATGCCCCCGGCTTTTATGAAAGTCAGTGCCGGACCCGTTCCCACCTGGTCAGCTTCCCGTCGGAGCCGAAGGTCAAGCGCAGGTATTCGCCTGAAGGAACCGTGCCGATGGTCTGGCCGACGCCCATCGCGCTGCCGCCACTATAAAATCCGGTGCCAACTCCAAAGGAAAAGCTCGAACCGTGTTTGATGAACCATTCGGCCACAGTCGAGCCGTCGTTCAGCCTGGTCGATTTGTCGGGCGGTCCCTTTTCCGCCACCGCCTGGTCGTAACTAAAGTTGCCGATGCGGCTTTCCCAATTTACCCTGGACCTGGAAGCGCAGCCGACGAACAGCCAACTGAACAATAAACCGCTGAATAGCAAACAGTACGCGAGACCGGGCCGCAAAAGCGTTTTCATGGCGGGATCCAAGCCTCCGGTGAAAGCAATTACCAGAACGCGCGGGTCGCACTCGCGCGGCTGGAAACACACCGCGCCGGCAGGAGGCATGCGGAACTACTCGTTGATTCCCCAACGCGTAGGGATGGTCGGGCGATGGAGGATGCCATCCAGGAGTGAAGTCACTTTCTCCGCGCGCTTCGAGATCGTTTCGATCGAGGTGTTCAGTTCGTTCAACGGCGCATCGACGACTTGCGGCAGGTAATCCAGGTTCGCTCGCTGTGCCGCTTCGCGCAGGTAAACATGGATGGGTGTCAGGCCCCTGAGCTGGTCCTCGGAGGTTCCAATCATGGCCACCAGGACGCCGTTTCCCAGTTCACGACGCGGCACCCAGGTCTCGATCCACTTTTGGACATGCGACGGCAGTTCGCGGCCGGCGTGGGCGGAAACGAGTATCAAATCGGATCGCGCTGCCGCATTCGCCGCAGCTTTGACGATCCCGGCATCGCGCAAAAAATCGAAACGCCACCAACTGAGGTCAAACTCCATGTCCATCCAGAATTTCTCCATCAGCCGGTCGCAAATCTGCATCGCGCGGTTGCGGGTCAATGAGTCCTCGTAGGCGATGAGCGCGAAGAACACTTCACCTTCCTCCGGGGATTCATCGGTCTGCGGTTTTGTGAACAAACTGTTCATAACGATGGCCGCTACGATTTCTGACTCGCGCAAGGAAAAGCCGAACGGGCTAACAGGAACGAGCGCATTATCTTCGCTCATAATCACCCAAGCGCAAAGGGAATTTTATTCACTTCTTATTCACCAGTTTTGTTCTCGAGTTGCTCACGGTGGCAAATCGACATCCTCCTCCAAAACAGTTGATTGAAGTCGCCTATTCCCTTTGCCCACAAGCAACAGGCCGTGATAAAATCTCCCGTCTTTTATGGCCGACATCGTTTTGACCACGCTGAACGCGAAATACATCCATGCCGCTTTTGGACTGCGTTATCTGCTCGCCAATCTGGGCGGGTTGAGGTCACACGCCTGCCTGGTAGAATTCGATATCAATCAGCGGACGCTCGATATCGTTGAAGCGCTGCTGGCGCTGCGGCCTAAAATCATCGGCTTCGGCGTTTACATCTGGAACGCGGCCCAGACGACCGAAGTGATCGCCGCCCTCAAACGTGTGCGGCCACGGATAACGGTCATCGTCGGCGGGCCGGAAGTCAGCTTTGAAGTTGGGGAACAGGAGGTTGTCCACTTGGCCGATTACGTCATCACCGGCGAAGCGGATTTAAAATTCGCGGAGGTTTGCGCCCAATTCCTCGCCGAGAATCCGCCATCACAGAAGGTCATCGCCGCTGACTTGCCCGACTTGAACAAGTTGGTTTTGCCTTACGATTTATACACTGACGAAGACGCAGCGCATCGCGTGATTTACGTGGAGGCCTCGCGCGGCTGCCCGTTCACCTGCGAGTTTTGCCTGTCGTCCCTGGACATTCCCGTGCGTCTGTTTCCTTTGCCCGCGCTGCTCGATGCTCTGGAGCGTTTGCTCGGCCGCGGCGTGCAACGATTCAAGTTCGTTGACCGCACCTTCAACCTGAACCTCAACGTCAGCAAAGCGATTCTGCAATTTTTCCACGAACGCTACCGGCCGGGTTTGTTCGTCCATTTCGAAATGATTCCCGACCGGCTCCCGCAGGTCTTGCGCGAACTCGTCGCGAAGTTTCCACCGGGGGCGCTGCAATTCGAGGTCGGCATTCAGACGTTCAACCCGGAAGTCAGCCGACGGATCAGCCGCCGACAGGACTATGACAAGCTCGCAGACAACATTGGATTTCTTCGCCAGCGCACGGGAGTTTACGTCCACGCCGATTTGATTGTCGGTCTGCCTGGGGAATCTCTGGAAAGTTTTGCCGCGGGTTTTGATCGCCTTGCCGCGCTGCAACCGCAGGAAATTCAGGTCGGCATTTTGAAGCGATTGCGCGGCACGCCAATCGTTCGACACGACGCTGAGTGGCAGATGGTCTATCATCCGAACCCGCCGTACGAAATTCTGCAAAACAAACTCATCGATTTCGCAACGATGCAGCGCCTGCGCCGATTCGCCCGCTTCTGGGATCTGGTCGGCAACAGCGGAAACTTTGTCGAGACCACGCCGTTGATCTGGAGCACAACGGAGTCGTCCTTCGCCGCTTTCCTGCGCTGGAGCGACTGGCTCTATGCGAGGCTGGGCCGTCAATCTGGAATAGCCCTGCCGCGCCTGGTGGAGTTGTTGTTTGAATTTCTGACCAGGGAACTGGGCCTGGCTCCGTCCGCGGTTGCCAAAACGCTCTGGTACGATTATCAGCGCGGCGGACGGTCCGACAAACCGCCCCTTCTGCGCGATTACCTCAGGGACGGCGAGAAACCTTGTCCGCGCCGGTCTGCGGCAGGCGGTCTGAAGCGGCAGACGCGACACCTGGCAAACGTCGCGGCGAGGTAGCTTTCCATTCTGCGGCAGACGAGACCCGGAAAGGTCAAATCAGGTTAAGCTGCCGCGCCCACGAATCGGCTTCTTCGGGCGAGGCATCGAAAGGATTCAGCAGGTTCAGCGAATTGACTCCTTCAGCGTCGATCACTTCCCAATCCACGAAGTAACGAATGTGCTGGTTCTTCAGCATCTTCATGATGCGGGAACGGGCCTGGGCACGCGTGTTCACCGGAGCGGAGCGCATGGCGTCGGCAATGTCCGTGGGGGGAATGTCCCAGGCGAACGGCGTCTGGGCCAGGGCCATTCCGAGGTTTCGCGTCGGATCAACGTGATGAAACTCCAGGTCCTGCGCCTTCAGCCAGGGATCGCTCCAATTGACGTTCTCTCGCTCCATGAACTGGCGGAACAACCAACGCTTGGTGATCCAGTCCACTTTGCCCACCAGAATCTCCGGCCGGCTCGAAAGCGCCGAGAGGACTTCTTCCCAGACGCGGAGGACAATGTCGGTCTCATTATCGCGACCGAAGAACTCGTTCCGCCCCGCCTCGAAAAACTTGAACAGCAGCTCAACCGCGTTCGCGCAGCGGCCGTCGGCCAGCGGCACCAACCACGGGCCGTCAGGCTGATGTGACAGATTGCGAAAGGTCATCACCGCGTCAGCCAGAACGATCTTCGGCAAACGATCCATCTCCAGCAAGTCGAGCACGAGCGCAGTCGTTCCCACCTTCAAGAGCAGGGAGCTGGGTAAAACATTCGTGTCGCCATGCAGCAGATGGAGTCGGCGGTATTTCCGCGCGTCCGCCAGCGGTTCGTCGCGCGTGTTGATGATGGCGCGGTTGAACTGCACCCATTCAAACAGGTCGTTATTGATGTAATCCGCGCGCTGGCTGATTTGGAAATGGCTGTCGGCGCCGTGCCGCAGCAAATCGCCGCGCAACTCAGCGCCCGGAGTCGAACCGACCCGGCCCGATCCGGCGAAGAGCAACCGCAGCGTCAAAAACGCCAGCAATGCCAGCACGTTGTTCTCCGACAATGGAGCGGTCCGGCGCACGAGGTAGTTTTCGTGGCAACCGAAGGTCGCGCCGGAGTAATGGTCCACGTTGTTGCGGATGAAGCTGACCTGATCGGACAAATGCATTTCCTTGAGCGCCTGCAACAGAATCGCGTCTCCGGCCCGGTCGTAGCGAAGCAGATCAATCAAAGAAAGACACTCGGGCGTGCAATACTCCAGATGGCCCATGTCCACATAAGCCCGCCCTCCGTTGAACAGAAAACCGCCGTTGCCTGCCGGCTCGTCCCAGTCCCGTTGGTGCATATCCGCCAGACCGAAACGGTTCTTCTCAAAAACCCAATTCCGAACGCGGCCGACGGCACTGGGCGGACCGGAGGGGTCGTTGGTCAAACAACCGTACTCTGTTTCCAGGCCAACGATGCGGTTCATAAGCTTGAGAGCGCGGGCGTCAGTTCCTCGTAGCGGGCGCGACGATTGCTCTTCCTGACCAGCCAGCCGACTTCAATACTGCGACCGTTGACTGCCTTCCGCCAGCCGTCGCGACGCTCGGCATCCGAAGGCAAGCCGTCACCAAAAGGCTTGTTTTCCGTCACACACCACCACGCCTCAAGCAGAGCTTCGACAATTCCATTGCGATCCGCCTTTCCCGCCAGAGTTTGATTCAGCCAGGTTTGGGCCGCGCTTTCCGCTTCAGACTGGCTGGCAGCGACCACGACACCTTTCGTGTGCAGTTGAAAAGCGCCGTCGAAATGAAGCCGGGCGATCAGGTCCTGGTTCGGTTCCGCGCCGACTTCGGCTAATAAACATTCCACCAGGAACGGAGCGCTGAAAATCTGTTCGAAGTTCGTCTTGAGTTGCGGACTCAGACCAAAACCGACCAGCCGGCGCAAGCTCACGTCCTCCGGGGCCCGATTGAATGCTTCCAGGTGCGCCGCGTCGATGGCTGCCTGACGGATTTTTTCGATGTCGGCCGGATGCCCCAACCCGGCGATAGCGTGGCGGTCGAACAATTCAAACACTTTTGAATGGCCAGTGCCTACGCCGAGCAGGAGGATCCCGTCGGGCAAAGACGCGGCAAAAACGGGCGAACCGCCTTTAAGCTGCTCGCGCACGTACTCGCGGCGATTCCCGATCGCTTCCAGCCAACGATACGGTTCCTCAGTCATGACTTCAGCAATTCGGCCTGTTTCTCCGCAGATACAGTCTCCACGCCGGAGCCGCGCAGCACTTTGATCGTCGCGAAGGTGTGCGCGTCCGGATTCACGCCACCGGTGGCCGAATCAAATTCCGATGCGATCATCAGCAGCCGCAACGCGAACTGCACGGCCTGTCGCAGGTTCATCTGCGCCGGACGCGGCTGGCCGTAGCGGTCCTGAAAGCTCAGGACACTGCGAATGGTTCCCGCTCCTGAACCGGACGCGGCGTAGCCGACCGCGTGGAATTGCGCGCCGAGTGGATCGTAAAAGTAAATTTGCGGCGCGGGCGGTGAAACGGTCTGGTCCACACCCGCGAAAACGGGCATGACCACGCCGATGCCCTGCATTGTCATCGGGAGATTTTCGCGCAACAGCCGGGCCAGGGCGCGGACTTTGGCCGGCAGACTGAGCGATTGCAATTGGCTGCGCCGATAGTACTCAAATGAAGTCTGGAGCACGCGCGCCATTTCAAACGCGGTGGCCGGCACGCCGGCGATTGCCAGCAGCGACATCGCGTCCAGTTCGAGAACTTTATCGACACAATCAGTGACAATGACGTTGCCGGCGGTGGCCCGGCGGTCGCCGCCCATCAACACGCCATCAGCAAAATGAAACGCAAAAACGGTAGTGGCTTGCGTCTGAACAGGCGCGTCAGGCGAGGCGGCGACGCGCAGCGGTGAAGCATGATGACGGGCGAGCAAGGAAAAAAAGTCGCCCGCAAGCGGAGAAGGATCGCTCATTGGCCGGTGCGTTGGCGGTAGCGACGGGCCTGGTCCGGGTCGACCTTGCGCATCCGCTTGAGCAATTCATCTACGTTAGGCTTGTCCACTTTTGGCGCGCTGGGGCCTTCGCCCCCTCCCCCCGGCCCTGCCGGCGCCACCGGACGAGTTTTCTGCGATTGGTCAGGCATATCTTGCGGTTACAATGACACGTTACGAAAGAATTCGCAAATCCTCCGGTGACCGCGCCGCGTCAATGGCACGACTGCAACGCAACACGTCTTCCGGCGCGAACAGATCGAGCAGCGAAATCTTAATCGGCCCTTCGCGGCCTTGCAACGTTATGTGGTCCCACTGCGCAGCCGTAACGGCCGAAGCAAATTTCTGAATACACTTGCCCCGCACGGTCGCGCGGGTCGTCGGCGGCTGCGTAACGGCGCGGCGCACCGTCCCCTCGTCCGGCACGCCAAGGAACGCGCCCGATTGTTCGAGCCCGTAATACAAACCCTCTGACATGTCAAGCCGGTGGTATTCGAGGTCCAGACTCTGCAGCCACGGATCGTCGTCCGACAACTTCTGTGCCCTTTGAAAATCGCGAACCAGTCCGAGTTTGGCGACCCAGTCGAGCCGGTCGCGGCAGCGCATCACGTCGGTCTCCAGGTCGTTCAGCACTGCTTCCCATTCCGAAACCAACGTCGCCTTCGAGGGAACCGACAAATCGCAGACGTCGCGAACCGCTGACAGGTAAGCCCGTTGCATCGCCAGGGCCGTCGAGGTCCGACCTCCATCGAGCGCGATTTCCCAGCGAAACTTTGGATCGCGTGAAATTGCCGTTAGCGCCGGCAGCGGATCCGCCAGCAAGGGATAAGTCCGCCTGGGGTCCAGGACCAACGCTTCCAGCACCAAGGCGGTCGTCCCTACTTTCAACCGCGTGGTAAACGGCGACATGTTCGCATCGCCTAAGATGACGTGGAAACGACGAAAGCGTTTCGGGTTGGCGTGTGGCTCATCCCGAGTATTGATGATGGGCCGGCGCTGCATCGTATCGACGCTTTGCAGTTCACAGAAAAAATCGCTGCGTTGGGAGATCTGGAAGCCCTGCGACAGGAATTTGTCCTCGGTTTCCACCGCGAACTTTCCCGCGCCGGCGAAAATCTGACGCGTGACAAGAAAAGCCTGAATCCCCTGCGCCAGCGTTTCCCAAGGCAACGACCTCGGGAGCAGGTAATTCTCGTGGCAACCGTAACTGTGACCGCAGAAGTCCGTGTTGTTTTTGTAGAGGCGGACGGCCACGCCGCGCTGCTCGGACAGGTGCCGCGCGCAAGCCATCAAAATGCGTTCCCCGGCGCGGTCATGCGCGACCAGCTCATCGAGCGTGCGACATTCCGGCGTGCAATACTCCGGATGGGCGTGATCGTTGTAGAAGCGCGCCCCGTTGCCGAGCACAAGGTCGCTTTTGATTTCAACAAAACTCAACTCGCGGGCCGCGTCCTGAGCGTAGTAGTTCGCTTCGTCCGTGTCCTGGCGCAGCTCATGGACCCGGAATCCGCGCATATCCACATGCGGATCTTCGCAGTTGTAGTCCCAGCACATCCAAACGCCGGGCTCGGTGGCGCTGCGCACCAGGGCAATCGATTCGGCCACGACGTCCACCTCTCCTTCGACATCGCTCGAAATGCCGATTTCGGTCTCCAAGCCGAACTGAATAGTCGGTGCAATCATTTTGAGCTACGGATCAAAGACAGCACCGACCACGAATTCGTTCCGCAAACGGGTTGCGACCTGGAAATCAAATTGGCCATGGAGGCACGCCGTTTCTGTGAGCAGGTCACGTTTTGCGCCGTTGTTGAATTCCCTGGCTTGCCGCCGATACAAATCTCTCCATGCCCTTAGACAATGGCGTTGCCGACGGTGTCCGCTTTGCGCGACCGGATGGGGCCGAGTTTAATCACGTTGTCCGGATCAAAATCGGTCAGCTTCAGCCAGTCTTCAGTGATGTCCGTCGAGGGGAACAGGTCGTTTTCCAGATATTCGCGCTGCAAGGCAGCCAGCAGGTCCTCGCGCGTCAATTGGGTTTCCTGCTTCGTTTCAATCGAACGTTTGATGGCCAGACTCTTGGCGCGCTCCACCACCGCCGCGATGATCGCGCCGCTTGCCAGATCGCCGCGATACAAAATTTCCCTTTTGCCGCTGCGATAGACGATTTCGAGAAACTGGTTTTCTTCGGTCTTCGCAAAATGAACCCGCACAATCGCCTTGGCCAATTCAGATTTCGGCTCGCCCAACGGAAGGGAGTCGCGCAGATAAATCTCGTAAATGCTCTGCGCCCCGGCCAGGTCCGGACGTTTGACTTTTATTTTCCGGTCAATGCGCCCTGGCCGGAGAATGGCAGGATCAATCAGATCAGCACGGTTGGAAGCCAAAATGACTACCACGTTTTGCAACGGCTCCATGCCATCCATCTCCGTGCAGAACATGGGCACCAGCGTGCTGGCCATTGTATGGTAACGGCCGCCGTGACGCGTGCCGAGAATGGACTCCGCCTCATCGATGAACAGGAAAGCCAGCGCGCCGTCATTGGCCCGCTCACGGCATTGAACGAACAGGTCGCGCACCTGCCGCTCGGATTCTCCAACCCACATGTTCAGAATCTCAGGTCCTTTGACGTGCAGGAAAAATTCGGGTCGATCCACGCCGCTCTGCGCCTTGACTTGCCGGCGCAGATTGTAGGCGGTCGCTTTGCCGAGCAACGTTTTGCCGCAGCCCGGCGGGCCGTAGAGCAGAAAACCTTTCGGCACCGTGTGCTCGAAACGTTTGAACAAGTCGCGGTGTAGGAACGGAAGCTCGATCGTATCGCGAATGGCTTGCACCGCCTCTTCCTGGCCACCGATGGATGACCACGGCAGTTCGGTGACCGTCTCCAGCGAACGCTCGACGCGTTTGCCCATGCCAATGACTTCCAGCGCCACACGCTGGTTCACGTCCAAACGGATGTCCATGCCGGGTTTGAGTTTTTCCTTGCTCAACAAAGCGGAGCGTTGCAACACCAGCGGCATGAGGCCCGATTCCTGGCCGATGCGCAGGCGTCCATCGGAGAGCAACTCGTCAATGCGCACAATCGGACCGTTGCGGTCGAAGCCCAGTCCCTGCACCACCGCGAAAGCTTCGTTGAGCAAGACCCGCTGGCCAAGCTGGAGACTCGCCAGCGGAATCTGCGGATCGATACGGCAGACATAATCCGTGCCGCCGACACAAACATGCGCCTGGTCCGGTTGGACCGGCATCAGAAGCGTTCCCACCCGGAAAGCAGGCGACCGAAGCTTTTCGATGATGGCGTCCATCTTTTCGATGGCCTGCCGCGCCTCGTCGTTCATTTCCTCGACGGAGGCGATACGTTCGCGCAGATAGACCATGTCGAGAATGGCGGGATGGCGTGGCGGCAATTTGCTGACGATCAGATCGATCAACTGCAGGGTGGAAAGCCTGTCCAACTCCTCGCGAGGAAGAAGACCGCCGAGTGTTGAAGAAACTTCTGCGCCATCAGCCGGGGATTTGCTGGCTGGAGATGGCGGCACCGACTTCTTCTTTGGCTCGGCCATGCCATGACATTACCCTGCTTGGCTCGTTTTGCAAATACGGAGATGCATTTTTTGCGAAAATTGTGAGCGGTCCCGGAAAGCCGGAGAAGATGTACGAAAACGAGACGCATCACCGTTGGCCGGCACGCTCCAGAATCATCCTCGCGGCAGCTTTTAGCGACTCGACCAGTTCCGCGGGCGCCAGCGCGCAAGCCTGGCCGCCCCAACTGAGAATCCAGCGTTGAATTTCCGCCAGACTCGAAAGCTTCAGACGCAACTCGACACCGCCGTCCTCCAACTCAATCAACTGCTGAGAGGGATGCCAGCGTTTCTCGCGGATATAATCGGAAACCAGTTCGTCGAAACGAATCACGACTTCAAATTCGCCCTGGCCGGTGACGACGCCGAAGGTGTCGCGCAGTCGTTTTTCCAGGGAAAACTTCTGCGGACGGATGAACGTTTTCCCGGTCAACTCCGCCTCCTGAATCCGGGAGGGAACAAAAGTGCGAATGTCATTTCGCAAATGACAATACGCGAAGAGAAACCACTCGCCGTTGATGTTGGCCAGGTGATATGGGTCGACGATGCGCGGCTCCGTTTCCTTTCGGCCCGGCTTGCGATAAGTCAAAAGCAACTGCCCATGTCGCGCGGTCGCTTTGGCCAGGGTGTCGAAAATTTCCACGTTCAGAATCGGCTCGGCGCTGGTGCGAAAGGAGATGGTCTGCTCCCAGTCAGCGAGGTTCAGGGACACGGTGTCGGGCAGCGACGCGGCCATTTTCTTGAACGCGCTCAGGAGCGGCCTCTCGAACGCCGTGCCGCGGTATTGTTGCAGCGCCTTTTCCGCCACGAGCAACGCGAACAGTTCGCCTTCGGTAATTTGCAGCGTTGGAAAATTGCTGACTTCTTCTGTGTAATGGAAGCCGTTGCGCGCGCCATCGAATTCAACCGGCAGCTCCAGCCGGTCGCGCATGAACTCAATGTCGCGATAAATCGACTTGGTGCTGACTTCCAGCTCGCCGGCAAGTGTAGTGGCGTTGGGATATTTGCCGGAGTGGATCGCCTGATGAATGCGAAGCATCCGCTCCAGCGGCGGACGCGATAGAGGCAGTCGTTGCGGGGGTGAATTGTGCCTTTTCAAATTTCTCCTCAAGGATGCTCCGCCAGGCGGCGGGAAACGGCTCCGCGCGCAGTTTCTCTCGTCGGCGCTCTTTCAAGAAACCGAACATGATTGTCCGGAATCGCCCCGCGCGCGCGTCAACCGGAAGACTACACCAGCTTTGCCAGCAATTCGTCGTTCGTCTTGTGCTTTTTGAGCGCAGCGATGAGTGTTTCCATCGCCTCGATCGGATTCAAATCCACCATCGTGCGGCGGAGCTTTCGAATCGGCTCGATGTTTTTGCTGGAAAACAACTTTTCCTCTTTGCGCGTGCCGCTCTTGGGAATGTCAATGGCCGGAAATAACCGGCGATCGGAAAGCTTGCGGTCGAGGATCAACTCCATGTTGCCCGTGCCTTTGAACTCCTGGAAAATCAGTTCGTCCATGCGCGAGCCCGTATCGACCAGCGCCGTCGCCAAAATCGTCAACGAACCGCCGCCCTCGATTTTCCGCGCGGAGGCGAACATTTTCCGCGGAATTTCCAGCGCGCGAGCGTCAACGCCGCCGGTCATCGTGCGACCGCTGCCGCCATGTACGCTGTTGTAGGCGCGCGCCACCCGGGTGAGCGAGTCCAGCAGCACGAACACGTCTTTGCCCGACTCGACCATGCGGCGGCACCGCTCGATCATGAACCGGGAAAGGCGCACATGCGTTTCCAGGTCCTGATCGTTCGACGAGGCAACCACCTCGGCTTTGACCGAGCGTTGAAAATCCGTGACTTCCTCCGGTCGCTCGTCGATCAGCAGGACCAGAACGTGGACGTCCGGATGGTTCGCCGTGACCGCGTTGGCGATCTGCTTGAGAATGGTCGTCTTGCCTGAGCGCGGCGGCGAGACGATCAATCCGCGCGTGCCTTTGCCGAGCGGCGTGACCAGATCGATGATGCGCGTCTCGATCAGGTCGGGCCCGGTTTCGAGCTGGAACTTTTCCGTGGGATCGATGGTCGTCAGGTTTTCGAACCGCACCGCCTTGGTGTATTCGGTGAACGGCATGCCGTTGACCTTGTCCACCTCGCGCAGTTGCGGGCTGGTGCCTCGGTGCGGAGGCTGCAGCGGACCGGCGACCAATGAACCTTCGCGCAGGAAGTTTTTCTTGATCGTGTCTGGCGTGACGAAGATGTCGGTCGGTTTGGGTTGAAAGTGGTTTTCCGCCGAGCGGAGAAAACCGAATCCTTTTTCGGAAATTTCCAGATAGCCGGTACCGTAGTCCGGCGTGCCATTGGCCTTAGTGCTCATAGTTCGATTGTGTTTGTCCGAAGGACCTGTCCCAGCTCGTGGCATGAAAGCCACATGAATTTTGAATTTAGGGAGAACCGCCGCCCCGAACCATTACGAAACCACAGCCCTTTCTTGAAGCGACCGGTTTTGGACCTGTGACAAAGGACTAATACGGTCAATCGTCCATCAACGCAACAAATATTTTTTGGCAAAATTTGCGGCAAATTTCAGCCGCCCACCTCCGCCTTGGCCTCCGCCGCCAGCGGCGTGCTCAGATAACGTTCGCCTGTGGAGCAGGCGACCGTCACGACCATTTTGCCCTTGTTTTCGGGTCGCTTGGCCACTTCGATCGCCGCCCAAACATTGGCGCCGGAGGAAATGCCCGCCAGAATGCCTTCCTCCTTGGCGAGACGGCGGGCCATGGCGAAGGAATCCTCGTTCGTGACCTGAATGCACTCGGTGATTTGTGGATTGCCCTTTTCGTCCTTCAGATGCAGGTTCTTGGGAATGAATCCGGCGCCGGTGCCTTGAATCTTGTGTGGACCGGGCTTCAAGGCCCGACCAGCCAGGCATTGGGAGATGACCGCGGAATCCTTCGGCTCCACCGCGATGGCCTGAAACGACGGCTTCCGCGGCTTGATGACTTCGTAGCAACCGGTGATGGTTCCCCCGGTACCGACCGCCGACACCAGGATGTCCACTTTGCCATCAGTGTCGGCCCAGATCTCTTCCGCTGTCGTTTGGCGATGGATTTGGGGGTTGGCGGGGTTGTCGAATTGCTGGGGAATCCATGAATTTGGAATTTCCTTGGCCAACTGCTCGGCTTTTGCGATGGCGCCCTTCATGCCTTCAGCGCCCGGCGTGAGCACCAGCCTGGCGCCCAGCATTGCCAGCAACGTGCGCCGCTCCAGCGACATGGTTTCGGGCATCGTGAGGATCAGCTTGTAGCCCTTGGCCGCCGCGACGAACGCCAGCGCGATGCCGGTGTTGCCGCTGGTCGGCTCAATGATGGTCGTTTCCCCGTCGATGATTCCGCGCTTTTCCGCATCGTCAATCATCGCCATGCCGATGCGGTCCTTGACGCTGCCAAGCGGATTGAAAAATTCGCACTTTAACAAAATGGTCGCCGGCACTCCCGTTGTCACTTTGTTCAATTTCACCAGCGGGGTGCGTCCGACCGTTTCAACGATGGTATTGTAGATTCGGCCCATAAAAAGGCTGGTTCCGGCGAAAACCGACCGATTTGCGTCCGGGGATAGTGGCGGATTATTCCGCCGGGGCAAGTTTTTTCTGCCGTCCTCAGGCCAAGCGCGCTCATCCTCGCTCACGGATATGCTCTTCTTCGAACCCGTCTTAAGCGAGCGCTCATCACCGCCGTGCGCCCCAAGTAACCGAGAACCTTCCGCGAGAGTTCATGCTTCGTTCTCCGGCTGCCGCCGATGGTCGCGTTTGCTACGACTGCGTTTGAAGTCATGGCTGAAATCTATTTCCCACAAACGCGCGGAACAACCTCTTTGTCGGAGGCAACGTTGGTGAAAACAAATGGTCCCGCCCGGTCGTGGCATCAGACGGGGATGAAATGG
>Ga0209056_10004561_pt1 | contig 14590 bp, 15 predicted proteins | sample GraSoiAngelo_114_FD_185876 | JGI IMG/M metagenome (GOLD analysis project Ga0209056, IMG submission 185876) | Grasslands soil microbial communities from the Angelo Coastal Reserve, California, USA - 14_0903_13_40cm (SPAdes) (version 2) | ecosystem: Environmental > Terrestrial > Soil > Grasslands... | reverse complement strand
TCACTGTTCGCGCCGTTCTGCTCGCCGGAATGAAAGTCCTCGAGATCGATCCCGTACGGGACACCGAGCTGGGCGGCCGACTCCGCGACCGCCGCAAGGGCGCCGGTCGTACCGCCGTACACAAAATCGGCCGGCTGCGCCACGACCGCGCCGACGAGCTCGTCATGCGCGCGGCTGTACGCGCGAATAGCGATCGGCAGCGGGACCCGTGCGGCGCCGACGCCCGCCGACAACGCCTGCGCGGCGCGAAACCGGGCGCCGGTCGCCATCTGCACGGCCCGCGCCGTTTCCCGGGCGTAGTCGACAACCGTCCACTCCCAACGGCGAGACGAGGAGACGAGGCGATCCGCCGCCGTCGCCCACGGCGTGTGGTTCGCGCTGACGACGCGCACGTGATAGCCGGCGGCGTGCAAGGCGTCGGCGGCCTTCAACATACGCGGGCTCGTCGAGAGGTGCCCCGCCGTCACCACGCAAATGCGCGCGCTCATCGCGGCCACGCGGACGCCATGCGATGCGCCAGCTCAGGCGCCAGGACGTCGGCCACGATCATGAAGCGCGAACGCTCGAGCGGAGGGTCGCTGGGAGTAGCAAACCCGGGCCGCATCGTGAACCCGAAGTCGAACCCGAGGTCGCGCAGAATGGTCACCGTGGCGCCGTCGTAGTCGACGCCGGGCCGGCCGTTCGGGTACGCGAACGCGCGCACCGGCCGTCCGGTCCACGCTTCCAGAGCGGCACGGTTGTCGGCGATCTCGGCCCGCTGCGCAGCCGGCGCGGCGTGCGCCAGGATGGGATGCCGCGACGTATGCGCGCCGATCTCGATGCCCGGTTGCCGGCTCAACGTCTGCAGCTCCTTGGACGTCATCAGGGCGCGCGGATCGTCATCAGCGACGGCCTGCGTGCGTGTCGCGCAGGCCGCGAGCCACGGCGCGTACTCTCGCGACTTCCACGGCTCGACCGCCGCTTCACCTTCGCGCGCCGCGAGATCGTCGAACCACAGCAGGCGGCGGTGCTCCATCGGATCGGAGCAGGCGAAGGCGACCGCCGGCAGCCGGTAGGCCGCGAGAATCGGCGCGCCGATCGTGAACACGCTGCGGTAGCCATCGTCGAAGGTCACCAGCACGGGTCGAGGCGGCAGCGGCGCCGCTCCCGACACCGCCGCGCGCCAATCGTCGAGCGTGATGGGGTCGCACGTGTCGCGGACAACGCGGCAGTGGCCCTCGAACGTCGACGCCCTCACGTGCAGGTTCTCGAACGCCATCGACCCGTCCGGCCAGTCATCTCCGCGCAAACCGTGATACCCGAGCACGACGACGCCCGGAAATCGCAAGCGGCCAAGCGCGCGGCGATAGTGGCCGGCTGCGAGCAGCCCCTGCTTGAGGGCACCCGTGACCGCGGAATTCACGACAACGGCTTTCGCGCAACGAAGTACACGTGCTGCTCACGACGGCGCACGCGGCCCGGTTGGCGCTGCCCGGACGCGCCCCGGACGGCGATCACGCTGAAGCCCGCGCACCGCAGTTGGTCGACTGTTCGTCCCGGTGGCGCGCAGTAGAGAAATTGCTCGCCGCCGGAGTCTTCGTATCGTGCGTACCATTCGCGCAGAAGGGGATTGCGCCGCTGCTGGGCGAGAAAGCGTATCGCGTTGATGTATCCGTTGACGTACCAGTACCCGCCGCTGCAGATCCCCCCCACCAGGTTGTGAGTGCTGAAGATGAACGTCGCGCCCGGTTTCAAGACCCGACACACTCCCACCAGGCACTGTTCGCGTGCGGCGACCGGATAGAGGCAATCGATGCCGTTGTAGCTGAAGAGCGCCGCGTCGAAGGTATCGACGGGAAACGCCAGCTCGGTGGCATCCATTTGACGAAAATCCAGATGCGGGTAGCGACGACGCGCCAGCGTCAGCAGCTCCAATGACAGGTCGATGGCGATCGCCGTGTAGCCCGCTCGCGACAGACCGATCGTCGTACGGCCGGCGCCGCATCCGAGGTCGAGGATCCCGGCGGGCGGAGGGGGCATGAATTCGGCGATGAGCTGTTGCTCGATGGGACGAAGGCCGTCTTCGCGCGTATATTCGGCGGCGCTCCGCGCGCTCGCATAATAGGCAAGGTTCTGCTTGACGACCGATGTCTCGTGCCGCGGAGTCATGCCGAGCGCCGCGCGGCGTCGTACCACGACAGGATCGTGCCGCGCGGTCCGGGCGCGTGCCAGCGGATCACGCGCAGGTCGGCCGACGCGGGGCGCCACGCCAGCTTGTACGCGTGGGCGCCGGTCATGAAATGGACCTCTCGCCATTTCGCCTGATGCAGCTCTTCGATCACCGAGGCGAGCAGGACTTTTCCCGGCGAGTATGGCTCCCATTCGGTACGGTGGGTGGGGATCCACCAGTAGAGGCGGCCGCGATCGGCGAGGCCGAGGTGCCACGCGATCGGCTCACCGTCGACACGCAACGCCGCATAATGCGCCCATCCGCCGCGAAGGCCGTCCGCGATCACGCGCGCCGCGAAGTCGTCGAACCCGTCGCGCCAGAGGGTGCTTCGCGCAGCACGGCGGGCCCAGACGTCACGGTACGCCTCCTTCGCATGCGACTCCCAGTCGCGGAGCGCTTCGTCCGCCCCAGTGGGACCGGGAATCCACAGCGACACGACGCCGCGCTCTGCGAGCCGGCGACGTTGTCGACCGATGTCGCCGCGGTGCTTGGCGGAGCATGACGCGAGGAGCGCGCCAAAACTGGCGAACCGGTCGAGCTGAAGAACCGGGCTGCCCTCGCCCGTCCATTCGGCATCGTGCCCGGCGAACTCGGCGTGCACGAACCGGAACAGCGCCTGATCGCAGACGTTCGACACCGCGATCCGAGCCGACGGCCAGAACGTCGACCAGTCGATCGTCGACGCCGGCCGGTTGGGCAGCGGATCGTGATACCCGAACAGGTCCTGTCCGACGGGCTCGAGCGTGCGTCTCACCACGACAGTCCCCCTGGATCGGCTGATGACCCACGGCAACAGCACCTGTTGACCCGTGTCTGCGCGTGCGAACCCGATCAGCGGCTCAATGCCCGCCTCGCGGCCGCACGTGTCGGCCCAGGCCCGTACGAGCGCTGGATGGTGATACACGTGCGCGTCGTCGTTCGACGCGAAGGCGTCGCACCAAGTCCGCTCGAACGGCTCGCGCCACACGTCCGCCCAGTCGCGGCGCCACTCGAACTGCCAGCCGTCGGTTGCAGGCGTCATGCCGCGTACAGCGCGAGGTAGTCGCGCGTCACATCGTCCAGCGTGCGGACCGGCGTCAACACGCGACGCCAGCGGTCGATCGTTCCCGCGGGGTCGACGACCATCGACCGGATCGCGTCGGCAAGGGCACGCCAGTCGCCGGGCGGCACCAGGCGGCCGTTCACGCCGTCGGTGACGAGCTCGGCGAGGCCGCCGATGCGGGTGCCGATCACGGGAGTGCCGACGGCGTGCGCTTCAATCGCGACCGTCGGTCCGCCCTCGGCCGCGAGCGACGGACAGCAGAGGACGTCGAGCCCGGCGAGCGCCTGCGCCATGCGTGCGTGGGGAATCGGATTCGCAATCGTGATGCGCGGATCGACGCCGATCAACCGCCGCAGGGTCTCGACGATCCGCCGCTCGCCGGGTGTGAAGATGGGGCCGACGAGCTCGGCGCGAAACGGAAGGCCGGCGGAGAGGCTCGTCAACGCGCGCACGAAATCCTCGACGCCTTTGATCGGATCGAAGCGGCCGACATACGCCACGCGCACGGGCGCCGTCGTCGGACGAAGGTCGGGACCGGGCTTGGGCGGGGACGGCCGGTGCGCCACGCCCAGACGATTGACGGCGATCTTGTCCGCCGGTGCGCCGTTGGCCGCGACAGTCCGACGGGCCCAGTCGGTCAACAGCACGAAGCGGTCGACGCTCCCGAGCAGGCGTGCCTGCCGCGCCTGCTGATCGCGGATGAATGCGGGCAGTGCGAATGCCGCGCCCGCGCGGCCGGGGAGATGGCGCGCGAGCCCGGCGAGGGGGCTCGGAACCGCGGCCACCAGCGACGCCATCGCCCGCGGCACGCCGTGATGATCCAGCATGCAGGCCGCGCACTTCCTTTCGACCGCGATTCCGTTGCACGGCTCGGAGCCCCACTGCATCATCGTGCCGCGCGCGCAGATGAATCCGAGGCTGGCGGCGTGGGTGGTGGCAATGACGCGCGCGCCGGCGGCCCGCGCCGCGTCGACTTCGGCGAGGCCCAGCCCCGTCACGAACGTGTGCAGGTGCACGACGTCTGGACGGAAGGCTTCGAGCCAGCGATGAAACCGTTCGGCGCCGCGCACGACCGTGCTGCCTTGCGCTTCCGCACGCGTCGGCTCCGGCGGAGTCGGGTACCGGTAGACCCGAATACCGTCGTGCTCGTACAGCCGCTCGATCGCGTGCGACTGATCGGGCGCCGCGACGACGACCTCGTGTCCGGCCGCGCGAAGGCGGCGCGACAGGCCGGCCACGTAGATTTCGGTACCGCCCCAGCTCTCGGGATAATACCAGCCGATACCCTGCACGATTCTCATTGGACGGATGACTGCGGGATCACGTACTCGCCGTTGGCGTCCACCGGAGTGCCGGCCAACGCGTCGCGACGCGGCGGCCGCAGATAGGTCAACCAGTCGCGCAAGCTCAGACCGGACGTCCGCAGCCTCGTGTGCACGGTTGTCCATCGGGCGCGCCGGAGATCCTGGGCCGTCCGCTTCGCGAGGTGATAGACGCGATTGCGCTTGGCCTGCTCACGCTCTTCGGGCGTGAGCGGACAGTCGCGCGCGTCGAGCGCCTGCCACGACGCGCCGAACACGAGCGCGTATTCACGTTGCGCCCTGGCGCTCTGAAATTCCTGCGACGGGTGCTGGCGATACCAGAACAGATCCGCCGGAAGCAGCAGGACGTTGATCCGTGCACAGGCTCGCAGCCAGAACAAATGGTCGGAGGGAGCGCCGTGGTCCACGAACCCGCCGAGCTCGCGGAACACCCCGGTGCGGAAGATCGCACCCGATGGCCCGCACATGAACAGGCCGCCGCCGAGGAATTCGCGCTGATACGCCATGCGTGGCGTCAGCAGCATCGGACAGGGCCCGCCCGGCCAGCACCAGCCGCACGACAGTCCGAAGCCCGCGCGCGGCTCCGACATCAGCATCGACACCATCACTTCGAGACAGTGCCGGTACATCAGATCGTCCGAGTCGTGGTACTTGAGGAGCGGCGCGCGGGCGAGCTCGGCCGCGTGGTTCCGATTGCCGAACTGACCGAGATTCCTCTCGTTGACGACGACGCGGACCCGTGTGTCGAGCCGCTCGTAGGAGCGCGCGATGTCCGCGCTGCCGTCAGTCGAGCAGTTGTCGGTGACGAGCAGCTCGAAGTCCCCGAACGTCTGCGTCAGGACGCTCTCGATGGACGTGGCGATGTAGCGCTCACGGTTGTACGAGGTCAGCAGGACGCTGACGAGTGGCACGCTCATCGCGCCGCCCCGACGCGCGCGGTCCGGTGCCACGCGATGGTCCGCGCCAGGCCGCCTTCCAGGGCGACGGCGGGCGCGTAGCCAAGAAGGCGCCGGGCCGCCGTCGTGTCCGCGAACATGTCGGGCAGATCGTTGGGACGCAGCGGCACCGCGCCGAAATCGACGCGCGCGAGCGCGCCGTCGCCGATGACGGTGGCGATCGTCTCGATCAGATCCCGTACCCGGATCGGGCGGCCCGAGCCGATGTTGAGCACGGCCGGCATGTCGGCGAGCGTTCCCGTCCCGGCGAGGATCAACGCGCGCACGTGATCGCTCACGTGCGAATAATCGCGGCGCTGCTGGCCGCTCGTCGTCGCGATGCGTCCGCCCGACAGCAGGCCGTCGATCACGTGCGGCACGAGACGCTCACTCCGATCCCCGGGGCCGTATGGCCCGAAAGGACGCAGCACGATCAGCTCGCGGCCGCCGTGGCGCGCGCGATCGAGCGACAAGAGCACGGCCTCGTGCACGGTTTGCGCATACGCCGTCGCCGGACGGCAGATATGGTGCTCGGCCAACGCCCCCATGGCGGGTCCGTACTCGCCGCAGGTGCCGGTCTGCACGAGTCGGCACGACTGGCGCTCGAGCGCCTCCCACAGATGCTCGATGCCGCCGACGTTGACGGCGCGCATGCGCGCCTCGTCGCGCTGAATCGGCGTGGTCCCGTAGGCGGCCATGTGAAACACGAGCTCGGGCCGGACGGCCGACACCTCCGCACGTACAGCCTCCGCGTCGGTGATGTCTCCCTGAAACGCGTGCGCTACGGCTCCGGCCGCCGCCAGCGCCGGCATCAGGTGAGACCCGAGGAAGCCGCGCGCGCCGGTCACCAGGACGCGACGTCCGGTCAGCGACACGTTATCGTGCGGCGGAGCCGTACCAAACATACGGAATTGCCGGATCGTCGGCCGCGCGGCGATCGATTTCGTTCGCGTCGTACGGCAGCGTCGCGCAGTTCGCGACGAGTGCCGACCCCGCGCCCATCGCGGCGAAGCCCGACCATGTGCCGGGCGGGATCGTGATCAGGCTGTAACTGCCCTGTCCGGTCTCGATGTCCACCACCGCGCCGCGCGTGGGCGACCCGTCGCGATCGTCGTACACGACCAGCCGGATGCGTCCCTGCGGCACGGCATAGTTCACCACCATATCGCGATGACGGTGCCACGCCTTCACGCAGCCGGGATTGACGAGGCTGAAATAGATCTCGCCGAACTGCTGAAAATGCGGCGCGTCGGCCCGCAGCATGTGCAGAACCGCGCCGCGCTCGTCGGCGATGACGGCGAGCGGCCGGATCTCGACGCCCGCGACGCGACAGTCAGACGGCCGGGGCAACGCCCACTCCGCGCCGCGTGTAGTCCGCGATCTGAGCCGACGCACGGCCGGCGACGTCCGCGCCCGCGTAATATGCCTTGTACCAGTCGACGGTGCGCCTGATCGCCTCGTCGAAGTCCCACCGCGGGTGCCAGCCGAGGCGCATCTGCGCCTTGTCGATGGCGAGGCGCAGCAGCGTCGCCTCGTGCGTAACGCCGTCGTTCACCGGCTGCGTCCACTCGCCCCCGCCCCACTCCCGGATCACGGCGGCGACCACGGCGCCGACGGAGCGCGCGTTGGGAATCGTCGGCCCGAAATTCCAGGGACCGCGGGCCGCGATGCCGGCGGGATCCCGCTGCTGCAGCAGTGCGCCCAGCGTCAAGTAGCCGGACAAGGGTTCGAGCACGTGCTGCCAGCCGTCAGCGCGCGAATGCAGTCGGGCACGATGCGATCGGCCGCCCAGTCGCCGCCGCCGATCACGTTCCCCGCGCGAGCGCTCGCCACAGCCGGCCGGTCGACCGACGTGAAAAAGGTCCGCTGATAGCTGCTGACGATCACTTCCGCCGCAGCCTTGCTGCCGCTGTAGACATCCGCGCCGCCGAGCCGATCGTCTTCGCGATAGCCGTACGCCCACTCGACGTTGTCATAGCACTTGTCGCTCGTCACGCAGACCAGGGCGACGGGCGCCGGCGATTCGCGCGCCAGCTCGAGCACATGCGTCGTGCCGACGACGTTGGTCGTCACCGTGTCGACCGGATTGCGGGAGCTCTCGCGCACGATCGGCTGGGCCGCAAGGTGAAACACGACATCGGGCCGGCAGACGAGCCAGGCGCGCCTGAGCGCCGCGAGATCGCGGACGTCGCCTTCGACGTGCCGCACGCGGCCGGCGATCCCGGCCGCGCTGAAGAGGTTCGGTTCCGTCAGGGGCGGCAGGCTGTAACCGGTGACGTCGGCCCCGAGCTCGGAGAGCCACAGCGACAGCCATCCGCCTTTGAATCCCGTGTGGCCCGTCACGAGCACGCGCCGGCCGCGATAGGCGTCGTTCCAGGGCGTCATCGCGGCGATCGATCCCAGACGACCCAGGGAGAGCGGCCGGTCGCCCACATCTCCGCGAGCTGGTTCAAGTCGCGCGGCGTGTCGATGCAGAACCAGAAATCCTCGTGCTGATACGCCATGAGCTCGCCGTCGCGCGCGAGCCGCTGGAGCGGCTCGCGCTCGAGCATCAGATCCTCGCGGTCGGTGAGGCGATCGAGGAATGCGCGCGAAAACACGAAGAACCCGCCGCTGATCCAGCCGGCGGACGCCTGCGGCTTCTCGTTGAACTCGTCCACTCGCGCGTCGCTGGTGAAGGAGAGCTCGCCGAAACGGCCGGGCGGATGCACCAGCCCGCGCACCGGGTGCGGGGCTGGTGGAGTACCAGCGACGAACCCGGCAAACCCGCAGGTGCCCGCGGAAGGGGGCGAGTGCTACAGCTCGTCGGTGTCCGCGACGGTGGTGGCGAGGCCGCGCAGCCGCTGCGCGAGCCGGCCGTACTTGGTCGCTTCGGCGTCGAACATCGCGGCCATGCTGGCGTACCCACGTACGGTCGGCTCGACGTTGGTCACCCCGTCGCCGTAGGTCACGGCGAACAGGTCGTCGTCCCCGGGGACGAACGCGGCGCCGCGCTTCACGCGCGCACCCGTCAGGGCGTCGAGCCCGGTTTCCGCCAGCGTGATTTTCCAGTCGATTTCAGGAGGCTGCTGGTGCACGATCGGCGGCGCGCCGGTCGACAGATCGAGCGTCACGTCGTGCAGCATCAGCGACAGATTCAGGAAGTACTGCTTGAACAGGTCTGATCGATAGCCCAGGCACAACACGAAGTCGCGATACCCCCAGTGTGCGAACCCTTTCATGATGTGCCACACCATCGGCTTGCCGCCGATCGGCACCATCGGCTTCGGCAGATCGGAGGCGCCCGCCAGCCGCGATCCGAGGCCGCCGCAGAGTATGAGGACTTTCATGGACGTTTGGCCGCCGAGCGCACGAAACGCACGACGGCGTTGGGAATCCACGGTTGATCGAGGCGGCTCCCGTACTGCAGGTGGCGCCCGGCGGCCAGTGGACGGTAGAGCTCGCGCCAGCGCGCGTACAGCGCCTGGTAATCGGCGACGCGGTCGCGGATGTCGAAGCGCTCCGCGATGCTCCGGCGCGCGGCGGCGCCCATCGCCGCCAGCCGCGGCCGATCGCCATCGAGTGCCGCGAGCGCCTGCGCGAACGCGCGGACGTCCCCGACCGGCGGTCGTTCACCCGTGAGCGCAGACACGACGACTTCCGGCACGCCGCTTTCGATGTCGCTCACCACCGGCACGACCCCGGCGCCCATCGCCTCGACCAGCGCCACCGGGAAGCCCTCGACCCGTGTCGGCAGGACGAAGACGTCTTGCGTCGCGTACATCATGATCACCTCGGCGTTCGACAGCACGCCGAGCCATCGCACGTTCGGGTTGAACGCCCACCGGCGCTTCAGCTCGATTTCGTCGGGGCCGCCGCCCGCAATCGTCCAGTCGACCGCGACACCCTGCGCCGCGAGCAGGCGATCGATCTCGGGCAGATCGAAGACGCCTTTCTGTCCCTGCTCCAACCGGCCGGCGAAGGCGAGCCGCAACCGGCCGTGGTTCGCACGCGCGACGCCGGCGGGCAGTGGAATGCCATACGGCAGATGAAAGATCGTGCCGGCGCGATGCGGGAGGCGCGCGACCAACCGTTCGTGCATCCGCCGGCTGTAGGCGATGAACGCGTGAATCACCGCGTCGTGCTTCGCCGCGAGGTCGTAGTAGTAATCCGAGTCGCCGTGCAGCATGTAGATCACCGCGCGGCCGAAATCGTGGACCGACGCGGTCGCGAGATCGAGCAGGTCGCCGGCGACATACACGCCAGACCCGGGCGGAACCGCGCGCGCCAGGCGTCGCATCACCGCATGCAGGTTTTCCACCGGCAGCGTGTACTCGACGGTCGTCTGCGTGTAAAGACCGGCGGCGAGCGGTCGCGCGAACCGAGTGTCGGTGTGCAGGTGATTGTGGGTCAGCAGCGCGTGATGGCCGACGCCGTCCGGCCGCCGGTACTCGAGCAGATTGGCGATGATGTTCATCATCCCGCCCATCTTGTCGGGGACCACGTAGACAACGCTCGCCGGCGCGGTCATGGGCGCCACGCCCGCACGGTCATCGCCCAGCACAGGGCGCGCCCGGGAAACGGCGTCGCGGCATCGGCCACCGGCGGCCGCCACGGCAGCGGTGTCAGCTCGCCGATCGCATAGGCGAAGCCGCTCTCACGCAGGCGTTCGAGCAGGAGCGGCGCGTGCCGTTGATCCGGATCGAACTCGTGCACGTCGATGACCATCGCGCGCACGTTGCGGAGCGCGAAACCGCAGTCCGCGATCACCGCGCCTTCCGCCCCTTCGATGTCGAGCTTCAACAGGTCGATCGGCTCGCGCGCGATGACCTCCGCGAGGCGCACCGACGGCACAGTCACGAGGCGCCCCTCGAGGCCCGCGGACACGCCGTCGATCGCGCCGGAGTCGGCGCCCTCGGCGCGGAACTGCACCTCGCCGTCGCCAGTCCAGACCGCTGCGCGCACCACGTCGACGTCGGCGACGCCGTTCTCCCGCAGATTCGTGGCGAGCAGATTGGCCAGCGCCGGATCGGGCTCGAAAGCGGTCATGCGCGCCGCAGGATGGCGGCGTTTGAAGTAGAGGCTGGCGAGGCCGATGTTCGCGCCGCAGTCGAGAATCCGCGGCGACCTGGAGGGCGCCCGGAAGTCGAGCGAGCCCTCGACAAAGATGTCGTACCACTGCGGGCACAACGTCAACAGGTCAGCGTAGCGGATCGCATAGCCGGCGAGATCGATGCGGCCGGGCGTGTACCGCGGCGTCCGCTCGGCGGTCCGGCAGGCGGTCCGCCACGCGGCCATTTCGGCCGTCGGCCGGAGCCACCGTTTTGCGATGCCGGCGCGGCGGCGGACACGGGTCAGCAGCTTCGTCACCGTCCGGCCACGGCCCGCGATTGGGATCGGCGCGCGTTCACGACCTCGGGCTGACGCAGCGTCGTCTCCGGTGCTCCCGAGCGCAGGTGATCGATGCATTCCACGCCCTGCGCGAAGCTGTGATCCTGGTTGGACACCTCGTATTTCCACGCGCCGAACCGGCCCCGGCTGTAGACCCCGCGCGCTTCGAGCGCCGGCATGATGACGGTGAGCGCGCGATCGCGGCCACGCGACGGCGTCGGATACCCGTGCGGTAGACGCCGGTGCCACGCATGGTGGACTGCCGAGCGACCCTGAATGAGGCCGGTGTTGATCAGACCGTCGATCGTCTCGGCGACCACGCTGCCGGCGTCGACCGGTTTCGCCGGAGACTCCGAGACCTCCGCCATCAGCGACCAGTGCCGCGTGATGTCCGGCACGTTGTTCGGCGAATAATGCGAGAAGTGCGTCACCCGGTAGAAGGGGCAGTCGTTCTCCGGGAAATACATCCAGCACTTGTCCGTCAGATGCGGCGGCGCGCTGCCGTGCACGCCGATCCCGATCACATGGGTCGACGAGAAGCGCAGATCGCCGGCCGCCCGCGCCAGCGACGGCGCAAGATCAGTTGCCGCGACGAGCGTGTCGAGAGGGATCGTCGTCAACAGCCGGTCGTAGGACACGCGGGATCCATCGGCGAAGGTCGCCTCTCTGGCCGCCGTGTCGACGCGTATCAGGCGGCGGCCGAACTGCATCCGCTCGGGCGCAGCGTCGATGAGACGCGTGGCGAGCGCGAGCCAGATGCTGCCGGTGCCGCCCCGGATCGGAAACCGGAACTGGCTGTTCGGGCCCCACGACACATCGTCGCGATCGAGGCGGATGTTTTCCACCACGCGCGGGAGATCCACCAGCGCGACGCGATCGCCGATCCACGACCATGAGAGCTCTTCGAGCGGATACGCCCAGACCTTCACGTTGTAAGGCTGGAGGAACACGTCGCCGATGCCGGGCCCGAACGCGGCCTCGATCCATTGCCCGAAGCTGTCGGGCGCGCTGGCGCAGGCGGCCGACGCCACCGCCGCCGTGATCAGGCCGCGGACGCAGGCGGCGCGCTCCATCTCCGGAAGGCGATGCAGGTTGAGCTGAAAGGGATACGGCACGAAGCGCTCGCGCACCCACACCCAGGACTCCCGCTGGTGATGCAACCAGCCGTCGGACCCCAGCAGGTCGTCCATCAGATCGTCGAAGTAGTCGTAGTGGCTGAACTGCACGTGGCCGCCGAGATCCCACGTGAAGCCGTGATCGTCGACCACGGAGCCGGCCAGACCGCCGGCGTCCGCCGGCGCCTCACACAGGAGCCAGTTCGTCGCGCCACTCGCCGTGAGACGCCACGCGGCGCCGAGGCCGGTGGGGCCGGCGCCGACGATCAGCAGGCCGACGTCGGTCATCCTTCGGCTCGCCGCACGGCGCCGCTTCGACGATACGCGTTGCCGCCGATCACGATGTCGCGCGCATTCCGATCGTTCTGCAAATTGGTCACGTCGTCGACACGCGGCGCTCGACCGCCGCCTCGTCGTACAGCGCGGCGTGGCGCGCCCACATATCCGCGGGCCGGAGGTGCCGTTCGTAACAGGATCCCGACGCCTCGCCGAGCGCCGCGAGCCGATCCGGCGTCATCGTGAACATCTCGGCGAGGCCGGCCGCGATCGTCGCCGGTGCCAGATCGTCGATCAGGACGCAGCCGGCGCCGAGCTCCGCGAATCGCCGGTTGCCGCCAATCCGGTGCATCAAGAGCGGCCGCCGCGCCTGCGCGGCCTCGATCGTCGACAGGTCGAACAGGCTGAACCGATTGACGTTGATCACGAAGTCGACGGCGTTCATGAGGTCCGCGACTTCGTGAACCGGGCCGAGCGCGCGCACGCGCGGACGGCGCGGGATTGCGTCCGCGGACGGACCGGCGATGGCCAGCATTCCAGGAGTGTCCGCCGGCAACTCCCCGAGCGCCGCCAGCAGCGCGTCGAGCCCGCGATACGGTTGCGGGCTGCCGATGAACAATCCGATCGGCAGGTCGCGCGGCAGCCGCCAGCGCTTGCGCAGATCGCGGCGGGAGCCCGGGAACATCGCCGGCGCCGCCGCGGCGCCGGTCAGCACGAAGTCGACCCGCAGCCGGCCGAACGCCGCGTCCACGCGGGCCAACTCCTCCACCGCCTCGCGACACGGCGTCACCAGCCGGTCGACGCGCCGGCAGATGTCGATTTCCCAATCGGTCCATCGGCGCACGTCCGGCAGCGCGGCGACGTCCTCCCACCTCGATTCCGGCACGCCCCAGTTCCACGCCAGGAACAGCGACATCGGCATCGGCGCGTGCATCATGAGCCAGACCTGCCGCGAGGCGCCGCGCTCAGCGAGCAGGCGTTCGGCCGCGGCCGGCTCGTGCGCGAACAACACGTCGGCATCGCTCGAGAGCGCCGCGTTCAGGCTGGCTGACGACTCGATGCACACCTCCTGCGTTGCGGCGGTCAGCATGTCGTCCACGAGGCCGCGCTCGCGCCGCACAGACGCTTCGTCCGGCCGATAGAACGTCGGCGGGCCGAGGACGGCGCGCTTCGCGCGCCCGAGCCGCGATTGAATCCGGTTCATCAGCGGCCGGCGCTGTTGGCGAACCGGCGGTGCCGGCGGTGGAAACGTCAGCAGGTGGCGCGCGCCCTGGCCAAAGGACTCGGCGGCCGCCTGAAGCTGCCAGAGATATCCGGCGGGCCCGCCCCGGCGCGCCAATGGAGGACCGATATGCGCGATCCTCATCGCCGGGACAGAATGAACGCGCGACCGCAGGTGCCGTACGTGCGGTACGGGACGGCCTCCCATTCCCGATGCGCGGTCAGGAACTCGCTGAACGCCCGCGACTCGCCTTTGTCCGGATGGCCTTTGAACAGAAACCAGTCGTCGAACAACACCATCGTGCCGTCCTGGAGCGCCGGCTGGACGCCGTTGAGCGCGTCGAGGGCGCCCTCGTACAAATCGCAATCGACATGCAGCAGGGCGATGGCCGGACACGGCGTGTGACGGAGCGTCTCGGCGAACCATCCGACTTCGAGCACGGGCGGCGGCAGGCGGCACAGGGCGAAGAGCGCTCGAGTTGCCTCGGGCGTCGCGCGCGCGCCGATCGGCAGCACGGGATGCTCCCAGGTGTTCACGCTGAACGTGCCGGTTGTCCACAATGGATGCGCGTCGCGCGACGGCGGCAACCCTTCGAACGCATCGCAGCCGACGATGCGGCGCGAAAGATCCGTCGCCTGTTCCTGCTGGGCATGCGCGAGGAGCGCGAGCGAGACGCCGGTGTACACGCCGCACTCGACGATGTCGCCTGGAATCGCTTCGACGTTGATGTACTCGACCGCGCTGCTGAACACCGGCCAGCGGGGATCGCTTCTCGCCATCCGGGAGATCACCGCTTCCGGCGGGCCAGCCGACACCCAGGCGCCTGCCGAGCGCAGCGCGCGGCGCAGTCCGGGCTGCCAGCTGTGCGTGTAAGGCGTCACCGGCGCGACAGGATGAACGCCTGACAGAAGGTGGCATAGCAGCGGTACGGAACGGCCAGCCACTGCGGGTTCTGTTGGAGGAACTCCGAAAACGCGCGCGCCTGCCCCTTCTTCGGGTGGCCGCGGTAATGGAACCAGTCGTCGAACATCAGCATGGCCCCATCCTGGAACGCCGGCGACGCCAGCGCGAGCGCGTCGCGTGTCGACTCGTAGAGATC
>Ga0209056_10004560_pt1 | contig 14591 bp, 16 predicted proteins | sample GraSoiAngelo_114_FD_185876 | JGI IMG/M metagenome (GOLD analysis project Ga0209056, IMG submission 185876) | Grasslands soil microbial communities from the Angelo Coastal Reserve, California, USA - 14_0903_13_40cm (SPAdes) (version 2) | ecosystem: Environmental > Terrestrial > Soil > Grasslands... | reverse complement strand
GTTAGGCCACTGTAGCCGAGAAGCAGAACAGTATGAATTGCCTCCACAACGTTCTCTCGCGCCTGCCTTAGAGTTCTATTGAAAGATCCGCGGCTGATTCCCTTCTCATCTCGCCGCAACTGAGCCATATCACTGCGCGTTAGGCGTTTATTCGCCATATCATGTCCAAGCTGGTCTACCAGAAGCGTTTCGAACTGTGCTCCCGTCAGATTACTGCGCTGCAAAAGTGTTGAGAGTATTCTATCACGAAGCGTTTCCTCGATAACCGCACGTGTCCCCTCGTGCCAACCCTTGGACGTCTCAGAGTTCTCCATGGATACGGTTTTGTATCCGTCACTATTCTATCTTGCTCGCCCTCGCTTAGAAACGTTTGCAAGTTACACCACGCTTATTCCACAACTTTGACACCTTCGATTTAGTCAAACGCGGGTCTTACATGGCGACAGATGCAAGAACGGAATCAGGCAATTTCGTGGTGGACATGGTCTGTGACGTTTGCCGGGTCGAGGGGTTCGAAGTTGAGAAGAACGCACAGACAGGGGATTCGCCGGGCTATTTTGTGGACATTCTCGCCTCCAGGAAGAAAGGTAAGAGGATACAGAAAGTCGCCTTCGAATGCTGGGAAGGATCCGGTCAAGTTGAGGGACGGGAAGTCGAGAAGTTCGCGGCCCGCTTGAAAAGCCTGGGAATTCAGAGCGGAATCTACGTTTCTCCAAAAGGGTTCGGAGGCAACGCCGAATTCATGGCCCGCAAGCTTGGCGTCGAGCTTTGGGATCTGGCTAAGCTGAAGGAGAGGGTAGAAAATATCAAAGCCCCAGAGAGACACAGAGTTCCGGGAACGCTACCGGTCGCGAGAGCAGCCGCATCTCGCCTCTTGGCTCATGGCTTAGCCAACGGCACTTTCCTCAAGCTATCCTCTATGCCAAAACTTGAGTTTCGACCGTACTTCTTTTCCAATTTCCAGATCGATAATCAACGGAAAAAACTGGCCGTGGGAGTTCTCGTGTTTGACGGTGTAGACGGTCGCGTATGCGACGCAGCTCTCTTCGAGGGACACATGGACGATCTTCCATCAACTGGGTTCTTTGTTGATTGTCTCGAGATCGAACCGTCAACAGGTTCCATGCCGAAGCTGCCTCCTGAACTTGAAATGAAGAACACTGTTACCGTCGCGCCTGCAGGGGTAACCGAGGACGTGATTCGATCTAAAACCAAGGATGTGGTGAGCTGTCATGACGATGCAACCGTAACGGTTGTTCAACTGTTACATGTTCCCATAGTGACCGTAGAGATGCTTGCTGCTGGCAAGTCCTATCGAAAGATCCTACAAGCGGCTACAGGAAAGATGATCTTGGACGATACTCAGAAATGCTCTCTTTGTGATCAAAAGTCCAGGGCGATATGCGAGGTCTGTGGTGGTACGGTTTGTACCGAGCATGAGAGAACTTGCAGTTCCTGCCGCAAGCACCTTTGCACTGATTGCATTGTGACAAAAGGGATCGTGAACAAGATCCCGCTTTGCCCAACTTGCAAGAATGGCTAGAGGGACTGAATCGCTTACTGCCGCGCAAGGATCGCTCAATCTTGCATAGTAAGCACTAACACGGATTCTTCATCGATCATGATGGATAGGAACCAGGTGGCTATCTAGGGATGTGGTTTTCAGCTAGTGCCGCCTTGGCGAGCCGCTGTATCGTCTCCTCATGTCTACTGATGTGAGCCATCATGTCCAACCTCAGCCTTTGCATCGCTGCTCGAGCGGCATCTCGTGAGGCTTGCTCCATCAGGGGGGTAAGCCTCTCTTCTATCTTCTTCAGCAGTGCCTCTTCAAGACGTAGAACTTCTTCCTCACGCAAAGTCTCCATTCAACTCACCTCCTCCGAGAGGTCACAGTAGTCGACCCAATTTCGTCCATTATTGGCTCAACCTTCACAGACTGTCGGGCGCACACCGCGCATTCCCAGACCCGGTCACAGGTGAAATTCTCGTAATTGCAACATCGCCTGCGGAAGTAATCGTTCAACTGATTCTCTCGATTGGCCTTTTTTCCAGTCATGCCAGGCTCACCAACACAAGACCCATGAACTCTTACGTTGACTGTCCACAGCAGCCTCAACGGGACGACTAAAGGCTCCTGTAACTGGAAACCTAGCCAAGAGGTTCTGCAGAGAACAGGCCTCTAGCAAGTATACCCGCAACCCGCAAAGGTTCAGGCACCCGCGAGACGAAGGCCGAAGCTTTCAGAATTAACCTGGCCTCACGAATTGAGCATCCGAACTGTTCAAAGAATACGGGACCTTCACTAGCCACTGTCCGAACTTTGTGTACTGGACCCAGTGATCTGATCAGTTCCCATCTCTTCTCCCAATCAGGAAAATGTTTGACCAAGGCACGCTTCACAGCCCTGTTATCCGGCCGGGAACCTACAACCACAATCACCGGCTCCTTGCATGATTTCTGGATTCTCCAAGGATCGATGAGATTGAATCCTCCGAAGGTCACGCCGGACAACAATACCGGAACGTGGAAGGACCCTCTGAGCAAGAACTCGGCCATCCTAGTTGCGTCGAGCCCGTCAACGGTAATCCAGTCAGCTCTGAATTGATGCAGATGAGGGCCTTTCAGCCAGACGGCTAGGAGAGGAGCGTGTCGGACCTTATCATCGGTTTTCGGCGGAAACGGGCCATCATCTATCCCAATACATCTAGAGACTTGTTTGATGTTTGAGGACGCTCCGTGGAACAAAGGTAAGCAGCCCACGAACCATCTCGTCAACGCTAAATGAAGCGGTCACTGACCGAGCTTCGACGCCGAGCCTTATCTTCTTTGTGCGGCCGTACCGGCCGAAACTTACTACTCGCGCGTTTAGGACGCCCATGATGTCCAGCTCGTTGAGCAGTCCGCTGACTCTTCGCTGGGTGAGAGGTTCGACCGAACCGACGCCGCACAGCTCTCGATACACCTCGTACACGTCACCTGTTACCGAGCTCTCTTTCCTAGTGTTCTCTAGCTGCATCACTGAGATTAGGAGAATTCGAGAGTGGAGTGGGAGGGATGATAGGGCTTCTGTTACGCGGTCATGTTCAACTTTCTGTTGTGCTTCGCGGACGTGGTTTTCGCCGACATGTAGCTCGCGTGATCTTTCGGCAATCTCAGCGGCTACTCTGAGGAGATCGAGTGCGCGTCGTGCGTCACCGTGTTCTCCTGCGGCCAGGGCTGCGCAAAGGTGGAGAGCGCCTTCATCTAGAACTCCGGGTCGGAAGGCGAGTTGTGCCCGTTCATTTAGAATGTCATGTAGTTCGTCTGAGGTGTAGGGTTTGAACACGACTTCCTCCTCTCCCAGCGAGCTTAGGACTCTCGGGTCTAGGAAGTCTTTGAAGTGGAGGTCGTTGGATATTCCTATGAGCCCGATCCAGCTGTCGGTCAGTTTCTCGTTTATCCTGGTTAACTCGTAGAGTAGACTATCGTCTTCACTTCTCTTGACTAGCGCGTCTATCTCGTCCAGGACGACAAGGAATGCGGAGCTGCGTGATTGGAGAGCGCTTCTGAACCGGTCCAGAAGCTCGCCGACCGCTAGTCCAGTGAAGGGTACTTCTCGACCGAGGGATCTACAGAGATCGGCAATGACTCTGTAGTTTGTTCCTGCTAGACGGCAGTTGACGTAGCTCGTATCGAGAGCTCGTCCGTGTTCGCGAGCCTTCCGCTGTAACCGATCTAGAACGAATTTGGTCACAATTGTCTTTCCTGTTCCAGTCTTGCCGTAGGCGAATAGGTTCGACACTCTATCTTTTGTTAGAGCTGGGGCGAGCACGGATCCGAGCCGGCGGATCTGCTCCTCCCGGTGCGGAAGGGTTGCTGGCATGTAGTCGTGTCTGAGGAGGTTTCTGTCGCGAAAAACCTCTCCTCCTGACAGGACCCTTTCGAAGATGAGATCTAATCCTTGCTGTGACAAGTCTGAGAGGTCCAGATTTCCGCGAGCCGGCTTCCAGTGGAATTAAGGGTTCTCGTACAATGATTTCAACTGGACAAAACAAAAACTCGATCATCGCTCCAAATAATTCCTGCCTAGAGACGGTTTCCCTTCAACCAGTCCTGCGTCACGAGATGCCCTGTGCAATACCCCCTCGTTTTTCTTGAGAAGGTTTGCTGTCTGGCATTGATTATGGGCGAGTCTCGCGATTCAGGGCGGGGTCTGGGCTTTGGTCACATTGCATGTTAACGTGTAATCTAGGTCAGTTCCCGAACGATTCTAGGGCAAGCTAGGACCCTCGATCCCATATTCGAGAATAGAACTGAAAATGGGCGATTTCGCTGGTGCTGGCTATTGGACCCTGATTTCCACACCCACGGTCCTCTTGATCAGCTCAGCCAAGAGGTCAACTTGAGACTTGCCGCCGCGCCTTGTTGGAATCGACACAACCAAGGGGAGTTCGATTTCCTTCTTGCCCTGTCCAACCTTGTCCTTTATCCACTCGAAAACCGTGTCGGTAACGATGACGAGAGAGACAGTCTGTTTATTCTTGATGTCTTCAAACGTCTTGACAGCCTCGTCCTCGGACTTCACGACCCAGCTGTTCTTGACCCCTCCGAGCTTGAAGTAGATCGCTGTCTCCTTATCCGCCATAACGCCGATCTTCCCCACCGCTTGCTTACCTACTTCCTACTTGAATATCCAGCCTGTTTCGCGCGACCAGAACAAGAGATCAAGATCCGCTAATGGTATTGCTACTTCCCGGGAAAAACGACGGAGCTTCTCCTCGATCTCGAGATACCGCTTCTTCGTGATCGAAACCGGCACCTCACTGATAACATCCAGCCTCTTGAGGTTTCGCAGAATATGCCTATCGAGAATGGCGAATTCCTCCCCGAGCCCGACGTTTCGGAGAAAGTGGCTGGCCTCCTTGTAGCCTAGTCCCTTCACGTTCTCCACCATCCACTCCCTCAACTCGAACATGTTTGCGAAGCTGGAGAGGTGTGATTTCAGGGAGAGCTTGCCATCTTTGCTGAACGTTGCTCTAGCCTCGACGATATATTTCGCCTTACTGTCGCTGAACCGGACATCGTTTAGCTGCGGTTGAATCTCGTTGGCCTCTCCTTTCAAGAGAAGACTTCGTTCTTTGAGCCGGGACACTGCAGCCCAGCAGGTCTTCGCAGACGACTGCGGCGTCAGTAAGCAAAAGCAGAGTTCGGCAAAAACATCATCGTCATTGCGATTGAGAATCTGTTTGAATTCGTTCAGTCGTGTCTGAATAGGATCACGTTTCTCGCCGTAAAGTGTCTGGAGCTCCTGAACCGATTTCTCGCGTTCCTTCGTTGAGATTTCCATACTAGAATTGTTTGAGAACATCGGTCTTCTCCATTATTCGGACACAGTAGTAGCACCGGAGCCGTAGGGGGTCCTGTCTTTCCACGCTGAACCTTGGCTCAACAGGCTCAGCGTTAGACACGCACGCAGGATTTGAACAACGAACAATTCCTCTAATCGAATCCGGCAGCTTGACCCTAGTCTTCTCAGCGACCTCATAGTCTCGAATGATACTGATCGTCGCGCTCGGCGCTATCAACGCGATCTTATCAACCTCACCGGGCTTGAGCTCTCGATTCTCAACCTTGACAATATCCTTCTTGTTCTGCTTCTTCGAGATCACGTTCATGGCCACGCTCACTATGTGTCCTTCGCGACCATCTATTCCGAGAATCTTGAGCACGTCCAAAGCATGGCCGGCGAAGATGTGGTCGATTACGGTTCCGTTACGAATTTTCTTAACGTAGAGCTCTTTTGGGCCGGTTCCCTTGGACAAGACCTTGAACCTCTCCGGCAGAAGCTAGGTTTTCATTCTTAATTCCTTGCCTGGAATACGACCGGGATCATGGCTGTCGAGTCTCAAGAGTTGAGGTTTCGGACGCACCGCGAAGGAGAAATTATCGATATTACAGACAAGACTCAGAGAGTAGTCGAGTCCTCAAGGATGAGGAGCGGAGTTGCCGTTCTGTTCGTGCCTGGATCGACCGGAGCAATAACAACAATTGAGTATGAACCCGGACTTCTAGCAGATTTGCCCATAGCGCTGGAGAGACTTGCGCCTAAAGACGCGTCATACGAACACGAGAAGAGGTGGCATGATGGCAATGGACACTCCCATATTCGAGCCTCCACGATAGGACCGGACTTGTCAGTGCCATTTCGAGACAAGAAGCTAACTCTTGGAACCTGGCAACAAATCGTCTTTCTTGAGCTAGACGTTAGACCGAGAGACCGAACTGTCATCGTTCAACTGGTTGGCGAATAGCCGGGTTTAGGACTCCTACCCGTACCCCTCTCCTTCCTCTGGAGACTTGTTAAGAGATCACCCGGAAGACTTCTTGTTCTCTGTATGGTACAGAATTTGAGACGAATTGGTTATGGAAAATATACAGGTCCGCATAAATTATCATAATGCAAGTTAACCTTACCAGTAAGTTTTTTCAGAGTAAAATTACTCTCAATATAAGTTGAGGATTTGCACTGGAAACCCTGGGGTGGGGGCGGTGTTTTTAGAATGTCGAAGGGATTAGTAAGGATATTACTGGAAATTGATCATCTTGACATCAAGGGTTTTCAGATTAACAACAGGAAGGATTCCTGGCTTAGGGACTAGTCCCATCCGTTTCTGATAGTCAGTCTGTCCTTGCCATGCGCCACTATTCACTATCGTCGTTCCTCTGTAGAGGCCTGCACCTGAAACGTGGATGTGTCCAGAGGTAAAAACGTCCGGGACCCGATCTATCACTAGGAAGTCCTCCTGCTCGGGCCCAATGGGTGTCATCTTCCCGTACTCGGGAGATAGATGACGGGCTCGCAGCTGGTACTCCATTGCCTCTACTGGACGCTGATAATCGAGCCCGGGGACTCCGCTCAGGATATCCATCAGGCTAGTTCCATGGTAGAGTAGAAACTGGACCCCGTGCAAGCGAACCTCCGCTGGATCTCCTAGCGAAACAATCTTCCGCGAGTCGTAAACAGGTCCGGCGAAATCTTTCGGGATGGCGGGTTGCGGCAGGGCCTGGCGTACTGCGTCATGATTCCCCGGTATCAATACCACGTCCATGTACTCTGGGATCTCGCTCACGAATTTCGCTGCGATTCTGTACTGTTCATAGATGTCGGGAACCGCAAGGTCCACCTCTTGGCGAGGATAAATCCCGATCCCGTCGACAAGGTCGCCCCCGATCAGAACATACTTTACTCTCTCGGCGACTTCGCGCTGGTTCGGTGTTCCAATCTCTCCTTTCAACCAGCTTAGAACCCGGCGGAACTCATTCTCGAGAAACACTTTGCTCCCGACATGAACATCGGATATTAGCGCGGCGTAGATCTCTTCGTTGGCATGGTTGGGCTTTCTATCCGGTATCTCGGGGAGGACAATGCTTTCCGCGACTAGGAGGGGGCCCCCGCTCTTCCGGGCCTGGATGTAGATGACTTGGTCCCTGACTATCTTTCTCGCCATCTCATACACTATAGAGTTCTGTCGTCCAACCAGGACGGTAGCTTCATCCTCGTAGTCGTCAACCGTCAGAAAGATCCTGTCGCCTTTCTCTCTCTTTTCGAGGACCATGCAGATGAAGCGGCCCCGTCCATTTGATCCGCCTTGAAGCGCGTCGGAAATGGTCCCGGCGTTTCGGGTGTCCATTCTCTGCCTGAAGAGCAGGCTCATCTTGTCGAAACGGTTTCTGAAATAATGGAGAAAATCATCAAAAGCGCCAGTCGTTCCGAGCTTACCCGTAGGGTCCGAGACAACTTCTAGCCGAGACTCAAGCTCCTCAGCAAACCGTCGTGCATGCCCCAAACCAGCATGCTCTGCCTCCGCACCTTTGCCGGAGAGGTCTAGCTGTTCAGCTGCCTTGAGAACGAGGTCTCTGCTTATTGACGAGGGTCGTGGTTCCGCGGCTCCAGCGACTCGAAGGACTTCTCTGACAAGAGGGTCGAGCTGGCCTGCACTGCTGATCTCCATGAGGGTTTTGAAGGCGTCGCTTTCCATCTGGAAACCTGCTTCCAGTATGGTGCCTATTGCCCTCTTCCTCTCTTCAGACATCGAAAGGCTCTTCCCTGGAATCCCTATCTGATACGCAACCGCGGCTTATCCGGTTATCGCGAGACCCCCGGCCTGTTATCTTGTAATCGTAAGGTCGGATATGTCCACGGAAACCTCACACATTCTATTCAAGGCTATGAGCGCGGCGACGAGATGGTTGACCATGGGACGCGGGGCCTTCGCTATGCTCGTCTCAGCTTCGGCAAGGATCTTCTTGGTCTCTTTGAACCTCGCACTTACGGATGAGGCCAGCTTGAGGTCCCGTGAGAGGACAGACCCGACGGCGTCCTTGTACATCGTATTCACAGAGGCTCCGATCTTCTGGAATAGTGTTTGTTGTTCCTTTGGAACAGGAATCTTGTCTTGGGTGTTCTCGGCTACGGTTACGGAGTAGTCGGCGAACGTTTCGATGTAGCTTGCTAGAAGGCGGAAGTCCAGACAGTCTACCGAAGAGACCTTGATCTTCTCAAGCAAGTACGTGTCGGCGATAGCCGCTCTGACCAGCCGGACGAGAAGGAAGTACCATCTATCCACCTCCTCATCTCTCTCAACGACTCCGTTAGCAAGTTCGGTGTTGGATTCGACGAAGGCTTGGACAGCGTCTATCTGCATGGGCATGGACAGCATTTCAAGCCGTCGAAGGATGCGTTCAGGGTTGAGTAGTGAAGGTTCCATGAGGCATTGTAGTACGATCTTCTTCGCATCCTCTTCTAACACCTCCAGCCCTACAAGCCGTTTCGTCGTTTTGCGGACCTCGTCCCTTGTCTCGGGGGACAAACTGTCCTTGGATTGAATGCGGATTATGTCGTATCCGAGAAGGTATCGCTCGATTATCTCCCGTCTGACGAAGGGAGATGCCTCCAGTATGACTTCGAGGGGCGGCCGCTCCTCGTCAATTCTTGGGGACAGCAGAAGTCTCCCGTCTTGGCGTTCTTCGTAGGACACGACGGACCCTTGGTCGAGTCCGACGCGTTTAGCCCACGCCTTGGGTATAGTGACCAGGAAAGTTCCATCTGGCGTTCGCTGAAGTTTCCTTAATTCCACTTAGAACTACCTATCTTCAACTGATAGCATTGAAGAATTTTAGGATTTCCCAGCATCTACTATGGAGAGGAGTGCAGCTCTAGAGAGGCACTAGGAACAAGTGATGCCGAACCGTTGAGGTGATGATAGGCCTGCTTCACAACCTCCTCGGTATTATTTCCCTTCAACGCGCTCAGCTCAACAAGTGGAACGCCATCGAATGTTCGCGAGATCAGTTTCTTTCCCTCTTGAAGACGGTCGTCATTGCAGAGGTCTGTTTTGTTCGCGCAGATGACCAGGGGAACTTTGGTCGCTATCTTCTTGAGAATCTCTCTTGATGCTGTTAGTTTTCTGAAGATCGATTCTAGATCCTCGCTGACGTCAACGAAAAGGAGGATTAGATCTGCGTTCGATATCTCCCCGAGGGTAGTGTTGAACGCTTTGAGGATTGTCGGGTGCATGTCTTCGATGAAGCCGATCGAGTCGATGAGTATGAAACTGAAGTTGTCGCCACCGTTGTTCTGGTCAATTCTTCTGGCGAACGTGGACAGGGTCGTAAAGGGTCCTAGACCTGTGTCCTTGTGTTCTGCGGACATTCGGTTGAAGAAGGTGGTCTTTCCGCTCTGAGTGTACCCGGCTAATGCTACTATTGGGAAGCCTCGTTCTCGCCGGTGGTCCCTGAGCAGATTCTTCTTCGAATAGAGATCTCTCAGTTCCTTCTCCATGTTCGCGATCCGCTTCTTAGCCGTCCTCTCATAATCATGGTAAGGATAGTCTCCAGGCCCGCTCCAACCGACCTGTCCCCCTAGAATGCCTTCAAGCCGGAGGAATTCTCTGCCCCAGGAGAACGTGTAGCGAAGTTTGGCGAGGGCGATCTGGAGTTTTGCCTCCTTCGTCATCGCGCGCTTGTCGAAGACTTCGAGGATCAGGAGGTTGCGGTCGATTACTTTGATGTCTGTCCCGCCGAGGACCCGTTGTATCTTGAAGACTTGGGCGCTGGGGAGAGTGTTGGCGAAGACGACTGCTTCGATGTCGTTTTCGGCGACTAGCATTTTGATCTCTTCCAGTTTTCCTGGTCCGACGCAGTAGGTGTGGTGGAGGTTTTTCCGGTGTTGGACGACGGTGTCGATTACCTCGTAGCCTATGCTCTCAGCCATGGTCTCGACCTCCTCGTACCGGGAGGGAGCCGTGGGAATCTTGCATTCTGCTACGAGGGTCCGCATCCGGGAAGACTTACCTCTAGAATCATGGCTGGCGCTTATTTGAAGGCCCCGTGCCTGAGGTGCGTGTCTAATGGCACCTTGTGGGCTGTTGGCGGACCATGTGTGGACCGGACGCGTTTTCACGAAGGGCGGGGCGCGCGGAAATCGACCACCCCGGGAGGTCACATAATAGTTAGCGAAAAAGAATAGTTACGGGAAAAGAAAAGTTACAAGAAAAATAGTTACTGAAGAGAAGCGTTTGCAACGGTGATATTGCCCGGAAAGAGGCTTAAGGAAGGCGGCTCAGCCTCAGCTACTGGCTCATGTCAACGACCGTCAAGAAGCCCGGGCTTAGTAGGACAATGCTCGTTGTCATCATCCTTGTGGTAGTGGTGGGTGCGGTCGTTGCAGTGGTCGCCGCATCGCTGTTCCTCGGCCCATCCCTCTCGGTCACCAAGAAGAACTTCACGCCCTACCAGTCCTCGGTTTCCCAGAACAACAATAATCCCTCATCGATGACAGTCTCAAACACGAATGGGGGGGTTTCTGTTTCATCATGGTCGCAGGCCCACCTCATGATCAACGGGACTGTTACGGCTAGAGGTTTCGGGTCATCTCCAGACGCCATCACATTTGTAGAGTCAAACTCTAGCGGAAACATCGTCTTCAAGGCTATCTTCCCTGCGAGCAACTTTTTCTTCGGGGCAAGCTACAGCGTAGACGTTCACGCGTATACACCAGCTTCCACTCAATTCAACACGGTGCAGATCGTAACGGTAAACGGTGATCTACAGGTGTCAAGCATCAGCGCGTCCAGCCTCACCCTTACTGACACGAACGGAGGAATTACCGCCTCCAATATCAGTGCCACAACCATGACTACGACAGATACTAACGGCTCTGTCAACCTAACATGCACCTCATGCGCTAGTGCAACGGTGACAACGACCAACGGTAGTGTAACCATGGGTCTATCGACGTTATCCTTGGGAGGGTCCTACGAGGTGAACTCGACGAACGGGAACGTCAACCTGACAATTCCAGTCCTTGCCTCCTGCAAGATCACCCCGAACACGACAAACGGATCAGTGTCCTCATCAGGGATAGGGGTCCAACTGACGAATCATACCATGACAACCCTCGGGGCAGGGAGCGCAGTTGTCAATCTGACCACTACAAACGGATCTATAGCCATCACAGGCCAGTAGTCGCAACCACTAGAAAGGAGGGATAGCCGCTCGGCAGCCATCATCACTCTATTACTATTGACTTGAAATTCGTTTTTGTCTTTGGATAATGCAGGTCCATTTTTTCCATCGCCTTCACGATTATCCGGGAGACAACTAGGTCTCTATACCATTTGTGGTTGGCCGAAACGAGATACCAAGGCGCCCACTCCGTGCTAGTCTTGTTCAGGGTGTCCTCGTAAGCCTTCATGTATTGGATCCAGAATTTTCGCTCAGGAAGATCGTCACCGCTGAACTTCCACCTCTTGGAAGGATCGTCCAGGCGTTGCTGCAACCGTTTCTTCTGCTCATCCTTGTCGATAAGGAGAAAGAATTTCAGTATGGTCGTGTCCTCCTCGGAGAGTAATCGCTCGAAATCGTTAATCTGCCGGTACCGATGTTTCCAGACTTCCTCAGGGACGAGGTTGTGAACTCTCTCGATCAGGACGCCCTCGTAATGGCTTCGATTGAAAATCGTTAGTTCTCCCTTTCCGGGCACTTGTTTGTGTTCTCGCCACAAGAAACCATGATCAAGTTCCTCAGGGGTAGGTTCCTTGAAGTGCGCGACTCGGACCCCTTGCGGGTTGACTCCCTGAAAAACCCGGTTTATGACCCCGTCTTTTCCGCCAGTATCCATAGCTTGCAGAACGACTAGGACTTTCTGTTCGTGTTCTGCGTAGAGCATTTCCTGAAGCTGTCTAAGCTTCTCGTTGAGCTTCTTCGACTCTTTCTGTTCATCCTCAGCTTTTCCCTCGAAACCGGAAGTATCGTTTGGGTCAATATCGCTCAGACGAACTTCGTGTCCCGGCTCGATTCTATATCGGCCTGTGTGAAGGTCCTTTGGCAATCTGAGATGCTGCCTTTTCCGGACGAGTTCTTAGATGTTTCACACCTCATGGGTGGCCAGACTCTTCTCTGACGGGAATGTTTGATTACCCCGAACTGTGTGATGCCGTCTCAAATGTCAGGCGAGGGCAAACCCTCTGGCCAGATAGGCCAAGGAACGGGTCCAGCGGGTACGGCGCCAGCCGGAGGATCGACCAAGGTCGAGCCGAAGCAGCTCCTCATCCTGCTCGTCCTGAGCCTCTCTCTCGCAATCATTGTGATCGACGCAACAATAGTGATCGTCGCTCAATATCAGATTCAGAAAGACTTCGGGATCAATCTGAAGGACCTAGAGTGGATCACGTCTCTCTATGCGTTGGTCTTCGGTTCATTCCTTCTAACGTGGGGAAAGCTAAGCGATGAGTTCGGCAGAAAACGGATCTTTGTTGCCGGAATCTCTCTATTTATTGTCGGGTCGATCGTCGATGGGTTCTCGCAAGATCTGATTCAGATCCTCCTGGGCCGGGTGCTCCAAGGATTCGGGGCTGCAATGGCCTCTCCCGCCACTCTATCAATCCTGACAACAACCTTCGCCGGCAAAGCGCGAAGTGTTGCTTTCGGGATATGGGGTGCAACTGCAGGCGCGGCCGCAGTTCTGGGACCAGTCTTAGGAGGGTACTTTACAAGTGATCCGGCTTTTACTTGGAGATGGGCGTTCTTCATCAATATCCCGATAGGAATCGCAGCCCTAGTCGGGGCTGCATTCGCGATTAAGGAGACTCGATTCAAGGATCCAAAATACACCGCTGACTACTTCGGACTGATATTCATCACGCTCGGTCTGGCCAGTCTCCTGTTCGGCTTTATTGAAGCTCAGACCTACGGTTGGATTGTTCCGAACAATGAATTCACGGCGGGAGGGTTCACATGGTCTGTCTCAAACCCAGTATCACTTCCCCTCGTTTCGATCATAACCGGGCTTGTTCTACTTGCGATGTTTACTTTCTACGAGGTCCGCCGACTCAGGATGGGGAAGGTTCCACTCTTTGATTTCAGTCTCCTCAAATTCAAGGGTTTCCGGTACGGCCTATTCACGGTTACCATTGTTGCTATGGGTGAGTTCGGAGCAGTATTCATCATTTCAATATTCCTTCAAACGGTCAAGGGACTCTCAGCATTCGATGCCGGTCTCACATTCCTACCCATGGCGATCTCAGTATTCATCTTTGCACCTGTAGCCGGCATTCTAGCCACCCGGTTTGGACCCAAATGGGTCGTCACCACCGGCATGGCTCTTGAAGCCATTGCGCTCTTCAGCCTATCACAAATCATCAGCGTCGAGAATCCTGTCTCTTACATGTATCCTATCCTCGTCATCTATGGCGCAGGGGTTGGTCTGGCGATTAGCCAGCTCACGAGCACCGTCTTGCAGAGTATACCATGGCAGAAGGCCGGAGTAGGATCCGGAGCAAACAACACTGTCAGACAGATCGGTTCAGCCTTCGGAATCGCTGTAATCGGTGCAGTCTTGGTGGCCCAAATCTCCACGGTTGGTGTGGCCGATCTCGCGACTAGTACAGCTAGTTTCACCATACAGCAGAAAGTCGCGTTGACAGCCGCCCTCAACTCAGGACTCTCTGGAGGAATCGATCCATCCTTTCTCGCTATATTCGGTAGGAACGTACCCGCCGTCCTTTCAATCCTGTACGATGCAATTACGCAAGGAGCACGCTGGGCCGCCTTCACAGCCGGCATTTTCGTATCGCTCGGAGCTATCAGCTCACTCCTAATCCCGAACCCGAAATCAGCCCGGACCGCGAAAGCCACAGTTGTTGAGAGTGTTAGTCATCGTGAAGCATCGCGAGCTGTAATGGCTGTTATTATCGCTCAGTTCGCGATCACAATAGGCATGCTTGTTGCTATCTCCAACGAATACCAGTCGAACTATTTCATGCAACAATGGATAAGCCAAAATGCATCACCACTCGGCTACTTCCTCTCAGGATACGTCGGACCAGCACTGGCCACTATAGTTGGTGCGCTACTCATCGCGTGGAGAATCATCCTTAATCGAGGGCAGTCAAAAGCCAAATCGAAGACAGAAGAATTGAGCAGTCCCTAGGACCTGAGAAGCTAGTAATCACACAAGCAACCGCTCAATTTGACTTTCCTACACAATACTGTTCCGAACCTCTTAAGAATGATTCCCGAATGACTAATCATCGTCTTATCCTGGGAGTGTC
>Ga0209056_10004559_pt1 | contig 14592 bp, 9 predicted proteins | sample GraSoiAngelo_114_FD_185876 | JGI IMG/M metagenome (GOLD analysis project Ga0209056, IMG submission 185876) | Grasslands soil microbial communities from the Angelo Coastal Reserve, California, USA - 14_0903_13_40cm (SPAdes) (version 2) | ecosystem: Environmental > Terrestrial > Soil > Grasslands ... | reverse complement strand
TGCAATTCTGGAAACCCACAAGATCGGAGACATGGCTGAAGATTACGGCATACCGATGGCCATGCACTTCGCTGGAACGCCCGTGAGTTGCATGGCGAATGTGCATTGTGCCGCCGCTACGCAGAACTTCCTGGTACTCGAGCATCACTCCCTTGACGTGCCTTGGTGGTCCTCGATGGTGGAAGAAGGAACGAAGACACCGATCGTCAACCACGGTTGGATCGATGTGCCTGACAGACCTGGCCTTGGTGTGACTCTCAATGAGAACGTAGTCCGGCAACACTTGGAACCTGGCACCGGCTATTTTGAGCCAACTCCCTACTGGGACCACGAACGATCCTGGGACCGTCTCTGGAGCTGAGTGCCGCAACTTCACACTATGCCTTTTCCCTCGATTATATGGATGTAGCGGTTTGGGACGACACAGGTGAATTTGTCGACACGCTTACTTGGCGCGGGCCAATGGATCTCGAGTTCGTCGAGTTGAGCTGCGGCGCCGATCCCGAGAACTTCACGGAGATCATGCGAGGAGAGATAGCTGCCACCATTGTTCTTCAGGCGCTGGCGCAGTTTGCCGCCCGCTCTCCAAAGAATGCGCGTGCCGATAGCATCGCGATTGCACGTCACGCCTTCCAGCCTGAGACCCAGCCAGTTGTTTCCTTTGGCAGCGTTATTTTTCAAGAGCACGGGAGCGCCACCGTTGGTTGCGATGAGCACGTCGATCGCTCCGTCATTGTCATAGTCCCCGATGGCCAAACCTCGCGCAGCGAAGCTCTTCTCAAACGCCGTTCCCCCCTCTGAGCTTACATTCCTCAGCTTGCCGTCCGGACCCTGATGAAAGAGCAGGAGGGGCTCCTTGTACCGAACCTGGCGCGAGTAACGCCCAATCATGTCGTCCGGATGACCGTTGGCCAGGATCAGATCGACTGCACCGTCGTTGTCATAGTCGAAATATTTCAGGCCCCAGCCGCTCAGAAGCCTGGTCGCTTGCGCAACGCCGTGCAAGTGTGCCATATCATTAAAGGTCTCGTTTTTATTGTTGTGGTAAAGCGAAAACATTTCCTGATCGACGTTAGCCACAAAGAGATCCTGCCACCCGTCATTGTCCAAATCGCCGGCGTCGACGCCCATACCGGAGCGAGGCTGGCCGTTGTCGCTAAATGCTACCTCGGCCTGCAGCGCGATTTCTTCCCAGCGGGTTTTTCCTGAGGCATCCGGACCGCGGTTGACGAATAATAAATTCTGGACAGTATCGTTAGCGACGAACAAATCCACGCGCCCGTCGTTGTTGATATCGGTCGCAACCACCCCAAGCCCCTTGCCGGTCGCTCGTGCGATATCCGTGCCTTTGCTCACTTCAGAAAACGTGCCATCGCCATTGTTGTGGTAGAGAAAGCTGGAGGTCCCGCGAAAAACTCTAGGGATGCAATAATAGTGGGTTCCGATCTGGTTATCGCCGCAGGCAAGCTTCTGCTTCGCGCCATAGTCAACGAAACTGCAGACAAATAGATCAAGAAGACCGTCGTTGTCAAAGTCGAACCACACCGCGCTGGTGGTCCAACCAGGAGTAGCAAGGCCGGCTTTCTCGGTTACATCGCTGAACGTGCCGTTACGATTGTTCTTGTAAAGAATGCAGCGTCCGTAGGATGTGACGAAAATATCCGGCCATCCGTCGTTGTCGTAGTCGCCGACGGCAACGCCCATTCCGAAGGTTCCGCCCGCCACACCGGCTTTTTCGGTGACATCAGTGAATGTGCCGTCGCGATTGTTTTTGTAAAGTGCATTGCGGACCGGCTTTGCTGGGGTCCAGAAATCGCACGGCCCGCTGTTCACCAGGTAGATATCCATCCATCCGTCGTTGTCAAAGTCGAGGAAAGCGCAACCTGGCCCCAGCGTCTCAGGAAGGTAGCGATTGTCCGACATGGCATTCTCGTGGACCCACTCGATACCACACGATGTGGAGGCAGCTTCGCGAAACAGCGGCTCTTCGGATGATTGTGGAACCAGAGCACGCATTGGGAGGGCCTTCGCGGCCCCAAGAGCCATACCTATTCGTAGAAACCCGCGCCGAGAAAAGTTCATTCAGAGATCCTATTGCAAAATAAACGTGGTTACTTCCCAGGCGGTCTCAGTGCCCTGCATTGCGTCGAAACGTATCGTATATTCACCGGGCTCGAGCGACGCGACCGGGACAGTGGCCACGTACTGAATCCGCCCGTCTTTGTCTGGCTTGCTAAGCTCTGGCGAGCCGTTTCCCAACACTTGGCCGTTCCTGCTGAACTCCATGGACAATCGGGTAGGCTGAGAAGAGCTCTTGTCAGGATAGATCACCACGTAAAACGATACGCCGGAATTGCCTGCTTTGCTGATGGTCGGATTGAGCGTCGGCGAAACCACGCGACTCCCAATCAGCAGCGGGTCGGACTGGTCCGTAGAGGCGTCTTTGTCTTTCATATTGCGGACAACGCTGACACTGCTAATGGACAAGGTTGTAGAGGGCGGCGGCATCATCAAACTGTTTTTTCGGGCGCTAATTCGGTTTCCTTCGCCGTCGAGCACCGCGGTTTCGAGCGTGTAGTGTCCCGCGGGCAAATCAAAGTGTTCCGTGTAAATAAAGTGTCCTGCCGTGAGGGCATCTCGTTCTGCTTTCGGCACGTGGAAGGGGATGTCGTTCCCAAACTTTTTAATCACTTCCCCATTCTCTTTTTTCACCAATGCGACGTAGGACAGCCGACCTTCTGACTGATCACCATCCTTCTTCTGAAAGGTCAAATTGGCGAGTGGCACATCCAGAACCAGATCGCACACGGACTGGTTCTGCGCACCCCGGAAGTGTAAGGCCATAGACTGATATCCAAATGTTTTTGGCAGCTCCGCTGAACTCAAAACGGTCAGGAGAGGAACCTCGAAGGCGCGCAGCACGCTGCCCTGACCCGCGAGGCCCCGAGGTAGAGCGATGTAGCCAGAGCGCGATTGCACCCGCAAATCGCTCGCATTCATTTTTATGGCAATTTTACGGAACGATCCGTCGTAGCTCTTGATCTCCGGCGCATACCCTATTTCGTAATAGGTCTGAATGTCCTCGGCAAGTTTATGAAGCGGGGTCCCCATATCATTGGTGTTGGCAATCAGCATTCCTCCCGTGGACTCTGCGAGATTTGCCAAGGTGTTCTGCGTGTTCGCACGCGTACTCTCGATGCTGGTGTCAAAGAGCTTAGCTTCGTCAGGCCTGACGGCCTGGCTGCCGTCATTGGCCATTTGGTCTTGAGAAGCTCTCGCTGCTCTGTTCAGCGCGTTCATTACACCTGTGTTGGCATTTCCTGTTGTCAATCCGCGAGCGTCGACCGCATAGAAACTGACGTTCGAGCGGTTGGCCACACTGATAACGCTCTTGAATGGCTCTTCCATTCCCTGGGGTATTTCAAAGCCACCCTCTCTAAAATAAAGTATGGTTTTCCGTCCCGGCAGGCGGTACTCCTCCTTCACCGCATCAAGCAAGGCATATATGTTCACCCGGCCGGCTTCCTTCACCCCGCTGCTTTGCTGACTCTCAAGCATTTGGAGCACCATTTGGGCCATCGCCATATTGACTAGCCCCGCGACGTCCGGCGCCCGTCCCTGCGCCTGAGGGGCATTGGGGGCATTCTGGTTGTCGATTTGCCCTTGGATGGACTGCGCTCCGCTGGCGTCCGGACCAACCATTTGCTCAAGCTGTTTTTGAACCATCGCGGTATCCGAAGAGAAATCGGTATTCTCGCTTCGGGTGGCGCGGTCGATAGCCTTACGCAGCAGAGCTGGATCATTGGTGAATGATTGAAGAACTTCGAGCTTGCGATCGATGGTCATGATGGCCATGTAAACGTTTTGCGGGAGCTCGCCCTTCAGCAGACCTACGGCCGCCTCATGGGCGAGCCGCCGGGCGTCGGTGTTCCAGCATTGAAAAATCATCGTCACCAAGCGAACCTGGCGGAGCGGGTCGAGTTGCATCCGCGAACCACCTGCGGCCACAGCTTCACCACCCTGGACGAGACGAAACGCAATGATTTTCTTCAGCTCACCGTTGTCAAATATCTGGAAATCCTCAGGTTTGAGGTTGTTAACGGGATGCCCCTTCTTGTCGCGGACCACCACGTCCAGCAGGACTTCCTCGCTGATTGTCCGTACAGCGGCCCCTTGCGCCGGAGCTGTGGCGTTCTGCTGTGGGTAACCAGCCGGTGTAAGAAACAACACGATTGCCGAGAAACAAAAGCACATGACTCTGGGGGAGTTTTTCATTGTTCGTTTCCTTTTCCCAAAACATATCGCTGAATCGCTAGACCATCGGAGATCTCCAACTCTGTACCAAGCAGACAAATTTGGACGCACCTGGACGCGCACTGGCCAAGCCACGCCCGAACTTCAAGTGACGCTGGCAACTAACCCGGATACCTTTCATTTGGCTTCACGATTCGAATTCGATGATCCGAAAACTTGTGGTGCGCACCGGGCAGCTCGAGTTTTGGCATGTGGCAGGTCACGCATTTTTCTGTGGACACCGGGCAAGCTTTCGCGCCTGGTTTCCCGCCGCCATGACAGGCTTGGCATTTCGCATCGTAATCGACTGGTTTGCCGCTCACTTCGTGGTGCGGATCGTGGCACGCGAGGCAGCTAATTCGCGCATCATCGGCGTCGTAGCACCTGCTCCCAGTCAACCGGTAAGGCTGGAAGCGAATGTTCGCAATATTCAGGTTACCCTGCAGCGCAATTTCTTCCCACGTCCGGTGACACTGTCCGCAGAAGTTAGACACTTGCTCTGCGGATAGTCCGTGTAATTTGGACAAATCCTTTTGCGCCTCTAGTTCGAAACTATCAAGCAGCCTCGCCGCCAGGTGGGTTTCGGCGGAGTCATGACAGCGCTCGCACTGCACACCGGGAGTCATTTTATCCAAGGTGAGTTGCCTACCAAAGGTCGCATTCGTCGCGTGGCACCCGAAGCAGCGCAGTTTATCGTCGCGACCCATGAGCCGCCCGGCAGCTTCGTTGATGTCCGATGGCGTAGACCCCTCGGAACCCAAAGTTGGAGCAAGGCCATTCAGCTCACTGAAATAGCTGACGCGACTTTCATAGAGTTCGCCATCTTTCTCCAAGACGTACGTTTGGCCAATTGCGGAACTCGCTCCCATCGCCCAACGGATGGGCATGGTCACTGTCTTGACTCCGTCGGAAACCGAATAGCTGCTCTGGGCGCCCTCGCGCTCGATGCGGTAAGAGTACCTGCGCACCTTCGCAGTCAGAACGGGATGATCGATGAGAATCTTACACTCCCTAACTGTTTCGAGCGCGTGCGCCATCGAGGTGGCCGGCTGGGACCTCGCCTCTGCGTGGCATGGGGTGCACGCAGACACACGACGCGAATCGGTTTGCGCCGCAGCGGCCGCGGGAAGAACCAAACAGAGTAGTTGCCGGCGCCATCTCATCACGGTTTGGAAACAGCGACTTCGCTCTGACCTCTCAGCCGCAAGAACTCCTCCCGCTCCTTCGCCGCATCCGTCTTTCGGCCCGCTTTGGCGTAAGCAGTCCCCAGGGCAAAATGAACCTGGGGCTGCCAGGGAGCCAACCGCACTGCCGTCTCCAATTCACGCGTTCCACGGGGTACATCCAAGTCTCCTTCCGCCAGCACCTGCCCCAGGATAGCGTGAGCCGCAAAGTAGTTGGGGCTCACCTCGACCACTTTTTCGGCGGAGGGCAGGGCCGTCTGATATTCGCCGCGTTTGAGGTACTCGGCCGCAATACTCACCAGCGCTTGCGGATGCTCAGGCGAGATCGCAAGCTCGGCATTCCATTCCTCCAATGCTTTGTCGGAGTCGCTCGCCAGCACCATAGTGCCGGAAATGTAATGGATTTGCGGCGTGTTCGGATATTTACGCAGCAACTCCACGCGATCCCGCTCCGCTTCCGCCGCGCGCCTTGCCGCGGAGTCGCACATCGCATGTCCGACATCTAAAACCATTTCGCGCTCGAGGGGCGGGAGTTCGTTGGGCAGCAACAGCTTGCGAAGCGCTGCAAGCCCCATCGCTTCGGTGAATTGCACGCTATCTTTGCCTTGCCTCGCAAAATCGCCGATGATTTTTACGGCGGATTCGAATCGCCCCGAGCGTATCAGCAAAAGAGCAAAATGGTATTTGGAAACATCGTAAAAGCCTTGCTCGCTCGGAATCTTAAGTTGATCAGCCTTCTCCAGATGAGCCAGAGCGCTATCAAAATCCTTAGTCTCGAATTCACACAAGCCAAGCATCGTCCACGCCAAAGCCATTTCGGGCTTCAGCCCTGTCACGTGGCGGAACGCTGCCCGGCCGTCAGCATATTGATCCGCCTCATAGTTCAGCATGCCTAAATACCACCAGCCCTCCGCGAATCCCGGCCTCACGCGAACCACTTGCTTGTATAGCCGCATGGCTTCGTCGGTTTGGTCTGCTTCCCGGGCAGCCTCCGCTTTCTTGACTAGCGCTTCAAAGCCGGAAACATTTGCCGCGCCGGCGGCTGCTTTCCCCTGTGAGGGAGCTTTCGTTTGCGCAGGGGCAATGTAAGCTGGAAGAAGGGCAGTGATGAGAAGGCCCAACCTCAGTGGCTTCATTGCGTGGACTTAACCCCCTTTTCGTTGGCCTGCTTCTCGGCGTTGAGTTTCTCAACGATGGCACGTTCCCGGTCGCCGTCGGCCTTCCTTTTTTCGCGATAATACGCCGTCGCCAACGACACGTGCGCCTCCGTAAAATTCGGTGCTTCCGCAACCAGGGACTCCAGATGAGCCCGGGCTTGTTCCACTTGCCCGACAGACAATTCAATGGAGGCCATCTGATATCGTACCCCCACGTCACCGGGCCGTATTTCCAACGAATGGCGGATATACTTTAGCGCCTCATCGTATTTTTCGTCTTTGCGCAGCAGCAGTCCCATTCTCAAATTCGCATCGAAATTGTTGGGATCGTCTCGCAGAGCGTGTTCGAACGCCTCCTGCGCGCCAGCCTGATCCCCAGTCGATAGCAATGCTGTGCCGTAGTAAGCGTACGCCTCTGGAAGATTGGGATTCAGCTCAACGGCCTTTTGCAAATCAACCAGCGCCCCGGCGAAGTCATTCACCATTAGCTTGGTGGTGCCCAGCAGCAGCCGCGCCTCCGCCGAATCGCCATTCTTCAGGATCCTACCGATCAGAACCTGTCCCCTTTCGGCCTGTCCATCGCGGACCAGCGCAGTGCCAAGCATGTACGCGATCGCCAAACCGTCCCCGTTCGTTTGGTGTACAGGAGTCAATAGCTCGATCACCTTCTTGTTTTCCCCCAGCCGCAGATAGCAGTCCGCCTCAAGCATCAGAGGCCGAAGGTCGCCCGGCATCTCTTCGCGCACTTTCTTCAACTCTGCAACAGCGAGAGAAAGCTTGGCGGACTTGTAATAGGCCAGGGCCAGGTTCAGCCGGACCTGCGGGAGGGGCTTCAGTTGCAGTGCGCGCTTATACTCTGCGATGGCCTCTTCGTAGCGCCCTGCGCCCGCTAACGCTGCTCCAAGATCCGATCGCACGGAAGGTACATCGGGATACTTTTCCAGGAATAAACGGTAATCTTCAATCGCCTGCTCGAACTGGCCGGCCCGGTGAAGCGAGGCCGCTTCCTTCAAGATTTCTCCGGGAGCGCGTTGCGTTTGGCCAGTTGCAAGGCAAACGAACAGCGCAAAAAAAGTAAAGCCGTACAGCAGTCGCCGAGTCACACACACCACTAAGCGCGAAGCTGAACGGCTTCCCATATCCTGACCCTGCAAGAGTATAGCGGAGCGCCCAGCCCAAGAGTAGCCGGGCGGCGCTCCGCCCAATGAGACTAGAAGTAGTACTTCAACGAGAGTTGGAGGATGCGATTGCCCACTTTGATCGGCGTTATACCGAAGTTTGAGTTCGTCTGCACTTGACTGCCAGGAGTCGCACCCGGAGCGAAGTTGAGATACAGGCTGTTTGAACCAACCCCGCTCCCAGAAAACGACCAAAGAGGATGGTTCATAAAGTTATATGCGGAGAACCGGAACTGGACCTTTTTGCGTTCGCCCATTTGAAAATTCTTGAAGAGCGAAAGGTCGCTCGTCCAGTTCCAGGGCCCAAAGAATTCAGGTAGCACCGTGGGTCCATTCTGGCCGGGCACCGTGGGTAGAGAGAAGCAGTTCCCATTGAGGAATTGGTGTGGCCCAAGATTCTTTCGCGGGTCGCAGGTGAGTATAGGGTTCAATGCAATCTGGTCCGTGCCATTGATCGAATAGGGCGTAATTGTGGAGACGAACGCGTTTAGTGAGTTCGGCTGTGTTTTCAGGCTTGAAGAAATACTTGAAGTGGCGTTGAAGTTCTGATTCGCCGAGTTAGCAGTCAGATTGACCCCACTTTGCACCGAAGTGATGCCAGAAAACTGCCAGCCGTCGACGACGCCTTCTAGCGCTTTGTTGTTGTGAACCATTTTTGGCAGTTCGATCGAATACGCCGCGTTGAACAGATGCCGCCGATCAAAGGGTTGTGCGCCGTAATCGTTTTTCGGATTCAACTGGTCCAGCGCGTTACAGCAATTCGCATTTAGCGTACCGAGCGCCTTGCTGTAGGTGTAATTGAAGGCGATATCGTAGTTTCCCTTCTGACGCACCCAACTCACCTGCAAAGCGTTATAGTTGGAAGATATATCGTGATTGGCGACGCTTATAACTTGATAGATAGGATATGAACCCAATTCGTATTCGGAAGGACAGTGTGAAGTGCCGCTGCCCGTTCCGCCCGGACCGCAATTGTTCGTGTTCTGGTTCGAGGGATCGAATCCTCGGTTGAAGAGTGTCCCGAACGGGATAACGTTGGCGTTGGTCCCGACGCCCTGCTGATTCAGCCCATATTTGCTTTGATTGCCTACATACGAGGCTTCGAGCAGCGAAGAGAAAAACGGCAGCCGCTGCGAGATGGTGAAGCTGTAGCTGGTGGTAAGTGGGCTATTGTCGTCGGTCCGGCTAACGGCACCTGTGCTGAAGGGTAGCGAAAGGCCCGGCTTATTAGCGGCCTGAATGTCCCCAAAATTCAAGCTATTCACCGTCGCGGTCTCCACCCCAACAGGCTGGTCGAGTCCCTGCGTGAACTGAGCGTTGTGATAGTAGAACTGTCCCCAGCCGCCGCGCAACACGGTCTTTCCTGTGCCGAGGAGGTCGTAGGCTAAGCTGAACCGCGGAGCATAGTAGAGAGCCCGGTTCGGGAACCCCGAGAGCGGTACACTAGAATTCTTCTTGTGGTAATCAAAGCCACTACCCACTGTACCGGTGTACAGGGCGGGATTCCATATGGCAAAGCCATTCCCTTGACGGTCGTACCATGCTCCAAGATGCGACGTACGCAAACCGTATTCCACGGTCAGTCGCCTTGTCATCCTCCAGCTATCCATGCCGAAGAACTCGACCGTATTATATCCCTCATTATGCAGATTGCTGAAATTCGTCTCTTGATACTGACCGGCGAAGCCAGCAAGCAAATCCGCATAGGGATTACCGCTGCTACCACCGGCCCACCCAGCTTCCACAAACAAACCATTTGAATTCGTGTTGTTGGGCTGGTTGTTGATCACGAACTCGTAGTAGCCGCCAAACTTCATCGTGTGCGTGCCCCACACCTTGGAAACAGTGTCGCTCACCGATGGAAGATGCTTCTTGGCAAACAGACCTCCGCTCCCGCCGGCCTCGAAGCCGCCCGGGTTGAACATCGTGGCAAATTCGCCCCCCCAACCTGTCATCGAGGGGATTTGGTCGACGCCATTGTTGAAGAGTCCCGTGAACGGAATGTTCAGAGCTTTCCGGCTCACCTTGCTCTCATTTCCGAACACATTAGGGAAGTCGATGTACGTGTACCCAAACACGAATTCGTTCGAGAGCGTAGGGTTGAACACGTGTGTCAGGCTTGCCGAAACGGAATCTGACCTGTTTTTTCCGAGAATCGGAGTGGGGTACGGTACTTGCTGCGAGTTCCTCCACCACAAACCAATAGGGAACTGTTGCGTCTCCTTCTGCAGGTTGTAGCGAACATAGAGCTTCGTGTTGTCGCTGATGCTGTAGTCGACCCGCGACAGCCACTGCCAGGAATTCTGGTTGAACGCGATCTCTTTGACGTAGTTGTAACCACCGGTGGCATTCGGATCGGCGTTAGGAAGCGGCAAAACACCAACGCCCAGCATGTTCTGTCCGCTCTGGTTGATAAGGCCTGTGGGGAAGATGCCGCCAATTGGGGCTAGAGCGGGAGCAGGCTGCCCTGGGTAAGTTAGTATTTGTCCATCCAACCAGCTGCCGGGGAGTGTAGCATTACCCCCGTTATTCGATGCACCGCAGACGTAGTTCCCATTACTATCCTTCGTTGTAGGGGTGATGGCGCTCGTGAGACATGAATTTAGCTGCGAAGGCGCCCCCCCGCTCGCTGTCTTGGTTCCCAGCTTCGCCAGTTCCAGCGGACTAAAATTGCCGGTTCGCATTCCCGCCGTCGGCACTGTGGCGCCCAGCAGCCCCGTATCGAGGGTTTGGTAGTAATACTCAAAGCCGCTAAAGAAAAACATCTTGTCGCGATTCCGGTTGAAACCCGACTTGGGAAGGAGAACGGGGCCGCTGATGTTGCCACCAGGGAAGAAAAACTTATTGGCTGGTTTAGGCGTTCCCGTGTAGTTATTGACCCAGCGGTTCGCGTTCAAAGCGTAGTCGCGCGCGCTGAAGTAGGCTTCTCCGTGGAAATCACGCCCGCCAGATTTGGCTATTGTATTAATGACGACGGGGCCTTTGGAGTTCTCCGCGCTGAAGTTCGAAGTCAGCACCTTGAACTCCTGGATCATGTCCGTGTTGGGGTTGACCGGCGTTGCGCAGTTGCAGCCCGGGTCGGAGACGTGGGCGCCATCCGCCGTGATGTCGATCGTACCTGTGCCAGTTCCGTTGGACACATAGGCGCCGTTTAGCGGGCTTTGGCTGCCACCGTCCCCGTTTCCGTTGATCCCAATCACTTCGCCCGAGTAGTCTGTTCCGCTCTTGAGCCCGTCGCCTGCGTTGCGTGGAACAAATCCCGGCAGTATCTTTATGAACTCGGCGGCGTTACGGCTGACGATGCTGAAGTCCTGCAACTGCTTCTCGGTGAGCGTCACCGACTTTTCGCCGGAGTCGGTGGGAATAATCTGGTCGGCCACGCCTTCCACCTTGACCTCCGTCGTAGCGGCTCCGATCGCCAGCTTAATGGGGAAACTCAGGCTTGCCGCGCCGGTCACCGCGATTCCTTCCGTGACGGTCTTCTGAAAGCCGGCTGCTTCCACTGTTAACGTGTACGCACCCGTCGGCACGGAAGAAAACGAATAGTATCCGTCAGAGTTCGTTGCGCCCTTGCGCACGTCTCCTGAGGCAACATTCTTAAGAATCACATTGGCATTGGCAACGACCGCTCCGGATGGATCGTAAACAGTTCCTGTGATCGTGCCGTAGATCGACTGCGCCCGCAGCACGCCGCCGGCGACTAGAATCAAGCAGCCCAGAACAACCAAGGGGGAAATGATACGCTTAGCCACGAGCCCACCCCTTTCTTGAATAACGATATTTTGCGAGAAGAAATTCCGTTTGGTAGTACTTAAATACTAGATGGCCGTGTCTTGTCAAGCAAAAATTGTTAACGTTAACGAGCGTCCTCGGGTGTCACCTGCAAGTGCCATCCCCGAAGTTTCCTCGGGCCAGCAACCGTCCGGGCGGACCGCACCGCGAAAGCAATTTTCCAGACCAGTCGTGGATTGCTGTCTTGTTGGTTCGTCTTGTCTTTACGCTTGTGCTGCTGGCTGATTTTGACCCTGATATCTGATGCCGTACTTTGATGTCGGTGTCAGGCTCGACGCTGATGGCACCGGCGGCATCGAGCGGATTGCCGGCGCGGTCCATTACCTTCAGCCGGGCCTTTCGAGCCTTCTGAGCCGTGGTGTATACAACATGGGACGGGTGGACGCCGAAGCGATGCGCCGGACGGATCCGGAAATGTATCGTCGCCTGGTCAAGGAGGGTTATCTGCGCGGTGTCGAGGAGGATAGACCGGCGGTCGTCAGCATTAACACATTCTTCGCGGCGCTCCTCGTTAACGAGTCTCTCGCGCGCTTGCACCCGTACCGAAATCAGCCTAACGGTGCTTATGCCTATGTTGGCGGGAATCTTTCGGAGATGCAGTTTTACCCGGAGGGCGAGACAGCACGATGCCATGTCTTGCAAAAGCATGTCGGAAGAGGCGACACGGTTCCGCTGTTGGAAAGGACATCCCTTTCTTGAAAAAGCTCATCCAGAAAGCGCGTAGCGCGGTACGAAAAGCGCTGCAGCCGTGGCTTTACACAGATCGCTTGCGTAGTGTGGCGGTTGATGAGCTTCCGGATTCCGTGGCACAGCGTCGTCTCTACCTTATCGGCAACGGCGTTCCGTGGTCTGCGGCGCTCCTTTGTCCGTGCGGTTGCGGCGAGGTGATTCAGCTTAGTCTGCTGCCCGACGACTCACCGAGTTGGACCGTCAGCTTTGACCGCGACGGCCTGCCGACGCTCTCTCCTTCGGTGTGGCGGACGAAGGGATGCCGTTCGCATTTCTTTTTGCGGCACGGGAGAATTGTGTGGTGTCGGTCAAGGGGCGCACGTGTAGTTCAGCGTAGGGCCCGTTAGGATTTCGGCTTCGGCACGTCACAGCCCGTCAATCACTATCAGTTTCTGAAGCCATCCCGGAAGAGGCTTTGGCGCCGGTTTTTGCCGCGTGCTTCCGTCCAGCCCGAATGAACGCAAAATCGAGCGCATTTCTACAAATTTCCGAGAACCTTCAGAGCGGCGGTCTTCGGGTCGCCATAGAAAACTGAATCGACATGCTCGATGATGTCGGCGCTCACGTCTAGGAAGTTGCGCTGGTTCTCAATCGGAATGAGCGCGCGCTTCGCACCATTGTCCTTCGCGACTTGAAGGGGCTCGGTAAGGGACCGAAGAGGCTTGATGTTTCCCTGGACGCTCATGTCTCCGAGGACGAGCAGGGCAGGGCTGACAGGTGCTTTCCTGAGCGCTGAATAAGATGCGACGAAAAAGGCGACCCCGAGCTCGGCCTCAACGCGATTACCAATAAGTTCAATTACCTCACATTGTATATCGGAGGCCTCAAGGTCGCGCCCGATGCCGAGTTCGTTTTTTTTGGCCTGAACGTAACTGAAAGCTTGGGTCGTCGAGCGAAATTCTATTGTTGGGCATAGCGATCAGTCCTTGGTTTTACCCGAAGGATGTCTCATGCAGAGTTTTGCAGAAGCAGCACTTTGCACAAGACTTGGAGGAGATGAAAGGGCAATACATTTGGAGCGTCCGTTGGTACGGACTCATCCAGAGAGTACAGCTTCCAAAACCGACACGCCCCTCTTTATCTCATTTTTATTACACCCTGCGAAGCCCAGCATCAACGCAGGCTTCTGCTCGTACTTGCTGACATATGAGGAGATTGGAACTACTTCCAATCCCAGCCGTTCTGCCCGTCGTGTCAACACCATTTCGGGGACACCTGTTTTGATCCAGGCCACGGTACGCATCCCAGATTGCGCGTGCTCCACATCGAGCAAACCGGAAAGACGCCTATTTGCCTCTTCTGTAAGTAGCTGCGAACGATCCGAGTAGACCTGCCTCATCTTTCTAGCGTGGTGGCCGAAGTGACCTTCGTTGATGAATTCCGTCAGGATGGCCTGATCTAACGTCGGAGCGTGGCGATCGATGAAGCTTCGCGCGATTCTAAATGCTTCGACTAACCGTTCCGGAACAACGATGAACCCAATGCGAAGAGCGTTGAAGAGCATCTTCGTAAATGTTCCAACGTAAATGACCGATCCAGATCTATCGAGGCTGTGCAGTGACGCAATCGGCTTGCCGGAATAGCGATATTCCGCGTCGTATTCATCTTCGATAATCCATGCCCCGGCACGCGCGGTCCAGGAGAGAAGTTCGACTCGTCTCTCTGCTGACATGACAGTTCCAAGGGGAAACTGATTGGCTGGTGTTACATACACCACACGGGCGGCGGGAGATGACTTTATCGCTCCTGCAACATCTATACCCTCCCCATCAACTGGGATGGGAATCACACTCGCGCCAGCACTCTGAAAGGCTTGAGACGCTCCAGGGTACCCGGGATCTTCCATCCACACTTCGTCGCCGGGATCGAGAAGCACTCGCGCCAAGAGGTCCAACGCCTGCTGCGCGCCCGATGTCACGATGATCTGTTCAGCAGAACAACGTACTCCGCGGGAGTGGCCAACATATTCCGCGATGGCTCTTCGCAGTGGTGGATAACCACCTGCATCACCTTGCCCATACAAAGAACGCGGTGCTTTGCGATAAACGCGTGCCGCAATCCGCGCCCACAGTTCGACTGGAAACAGGTCGATAGCCGGCTCGTAGCCCCGGAACGCCTTACCGATGGAATGCGAAGCTGGCAAGAAAAATGTGGTCTTAAGAAGACTCTGCGTGCGCTTTGCTATAGTCGCTCTGGAGATTACCTGGCGGGAAGATCTTTGTTTAGTCGGAGAGGTCATCTCCCACTCTGGCGCCGGTA
>Ga0209056_10004557_pt1 | contig 14593 bp, 18 predicted proteins | sample GraSoiAngelo_114_FD_185876 | JGI IMG/M metagenome (GOLD analysis project Ga0209056, IMG submission 185876) | Grasslands soil microbial communities from the Angelo Coastal Reserve, California, USA - 14_0903_13_40cm (SPAdes) (version 2) | ecosystem: Environmental > Terrestrial > Soil > Grasslands... | reverse complement strand
AGGACGAGGCCAGTCTCGCCGAGGTCGGCCTCAAGGATCGGATGGACCACTATCCGTCGCAGCTGTCCGGCGGCCAGCAGCAACGCGTCGCGATCGCGCGGGCCCTCGCCATGGACCCCAAGGTCATGTTGTTCGACGAGCCCACCTCGGCCCTCGACCCCGAGCTGATCGGCGAGGTGCTCGGAGTCATGGAGCGGTTGGCCCGCGAAGGAATGACCATGGTCGTCGTCACCCACGAGATGGGATTTGCCCGGCGGGTCGGCGACCGGCTGGTGTTCGTGTCCGAAGGAGTCATTGCCGAGTCGGGCGGCAAAGAGATCCTTTCCACCCCTGGGGAGGACCGGACCAAGGCCTTCTTGGAAGCAGTGCTTTAGAACGAACGCTCGTTAGATTTCCGTCTTGACAACGCGCCAGGTTTGAACGAACCTTCGGCCATGAGTTGGAATCCCACCGACTACCAGTTCGCGTGGAATGTCGTCTGGCAGTATCGATTCTGGCTGCTGGAAGGCACGCTGCTGACCCTCAAGATCGCGGCCGTTTCGATGACGCTCGCGATGATCTTTGCGCTTCCGCTGGCGCTCCTTCGGATGTCTCGACTGCGGTTTCTCAGCGGAGTCGCGATGATCTACATCGCCGTCCTTCGGGCGATCCCCTTGCTGGTGTTCATCCTGTGGATGTACTTCGGAGTCACGCTCGTCACCGGGCTTCAGGTGGACGCGTTCGGCGCCGGCGTCATCTGCCTGACGCTGCAGTACTCCGCCTGGCTCGCGGAGATATATCGCGCCGGGTTGCAGGCGATCGACAAAGGCCAGCGCGAGGCGGCCCTGTCGACCGGGCTCAGCCAGTCGCGAGCCTTCGCCAAGGTGATCTGGCCGCAGGCTTGGCGGATCATCATCCCGCCGCTTGCCAGCAACTTCATCGGCATCATCAAAGACTCGTCACTGGTCGGCGTCATCGGACTCAATGAGCTGATGCGACAGGCTCAGATCGCCGACTCACTGTCGTTTCGCCCGTTCGAGCTCTTCACCGCCGCGATGGTGATCTACATCATTTTGGCGTTGATCATCTCGCCGCTGGCGAGTCTCGTCGAGCGGCGCGCCGCGCGCAGCCTGAGCGTGCAGACCCGTCGCGCAACCCGGACCAGGAGGTCTTTAGGAGCGGCAGCCTGAGCAATCAGAGTTTTTGGGAGGTACAGAAGGTATGTCCGAAGAGCTGAAAGTCGAAGGACGCGACGAGTCAGCCGCCCGGTCACGAATATCGCGGATCACCAGGCGTTCACTGTTAGGCACGGCCGCGCTTACCCTAAGCGGCGCCGCGCTGGTCGCATGCCAGACCGGGGGCAGCGCAGGCGGCACTCAAAGCGGTACAGGGGCGAGCTCGGGGTCCTTGCTCAAAAAGGTCCAGGACAGAGGACAGCTCAACGTGACGACTTCGCTCCTGTATCCGCCGGAGTTCTTCAAGGACAGCAGTGGCAAGCCCGCCGGCTATGACATCGACGTCTTGAACATGGTCGCCAAGGACCTGAACGTGAAGCTCAACATCATCGACGTCCCGGACAACGCCGCCAACATCGCCAACGTCCAGTCCGGCAAGGCCGACCTGGTCAGCGCCGGTCTCGTCAACACGCCCAAGCGCGCCCTCGTCATGAACTTCACCAAGGGATACGTCCCCTACACGCAGATCCTGATGGTGCCGGTCAACGGCGCGAATTCGGTGGCGGAGCTCAACCAAGCGGGAAAGAAGATCACAGCCCTCACTGCCTCGACCGCATTCTTCCGTGCCCAGCTCCTCTTCCCCAAGGCCACGGTCACGCCGCTGGCGCAGGACCAGGCGCTGCTGTCGGTCGCGACTGGCAAAGCCGACGCCTGCCTCGTCGAGGACTATCTGGCCAAGCCATTCATCGCCCAGCATTCGAACGTCAAGCTGATGAACAACGGCCAGGCAGTCGCGACCGAATTTGGTTGTTGGGGTGTGCCGGCCGGCGATTACCTCTGGTGGCGGTGGCTCGACAACTGGATCTCGTACAACATCGACAACGCTCAGCTCCCAGGCATGTACACGAACACGTTCGGGCTCAACTGGGTGCACCCTTCGTAGCGATTCGAAATCGAATTTCGACAAACTGTGTGGGGGGCCGGCGCGCACCCGGCCCCTTGCCATCTACCAGCCGGCTGAAGCGTGGCTGACCGCCCCAGGCTGACTGATGTCCTTCTCGAGATCGACGGCCCGATTGCCACGCTGACCCTGAACCGGCCCGAGCAGCGGAACCCGCTGTCGGCGTCGATGATCGCCGACCTACGGGCCGCCTTTGCATGGTGCAAGAACGAACCGGAGGTCGCCGTCGCCGTACTCACGGGCGCGGGCGACCGCGCCTTCTGCGCCGGCGCCGACCTGAGCAGTTTTGCCGGCGAGCAATCGGTGCTCGAGCTGCACCACGGCCGTCACGCGCTAGCTGAGCTCTTTCTCGAGATGGCGGAGTTCGGCAAGCCGATCGTCGGACGTATCAACGGACACGCCCTCGCCGGCGGGTTCGGGCTCGCCTGCGCGTGCGACCTTCTCGTCGCGGTCGAGACGGCCGGATTTGGCACGCCCGAGATAAATGTCGGTGTGTGGCCGATGATGATCCAGGCTCTGCTGTGTCGCAAGCTGCCGCGGAACGTCGTCCTGGAGATGGTCATGCTCGGCGACCGGTGGACCGCAGACCAGCTGCGGGAATACGGCCTTGTGAATCGCGTCGTCGCCCCCGTACAGCTGGACGACGCGACCAACGAGGTGGCGGCCAAGCTCGCGGAAAAGTCGACGGCGATCATGCGGCTGGGACGCGACGCCTTCTATCACCAGCAGGACATGGAGTTCAAGGCGGCCCTCGAGTACCTGCACAGCCAGGTGACGATGGTCACGCTCACCGAAGATTCTGGCGAAGGCCGGCGCGCGTTTTTCGAGAAACGCAAGCCTGAGTTCAAGGGCCGATGAGGTAGCGAGGAAAGGATGGAGGTCAAAGCAGAGCTCATGGGTACGGTGTGGAAGGTTCTGGTCAAACCTGGCGATGCTGTGGCTGAGGAGCAGGAGCTGATCATCCTCGAGTCGATGAAGATGGAGATCCCCGTGATCGCGCCGCGCGCAGGAACCATCCAGGAGGTCAAGGTCAAAGAGACCGAGGTGGTAGCGGAGAACCAGGTGCTGGTGATTCTTGCCTGAGGTGACGGTGGAAGGGGACGTCGATTCTCTGCGCTACAACGAGCTCGTCGAGCGCGCGCTGGGCAGGATCCGGCCGATCGGGATGGAGCCGTACCTCGACCTCGGATCGGAGACGCGGTCGGGAACCAGGATGAACCGCGAGTACATGGACTCCATCTCCATCGAGATGCGGATCCTGCACAGCAAGCCTGCCAGCACGGCGGCGAAGCTCTTCGGGCGTGACCTGACGGCGCCGATCGTTGCCTCGGCCCTGTGTGAGTCAAGGATTCTCAAACGTCTCGGGCCGTGGACGACGCCGTATCTCGAGCAGATCGCGAAAGGTCTGGCTGAGGCGGGCAGCATGATGTCGACCGGTGACGTACAGCACGACGAGCTGGCGCGCATCGTCGAGCAAGGTGCTCCGGTGATTCACATCGTCAAGCCGTACGCGGACGAGAGTCGGATCCACGGCCATCTCGAGTCTGCACGCTCGCTGGGCTGCGTCGCGATAGGAATGGACATCGACGCCATGTACCTCGAGAAGGCCTGGGACGAGGTCCCTGGCCCCGCGTATCTCGGCTACCAGAGCGCGGAGCAGATCGCTCGATACGTCAAAGCAACGCCGCTGCCTTTCGTCATCAAAGGGGTGCTCAGCGTCCAGGACGCGACTGCCGCGAGGGATCTCGGTGCCGCCGCGATCGTCGTCAGCTCGCATGGCGGCGAGACGATTGACTTCACGACTCCGGTCCTCGAGCTCCTGCCCGCAATCCGAAAAGCGGTGCCCGAGATGACGATCCTCGTCGATTCAGGATTCCGGCGCGGATCGGACGCGTTCAAGGCGCTCGCGCTGGGCGCGGACGGCGTCGGGCTGGGCACTCAACTGGTGGTTGCGTGCGCCGCGGCGGGGAGCGACGGGGTTCGGCGGATGATGCACCTGCTCCAGGAAGAGCTCGAGCGGGTCATGTGCCTCACCGGCTTTCAGTCGGTCTCGGCCGTCGAACCCTCGGTCCTGCATCTGCCTCGCTGAGCCGTCGCTCGGCGACACATATCTAAGTACCCGGATTGGCGCCCGCAATCGAAGCCCCCGGATACCGGAGCTTCCAAGCCGTTCACCTTGGATGGTGCTTGAGGTGCGCAGAAATTCCTCACTCGATGATCGACGAGCATAGCGGCCTGGCATCACCGGCACGGTGTCGGTTGGCAACGATCTCAAGCTTGATATTTGCGACCCTAGTCCGGCTACTCTCCGGCCTCGTGCTCTACGCGTCCATCTCTGTGCTGCTGCGGCTGGCGATCAGCTTGGCCGTCTTGCCCAGCAGCTCGGACGCCGAGCGCGACCTCGAGATTCTCGCCCTCCGGCACCAAGTCGCCGTTCTGCGTCGGCAGGTCAAGCGGCCGGACCTGCTGCCTGCCGACCGGATGATCCTGGCTGCGCTGGGCTTGAGATTGCCGCCTGAGCGCTTGCTCTTCTCTCCGGCCACGCTGCTCCGCTGGCATCGGGAATTGGTGCGCAAGCATTGGTCTGCCTTTGGCTTGCGCCCACGGCGAGGTCGACCGCCAATCTCGGATGAGCTGCGCAACCTGATTCTGCGCTTGGGACGCGAGAACCCACCTTGGGGCGATCGTCGCATAGGGGGCTCGCGATTCCAAGTTCGTCGACGAGTTCGATCAGGTGCTCCGCGGCGACGGCGAGGGGGTCGCCCTCACACCCTACCGGTGCCCGAGAGCCAACGCCCATTGCGAGCGCATGATCAAGACTCTTCGCCACGAAGCCCTGGACTGGCTGCTCATCTTCGGCGAGCGCCACATGCAGGTGATTCTTCGGCAGTACATCGATCACTACAACCAGCAGCGACCCCATCTTGCGCTTGACCTTCACCCACCTCGGCCGGCGGCCGCGCCCGGCCCAGGACCGGTACGGGGTCAGCAACGCCTCAACGGACTGATTAACGAATGCCATCGCGCCGGCTGAGCGGACGAGGTCACCAAGTCGCGCTGTCACAGCGTCGCTCGAAGCGCTGGCCGCAGCTCGTCCTGAGTAATCAGCCTAAGCAGACCCTTTCTCGTCGATCGCTCGCGCTCGATCGCTCGCCCGGTGCGACGGACTTTCTGCGCACCTCAGGGCAGCCGTGATCGCATTCGTATGCTTCTTGTGAGCCTTACCCTGACGGCAATCCAGCGCTGAACTGACGCACTCGCGGAGGTGAGGCAAGGAAACGTTGGTCAAGCATGTTCGTGCCTGATATAGGAGACTCGACCACGAGCACGCCCGCTTTGTCAAAGCTCCACGCGGTTTTCAAGACTGCTGGTCATGGTCCCCTGTCGCCAGAGTGGCTCGAGTAGCCTGGACGACACCGGAGGATTGTCCTGCCGTTGGGGGCACCTCGTTGGTCAAGTTCGCGTACTCACCAAAGAGGTAAGACACGACGATGGAGGTATAGACAAGCGCGGGCAGCACACCCACGACCAACCCGACCACTCCCAGCAATCCCAACGTCGGCAAGGGGAGGCCGAGAGCGCCGACCACCAGCGTCAGGCTGAGGTTGAATCGAACCCGCCGGGCGACCGCCGCCACGTTGAAAGTCGCGCGAATTCCACCGCTCAAATACTGACTCCAGATCGCCGGCTGGAGAAGTCCTACGAACAGTCCCAGAACGCCGCCGGCGACGGCCGCAGGCTGGGGGAGCACGCTGAGCAGGCCCGGCGGGACATTCCACACGAGCAAGACCATCGACATCAAGAACCCGTCCTTCAGCTTTTGCCTCACGCCGGTCCAGGCGGGGAGCTGAGTTTGACCACGACAGGCGCTCCGCGCCACCTCGACCGAATACCCATATAGAAGAAGGAAGGGGATGACGAGCCAGAAGAAGAGGAGGCAGAGACTCCCGACCAGGAGCTTGGCCGGCCAGCGCTCGGACCTGAAGACGAAACGGAAGGCGGTCGCAAGGTCGAGCTCGAAAGGAGGCGACACTGCGGCCGGATGGGGTAGCGCTCGGTAGATGAGCACCGCTGCCCCAACCGCCAGCAGCTTGTCCGGGAGATCGATGGCGGCCTCGCCCGCGAGAGAGGCGACGGGCAGGGGAAGGCCTTTGGCGAGACGGTCGACGATGGCGTCGCCCAACGCAACGCCGCTGTGCCCATCCGAGGTGATCAGGTTCAGCGGGGTAGAGATCACCGCGCTGAGCAGGAAGCAGATAGCCCACATCGCGAGCCAGCCCGCCGGCTGCCTGTGCCAGCCCTGGCGAGCGGCCAGGCCGGCCGCGAATCCGATGGCGAACGAGACCGCGGCGTAGGGCGCCGCGTTCGGATCGATGGAGTTGGCGGTGACCAGGTTGGTGATCACTCCGACGCTGCCGCCGACCCAGGGTCCGGCGATCAGCGCGCAGAGAATCGTCCCGGTTGAATCCAGGAAGAGCGGAAGGTGGAACTGTACCGCCAGCAGGTGGCCGGTGAAGTTGATGCCGATGCAGGCCGGGATCACGACGAACCCAGGCGAATCGAGGCGCAGCACCCAGGCATTGGCCCACGCAGCCGGCCCAATCGACGCGAGCCCGCGCTTGGCCGGCCGCCAAAGGATGAGTGCAAGCGCGATGGCGGCAATGATCGGCAGACCGAAAAGCAGAAACTGATGCTCGGCGCGCTTGATGATCTCGAGGATCGGACGGCCGAAGGCAGCTCCCAAGCCGACGAACGCGACCACGTAAACGGTTGCGGCCGGCACGAGGCCGCCGATGAAAGTGCGCCTGGGCAGCTCGGTAACGCCCGCGACCTCCGTGGTGTGGACACGAAGTCCTGGAATCAATCGCGCGGTGAACACCGCACGCCAGCCCTGTTGCTGCAGCAGGCTTGCCACCCTTTCCAGCGGCGCCTCGATGCGGAGCGGTCGGGCAACTCTGAGCAGGCGCTTCCAGCCCAGCAGGGCGAAGATCTCGCGACCGAGGATCGCCCCGCCGACGATCGCAGCCATTGCGATCGCTATGAACTCGAGGGCTGAAATCTTCCCGGCGGCGATTGCGATCCCCCCTATTGCAAGCAGCAGATCGCCAGGGGCGAGCGGAAGAGGCACGCCTATCTCCACGACAAACAGCAGGCCGGCGATCGCAAGGGCGAGGACGAGCCCGTTTAGACCCTGAACCCAACCGATGAGGTCTACCAACTTGGCGCTACGCCCGACCCGAAGGCCTGCGTCGCCCGGAACGCCGCAAGGCAGTTCGAGGTGCTCTTAAGGATCAATTCGGAGCGTGTCGGGTGCACAAATGCTGGCCTAATTCCGGCACCTAGCGACGTGGGCAGATGGCAGCACCTCCGCCGGCCTCTGAAGTTAGGCGGCGACGGTCACGGTCACCAAGCGGGGCGGCTCTCGCTCCTCGGGCACGACCTCGCCATCTGCCTCTAGTCCCGCAATGTGGACGCTGATGGCCTCAGCTGCCCGCTCCATTGCTTCCTCGACCGTCTTCCCCTGGGTGAAGCAACCGGGTAAGGCCGGGACCGTGACGGCGTAGCCTCCTCCCTCCTCCGGTTCGAGAACGATCGAATATGTGCGTTGCTTCATGGGCCTCCTAGGTTAGAGCGCCGATCGGAACTCATCAACTGACAAGCCGGCCTGGGTCAGTATCGATCCCAGCAAGCGCGGCCCTATGGTCTCTCCGGCATGGATTGGGATCGTGAGTCGACCGGGCCGATCAGGATGTTTCAGTTGAATATGCGAGCCGGGCTGGGCGGCGACGACCCAAACCAACGAGCGCAGGGCTCGCAGGACTTCGGCACCGGTGACGCGTGGCATCCTCGGCATTGCGAGGCCTAATCAGGCAGCGCGGGGCAGGCGCGCGTACTCGTGAATCAGCCCGCCCAGCCTCACGCGACGATTGATCCCTCCGACCGGACTAGGCACGGGTGCATCCCCATTTGGAGGCTGCAGCTGCAGGGCGCGGTGCGGCTGGGCGCGGTTGTAATGGTCGACATACTCGCCCAGCACTCGCTCGAGGTGGCCTCGACCGAGAATGATCAGCCAGTCAAGGCATTCGCGGCGGACACTTTTCACCCGGCGCTCGGCATAACAGTTCGCAACGGGTGCCTGCAGCGGCGTGCGGATTACTCTCACGCCTTCGCTGGCGTGGCGCAGCAGCAACAGTTCCGCGTCGCGCTGGGCCTGAGGCTGCCGAATCAGGATCAGGTCGACGAGGAAGCGGAGGCAAACGTACAGCCCGGCCAGGAGCATGAGCGCGGCGGATAGTAAGCGATCAGCCGGTTACGTTGCCGGACGGCCCTGACGCAATTAATGCACCCGACACCTATAAGTGAGGGCCTTTCTGCGGTATAGGGCTACTAACGCCTTTCGGCCGGCTGTCGATGCAGGCCTTCCGATCGGCCGAAGCAGGGGTGGGCGAGGTCTCCTGATCGAGGCCAGTTCATCAGTAGTCACTTCTCAGGACAAACATTTGCGGAGTTTCCTCTTAGCCGCGCTACAGTTCCCCACCAAATGCACCCGATAATCCCGCGCGCCGAGCCCCATTGAGTTCTTCTCCTCACCTTTCTCCGGACCGGCGGTGGTGGTGGGACAGCGCCGCCTGGCGCTCGGTGTCGCCCGACGGGCGGTGGTGGTGGGACGGCGCAAGTTGGCAAGCGTTGCCTGTCAGCCAGGCGGATCAGCGGTCAACAACTGCTGACGCTGGCCTGAATCCGGCGACGGTGCGGCAATCGGCGGGCTCTGACGCCTCGCTGAGGCGCCTCCGCCTTCGCTACGCCGGAACTTGTGTCCTCTGTGGACGGGAGCTCACAAAGGGAAGTCTGGCGATGTATCACTACGGGACCGCAACTGTCCGATGCGTCGAATGCCGCACCGCAGAGGATCGTCCCGGACCGGTTCAGATTGACGCGGGAATCCCTGGAGCGTCGGCCTATCGTCAATACGAGCGACGCAAGGCGATTCGTGAAGCCCGAGTCCGGGCAAGTCTCGGCAACACCTTGGGCGGGCTTGCGCTCGCAATTGCAGGCGAGGCGCAGTCCACCAGCGCGTGGAGACGGGGATCGATCGGAGAGTACAAGCTGGCGGAAGCGCTAGCTGGCGTTCACGGAGCGACGGTTCTCAATGACCGTCGCGTGCCGCGGACGAGAGGCAACATCGATCACATCGCCATTGCGCCGGCTGGTGTGTTCGTCGTGGACACCAAGCTTTATAAGGGTCTGATCAGGGTGCGGGACCGAGGCGGATGGTTCAACCGGGACAAGCGCCTGTATGTCGGACGCCGAGACTGCTCGCGACTCGCCGACAACATGTCTTGGCAGGTGGGATCTGTGCAGCGAGTCATCAACTCGGCAGGCGGACAGTTCAACCACGTAACTGTCCTGCCCGTCCTTTGCTTCGTCGATGGCGAATGGTCGGTGATGACTCCTCCGTCGTACCGTGGCGTTCGACTGGAAGGTTTGCGGTCCATAAAGCAGCTGATCACGCGTCACCAAGTCTTGGGCACTACTGACATAGCCGCTATATCCCAAGTGCTGTCCATTGCGTTTCCGACAAAGTGAGGGGACCCGAATCCCTTCCTGGCACCCTTTGAGCTGATGCGCCAGTCATTTGCTCGCCGGCTAGTTGGGTCATCAATGGCGTGGCTCGTGGCAAGTCTTCTATCAAGCTGCGGCCAACCGTCGACGTTGACATCGTCAAACTCATTTGCGGCAGCCCACGCCACCGCAGCGGCATGGTGGCCAAAAGCAGAATCTGCATTCATCTCGGGCAACCCCCAAACGCTCAGCGACCTCTTCACGGGATCGGCACTCGACATCGCCCGAGGTCAATTGACAATGGCTTCGCTGAAAGGATCAAAGCCGAAGTATCCACGGCCCTATCGAGGCGTAATTGTGTTTGGCCCCAGCGATCCAGCCCTGACTTGGTTCCTGGCCATCATCCAATACGCACCAATCGACCAAGATGGGCGCGCCCAGGTTGTCACCATGACCGCCCCCGGAATGATCTTTACCAACACCGCCGGCGTCTGGAAGGTTGCAGCCGCAGATGTACAGGCACCGATTCCACACACCGTGTTTGGGAATGGCGACTCGACCCTATCTGGCACGGACACCGATACCCACTACATCACGGGTGCTTCTGCGGTGGCGGGCGCTTATGCCTCGTACCTGAACAAACTGAGTGCGGGTCAGCAACCAGAGGTTCCGTTCGTGACAGGCATCAACTCCTTTTCCTGGAGGTTTGCTCGAATCGAATGGCCGCCGTCTTCGATTGCCAAGGCTCAGTTCTCCTTCGTGGTCGACACACCACTCTTGGTTTCCTATTCCATAGCAAGTGGCGGCAGCACCAAGCCTCCGGAGATTGTCCTTTTCGTGCTGCGCCGCGCTGTAACGCTCACTGCGCGACAGGGCTGTCTTGTTAGGCGCCAGGGCGAATTCGAGTGGAGTGACGTGGTGGCCCCTGGAAGCTACCGGTCACTCACCCTAAGCTCGGTCTCGGTCATTGCCGCTACCGTGCCGGTGAACGACGGAGACACTTCACAAGGTCGAAAGGTGATCGACATCAGTGGCAGGGTCGATGACGTCAGCGCTGCCGGCATCCGGTGCTGAGGTCGTACCTCAGCGTGCCGAAATCTCGACCCACGATGTCGCCTGACCTACCGGCACAACTGGCTCACGTTTAAGCCCGCATTATCGATAACAAGATCCCGGCAACGACCTTGAACTCCGATCAGCGGACCGTTCGACTTGCGGAGTCTCGTCCCCATCGATCACCGAACAGGTCTCCCGCTAGTTGCGTTGGTCGCCGAGCCTCAAGCCGGCCCGGCCGAAATTCAATCATCGCGAGCCAAGCTGCGCGCTTGTTCCCATCGGGCAGCGGATGGTTCTTTGCTAGGCGCGCCGCCAACAAACCAGCCTTCTGAGCTGGTTCAGGATAGGCCTCTTGGCCCTGCCAACCCGAAGCCGGCATTGAGAGCTTAGAGGATGCGAGGCTCACAACCCGCGGCATCTCAGCCAAGACCTCTGCTCAGGCCTGTGACGGCTTCCGCGATCAGAAGGTAGTCGGCGAGGTCTAGGTACTGCCAGGCCAAACCTAGGTCGAGGCCAGGCGGTTAAGAATCTCCTGGTTGCGCTTAATTGACGCCTTCAATCGAACCTGGAATGCACGATCGCGCCGCCTCTTCGCAATGTACTCAGCGAGCGCGATCCGTACCTCCTCAGCCATTGGCACGTTCTCAACGCGAGCGATCGCCTCTAGTTCCGCCGCCTGCTCATCAGTAAGCCGAAGGGTCATTGACTTTGGCATCTCGGCATCATGGTATCACGGTATCAGACAGTTTTTTTGTTAATAGCAATATGACTCAGCCGCGAAGACATCCTTACTGGCTCCGCAGCAAATCCCGGAATCCTCGCAGCGACGCCCGAGATCGGGATGACGACGGGTTGTGGCAAGCGTCGACCCGCTGGAGGTTATTCTGACGTTGGCGAGGAAGCACCCGCGCGAGGCGGTCGCCATCCTGTGGCTTTTTTATAGGGAGGCGGCGATGCATAGGTTGTTAATTTTGGGCGCAGCCCTCCTTGCGCTGATGCCAATCACAGCCGCAGCGCAGACTGTCCCGAACGCGGACCTGGCGATCGTATCGAACACGGCCAACCTTAAGCACGCGCACGTGGGCCAGCAGGTCACGTTCACAATCGTGGCCACAAACAACGGGCCCGACGCGGCCGAGCTTGACGTTCACGTAGTCCTGCAGGGGTTGACGCTTGTGAGTGAGACTTGCGACCTTGGCATCTCAGCCGACACGCCGTTCTGCCAGTACGGGATTGTCCAGGCCGGCGAGACGCTCACGACCATCGCGGTTGTGCAGGTCTTGAGTACAGGTGCCAAAACGGCGACGAATTTGGCTTGCGTCTCGTCGGAGGAAGCGCTCAACGACCCAAATACCAATAACGACTGTGTGACTGCCACCGTCAAGGTCGTTGGAAACAGAAAAAGTTGAACCTCAGAACCAAGAGCCCGATGCTCGAAGTCCAGGGCAGTCGGTATTGAGCTTGAGAAAGACAGATTTGAAGCTCTGTACTCCGTTGCCCTGACGATGGGCTTGCGCCAAGGAGAGGCGCTGGGCTTGCGATGGAGGGACATAGACCTCGAAATGGGCTACCTGCGAATCAACAAGCAACTCCAGCGAATCAACGGTGCGTTCCAGCTCGTTGAGCCTAAGACCCCACGGAGTCGGCGAACCGTGGCGCTGCCTGCCTCCATTGTTGTTGCTCTCCGTGAACACGAGGATCGGCAACTCAACGAGAAACGGGTTGCTGGGGAGCGATGGGAGGACTCGGATCTCGTATTCACAACAGATCGTGGACGACCGCTGGACGGTACGGTCGTTAGTCACCGCTTCCATCGCATACTCGATCAGGCTGGGCTGCCGCAGCGACGCTTCCACGACCTACGATACTCGTGCGCAACTCTGCTCCTTGTTCAGATCGCCCAAACGATGAATACTTACACGCACGTAATTCCCGAACTGCGCCGAGACGCAGCCAACCGGATGGAGGCATTGATCGCGGACCGCGAGCGGTGAACAGCGCCCTCCGCCCTAGAGTGCCGCTGCCTCGCTGATCACACGCGCAAGGCGGCGAGTCCGGGAGGGACAGAACCCCCGAGTCCTATACCGTTCTCAGTAACCGAGATCCCGACGCCAAAGCCTGACACCATGTTGCTCTGAAACGTGTTCGTTCCTACCCGGATGGCATCGCGAGAAATAGTCACGGGAAGCAACTTCAGTGACAGCGGTGTAATGCTTTTTGCTACAGGACTGACTTTGTAGAGCTCGGTTCCCTGTGCGTCCATGATCACAAACCCCTCGACGCTGGGGGCGAATGGAATTCCCTGGGCCGGCTCGTCCTCTAGCACCTCAAGCAAAGCTCGGTCGCCGCCGAGATTGATAATCGACAGTCGCTCTTCCGGGTCCTGCACGATGGCTCTTGTGCCCCAAAGGAGCGGGATCTGCACATCGATGAAGAGTTGACTGCCCATCCGCAGATTCATCTGTTCACTCTCCCAGTACTTTACGGAGTCGCTCAAGCCGTTCCTCATAAGCCCGATCTGGCGCTGGCGGAGCAGCCGCAGAGGTCAATGCCGATGCTTCTACCGATGCGATTTCTCCAGCCTCAAACACGTGGACTTCCGAGGGGCCCTCGGGCGGAGTCCGCAGCTGAACGACTACCGCCTTTTCGGCGCCGGACTCTAATCGCACATGGATGGTGGCCAGTGCGAATAAAGCGCCACTCGGACCTCGCACGAACCGAGCATTTCTAACATCGACCACCGAGACCTCAGCTGGGACTGCCAGTCCCTGAGCAGGCAGCTCCTTCCAAAGAGGTGTGAGCAGCTCAATGAACAATTTGGCATCTGGCGTTTCAATCTTGAAGAGTCTCAGCGCGTCGTCAACGCTCGGCACTACTGAGAGTTTCGCCGCCTCTGCCTCTACCCTCCCGAGCTCACCCGTGTGAATCTTGTCCCGACTAAGAAGCACTGCTCCTCCGTGCAGTTTCGCCACCCTCAGGGATATCGCCCAGATAACTAGGTCGCGCATTTCATCCTCGCCTTTGTCGTTGGGCACTTGTGGGCTGAGATGAAGGCTTGCCCGCCTGTGCGCGTCGTTGAAGTCTTCAATCGTCGGCGAGATGACCTGTACTTTGACCCCAGCGTTCCTGAAGAGGTCGTCGAGGCTCCGGGTCCTAATGAGCTCGTTGACGTTGAAGTCCTCGTGAGGGATGCGATATTTGTCGAGCGTGGCGCCCGCGCTAGTTAGAGCTTCGCGCTCTCCTTGAACGATGGCCAGTTGCTGGCGTTCAAACTCAAGCACCGTCGTCAGAGGGAGGTTGATCTCGAAGTCGCGCTCTTGGCACGCCTTGGCAAGAGCAGATAAGTGCCTTGGGAGCTCGCTTTGCAGCCGCTGCGAGTAAGCAACATCCGAATTCAGATGGACCTTCACCAGAACACAACCGGTAAGTCAGCCCGCGATATAGGCGTTTTGCTTGCCCCATGTATGAATGCCACCGCAATGAGGTCATGACACCGAGTTGTTTAGCAGCGTTGAGGATGCGAACGACGCCTTATCCATAACAATGCCGGTGGAGAGGGGATTCCTTGTGTTAGCGCACGTGATCATGACCGTCCCGGGACTTGGCCGTACCTTCGCTATTGGCTGAGCGACGGCAGACGGAATCGGACCAGCTTTTCCCCTGGAATCTTGGCTGCCTTACGGGCTGCCTTTTTCGGTTTGATGCGTCCCATGCCGAGGTTGTACCACGAATGATCGGTTAGTCAGCTGCACGTACCTCGGACAGACTCGTGCGACGCCGATCGGCGTGCGAGGCGGAATCGTGGGTTGGGTGGCGGAGACCTACGACGAGAGGATCGCAGCGCCACCGATGGCTACAA
>Ga0209056_10004555_pt1 | contig 14599 bp, 13 predicted proteins | sample GraSoiAngelo_114_FD_185876 | JGI IMG/M metagenome (GOLD analysis project Ga0209056, IMG submission 185876) | Grasslands soil microbial communities from the Angelo Coastal Reserve, California, USA - 14_0903_13_40cm (SPAdes) (version 2) | ecosystem: Environmental > Terrestrial > Soil > Grasslands... | reverse complement strand
TCGCCGAGCGGGAGCCTCATCGCTGCCACGCGCCTCGTGCACCGCAAGGAGATCTGGCGCGTCGCACTCCCCCACTAAGCGCTAGGCTGCCCCTCGAGGGTTCGAACCTCGATTACCTGATCCAGAGTCAGGCGTGTTGCCAGTTACACCAAGGGGCACCGGAACTACACCTGTGACGTCGTACGTTCGGGCTCTTGAAACCTGAACTGCGTGGTGCGTGGTTCTCTGCGATCCCGCTCCCGCCACCGCTGAGGCCCGTAACGCCACCATCGGCAACCACGTACCACGCACCACTCACCATACTCCCGAATGCCAGCCGGGCGGCAGGGAACAGTTAACAGTGGAGCTGAGGGGGCTCGAACCCCTGACCTCCTGGGTGCGATCCAGGCGCTCTCCCAGCTGAGCTACAGCCCCGTCGGGACGCTGAACTTAGAAACGCAACCCCCGGCGAGCAACCCCCGAAACCTAGCTGCCTCGCGCCCGCCGGCCAACCGCGCCGGGTACGTGGTGCGTGGTGCGTGGTTGCCTCAGACGCTCATCTGGCCTCGGCAGCGGCTCGTCACGCGTCGGAGAATACCACGCACCACTCACCACGCATCATATTCTATCCCATGCGCCCCGTCTCCCTCACCTACACCGGCACCGTCGGCGTCTCCATCCAGGACGTGTTCGACCTCCTCGCCGACGCCAGCCGCATGCCCGAGTGGCTGCCGAACTGCATCTCTGTCATCCCGGGACCCACCAACAAAGGCAAAGGCGACCGCCACCGGCTGCACTTCGAGCGCCAGGGCCGCAAGGCCGACGCCGTGATCGAAGTGATCGAGTACGAACCCCCCACTACCTTCGCCTGGGTCGAGATCATCTACCGCCGCGGCTCGAAAACCTTCTTCAAGCTCGACTTCCAGGGCGGCACCACGAAGATCACCATGAAATGTGTGTGGGTGCCGGCCTCGTGGCGCGCATGGCTGCTCGGCCAGTTCTATCGCCGACGCAGCGCGCACAAGATGTTCGATGGACTGCTGCAAAACGTGAGAAAAGCGTTGACGAGATGAGAAGCTAAAGGCGTGGTGCGTGGTGTGTGGTTGCTGACGTTGCGTGACTGGCCCTAGCGGCGGCGGGCTGAGTGCGGAGAAAACCACGCACCACATACCACGCACTTAGTCGTTGAACGGCACCTCAACTGACATCCCGTCCTTCGCTACAACCGTTTCTTTGAATACGTCCCGCGCCTCCTTCACCAGCTCCTCAGCACTGATCGAGTACCTCGCCGAAACGTGACTCAGTACGAGGCGCCTCGCTTTCGCAGCAAGTGCTACCTGAGCCGCCTCGCGCGCCGTCGAATGCCCCGTCTCCTTGGCGCGCTCCTTCTCCTCCTCCCCAAACGTCGCCTCGTGAATCAGTAAGTCCGCCCCCTGCGCCGCATCCACGACCGCGGCACAGGGCCGCGTGTCACCGGTGAATACCACCAGCCGCCCCGGGCGCTTCGGGCCCACAATCCCCTCGGCACTCACCGTCCGCCCGTCCGGCAGTCCAACTGTCTCGCCCCTTTGCAGTTTCCCCCACAGGTGCCCTTCAGGAACCCCGGCCGCCCGCGCTTTGTCGGGATCGAACCGCCCCGGCCGCTCGTGCTCCTTCAGCGCGTAGCCGACGGACCCGCCACCATGCTCGGTGCCGAAAACGCAGATGCCGTACCCTTCCCGTTTTCCCTTTCCCCTTTCCCCCAGAACCATCCCCGGCTTCACTTCCTCGATCTCGACGTTAAACGGCACTCGCTCCACCCCCAGCTGCAGCGCCTGCGTGAGCAGCTTCTTCGCCCCCTTCGGCCCATACAACCGCATTGGCTCGGCCCGCGCCTGCAGCCCGAGCGTCCGAATCAACCCGATCACCCCGAGAAAATGATCAGCGTGAAAATGCGTGAAGAAGATCTCGGACAGCGCAAAGCTCACCCCGTAGCGCATCATCTGGCGCTGGGTGCCCTCGCCGCACTCGAAGAGGAGAGTCTCGCCTTCGCGGACAAGCGCCATCGCGGAGACGTTTCGCTCGACGGTTGGCCTGGCGGCCGACGTGCCGAGAAACGTTACGCTCAACATGGGGCCGAATATAAGTGACGAAAGGCGTGGTGAGTGGTGGGTGGTTGACTCCAATACGAGAGGCGTGGTTGAGTGGTGAGTGGTACGGGGTTAACCACCTACCACGCACCACGCAGTTTTCTAGCCCTCTCGGCCAAGATTCGATGCGGGAAACCGACTGCCATCGGCTTACCGTACCAACATGGACAGCTACAAGACGCTCGAGGCATGGAAGCGAGCCCACGCGGCGGTCCTATTAGTCTTCCAGGAGACGGATCGAGCGCGTCACCCACGCGCTTTCGGCTTGTTTGATCAACCGCGGGAGCTCGGTTACCTACCGGACCCGGCTGTGGAAGAGATGGAGAACCTGCTCGGCGGAGCCATGCGAGCCATCCACGGACTCATGATCTCCCCACCCGTGTTCCGAAGGCAGCACCGCACCGGTCCGAACCACCCACCACGCACCACGCCTTAAAAGACCTTTACGGTTAAGTACCTCCCAGGCCGTTCTTTGAGATCCGTTAGGAGTTCCGTCAGGGACTTGAGCGTCGCATTCAGATTCTTGTAGAGGAGCGTATCCGTCGCAATCTTCCCCAGCGTCCCTTCTCCCTTGTCCATCTTGTCGAGCAACCCCTTGAGCGAGCCGGTCGCGTCGGCCAGGCGACTGGTCAGCTGGGTGAGATTGGTGCTCAACGTGTCGAGCCGCTTGCCGGTCTGCGCGGGGTTGGCGGCGCCGAGCAGCGTGTCGAGGTGCGCCATCACGCGCTCGAGCGACGCGAGCGTCGCCTGGGTCTGCTGCACCACGGGACCGTTGGTCGCCTTGGTGAGCGCCTCCATGCCGCGCTGCGTCGCCACGAGCGTGGCGTGGATGTCGGTCGCGAGCTGGCCCGGGTTCAGTCCCTTGTTCACGTTCGCGATCAGCTCCTGCGCGCTTTTCGCCGCCCCTTGCGCCACGTCGGCGAACTGTTCCTCGGTGACGCCCTGAATGTTCGCTCCCGCAGGGAGCAGGCTGTCGCTCAGGCCGGGGTCGTAGTCCACGTACTTGGCGCCCAGGAAATCGGCCGAGGCGACGATGGCGCGCGCGTCCTTGTGCGGCCGCACCTCGGGATCGAGGTTGAGCGTCACCGTCACGTGCCCCACGCGCTCGAGGCGCACGTGCCCCACCCGCCCCTTCTTCACCCCCGACACGCGCACCGGGTCGCCTTCCTTCAGGCCGCTCACGTTCTTGAACACGACATTCACCGGGATGGCCGTCGAGACGATCGAGCGGCCGGTGAGCCAGAACATGAAGCCCGTGAACACGACGAAGCCGACCAGCACCAGGGCCCCGACCGTGACTTCCCGTTTATACGTGACGTCCACGCGTCGCTCCCTCGGCTTGGATCAGCGTCATCTCGAGATCGCGCTCGAGGAACTGCAGCACCGCGGGATCCTTGGACGCGAGGATCTGGTCCGGCGCGCCGACGGCGCGGATCTTCGCCTGCCACAGGAGCGCCACCCGGTCCGCCACCCGGAACGAGCCTCGCACGTCGTGCGACACCACCACGCTCGTGACTCCCAGCTCGTCCCGCAGCCGCTCGATCAGCCCGTCGATCACGTCGGCGTTCACGGGATCGAGCCCCGACGTCGGCTCGTCGTACAGGAGATACTTGGGCTGCCCCGCGATCGCCCGCGCGATCCCCACGCGCTTCTTCATCCCGCCCGACAGCTCCGCCGGCAGCTTGGTCGCCACCTCCGGCGGGAGGTTCACGAGCCGCAGGCATTCCTGCACCCGGTTCGCGCAAAACTGCTCGTCGTTGTAGCACGTCTCGTCGGTGATGCCGAGCCGGATGTTCTCGGCCACGGACATCGAGTCGAACAGCGCGCCGTACTGGAATACGTAGCCGACCTTGGCGCGCAGCTGGGCGAGCTCCTGGCGCTTGAGCTGCGGCACGTGCAGCCCGTCCACGATCACGTCCCCCCTGTCGGGCCGCAGCAGCCCGTTGATCATCTTCAGCGTTACGCTCTTCCCCACCCCGGAGGGGCCGAGCAGGGCGACCGTCTCGCCGTCCTTCACCTCGAGCGACACGCCGTCGAGCACGACGTTCTCGAGGAACCGCTTGTGGACGTCGAGCAGCTCGATCATTTCGCCACCAGCAGGAGCTTCGTGATGACCGCGTCGAGCATCAGGATCGCGACCGACGCCGCCACCACCGCGGTCGTGGTCGCGCGCCCCACCCCCTCGGCGCCTTGCTGGGTGTTGAAGCCCAGGTAGCACGGGATGGTCGTGAGGGCGGCCGCGAAGCAGTAGCTCTTGATGAGCGAATACCACAGGTCCAGCGGCCGGAAGAAGTAGCGCGCTCCGTACTCGAAATCGCCGTAGGTGAGGCCGAGCGAGCCCTTGGCGGTGAGATAGCCGACCACGATGCCGGTGGCGTTCGCGAACATCGTGAGCGCCGGGATCACGAACAACCCCGCCACCACGCGCGGAATGAGCAGGTGCGACACGGGCGAGCGGCCCAGGCTCTCGAGCGCGTCGATCTGCTCGGTGACGCGCATGGTGCCGAGCTCGGCGGCGTAGCGGGCGCCGATGCGGCCGGCGAGGATCAGCGCCGTGAGCACGGGGCCGAGCTCGAGGATCATCGATTCGGAGATCACCGCGCCGGCGTAGTACAGCGGCAGGCTGCCGGTGAACTGGTAGCCGGTCTGGAGGCTCGTCACGGCGCCCGCGAATGCGGAGACGAGCAGCACGATGAACAGCGACCCGTAGCCCACGGCGGTCGCCTGGTCAAGGGTGCGGGGGACCCAGATGCGCCACTCCGCGAGACCGCGGAGCATATCGACGATGAGGAAGGAGAAGCGGCCGGCGTGATCCGCCGTGCGGAGGCTCCAGCGGGCGACCAGCCGCAGGGGGCCCAGCGTGAGCGCCGCACCGTTGCTCATGGGCTGTATCTTGGGTACCCATGGGCCGTACGTCTACCCCCAAGCCTCACCCCCTGACCCCCTCTCCACGTCGTGGAGAGGGGGAACACAAGGAAAAATCCTCTCGCTCGTCCCCCCTCTCCGCATTGCGGAGAGGGGGACAGGGGGTGAGGACCAGGTTTACGCGCAAGCTCCTCGCCTGGTGGGCCCGCGCCGCGCGCGATTTGCCGTGGCGCAAGACGCGCGATCCGTACCGCGTGCTCGTCTCCGAGTTCATGCTGCAGCAGACGCAGGTGACCCGGGTGGCGGAGTACTATCCGAGGTTCCTGGAGCGGTTTCCCGATCTCGAGACGCTGGCGAGCGCGCGGCCCCGGGCGGTCCGAGAAGCTTGGGAAGGCTTGGGCTATTACGCGCGCGCGCGGAATCTCCACTCCTTGGCGAAAGACGTTACACGACGCCACGACGCCACGTTGCCAAGTGACCCGGATGAGCTGATCAAGCTCCCAGGAGTGGGACCATACACGGCGGGCGCGGTGGCTAGCTTCGCCTACGAGAAGCCCGTGCCCGCCGTCGATACCAACGTGTCGAGGGTACTGCAGCGAGTCTTTTGGGGGAGCAACCACACACCACGCACCACGCAGCGCGTTCTTTGGAATCTGGCGGCTGCTCTCGTACCCAAAAGAGGCAAGAGCGCCTGGAAGTTCAACCAAGCCATCATGGAGCTGGGAGCGCTGATCTGCGTCGCTAGAAACCCGAAATGTCCCGAATGTCCAGTACTACCCGTGTGTAGAACCGGCAAAGCTAGACGCACAGACGCACGAAAGACTAGACGCACAGACGCGTAGACGCACAGGGGTGAACAGCTGGCAGTAACAGGTCTACCCGTTTACTCAGCCTGTTCTCTCCTGTGCGTCTGCTGCGTCTAGCTTTTGCCTTCCCCCGTCTTGTCGGTCTATCATTCAGCGTGGCCGAACTTCGCGATCGCCTCCAGTCCGCCTTAGGCGCCTCCTATCGCGTCGAGCGCGAGCTCGGCGGCGGCGGCATGAGCCGCGTGTTCCTCGCCCAGGAAGTGCGGCTCGGCCGGCAGGTGGTGGTGAAGGTGCTGCCCCCCGAGCTGGCGGCCGGCGTGAGCGCCGAGCGGTTCGAGCGCGAGATCCGCCTCGCCGCCGCGCTGCAGCACCCGCATATCGTCCCGCTGCTCACCGCCGGATCGCAGGGCGACCTGCTCTACTACGTCATGCCGCACATCGCAGGCGAATCGCTGCGCGCCCGAATCGCCCACGAGCGCGAGCTGCCCGTGGGCGACACGGTGCGGATCCTGCGCGATGTGTGCGACGCCCTCGCCTACGCGCACGGCCACGGGCTTGTCCACCGCGACGTGAAGCCCGATAACGTGCTGCTCTCAGGGAAGCACGCGCTCGTCACCGACTTCGGCGTCGCCAAGGCGGTCTCGAGCTCGAGCGGCACCGGGGGGGCGACGCTCACCTCCCTAGGCATGGCGCTCGGCACGCCGGCCTACATGGCTCCGGAGCAGGCCGCCGGCGATCCCAACGTGGACCACCGCGCCGACCTGTACGCCGTCGGAGCGCTCGGCTACGAGCTGCTCGCGGGGCGGCCCCCGTTCGGCGGCTTGTCGCCCCAGGGCATGCTCGCGGCCCAGGTGACGACCACGCCGGACCCGGTGACCCAGCACCGCGACACCGTGCCACCCGCGCTCGCCGCGTTGATCATGCGATGCCTGGCGAAGCACCCGGCGGACCGACCTCAGAGCGCCGAGGAGCTGGTGGGCCAGCTCGAAGCGATGGCGACGCCCACCGGCGGCATCACCCCGCAGCAGGCCGAGGTCTCCTCGGGCACTGCGGCCGCGATCCGCCGGGCGCACCCCGTCCGCGTCGCCACCCTGTTCGGCTTCGCCGCGCTCGGCGTGCTCACGCTCGCCTATCTGCTGGTGCACGGGCTGGGGCTCCCCGACTGGGCGTTCGCCGGAGCGGTAGGGCTCGCCGCCGCGGGCCTGCCCATCATGCTGTGGACGGGGGTGATCGAGCGGCGCCGGGCGCTCGCCGGGAGCACGGGTCGGGCGGCCGAGCCCGCCGGCGTCCACCGCTGGTTCACCTGGCGCCGGGCGCTGCTCGGCGGCGCGGCCGCGTTCGGGCTGCTCGGGCTCTGCACCGCGGCCTACATGGCGATGCGGCTGCTCGGCATCGGACCCGTCGGCACGCTGGTCGCGAGTGGCGTGCTCGCCCAGCGCGACCGGCTGGTGCTCGCGGATTTCGAGAACCGCACGGCCGATTCGACGTTGGGACCGTCCCTCACGGAGGCCTTACGGGTCGATCTCGCACAATCGGGCGTCATCCGGCTGCTCGACGTGGCCACGGTCGGCCAGGCGCTCGGCCGCATGGGGCGCCCACCCTCTACGCCTCTCGACCTGGCCGTGGCGCGCGAGCTGGCGCAGCGCGAGGGTGCGAAGGGCGTGGTGCGCGGGCAGATCGATCCGCTGGGCCGCGGCTACGTGGTTTCCGCCGAGCTGGTCTCCGCCGCGGACGGCGCCGCGCTCGTCTCGCTGCGCGAGACCGCCCAGGACGATGGGGCGATCATCGCGGCAGTCGACAGGCTGTCGGGCAAACTCCGCGAGCGGATCGGGGAGTCGCTCAAGACGATCCGCGCCAGCGACCCGCTCGAGCAGGTCACCACACGGTCGCTCGAGGCGCTGCGAAAGTACTCGCAGGGCGTCCGGGCCAGCGACGCAGCCGATATGGAGCGGGCCGCGACGCTGTTGGAAGAAGCGATCGCCCTGGACACGACCTTCGCGATGGCGTACCGCAAGCTCGCCGTGGTGTTGAGCAACTCGGGCGGAGCGGCGTCGCGCATCGGCGCGGCGGCGACCAAGGCGTTCCGGCATCGGGACCGGCTCACGCCGGTCGAGCGCTCCTTGGCTGACGCGTACTACTACAGTCGCGTCGAGTTCGACCGGTCGAAGGTCGAAGGCGCGTATCGGGCGGCGCTCGACGCGGATCCGGAAAACGGCGTGGCCTTGAACAACCTCGCGCTGCTTTTCAACGGAGCGCGCCGGTTCGCGGAGGCGGAGTCCCTGACGCTGCGCGGGATCCGCGTCGCCCCGAGCCAGTGGGCGATGTACGTCAATGCCATGACCGCGCAGGCGGGCCAGGGCAAGCTCGCCGAAGCGGCGCGCACTGCGGCGTCGCTGTTGCAACGGGCGCCGGGAAACCCGATCGGCCTCTTCATGGGCGCCTGCCTGATAGGGGCGCGCCGTGACTTCGACGCCGCCGCCGTGCAGCTGCGGGCACTGGCACAGGCGACGCACGATCCTACGTGGCAGGCGGCGACGGCCGGCATGCTGTCCGAGCTCAGCCTCGTGCGCGGAAAGCTGGCGGAGGCCGAGGTGCAGCTGCGTCGGGCCATGGCGCTGAACGAGCAGCGCGATGTGCCGGCAGCCTACTTCCAAGCGGCCATCGGGCTCGCCACCATCGATCTGTACTACCGGCACGCCCCCGACGCCGCGCGACGCACCGCGGACGAAGCCCTCCGCCGCCATCCCCTCGCCCCCATTCCGGCCGAGGACCGACCGTACCTGGGCCTCGCCTGGTTCTACGCGGAGGCGGGACGGCCCGATCGCGCCAAGCAGCTCATCGCCGAGTACGACGTCGCGGTGCCCGAGGCGGTACGGCGTGGTCAGCCGTTCCGCCACGGCGCCGCCGCTGCTGTCGCGTTTGCGGAGGGGCGGGTCCAGGACGCGATCCGCGACAACCGCGCCTGGTACGAAGAGGACAGCTGCGCCGTCTGCGGCCTGTTCCTGCTGGCACGGGCCTACGACCGAGCCGGCGAGCGCGACTCAGCCGTAGCCGTGTACGAGCGCGCGGTCACGACGCCCGGCCTGCTGCGCGCGCTCGAGGAATCCCCGACCCTCGGGCCGACCTATAAGCGCTTGGGCGAGCTGTACGAGCAGCGGGGCGATACCGCCCGCGCGCGCGACTATTACACCCGGTTCGTGGACCTGTGGAAGGACGCGGACGCGGAGCTGCAACCGGCCGTACGGGACGTGAGGCAGAGGCTATTGGCACTTGCACGGGAAACGGGAAAGGGGAAACGGGAAACGTAGGACTCGGCGCATCTCACGTTTCCCGTTTCCCGTTTCTCATTTCCCGGCGTTTTCCTACCATTTCCCCAGCGTAACCGCAAACATCGCAATCAGTCCGAACATCCCTGCGATCGTCGCCGCAAAGATCTGGCGCTTCCGGAGCGCCTGAAACGCCTCCGGCAGCCCGCCCCGCGCGTCCACCTCGAGCCGCGCCAGCTTCGCCGCCGTCGGCACGCTGATCGTCACGGCGCCGAGCGCGCCCAGGATCCCCGCGATCATCATCAATCCCATCCAGCCCGGCACGGCGCCCTGCTTCATGTAGGGCATGGAGAGGACGAGCCCCGAGAGCAGCACGGCCATCGCCCCCGGGCCGACGAGGATGCGCTGAATCGCCCCGATGAGTTTGTACGCCGCCAGTCGCTCGGCCGGGGCAAAACCCTTCGCCGACAGGCCGGCGACCATGGTGGCAATTCCGCCGCCGAGCCAGAGGGTGAAGCCCAGGACGTGCACGAGTATCCAGAATCCCCTCATCCCTCGCCTCCCACCGTAACTGGAATCGGCTGCCGGCCCGGGTACCCGCTCTCGAGCTCATGCCAATGCTCGATGCGTTCCTCACCGACCTTCCAGCACCAGAACATCTCTTTCCCGTCCAGCTTGCCGTAAAAGTCGACCAGTCCCGGGTCGAATCCCTTGAACACGCAGCCGATCTGGTCGAGCTCGAGCAGGAAATCATTGATCTGGCGCGCGATGGCCTCGATACGGCCGCGCAGTGCGAGCTGCTCGGTCGACTCGCCCCATTCGGGGCGGGCCTGCGCGGCGACGAGCTCGTACTGCGCCACGAGATCGCGCCACTCGGGATGGAGGGAGATCAAGTCGGCGACGATACGCTTGACCAAGGGGAGCGTACGGTTGGCTTCGGCGAGGGTAAAGTACTTCCTATTCTCTGACAATGACTATTCCCTGAATGAATTCCGGATGGGGAATGAATCCCACTACCCGTTTATTCCCGTCCACCACCACTATCGTCGAGCGGATATGCGTGTCCCTGTCATCCAGCCGCTCGATCTTGTATCCCTCCAGCTCCGTATCGAGCGTCAGGACTACCGTATCCTGCCGCGCGTGCGTCTGCACCTTGCACGACTTCGGGTCGTGCCCCGCCGCCACACATCCCGTGACGATGTCGCGGTCGGAGATCGTGCCCAAGTAGCGCCGGTCCTTGGGATTGTCCACCACCGGCACGACCGAGATGTCCTTGGCCACCATCAGCAGGGCCACCTCGGCGCTGGTGGCGCCGGCGGCGGCGACGAACGGCTCCGGAATCATGATCTCTCGGGCGAGCATGCGGTTAATGTATCAGCCGAGCGCCCGCTTCGTTGCATCGTAGCCAGCCTTCAGGAATCTCTCCGCAGCGTCAACAGCAAATGTCGCCTCCCGCTCGGCCACGGCCCGCACGACGACCAGCCGGGGCGCGTCCTTGGGCCACATTGCGATGGCGCGCTCCGTCTGCGCCGCCATCATGACCCGGATGGCTTCGCCGTGCGCCCGCACGAGCGGCGGGATCGCGGCCTTTTTCGCCGCTGGCGGCTCGTCGAATCCAGGCCCTACGTCCACCGCCACCACCAGATCCGCCGCGATCCGCCGCGCCACGTCGATCGGCACCACGGCCCGCAGGCCGCCATCCCCGAGCCGGCGTCCGTCGATCGCCTCGGGCGGCAGATAGAGCGGCAGCGCGCAGGAGGCGTACAGGGCGTCGACGAGCGGTGCGTCCTGGCCGAGCGCGCCGAGCAGCACCAGCTCTCCCGAATCGAGGTCCGTCGCCGTGACCGTGAGGGGGATCTGCAGGTCGGCGAAACGCCCGGCGGGAACGAGGCGCGCGATCGTGCGCTTCAGCGGCTCGGGCTTCAAGATGTTCCCGGCGAACACACCCTTCGCGAGCGACCAGGCGTCGAGGGCGGCGAAGTCCTTCCTTTGAAGTGACAGCGCGATTTCGACCAGCCGGTCGTAGCTCGACCCGGCGGCGAACGCGGCGCCGATCACGCCGCCCATCGAGGTGCCGACGATGTGAGAGGGCCGGAGACCGGCTTCGAGGAGTGCTTTCCACGCCCCCGCATGGGCGAGGCTCTTCGCTCCTCCACCACCAAACACCGCGACGACTCTACTCACCGGCGCCCGTGTCGTATCTCCGATCCATGACTCGACTCGCGCGCCGTTTCGCCGCCCGGTCATACCTCCGCTTCTCATCGGCCGTCTCGGGCACGATCGGCGGTACCGTGGTGGGCGTGCCCTTGTCGTCGAGCGCCACGTACGTCACGTAGCAGGAATTGGTGTGCCGGCGCACTCCCGTGAGCACGTTCTCGGCGATGATCTTCACGCCGACTTCCATCGACGTGCGGCCGGCGAAGTTGACGCGCGCGTAGGCGGTCAAGAGCTCGCCCACGTGGATCGGCTCCTTGAAGTCCACCTTGTCGACCGACACGGTGACGCACGGCTTCGAGGCGTGGCGGATCGCGGCCACGGCGGCCACCCGGTCCACGAGCGACAGGATCACACCCCCGAACACGTTGCCCATGATGTTCGCGTGCTGCGGCATCATCAGCTCGGACATCACCGTCTCCGAATCGCGGGGATGCTTGGGCTGCATCAGTAGTCCACCGGTCGCAGGTAGAATTCGCCGATCGCCGTCTGGGACATCATCGCCACGGTGGGGAGGCGGCGCTTCCAGTGCGTCGATTCGAGCCGCCCGGCGACCTTCGCCACTTCCTCCGGTGTGAAGCCGCGCGCTACCACCTCCGCCGGCTTCATGCCGCGGATCAGATAGTAGAGAATGCGGTCGACCTTGTCGTAGCTGATGCCAAAGTCCCCTTCGGTCGTCTGCCCGGGGACGAGGTCGGGCGTGGGCGGCTTCCGGAGGATCACGTCGGGAACGCCCACGTGGCGCGCCAGGGCGCGCACCTGCGTCTTGAACAGGTCGCCCAGCGGGTTCACGGGCGGCGTGTCGTCGGCGTGCCAGGTGAAATAGCCGAGCAGCCGCTCCGACTTGTTGCTCGTCCCGATCGGCAGGGCTTTGTATTTCGCCGACAGGTCGAACAGCACGATCATGCGCTCGCGCGCCATCACGTTGCCGCGGCGCGTAGGATCGCCGTCCCCGTTCTGTTCCACCTGGGAGAGATAGCCGTCCACCGCCGCGGTGATGTCGACCGTGACCGACTGGATCCCGAGCGTCTGGATCACGAGCAGCGCGTGGTCGAGGCTCTCCGGGGAGGAGGTCCGGTACGGCATCCGCACGCCGATCACGTTCTCCTTACCGAGTGCTTCAACCGCGAGGAAAGCCGTGAGCGACGAGTCCACGCCGCCCGACAGCCCCACGATCCCCTTGGCGAACCCCCGGCGGCGGACGACTTCGTCCTTGAGAAACGACACCAGCCACCGGCGGGCCAGGTCGGGGTCGATGGCGAGCGGATCTCCCTCCTCCACCCCTCTCCCGACCACATGAATCTTGGGAGCAGGGAGCCGGGAGCCGGGAGCAGTGCCGTTGGTGGCGGGGTCAAACTTCACGACGCTACGCTTGCGCTTCCCGCTCCCTGCTCCCCGCGCCCTGCTCCCCAAGTTCTTGACAAGATGTGGAAGATTGACTTCCAGATCCGCCAGCAGCGGAGCTTCCGCTCTCGCCCTCGTGATCTCCTCGAAATCGACGTCGTAGGTCAGCACCGCCTCCTCGAACAGGGGGCCGCGCAGCACGATCTCACCCGCCGGGCTCACGACCACCGAGCCTCCAGGGAAGCCTTTTCCGCCCTCGAACCCCACCAGGCTCGCGAACCCCACCCACACGCCGTGCTCGTCCGCGATGCCCCGCAGGATGCGCTCCCACCGCACCACGCTCGCCGGCAGCCGGGTCCCCTCCTCATCCATCCCCGTCCCGCGCGCCGGCGACGCGCTCGGCACGATCACGAGCTGGGCCCCCTGGAGCGCGGCGATGCTGCCCGAGAGCGAGTGCCACGCATCCTCGCAGATCAGGATCGCTGCCCGCCCCCAACGAGTGTCGAACGCCCGGATCTCGCGGCCGCGATCCACGAACCGCTCCTCGTCGAACACCCCGTACGTGGGGAGGAACACCTTGCGGTGCACGTGCTGGATACGGGGTGAGGCGCTACCGGGTGAGACGTTGCCGGGTGAGGCGTTGCCGAGGGAGGCGTAAAGACAAGAGTTGTAAAAGTGGTTCTGGAAGACTTCGTAGAACCCGATCGCGACGTCTAGTGGGCGGGCGCCCGCGGCCTCGTGCTCGACGGTGAGATCGCGGAACAACGTCCCTGCCGTCACCGCCACGTCCCGGACGCCCCCTTCGACGAAGTAGCCGGAGGTGGCGGTCTCGGGGAAGACCACCAGTTCCACCGGCGGGTCGAGCTTCGCGATCTGCGCCAGCACGCCGCCGATCTTCTGGAGATTGGCGCCGTAATCGCCCTTCGTGGGGCGGAGCTGCGCGATCGCGAGGCGAGGCATGGGGGAAAGATAGGGCTTTCAGCCTGGGGACGGCGCCCCGCGATCGATCTTGACGGTCCAGCTCAACCCGTACGCCACGCCCAGCATCCCCAGCGCCCCGGCGACGAGCTTGGGCTGCGCCTGCGCCGTCCCCACAAGCAGCGCGGTGTAGACGGCGATGAACAACAGCGGCACCCCCGGATAGCCGGGCACGCTGAACGGCGCCGGCCCGTCACGCGCCCGCAGCCGGAACAGCGCGATCACGGCCCAGGAGTCGATCACCAGGATCTGGACGATGGCGAGTCCCAGCAGCAACTCGAACGTCCCCGTGGTGGCGAGCGCGATGGCGAAGACGCCGATGAAGAGCATCGCCAGCCATGGCGTCCCGCCCGCATTGACTCGAGCGAGCGCAGCAGGTGCGAGGCCGTCGCGCGCCAGGCCGAACAGCACGCGCGGCGTCACGAACACGTTGCCGTTCAAGGACGCGAGCACTACGAGCAGCGCCAGTCCGGCGACGAGCGCCCCACCCCGCGCGCCGACGAGCGCGTCCATGACATCCGCAGCCACCAGGTTCGACGCGGCGATCCGCTCGAGCGGCAGCACGTGGAGGAACGCGGCGTTGAGCGCGAGGTAGAGGACGGCGGTGGCGGCGAGCCCGCCCAACAGCACCCGCGGGAGCGTGCGGCTCGGCTCCACCACCTCGCCGGCGATCTTCGCCAGATCGGGATAGCCGTAGTAGGTCCAGATGACCGGATGTGCGGCCAGGGCGACCGCGACCCACACACCCCACCCCGCCGGCGCCCCGGGAAGGGCGCCGTGCCAGCCCGCGCCCGTCCCCCGCGCGAACGCGATCAGCACGACGCCGCCCAGCGCGAGCAGCTTCGCCGCGGTCACCACGTTCTGCACCCACCGCCCCGACGCGACGCCCACCAGGTTGATCCCCGTGAACAGGGCGACCAGCGCCGCGCCGAGCGGCGCGATGAGCGGGGACGGCCATCCGGAGAGCCGCACCAGGAACTCCCCCGCGGCCACGCCGATGGCGGCGATCGCCACGCCG